>Ga0208977_1000080_pt1 | contig 110068 bp, 90 predicted proteins | sample RifOxyA2_FD_184030 | JGI IMG/M metagenome (GOLD analysis project Ga0208977, IMG submission 184030) | Groundwater microbial communities from Rifle, Colorado - Rifle Oxygen_injection A2 (SPAdes) | ecosystem: Environmental > Aquatic > Deep subsurface > Groundwater | place: Rifle, Colorado, United... | reverse complement strand
GGAGCGCATGCTTCAGGTAGTGGTGCTGGTCATGGTGGTCGTGGCGGGCGAGGTCATACCGATGCTGGTGGAACCACTTATGATTCTAGCACTATACCGGCTTTACTAGGTTCAGGCGGTGGCGGTGGTTCCGGTCCTGCCGGTGGCTATGGTGGAGGTAAAATAATCTTAACAGTAAGCGGAACCCTCACGGTTAATGGTACTATTTCTGCTAACGGACAAAACGGTCCTACTACAATCACTAATGGTGGCGGTGGTGGAAGCGGTGGATCGGTTTATATTTCTACAAGTGTTATTACCGGTAGCGCTACTATCTCGGCAAATGGTGGCAATGGCGGCGAGGGATCTCAGTATGCAGGCGGTGGTGGCGGTGGCGGTCGAGTGGCTGTTTATTATAATGATGCTGCTGGATTTACTTTGAGCAATATAACGTCTACAAAAGGTTTAGCAGGAACAGGAGTGGGATCTAGATTAGATGGATCTGACGGAACGACTTATACATTTCAGTATTTAGTGCCAACACAACCATCAATTTCTTATCCACTACCAAATTCATATAGTTTACCATTAACTAATTTTACTATTATTTCAAGTATTTTTCCAACTGACAGTCAATATAAAACTCATACATCAAGTGATTGGAAAATACAAACTGGATCAAATTGCAATACTAATACAGGCATTATATGGAGTTCGCTTGATGATACAACCAATAAAACTTCAATAACAGTAGAAGGAACTTTAATAGCAAATACTACTTATTATGCATGTACTAGATATACTAATTCTGTTGGAGATGCTACTTGGAGTACCAGCGTACAATTTCAAACTATTCCAGATATTGCTACTTCAACGCAAAATTATAATTTTTCTACGAGTGAGGAATATACGATTGGAAGTCAGGTCTCCGTAGCTGGAGGAGTCGCGACTACGAATTCTATTCTTTGGTACAATTCATCATGGACCAAACGTGTTCCAATAACGATTACTGAAGCTAGTGGAAGTACATTAACGAATTATGCGGTACGTCTTTCAGTGACATATGATGCGGATATGCAAGCAGATTTTGATGATATACGTTTCATTGATTCAGATGGAACTACTTTAATGGATCATTGGCTAGAAACTAAAATAGATTCGACTTCAAGTGTTTTTTGGGTAGAGATCCCTACTTTAACAGCCTCAACAGCACAGACAATCTATATGTATTATGGAAATGTAGATGCTACCTCTGTTTCTTCTGGTGCTAATACGTTTACAATGTTTGATGATTTTGAAAGTTATGTGGATGATAGTGCTATTAATGGTCAGGGTGGTTGGGTAACTCAAAGAGTTGGCGGTTCTGGTTATGCTAAAATTGCTACTTTAAATGGTAGGAAATATTTACGTTCAAAAACAACCTCATCTGGTACTACGGTTTACAGAGCTTTAACTACGGACAATACAGGTTATGCGATTAGAACTAGTGTTTATGCAAGTAATTATACTGAAGCTTTTATTATTGATCTTTTAGATGGAACGTACCAAAGTGCTGGAAATATAACTAATGGATATGGAGCTTTATTCGGTGGTTGGACGAATACGCAAGGTTCGTTAAGATCTACATCAAGCGGGAGCGTCTCTGATTCTACTTTTGTTCATTCATTCACTAATAGCACTGCTTATGCTCTAGATTTTATTTGGAATGGGTCAACTTTAACCATGAAACAAAATGATTTAACAATAAAAACAAGGACATTATCAACCTATTCATCACTTTCTTATGTAGATATAGAGGCTTGGAACACTTTAGATATTTATACGGATTGGTTTTTGGTGCGCAAATATGTTAGTACTGAACCCACGGTAGGAGTACCTGGAGCTGAAGTCTCTTCATTCGCGAATACAGCATTAAGAATTATTAACGCAACAGGCTTAACATATAATCAATTATATAATTTCACCGAAACACTTGGATCTAATACAAACGGTTCAATTAAATATCAAATCTCAAATAATGGCACCAATTGGTATTATTTTAATACTTCAACATATGCTTGGACATCGGCCACAGAAGGAAATTTAAGTCATACGAATACAGATGATGAAGTTAATGCATATTTGGGACAATTCGTTGATGATATTGGAACAGGTAGTTTATATATAGGATCATATTTAATAGCCAATGGTGGAACTATCGATTTATCAAATCTAGCAGTAACTTATATTGCTGGTCCTAATTTTTCAACCGCAGAACTAACAGAACCAATAAACACACCGTCTGTTGGGGCGGCGTTAACCTTTACAGCAACTATTCCTAATAGTGCTAGCGTAACAGGCACAAACACTGCTTTTGTAGTTAACGTACCAAGCACTATGACTTATGTTGCAAATAGTATTACTTTAGGAGCGTTATCAAAAACAGACACTATAGATGATGATGAAACACAATATGATAGTGAAAACACAAGAATTACAGTTAATATCGGTAATATAAACGGTTCATCATCAGCCACAATTACCTTCCAATTAACTGTTAATGAAGGTCTTGATCACCTCCAAAACATAGCAATAAACGGAGTAATTTCGGCTGATAATGCTTTAAGCGACATAACTATTACTAAGAACATATTAGTTATAGGCACCACAGCAAGTAATATTCCGGTAGGACTAACGCTAACATTAGTAAGTAATGATGCAACGGATTTATCTGCAACATCGGTAGCTGGTCCTCAGAATATTAAATTTAAAAAAGGTTCGGATTCAATAGCAACGATGAATATTCGTTTTAATTCGGATGATCAACCTGATTTTAGTGTTATCAATTCAGATGTTGACACGAGTAATAAAAAAGCTTTTTTACATGGATTTTCTAATTTATCAGAAAGCGTTAAAGTAGAGCCTACTTATACTTTAATAGTCCCTGGTAGTAGTCCTAATAATAGAGTGGTTGTTTGTCCTGGAGCAGAAGACTTTAGTTCTATTTCAAAAATCTGTACTAATCATATTGTTTTAGAAGATGGAGAAAGTACAACGTATAATGGATATACAGTGGCGGCAAATTGGAGTGGAAGTGGCTGGGAAGTTTCAGGATTAACTTCCACTGGAGGTGGAGAAATACCACCAAATAATCTTCCAGTAGCAACTACCCCAGGAAGTATTTCACAAGCCACAGATGGAAGTGGATATTTAACTTTTACAACACAAATTAGTGATGCTGATAGCGAAGATACTACTTTAAAAGTCGAATATAGCGATAATGGAGGAAGTACCTGGTATGATCCCTATCTAATTTCAGCCACACCAAGTTCAGGATCAGTTGATCTTGACAATAATCAAACCTATCAAATAGGCACATCAAATAATATAGATACTTCAACAGGAACAATAACTTTAACAATAGTTTGGGATACGCAAAGCACCTCCAATGGTAATGGCGCTTTAACTAATGATCAAAGTGATATTCAGATTAGAGTAACACCAGCAGACGAATTTGACACAGGAACAGTACAAACAAATACTTCGTTTGAAGTAGATAATGCTGATCCGTCAGGAATGGGAAGTTTTATAGTTGGCAGTTACACCTCAACAACAACTACCCTGACTTGGGCAGCTGTCAGCAGTGAAAATAATTTTACTAAATACATAATTTGTTATGATACCTTAGACGCTAATGTGACAGAAGCCTGTGGTAGCGGAAATGTTTGGGATGAAAATGATGATAGCGATTTTACAACAATGACAACCGCGACAACAACAATCACCGGACTTTCTGAAGATACGACATATTATTATAAATTAATAGCTTTAGATGATTATGGGAATAAAACATCTGTGAACAATATTGCCCAAAATAGCAATGGCGTGCCAATAGTAAGTGGACTGGCTGGAATTCAAGATACAGATGGAGACCACGATGTTACTATTCAATTTACAGCTAATGACAGCGATGGTGAAGATACTCTTCAAGCCGCAATTGAATATACAACCAATGGTTCCACTTGGAATTTAGCAACTCTCAGTTCAGCGACACAAAGCAATCCAGCCACACCAGAAGCGCAAGTAATTATAAACAATGAAGCAACTACCTATAATTTAGGAACAGAAGCCGGATATATTCAAACAAGTCAGGGTAGCAATGTTTTAAGCGTTGTATGGGATACCGATTCAGATATTTTTAACACAAATTCAAACAATATCCAAGTCAGAGTAAAATTAACTGATGGTTTAGAAGCTACTAGTTATACAACTTCAACTGCTTTTGTAGTTGATCAAGTTAGTCCATCAGGAATAGGTTCTTTAACAACTTCAAATTTATTATCAACTAGCATAACTTTGAATTGGACCGCAGTCACTGAAACTAATTTTACTAATTACTTAATTTATTATGGAACGAATCAAACTACTGTAACAAACGAAACTTCTGATTCATGGGGGGCAACCAATGATACTAATTTAAACACAAAAACAACGGCTTCAACTATCATTACAAATTTAACCGGAGACGCTACCTACTATTTTAAGATTAAAGCCAGTGATAATTATGGCAATACTGTAAATGCCACTACAAACGCAAAAACTAATGATTTACCTTTACTTTCAAGTATAACCGCAACACCAAAAACTGATGGTAGCGGCGAAGTTGATATCACTGTTAATCTTATTGATAATGATGAAGACAATCTTAAATTAAAAATTTTGTATGACGAAGGAGCCGCCCAGTCATCAGCAAATCTTGATAGTACTGTTAGCGGCACAAATCAAATAGGGACCATTACTGTTGATAATAATGAAACATATCAAATAGGAGCAAGTAATGATTATGTGGAAAGTTCATCAACTGCAAATCAATTAAGTTTTACTTGGAATAGCGCAATTAATGAAAGCGCCGCCAATAGTTCTAATTTTAAAATTTGTATCATTGCTAACGACCTTAAAGAAGATGGTTCTGAACTCTGCAGTGATACATTCACTTTGGACAATTTAAATCCAGTTGGACTTGATAATTTACAAATATCAACTACTCAAGGCCAAAGCACAGTTTCATTAACTTGGACTGCGTTAACAGTTGAAACGAATTTTAGTAACTACATTGTATATTACTCAGATAATCAAGATGAAGTAACAAATGAAAGCGAAGATGTTATCTCAATAGATGATAATGATGAAAATACCTTAGCAACAATGAGTACAAATAGTTTAGATATCTCAAATTTAACAATTGGAACAACTTATTATATAAAAATAAAAGCTCTGGATACCTACAGTCATTATGTAAGCACCACGGTAAGTTCTTTTACCATAGAAGCTGAAGAAGAAGAACAAGAGGAAGAGGAGCAACAACAAGCACCTTCTCCATCTTCATCACCAGGCGGTAGTAGTGGTAGCAGTAGTCGATTACAACGAGAATCATCTAGTGACAATTCATTACATCAAAGTGCTGTCCCAAAAGCAACAGGCTCTAGCAGTAAAGAAACTGTAAGTGAAACAACAACAGACAATAAAAACACTCAAGATGAGCAAGTGCAAATCGTAGACACCATTCAAAGTATTTCAGTTAAAGCCACTCTTTTCCCAACTGAGATAGATCAGGTTGAAGAATATATTGATGAGCATTTAGCCAATCATTGGGCCAGTGATTATTATCGTCAGTTATTGGATATTCAAAAAGCTTATATTAACGAGCTTAAATTTATGGCGCCGCAATTATTAGATGTTGATGAAGATATGAGTAGACTGGAAGTCATTGTAGCGATGGGCGATTTAATGCAAGTTAAATTGCCGACAGATATTGAAGGAGATCCATTTACAGATTTTAAAAAAGAAAATAAATACGCTGATTACTTACAATATTTTAAAGATAAGGCAGTGATTCGAGGATATTCTGATGGTAGCTTCAAAGCTAATGCCAAAGCAAACAGAGTAGAGGTGTTAAAGATGGTACTAACAGCGTTAGATGCTGATATTCCAGATCTTTATGATATTAATCTGTTAAATTATTTTGATTTAAAATCTAATCCTTTTTCTGATATTGATTTAGATCAATGGTATGCTCCATATGTTTTGTATGCTTATAAGCAAAAAATTGTTGGCGGATACAGTGATGGTTTTTTTAGGCCTACCACTAATATCACTAATTCACAGATTGTGAAAATTCTTGTGTTGGCAATGGAGAATTTATAATCGGACATTGTTTTAAAATTTTATATCCAAAAATAGAAATATATACTAAAGTGATTTTACTATTTAAGATTTAAAATTTTTGAGAAGTGCTTAATGGCAAACAAATCGAGGCGGTGAATGCTACGGAAGGTCCTTTGTTGATAATTGCGGGGGCCGGTAGCGGTAAAACCAAGGTTTTGACTCATAGGATTGCGAAGTTAATTGAAAAAGGGGTTAAACCCTGGAATATTTTGGCGGTAACTTTTACCAATAAAGCCGCTAATGAAATGAAAGAGCGGGTGAGAAAGCTTTTAAATTTACATCAAGATGAAGGGTTGAAGGTAAATATGGGGACATTCCATTCTGTTTGTGTGAGGATTTTGAAAGAACAAGCTCACTTAATCGGTTATGAAAATCAATTTACAATTTATGATACGGCGGATAGTGTGGCTTTGATAAAAAACATCATGGAATATTTTAGGGTTGATCCAAAAAAGATTAATCCTAAAGCCATATTGGCGGCTATCTCTAATGCCAAGAATCAACTGATTTCTCCTGATAAATATCATGTAAAAGCGGGGAATGAGTTTCATATGAAAGTAGGGGAGATGTATGTTGAATATCAGAAAAGATTAGCTTTGAATCAGGCTTTTGATTTTGATGATTTGATTATGAAAACAGTGGAGATTTGGCAAAAAAATCCGGCTATTTTGGATCATTATCAAGAAAAATTTAAATATATTTTGGTGGATGAATATCAGGATACTAATCATGCTCAGTACGTTTTGACTAACCTGCTCGCTAAAAAATATAGAAATATTTGTGTGGTTGGCGATAGTGATCAATCTATCTATAGCTTTCGTGGTGCTAATATTCAGAATATCTTGGATTTTGAAAAAGATTACCCTGAGACTAAAATGATCAAATTAGAACAAAATTATCGCTCGACAAAAAACATTCTTAAAGCTGCTCATCATGTGATTGTAAAAAATAAATTGAGAAAAGATAAAGAAATGTGGACGGAAAATACAGAAGGTCCAAAAATTAAAGTATATAAGGCTTTTAATGAAAAACATGAAGGAGAATTGATTATTCGAGAGATACAAAAACTTCTGGAAAGTTACGAATCCCCTCAATATAATGACTTTGTAATTCTTTATCGCACTAACGCTCAATCCAGAATTTTGGAAGAAACAATGCTACGTTTTGGCATGCCTTACAAAATTGTCGGCGGAGTTAAATTCTATGAAAGAAAAGAAATTAAAGATTTAATTGCTTACTTAAAAGTGATTCAAAATCCTAATGATTCTTTGAGTTTGCTTCGGATCATTAACACCCCTTCTAGGAAAATTGGCGCGCAGACTTTGGTGCAGATTCAAAATCAGGCCTATATTACAGGTCAGCATTTATTTACGGTAATGCGAAATCCGGATTTTTTAAGCCTTCCCAAGCAAGAAAGTCTTCGCAGTTTTGTAAATTTGATAGAAGAGTTAAGAAAAGAAAATGCTGATTTTGGAGCGTCAGGTCTTATAAAACAAGTGATTCATCGTACAAATTATAAAGAATTTTTATTAAATGATAACAGTAAAGAAGCGCAGTCTCGCTATGAAAATTTAATGGAACTTATTTCGGTAGCCAGTAAGTATGATGGCCTGGAACCAGGCATTTCTTTGGCGACTTTTTTGGAGGAAGTGGCTTTGATTTCTGATTTGGATAATTTGAAAGTCGAAGATAATGCCGTGACTCTTATGACTTTGCACTCTGCCAAAGGTTTAGAATTTAATACTGTGTTTATTGCCGGAGCAGAGGAGGGCATTTTACCTCATACTAATTCGCTGTTTGATCCGGAAGAGCTGGAAGAGGAACGTCGTCTGATGTATGTCGGCATGACTAGAGCTAAAGAAAACTTATATATTATTTACGCTAACGAAAGACTGTTATATGGACAATATAATGCTAATGCCCCTAGCCAGTTTATTGAAGATATAGGGGAGGACTTGGTAGATTATAATTTCCAAAAAAACGTTTTTAGTGGATATTCTATTTCTATTGAAAATTTTGGTAATAAAAAGATACCTGATGAAAGTGTTTTGGGAGAAGAAAGAATTGCTTTTAAAGTTAACGATATTGTCGATCATAAAGTGTTTGGGATAGGCAAAATAATTTCTACTGTTGGTGACATTGCCACTATTAAATTTGAAGATCCTCAGTTTGGGGTTAAGAAGTTAGCTTTAAATATTGCACCGTTGCGCAAGGTTGATTGATAATTGTTAAATAAATTTTTGATTGCAACATTATTGCAATAAGATTTTTGTGAAATTTTAATTTGTGTAGTATTATAGATTTAAATTTTTACACTAATAAATTTATGGAGAGAGATTTTAGAATAAAAAAAGCTTATACCCTGGTGGAATTAACGATCAGCATTGCAATTTTGTCTAGCGTTATGTTGACCGCATTAACTACTTTTAGCAATGTCGTTCGATCTAGGGATAGGATTAGTAAAGAAAATTTGCTTTATAATGAAAGCAGGTTGGTTATGGAAATTTTGACACAGGCAATCAAGGATCATGTAGTTGATTATAGTGAAAACTACAATCAAAATGTTTTGGGAGGTGCTTTTGGAGGAAATTATAACATTTATGCTACTCGTTTTGTGAATCCTGGGGAAAATTGCACTGATTTTAGTGATGGTAATAACAGCTTGGAATCTTTGTTGTTAGGGGTGCCGCCAAATGATTTAGGTCCGTGCGGGTCAACTACTGCTGGACGAGATCAGTGGACTGGTTATAATCCTTACAGCGCCGATAAAAGGCCGGAAGTGGCTTATAATGAAAATTATGCCAGTGCTTTTTGCGATGATTCTACCTATGGTAGTTTGAAGAAATGCACTGGCGGCAGTAATCTTTCGGAAAATTTACAAATGTATCTTATTTCTACCGATGGACGAGAGAAAACGATTTTTGTCAGAGAATTGATTCCTGACAGCAATGATTCTTCTAAAAATATTTGGGTTTTAGCTTATGTGCAAATGGATGGAAAGGATAGCAATAACGATTCACTGATTGATCAATGGACTTGCAGTAGCAAATTCACTTGTACTGTTGGCTTGACTCCTAATAAAGATGATTTTAATCAAAATCGTTTACCTTTAACCAGCATTAATCAATATTATGAAGATTTTGTGCCATTGTCTTCTTTTGATATTAATATTACGGACTTGAAATTTTATATTTCTCCATTGGAAGATCCAGGATTAGCTTCTTCAGAAGAAGCTTCCAAACGATCTCCAGTTGTGATGATTGCGATGACAACGGAGTTGGCTGATAAAACTGGTTTTGTGCAGCCTCTGACTTTGCATCTTCAAAGCACCGTCAGTCCTGAATACGCAGAAATAGAAACTTATAAAATAAAATAAATTTGTATCAGTTGTAAAAGGCTTTAATAGTCTTATTCGGTAAGGTAGGTGGCGTTAACATTGATAGTGAGATCGACAGTATTTTTTTCAACGTCAATATTAGAACCAGCCCAAGCATATAAATCAATAGAAGATAGAGTAGTGAGTTTTTTATCTAACAATGTTTCATATAATTTAATTTTTTTAGCTAAAAGATTTTTAATTTTTTGCACTGCTGCCATTTCCGCATCAATTATATTCTCTTCACTGACGTTAGCTGACACCCATGAGTTTAATCCATTATCTAGCATAATGTTTTTAATATCTTCTAGTTTTGAGGCTTGAATCAAAGTGACTTTCAAGCTTAAATCACCCGAATAAGATATATTTTCAGTTGTTGTGTTATCTTCGTTATAAAAATAATTTGATTGAGGATAAACATTCATGGAATTAAGAACAATCGTGCCATAATTTTTAACGGCATTTTTTACATTTTCATATTTTGATTTAAGATCGGTTTTTGCTTCTTCTGCTGTGGAATAATTTGAATTGTAATAAGAACCATCAACATAAATTTCATTAGGTGTGGCTTTTGTTATTAAGGAAATAGAGATATAAATGCCATTATTAGGGTATGGATAGGGAACAATTGTGCTATCGCTAATGGATTTTTCTGATGATCCACCGCTTATCATATTTTGAGTAATATTTTGTGTATTTTGGTTGATTGCCGTTGAAAGTTGTTGATCAATATTAGTTTTGTTCATGTACTCGTTGAAATTCATGCTATTTGCAAAAGCTAAATTAGCGTTTGATATAAAAACGATTAAAATTGAGAGTAAAAGAAAATATTTTTTAAACATAAATATAAAATTAGAAAATAACTATTTGGTTTTCTAGGCTATTCTGTTTTATACGGAAAAACAAGCTAAACAGTTTTTTATTTATTAGCTTTTTTAGATAAATATTGTCTTTTATTAGAAATATGAGTATAAATAACAACGAATATGACCATTAAAAAGTTTACGATTTTTATTCGCTTTGTAACCAAAAAGGGTGGGGAAATTTTCGTGTGAAGTGATCAGGAATAATGATGAGTTTTTAGTTTTGGCAAATTGAGTCCCCAATTCGCGATACATATTTTCAATTTCTGCTTTTTCTCCCATCCTTTCGCCGTAAGGAGGATTAGTGATGAAGGTACAATTTAAGAACTGACTGAAGTTAAGTTGGCGAAAATCCGCACGTTTGAAATGGAGATTGTTAAATCCAGCGTTTTTGGCATTAACTGCCGCTATTTTTAGAACTTCCGCATCAATGTCAAAACAATAGATGGGCAATTTGGCGATGGTTTTTATACCTGCTTTGGTTTCATTATGGATTTTGATAAAATTTTCTTTTATCAGCCATGGCCAACGCTGAAAGGCAAAGGTTCGATTGAGACCGGGAGCGATGTTGCAGGCCATTAAAGCTGCTTCAATGCCGATTGTGCCACTACCGCAAAAAGGATCAATCAAAGTTTTTTCAAGCGTCCAATCAGATAATTTGACCATGGCGGCGGCCAGGGTTTCTTTGATCGGCGCTAAATTAGCTCTGGTCCTATATCCTCTTTTGTGCAGGCTTTCCCCTGAACTATCAATGGCCACCAGAAAATGATCTTTGTTGGCTTTAATGATAATTTGATAACTGGCGCCTGAGTTTTCTGCTAAAGTTTCCAGTTTGTATTGTTTTTGCAATCTTTTAACCACGGCTTTTTTTATGATGCTTTGGATGGCTGGTTCTGAGTGCAACGCTGATTTAACACTAGTGGCTTTGATGGGAAAAGCATCATTAGCTTCAATATATTTTTCCCATTCGAGTTGATTTGTCTGATCAAAAAGTTCGTCAAAAGTTTTAGCCTCAAATTCATCAATTTTGATTAAAACCCGGTCAGCGCAACGTAGCCAGAGATTAGCTTTGATTAAAGCTTCCTCATCGCCTTCAAAAGTGACTCTGCCGTCTTCATTTTTTATTACCCACAGGCCAAGAGCTTTAATTTCATCATAAACAAGTTTTTCTAGTCCGAAGGCGCAGGTAGCAATGAGTTGCATTTACGATAAAAAACAATATATGGAGAAACTAGAGTTGTTCTCCTTCAAGGATTTCAAGGATATGATCCAGTTTGCTATTAAGTTCCTCGAAATCTTTTCGAGAAACCTCTGTTGATTTAGGCGAAAATGATTTCCTGGGGTTATAAGAGTCGGTCTCTCCTTTTTGGAAACAACTACTGCAATAAACCGGCTTGTTATTGCTTGGTTTAAATGGCACTTTGCAGGGGTTGCCGCATTTATCACAAATTGCTTTATGCATTTCAACTTCATCTCGGCCAAAACGGCTAGATTTATTAAATGGACGTCCAGCACTTTTTTTGCTAAACTTGTTATCCTTAAAATTTCTCATACAGTAATTATTAAAATTTAAAAAACGCTTACCAAGATTACTCTTTATGTAAGACAAAACACAATGGATAAAAAAACCTGTAAACTTTTTATTTAATTTTTCTTCTTATTTTTTTTCTTCTCCTGTTTCTGTTTAGCAGTTAGTTTGGGTTTATTGTTTTTACTCCCTTTTGCGTTGTCTCCTTTGCCACCCATATAAGTTTTTTAAAAAATAAATATTAACATTTATAGATTACTATAAAATTTTTAAAATAAATAGTGCTTAATTATTTATTTTAATTCCACAAAGAAAATTTGCGAGTAAGTTCATCTAAATCACTTTTTTCACCAAACATACAAACGCCATAATATTCTAAATCTATTTCTTTTGTAGCTTTTGATTTAGCAACTTGTTCTTCCCATGTCCCAATAGTCATGGCATTTGTAAAAGAAGCAAATGGAATTTTTTTCTCAATTAAAGTATTGCGAAGAGTTCTGATTTTATTTGAATTATCCGCTTTAAGAATTATATAAGGATATTTTGAGGCAAAATGAGCCCCACCATCAGAATCTTCATAATTAATTACTCCCATATCTTTGTCTTTACAAAGATTAGCGAGTCCAATGCTCATATGGGCAAGAGCATTCATTGCTTTGCCTATTTCAATTTTTTTATTAAGAACTGCAACGAGTTTATGAGTTAACATAAATTTAAGTTAAAATATTTAGCAAAAGTAAGCATATGCCCATCCAAGAAGATTGCAAGAAAAACTGAAAAACCGGATCAAGCAGAAAATGGTTTGAAGAAATTTTAATTTATCGTCAGCCGTCATTCCTGCGAAGGCAGGAATCCAGTAGAGGACTAACGTCGATAGTGTAGAAATTTATAATGTCGAGAAGTTAGTTAAAACAAATAAAGTACCATTACGTTTATTAGCAATAATATCCACAAAATAAGTTTTATCCATAAATAATAAGTGTGTTTACTGGATACCAGCCTTCGCTGGTATGACGCTTACGACAAATAATATCCTACATTTCTGGCTTTTTCATGAATTTTTTCTTCAAACCAGTTTCCGCTTTGATCCATATTTATAACGAAAAATTTGACATTTCTAATGTAGAATGTTATGTTAATTTTTCTTAATCGATCCTACATTTATGGCTCTTAAGCTACATAATTCAGATGCAATAAAAATTTGGGATGAATATTATGATAGACAAGGACCAATTGCGCGAAATCTTTTTCTTACATTAACACTGATTGTTAGTACTATAGTTGGGATTAGAGCTTGTATTGTGAATGAATTAGCAGATGGACAAACATCGAGTGAAGTATGTGTAAAAGAATTTAAATTAACAGGAAAAGATCAAGATCAATTATTGATTGCAACAGATAAAGGGGCTTTTCAAACAACAAATTTAAGTATGCTAGCTGGGAATACTTCTACACCACAATTATACAATAATTTAGTATTAGGAGGTGGAGTAGATCATATATTTGAGATAACTGCAACTCAAGAATATTTAATAGGTTTATCAGGTAATGGGAAACAATGTTCTGAAGAATAATCTAAATAACTAAACTCACCAACTTCCCATGTACAAAAATTTCTTTTTTAAGTTCATGGCCGTCTAAATATTTTTTTATTTCATCTAATTCTTTGGCTTGTTTTAAGGCGTCATCTTTTGAAATGTCTGGAGAGCAGATTAGTTTGCCACGGAGTTTGCCGTTGATTTGGATGACAAGTTCGATTTCTTTTTTCTGAGATTTGTTTTCATCGAATTTTGGCCAAGGAGTGTTTTGAATAGTTTCTTTGTTGCCAAGGAATTCGTGCCAGATTTCTTCTGTAATGTGTGGGGCAAAAGGGGAGAGGAGAAGAGTAAGAGTTTCGATGTCTTCCAAATAAATCCCCCCAACCCCCTTTATCAAGGGGGCATTTAATGCATCTTGCATTGCATTGCTATAAATCATCATTTGGCTGATTGCGGTGTTGAAATCAAAGTTTTCAATGTCTTGTGTGACTTTTTTGATTGTGAAATGGCGGAGTTGTTCGAGAGAATCCCCCAAGCCCCCTTTATCAAGGGGGATGTTTTCAGATAGTTTCCAGACACGATTTAGAAATCTATAAATTCCTTCAAGACTTTTGCTTGACCATGGTTTGACATCTTTGAATGGACCCATAAACATTTCATACAGTCGAAGACTGTCAGCACCAAATTTTTCCACAATTTGATCTGGATTGATTACATTCCCTCGAGATTTACTCATTTTTTCGTTATCCTCGCCAAGAATCATGCCTTGATGACGTAATTTCTGGAAAGGTTCGTCATAATCAATGTATCCATATTTGTGCAAAACTTTACAGAAAAATCTGGCGTAAAGGAGATGAAGAACTGTATGTTCTGCCCCTCCGACATAAAGATCAACATTTCCCCAGGTTTTCATTAAATCTTTACCAGCAAATTCTTTCAGATTTCTAGGATCAATAAACCTCCAGAAATACCAGCTTGAGCAGACAAAAGTGTCCATTGTATCTGATTCTCTTTTTGCTTTTTCAGATCCACATTTCGGACATTTAACATCATGGAAAGTTTTTGATTTGAGTAATGGAGATTCCCCAGTTGGCATGAAATCGACATCTGTTGGAAGTAAAACAGGCAAATCTTTTTCAGGTACAGGAACTTCGCCACAACTTTCACAATAAATAATTGGAATTGGAGCTCCCCAGTATCTTTGACGGGAAACAAGCCAGTCGCGCATTTTATAATTAATATTTTTTCTTCCAAAATCTTTTTCCACAATATAATTAATAATATCATTTCTTACTTCTCCCCATTTTCTTCCTTTAAATTTTTCTGGTAATTCCATTACCCCTTCAGGATCTTTGCAATAACAATATTCTAAATTTTTTATTTTTTCAGCTTCTAATTGATCTTTTGGAAACATTACTGGTTTTAAATCAATATTATATTTTTTAGCAAAAGCAAAATCACGTTCATCATGTGCACTACATCCAACAATACCTGTCCCATAATCCATTAACGCAAAACTTGCTACCCAAATAGGTAAATCTCGACCTGTTCCCATATAATTTTCCGAATATCGCCCAGTAAAAATTCCTTCCATATCATTTTCAATATTAAATCTACCAATAGCTTTTTTATGTTTTACTTTATCAACAAATCCCATCACTTTTTTTTCATATTCAGTTCCCTTCACTAACTCTTTAACCATTGGATGCTCTGGGGCAATAATTACAAATGTTTGAGCTAAAAAAGTTTGTGGTACAGAATCATAAACTTCAAATTCAATATTTAAATCTTTAACTTTATGTTTAAAGTTTATACCTTCACTTCTACCAATCCAATTTTTTTGACTTATTTTTGTACTTTCAGGCCAATCAATTTTTTCTAATCCGTTTAATAAACCACTAGTCTTATCATTATCATCAATAAAATCTGTAATCTTAAAAAACCATTGATTAAGATTTTTTGGTAATACGTCATTTTTACATCTTTCACATTTACCATCTACAACTTGTTCATTTGCCAAAACAGTTTTACAACTTTCGCAATAATTAACTGGAGCTTGTTTTTTGTAAGCTAATCCGTTTTTATAAAGAAATAAAAACCACCATTGAGTCCATTTGTAATAATCAGCATCGCAAGTTGCAATTTCTCTATCCCAATCATAACTAAATCCAAGTGATTTAATTTGTTTGGTAAAAGTTTTGATATTGTCATGAGTTGATTTATCTGGATGAATTTTGGTTTTAATCGCGTAATTCTCAGCAGGTAAACCAAAAGCATCCCAGCCCATTGGATGAAGGACGTTATAGCCATTCATTCTTTTGTATCTGGAAATTATATCTGTTGCCGTATAACCTTCTGGATGGCCGACATGAAGGCCTGCTCCTGATGGATAGGGGAACATGTCAAGAATGTACATTTTTTCTTTTTTATCATTTGGGTCATCATTAGCTTTGAAAATATTGCTTGTATACCAGAAATTTTGCCATTTTTTTTCTATTTGTTGGTGGTCGTAAGACATAGAATATAAAGTATAGAAAGATCGACTTAAGATTAACTAAAATTGAGCTAAAATCCAATGGTTTTTGGGAAATTAATTTAGAACAATCAAGGAAATGAGCCAGAGAATGGAAGCTTTATAAAATTTACAGGAGGGAATATCTCAAGCTCAAGCGATTTGATGATTTTTGCCCTAACAATTTTTTTGTCAGAATTTTTGATAACTCTACTCCTGGTTGATCGAAAGCGTTGATGTTGAAAAATTCACCAAGAAAAGCAATTGATCCTTCGAAAAGCATAAATAATTCACCTAAATTTTCTTCCTCAATTTTATTGATTTCAATTAAAATATTTGGACGGTTATTTTTGGTAAGAGCCTGCATTGCTCCCTGCATTTCAGTGTGGAGAAGTTTTTGAAAATCGACATTTTTTAGGTATTCAAGCTCAGGAGCATAGGGTATAGGGATTTTTTGACCATGATTTAAAACTTTGATGAATATGAAAAATTTATCATTTGGACCCTCCATATATAATTGACTTTGTGAATGCTGATCAGTTACGCCTAGAGAATTAATTGGAGTTAATCCAACATTTATAGTTTTTCCATTGTTATCTTGAGCTTTACCAATACTTTCTGCCAAAAGTTGTCTATACCAGTCTGAAAATTTAATTAATTTTTGCGCGTAAGGCATCATAACGGTGATAGTTTTTTGTTTTTTGGAAAGCAGATATTGAATTGTTGCGATTTGAAAAGATAGATTTTTGGCGAAATTTTCTGATAAAAATAAATCACGCATTTTTTGAGCGCCTTTGAGAAGTTTTTCAATATTTATTCCAATTAATTTTGCAGGTAATAGCCCAACTGCAGTTAAAACTGAAAATCTTCCTCCAACATTCTCTGGCACATCAAAAATTGGTATTTTTTCTTCATTAGCAATTTTTCGAAGCAAACCAAGTTTTGGATCAGTTATAAATACAAAATGTTTTTTTGGATTTAATTTTTGGTTATCACATTTTTGTCTGAAATAGAAATACTGGGCAAGGGTTTCGGGTGTGCTTCCAGATTTAGTTACGACTATAAACAGAGTTTTTTTATAATCTAAAATTTGATCAAGTTCGGAGATTAGCTCTGGATCAATATTGTCGATGATATGAAGATTTGGATTTTTTTCTTTTTCTGTCATTCCTGCGGAAGCAGGAATCTTACTGTTGGAGGATTTAAGATTCCTGCTTTCACAGGAATGACAATTTTCAAAAAGATTTTTAAGACTTTGTTGCAAACAAATTGTTCCAAGAGCTGATCCGCCAATTCCTAAAACCACAATATCATCAAATTGTCCTTTCAGATTTTTTGCAAAATCATTGATGCTTTTAACTACATTTTTGTCGTCAATCACAGAATAAAAGCCTTGTTTTTGTGCATGGATTTTTTGAAGATAAGGCTTGATTAAATTTGCTTTACTTTCAAATTCTTTTTTTGAAATGCCATGCTCAGATGAGATTTGAAAAAGATGTTGTGTGTTTAATTTAAACATTTTAATAAATGTTACTTTTCTATTTTATATCCCAAAAACTCATCTTAATAAATGAAGTTGATTAAATACAATCAATTAAAACTTGACAGGAAGAGGGAGAAGTATTACGGTATGAGTACCCTATTGGCTAAAAAATATTTTTATGTCAGAAAAGTTACCAGAGCCAGAGCCCCTACAGTTATTTCTCCTGAGTTGTCAAAAGGAATTTATGACCTAAATTATCAAATGCAAACTGTAAGAGAAGGGCCGGTAGATGATGAGGCGAAAACACGAGAAATACTTGATGCCAGAAATGCGTTACGGAAAGCGTTAGAATTGGCAAGTCTAGCGCCACTAGATCGATGAGCTAAAAACAGATCAAGCGAAAATTGGTTTGAAGAAATAAAAACATTCTTTGAAAACTCACCCTAAATCCCTTCAAAGAGAGGGACCTGTTTATAAATAAGATTGAGTTTTTAGAATAATCTATTTTATGATATAATTTTATGATCACTTTTTAATCAATGTTATGATTAATGAAAGAAATTGATACATCATCTCTATTAGGAGATAATTATGGGAAGGAGAGTCTGTCAGTTCCACTTGGGGACATATCTGAATACATCCAAAACATTCGCGTACAAGCACTCATTGCAGGTCTAAATCCTTTAGAATATCTACATAAGCTTAATGTTCAAAATAATGAGAATTTAATTCCAGAAGATATATATAATAAAGTACGTGATGGATTGTATGATGAAATTTTGACAGAAGCGGCAACTGATTTGAATAAATTACCTAAAGATGATGAGCATAATTGGGTAAGCATTGAATATCTTGGATTGGTAAAAGAATATTTCACTAAAATGCTTGGCAATACTCCGGATGCAATTACCCTATCTGTTGCATATGTGTCTGAAGTGTTTCCGCATCTTGAGTCAAAATTCATAGATGGTTCTGTTTCTCAAAAAGAAGCAAAATTTAATTATTTTGTAAATAATGAAGAGGCAAAAATGTTGAATGATAGTCATAAACACTATATCTTAAAACATTTTGCCCAATCTAGAGGCGCAATGTGTCAATTTTTAGCAAAAGATATTGAATCTCTTTTGCCAGAGAAACCATTTGTGGATGATCCGGATTTGTCTTCTCATATTATTGATAATTTTGACGGATTTACAGAGTTTTTTTATTATAAAACAATTAATCAACTTTTTTTATACTGTCAAAAAGTTTTTACAGAGCAAAAATATGCTGAAATAAGAAAAAAAATATTTTCAACAAAGATAATTGGACGTGATGGTAGCCAAGAGATGAGTATGTTAGAATGTATTGCTAATCGCATACCACCTGGGCATGAGACAGAATTTTTTCCTATTTTAGCTAAAGCAAATCCGATATCTGCAATTAATTTTTTACAAGCACATGCTGGCAGAGATGGTGGCAAAAGAGCCGCTGTTTTAGCTGTACAAGAAGGAATAGAGCCGTTTTCCAGACTTAGCCAGGAAGAAATGTTGAAAATATTAGATTTATCTGCAAATGGTGAATTTTTACCGGCAATATTTTTCACGCCAATAAAACAAAATTTTACAATAAGGATTATTCCACCTGAAGAAACACGAAAACGTATAGAGGCATTATTTGGATACAGATCAAAAGCTGAACATTCCACATTTAATGTTTTATTGAATGTTAGTAATCACTCATTATTACTTGGAAGCCTTTTAAGTGATAGAAGTAAAATGGAGGCGGCAACAGCAATTATAAAAAAAGATAGTTCTTTTTTTACTAAACTATCTGAATATACTTTCTATGACTTGTTTCGTTATCCAATGACACCAGAAGAAGCAATAGAATTAGTGGAAAATAGTCAAAAATCAGATGGTACAATTGATTTGTTACAACTTTTTGGTACTCGTTATGATCAAATAACAGATCACCCAATTGGGACATTTTGTGCAAAGACTAAATCTTTATTGCAGGGAATAGTAAGTGAAAACACCTCAACGACTTTATTTATGTCGACAGATATAAATAAATTTTATATTTTTCTTACAAAACGAAGTGATGATATTGCTTATGTCATATCACAAGTATTTAACTCTCCATCTATAGTATTGGATGTTTTCTCAAAGGCAGATGATCCTTCATCTCTTCTTGATTCTTATTTAGAAAGTCTTGAGGAATCACATTTTATTGATTTGGAATTGAAGCGACGTACACAATTAGCAGTAAGAATTTTTCAGCAAAACAAAGAGGAAATAATAGCAAAATGGGAAAAATATCATATTACAATTTCAGATATAGCTGGCAAAAAATATAAACCTGATGAAATTGACACAGAACTATTTACAAAACTTATAGAAGAACAATTATGGACTACATCAACAATAGATAGAAACACAAAAAACTGTGAAGATGCGTCAATTCGTAATAAAGAATTTGTTGAATCAATCAATAGAAATGGATTCCCAAGCGGTACAATGTTTCACGCTTCACGGGAAAGCAGAGCAGGAAATATTTTATCTATTGGCAATTTTGCGGGTGAATGTACAGGAAAAATTATTTCACATGATCTAGTTCCTTTTTGTGTTGATACGTACAATATCCATTCTAACAGTGTTAAATTTGATAATCTAAGAAAAGGGCTAAATCCCATTGATAGTTATGGTAATGTTATTTTTTGTTATCCATGTATTGACGGACATAATAATACTTTTCCTATAGCATATAGCCAAGATACAACAGGGTGGTATGCAATATTTGGCAGTATTTCAAAAACATTAGTTGGTGCGTTATTATATAGAATGGATTCTGCTGATAATGCTAATTCCCAATTAGAAGAATTAAAAGCATCTGTTGTTCAGGGGGATATTTATATTCCAATTTTTTCTATGGATGGGGTTTCTCTTTTCCCATACGAAGAATATGAATTATTACGTGATAAAATGAAGCCATATCATTCTATCGAAGAGATATTAGCAGATGATTCATATTTGGAAGCATATCAAACTTTTGCACGTCCTGGACATGAACATAGTTTGAAAAATCATTTACTGCTTGCACAACAAGAAGCTTTAAGATTTGCAAAAGAATCAAATCTTACTAAGCCATTTCAAAATTTGATTGGACTTGCGGCCAGGTTACATGATGTTGGGGCTGGAGTAAATCCTGATGGGATGCAGGCTGTGACAAATATTGCGGAAGCATCAAAAATTTTAAAAAAAATACGTGGTCTGACTTCATATGAATATGGAATAATATTACATTTAATCAGATATGATGAATTATTAGGGACAATATTATCTAATTCTCAATACAATGATGATTTATTAAATTTATCACCCAAAGCAGAATCAGCTTTGAATGAACTAAATACTAAATTTGTAGAGCCTCAATTACGTCAAGCCTTAGTGTGTTTATATCGTGCTGACGTGTTATCAATTGGGAATGGTTTTTATAAGACCTGGGAAATAGACAGAAAATTAAAAAGTTTAGGATTGATATGATTTTTTAAAAATATACTGAGGTATAAAGTGATGGACAATCTGAAAATAGTGGTTAAAGTTGTAAATTTATTGAATGCTTTTTACTTTCTCCCAATCATCAAGGAATTTTTTGATGCCTATGTCGGTAAGTGGGTGTTTGAATAGTTGATCAAAGACGGAGGCTGGCATGGTTGCTATATCAGCGCCTATTTTCATGGCCTCTGTTACATGCATTGGATGTCTTATGCTTGCGGCAAGAATTTTGGTTTTGAAATCGTAATTATCAAAAACGGTTCTAATGTCTTCAATAAGTTGCATCCCATTTTCTGATATATCATCAAGTCTTCCCACAAAAGGACTTACGAGAGTTGCTCCAGCTTTTGCGGCCATAACTGCCTGTGATAACGAAAAAACCAAAGTAATATTTGTATAAATACCTTCGGCTGTTAAAACTTTGCAGGCTCGAAGTCCATCTGGGGTCATTGGAAGTTTTACATAAACATTTTTATGCCAGCTTGCATTTCTTCTGCCTTCTTTTACCATATTTTCAAAATCAGTTGCGATAACTTCAGCGCTAATTGGTCCATCAATAACTTCAGCGATTTCCTTGATTCTTTTCTCCAGCGAAACGCTTTCTTTGGCAATTAATGAAGGATTTGTGGTGATTCCATCAACTATGCCCATTTCCGCATATTTTTTGATTTCATTAAGATTGGCGGTGTCGAGGAAGAAGTTCATTTGAGAAATTTTAAATTCTAAATTTTGAATTTTGAATTAAGGTTTTTAAAATTCATTTACATTTAAACCCAAATTTTAATTTTAGGCAAAAAGTTTTGTTTTAGTTTGACAAAATTGATATTTATTTGATATTTTTTATCTCTTTTTAATAAATTTTTAATAAATGAATAATGTAGATTGTAAAAATGATTTAGAGATACCTCCTACTTTTAGTTCTAAAATATACACTTTAGATGATTTAAATAAATTACCGCAAGTTAATAAACAATTGATTGTGTTTGGAAGACGAGAAGAAGATAGAGATTATGTAGTAGTATCAGGGATAGATGATGAGTCTGAATTAGATTATATAGTATCAGCGTTTCAAGATTTACAAGGAAATGTTGGACCTTTGGTGAGTGTACAAGATGATAATTTGATTCGTGTTTTAGTTAGAACTGGTTATTTGAAATGGATTCAGCCTATAAATGAAGTTATAGAGGAAGATTTGTTGGCAGAAATTTCTCCTTCCATACAAGATTTTTTAACTTTAAGACATAAATTAATAGGTCACCCTTTTACTATGAATGCTGGTCTATATCTTAGACCATTAGGTGAGTTATCACTAACATATAATGGGCAAATTTTTAAGGAAATTATTACTAGATTAGGTGGTTTAGGAGCTAGATATGGTCATTTATTAATGAAAGAACGTTTAGCTGGTAAGGATACTCAGTTACGTGCACAGTTATTGGAAAGAGATAAAAGACAATACAATATTGATGATGAATCGGAATTACATAAAATGCAAAGAATAGCGGCTATATATAGTATGTTGATAGGAGTTGTTGCAAAAAAAATTAGTTGTATTTTTGATAATGAAACTATAGTAGCTCATACTGGTAATGTTCATAGAAAAGCTTTATCTTCATATAAATTTTTAGATAAAGATCAATTTTTTTGGGAATTTCAAGATCCATTACGTAAAATGCCTGAAGCATTACGTAAAGTGTTTCTTACTCAGTTATTTGAAGAAGTTGAAAAAATATATAAAGCTTCCAAAAATTATGGTCAACATAATCAAGAATACGCAGAAGATAAAGGAATATATGATATACATTATTTTGTAAGAGTGGCTTTGAATGGCATAATAAGTCAAATTGCAGATTATTTAGAAAAATTATGTCCTAATGATATTGACATAGAATTTATAAGAAGGTAATTTGCCATCTTTTTTAATCAAATTATGTTAGAAAAATTAACTTCAGATCAATTTACAACTGAAATTGCATAAATTCCCCTCCGCCATACCGTTGATAATGCCTCGACGTTTCCTACCCTTAGGAGTCAAGTGGGTTTCTGCATCCGCAATACCACAGTATCGGGAAATATTAGAATCCCTTAAAGAAAATTTTGTAGAAGAATTTTATCAGAGGGCTAAGTGGCGAATATAGCAGAGAGAGGAGAAAGAAATTTTGAATTTTAAATTAAGGAACAATTATATTTTATCTTGCTTAGAAAAGCTTATCAAAAAAAGAAATTGAGCAAAATAGAAAATGTCTGTTATATTTTGAAAGTAATTTTATTTTTATTATGCAATATTTTATCCAGACTTTTGGGTGCCAGATGAACATAACTGATTCAGAGAGAATTTCAGCGGTTTTGGAGAATTTGGGATTTGTTCCAGCCAAGAGGTGGCAGGAGACGGATTTATTTATCATGAATAGCTGTTCTGTCCGGCAAAAGCCTGAAGATCGCGTGCATGGTCTGATTGGCGATAGTTTGAAAATTAAGAAAAAAAATAAAAAATTTATGGTGGGCTTGACGGGATGCATGGTCAGAAAATCTAGTACGCAAAATTCAGAGTTAAAAGATAACTTGCTAAAAGTGCATGAGAATCTAGATTTCGTTTTTCGAATTGAAGATTTATGTAAACTGGATCAGGTTTTACGCGAGTGCAAAGCAAAGTTAAAAATCAAGCCGTTAGAAGATGAAGGAACCGTAGAAAATTATTTCAAGATTCAGCCTAAATATAGCAATAATTTTAGCGCTTTTGTGCCTATTCAAACTGGGTGTGATAAGTTTTGCACTTACTGCATTGTGCCTTTTGCCAGAGGAAGGGAATATAGTCGAGATTTTGTAGAAGTTTTGGCGGAGTGTGGAAATTTAGTAGAAAAAGGGGTGAAAGAAATTACTTTGGTGGGGCAGACAGTGAATACTTATGGCATTAGCCGTGCTGATAAAATGTCAAAGAAATTTGAAAAATATGGTAAATATCCTTTTGTTAAACTTTTGGAGGAAATTGACAAGTTGCAGTTAAAAGGACTGAAATGGCTGCGTTTCACCTCGCCTTATCCCAAGGATTTTTCTGATGAACTGATGGAAGCGATGGCCAGATTAAAAACCCTATGCCATCATGTACACATGCCAATTCAATCCGGATCAGATGCCGTTTTGCAAATGATGAACAGGCAATATTCCGTAAAAGATTATCTTAAATTGGTAAATAAATTTAGGAAAAAAATTCCGGATATTGCGATTAGTACGGACATTATTGTTGGTTTTGCGGGTGAGACGGAAGCAATGTTCAAGGAAACTTGTGCGCTTTATGATAAAATTCAGTGGGAGATGTGTTATCATGCCAAATATTCTTCGCGTAAAGGCACTTACGCGGGAAAAATTTTAAAAGATAATATTTTTGCCAAAGCCAAATCAAGACGTTGGCATAAATTAAATGAATATATAAAAAAATATTCTTTTAAAGCTTTAAAAGGATATGCCAATTCCATACAGGAAGTTTTGGTTGATGAAAAGAAACAAGATGGTTTATATTATGGTCGTAATTTTCATAATAAATTAGTTTGTTTTAAGAGTAGAAGTAATTTGATTGGAAAATTTGTTTGTGTTAGAATTACTCAAGTGAAAGAATGGCTGATGGAGGGCAAACTTCTAAACAAATAGTTAATCTGCATTTTATGTATAGTATTTTAATTATCGAAGATGATGCGCGATTAGCTCGAGCTTTGAGTTCTTTGCTGAAAAAAGAAAAATTTGTCACGGATATTTGTCGTACGGGGGAGGAAGGTTATGAGAAAGCAATTGCTAATAGTTATAATGCGATAATTTTGGATTGGTCATTGCCGCACATGGATGGCGAAGAAGTATTGAAAAACCTGAGATCAGATGGTATTAGCACTCCGGTTTTGGTGTTGACGGCCAGAACCAGTCCAGAAGATGCGGCGGAAATGATTAATGCTGGCGCTGATGATTATTTAAGAAAATCGTTGTGGAATGGCAAAGAACTGACAGCCAGGATTAAAAGTCTGCTCAGAAATAAAGAAGGCCGTAAAACCAATATCATTACGATTGGTGATCTTCATATAGATTTAAATGACTATGAGGTTTATTTGGGCAAAGAAGCGATAGAGCTTGATAATATGGATTTTCGAATTTTATCTTGTTTGGCTAAAAACAGTCCAAATGTTGTTAGTCCGGAAGATATTATTAGAGAAGTGTGGGGAGATTATGATTTAGCGGTTAATTCTGGCACGGTGAGAACCCATTTGTGCTATATCAGAAAAAAAATCGAAAAAGGAAAAAGTACCAAATATATTCATACTATTCATGGACGGGGTTTTAAGCTTTATGAAGAAGAAGGTGATGATTGAGAGATCAAAGCTCTATCATTAAAGGAATTTTTTGTTCCAATTCTTCAATGGCGCTACTCATATCTTCAGCCATTTGTTGTGAGTTTTTTTCCATGCCAAGCAAATCAACATTTGCTTTCAGAACTGCTAAGCAATTTAAAATGTCATGGCGTAATTTTCGTTTTTCTTCTGACATTGGTGGAAAATATAAATTCTGAATTGAAATTGTTGTATTTAAATTAAACTATTATACCACAATCAGTCAAGTTTTAACAAAGGCATTTTTTTTAATTTACTTAAATATACTCTGTAATTTAGTCTCCGACAACTGCTTTTATACGCCTTATACCAGCCGCACTTGATTCTTCTTTGACTATTTTGAAGTTTTTTAGCTCAGAGGTGTTTTTTACATGAGGTCCGCCACAGATTTCCAGGGAAAAATCACCAATTTTATATACTTTGATTTTATTCCCTAATTTAGAATATTTGTCTTCAAATAATCCAATTGCTCCTCTTTGTTTCGCCTCTTCCACCGTTAATTCTTCAAAACTCACATCAAGTCCTTTTTGTATTTGTTCGTTTACAATTTCCTCAACTTTTTTAATTTGTTCTGATGTCATTTTTTCCGCATGATTGAAATCAAATCTAAGCCTTTCCACTGTTATATTACTTCCTTTTTGTTGTACATGATCTCCAAGTACAATTCGTAGAGCTTTATGCAGAAGATGAGTTGCGGTATGAAGTTTAGTTGTTTCCTCGCTATGATCTGCAAGCCCTCCTGAAAATTTCTGTTCTGCACCTAAGCGAGAAAGTTCTTGATGAGTTTTGAGTTCTTGATTGAAAGCATTTTCATCAACTTCGATTTGATTTTCTTTACAAAGTTCTTTGGTCATTTCGAATGGGAATCCATAGCTTTGATAAAGCAAAAAAGCATCCTTGCCTGAAAGCTGGTTTTGATTATTAACTTTTAAATGATCCAAAAACTTCTCAAATTCTTTTAAACCAGTTTCCAGGGTTTTAGAAAATTTTTCTTCTTCTTTTTGCATCTCATTTAATATTTTTTGTTGATTTTTACTGAGTTCCGGATAAACATCGCTATAAATTTCAATAAATTCTTTGGCAAGATTTGAACAGAAATAATTTTGGATCCCTATTTTTTTGCCATGTCTGATTGCTCTCCTTATGAGCTTTCTTACTATATATCCCTGATCAGTATTTGATGAAACAACTCCCCTTTGATCACCAATAACAAAAGTTGCTGACCTTAAATGATCCAAAATAATTCTTTTAGATTTTATAGATTCATTTGAAGAATTTGCTGAATTAGAGATTTCATCTAAAACTATATATAAAGATTTTCCTGTTGATTTCTGTTGGAATAATTCTGTTTCGTAATGTGAGTTTTTGCCTTGAAGAATGGCAGTTACCCTCTCAAGCCCCATTCCGGTATCAACATTTTGTTGTTTAAGAATTTCGAAAGTCCCATCTTCCTTTTTGTTATATTGCATGAAAACATTATTCCAGATTTCCACCCATTCTTTATTTATATCAGGGCCACCTTTTTCATAAGGATTATTTTTATTTGATCCGGTATAATAAAACATTTCCGTATCTGGTCCGCATGGTCCTGTTTTGCCTGCTGGCCCCCACCAATTATCTTTTTTTCCTAAAAAATAGATTCTGCGTTTTTGATTTTCTGGGATATTTTCAGCTTTTACAAAACCTAACGATTCCCAGATTTTTGCCGCTTCCTCATCCTTTGGGGCATCTTTGTCGCCAGCAAAACAAGTGACACATAATAAATCAGGATTTAAATTTAATTCTGTAGTTAGGAATTCGTAACTCCATTGAATTGCTTCTTTTTTGAAGTAATCTCCAAGCGACCAATTGCCCAGCATTTCAAAAAATGTGCAATGTGTAGCATCGCCAACCTCATCAATATCATCAGTTCGCATACATTTTTGCACATCAACAAGTTTTGTACCTTGAGGATGTTTTTCGCCCATCAAATATGGCACAAGCGGATGCATTCCAGCGGTAGTGAACAAGACTGTTGGATCATTTTCAGGAATCAGCGAAGCTGATGGAATTTCTTTATGATTATGTTTTGTCACAAAAAAATCTATGAATTTTTGGCGAAGGATAGAGGAAAGCATAAAGTTTTATTTACAAGGTTTTTTGAAGAGCTTATAATATAAATGTCATCATCATGAGAGGTTAGATCTAAGGGGCTAGTCCTTACTTTCGACACCTCTCTTTTTTGTTTTTTTTTATTTATATATTTAAATCTTTTTTGCAGATCACAAATAAAGAAGAACCATTTAATGGTTTTTATAAGAATAAAGGATAAATGATAAAGAAAAAAGGAAAATAAAGTTTGAAAATTTGATTTAGTTTGAGAAATATGGTATTATGACATAATATTTTTTAATTTTAATATATAGCAATACATGGAGAGGATACTAAAGAACTTGTTCCAGTTGCTGATGGAATGGATAAAGGATCACAGCCAGTTAGAATTGTTGAAAAGGATGGTGTAATTACGTCTGTTAGAGGTGTTCCTACTGTTAGAATTCCTTCTCAAGAACAATTTATATTTGAAATACGAGTAGGAAGGGAACAAATAGATCTTAGAGCTCAATTGTTTGCAGCATTAAGAGGATTGGTAAGTCCTGATGGGAGAGAAGATGGTAATTATAGAGAAGTATCACGACAGGCACTTAAAGATCAATTAAAGAGATTAGGATTATTGGATGAATAGATTTTGGGCAGGCCAGAATGACATTTTTTTAAACATTTTTTACATAATAGAATTTAATAAAGTTTATACTTACCTTAAGGCGGGTTCCAAAACTGAAGATTTTAAAAATCTTGGCACTTATATCAATATTAAAAATATAGAACATTCTATTAAAATTGGTTGTAAAATGTTGGATGCAAATGTTGGGAATTATTAGAAGGAAATGTTGCATTTAACGAAAATTCCATTATATAAGTTTGAGAAATAATCTCTCAATTTCAATATTTTCAATAATTTCGCAAGTGGGAAAACTTGAACTCTGACTAAAATAGTCTTAGTATAAAATCACGTGTTTATTTCTAAAATTAATTTTATGCAAAAAAAAGGTTTGTTATTTTGTTTGGTTTTGGTTGTGTCAGCTTTTTTGGCAATTAATATTGCGGGCGCTCAAAATTTGAGCAGTGATTCAGAAGTGAAAAATTTAACAGTGGTTATGAACGAAATAATGTCATCACAAAGTGTGGATAATAAAGAAGGAATTGACTGTGATAAGGTTTCCGATGATCAGTTTGAAGAATTGGGCGATTCAGTGATGGAGCAAATGGCTGGCAGTAACCAAGCGCATGAAGTTATGGAGCAAATGATGGGAGGGGAGGGATCGACTAGTCTTCAGTCAGTACATATAGCTATGGGTACGCAATATCTGGGGTGTAGACAAAATTCATATTTGACTGCTTTTGGACCAGTGGGAATGATGGGGATGATGGGTTATGGCCGTGGCATGATGGGAGGTCTGTATAATGGCTCTTCTATTTTTGGGGCCGGCTTGGGTTTAGGCGTATTTGGATATGTGCTAACGTTGGTCGTTCATGGGATTTTGTTAGGGCTGTTTATTATGTTTGTGGTTTATGTGGCTGGTCGAGCTTGGCGAGCAAGCATGAATGAGGACGAGAAAAAGAAGAAATGAAGGCGGCAGGCGATGGGCGATGGTTGGTTTGTTTAGTCTATGTACAAAAAAATACCTTGTTATATAATGCCATAGGCTTTTAACGACTTTTCCAAATGCATATTTCCAATTTTATAATGCATCTTCCTGTGGATGCTTTGCAGCATTTTGGATCTTTATTAATTTTTTTGGCGGCTTTTTTGGAGGCTGTCCCTTTTGTCGGTGTTTTTATTCCAGGGCAAACAATTGTGATGTTAAGCGGATTTTTGATTAAAGAGGAGCTTCTGCGAATTTTTCCGATCATGACTGCGGCAGTGATAGGAGCAATGATTAGTGATTTTTTGGGATATGTTTTGGGGCGAAAATATGGCAATCAATTTATTTATAAATATGGCAGGTATTTCTTATTTACAAGAGCCTATTTTGATAAAATCAAGAAAATTATGGACAAGCATCCTGGTAAAACAATCATTTTTGGACGATTTAATTCTATTACTAGAGCTTTTGCGCCTTTTTTGGCCGGCAGTTCTGGTATTGACTGGGGCAGGTTTATATTTTTTAATGTTTTTGGCGCGATAATATGGGCAGGCAGTTGCATAGGGATTGGCTATATTTTTGGTGCGAGCTATGAAATCGCCTCACAATATATTGGCCGGTTTATATTTTTTGCCGTGGCGATTACGGTTATTTTATTTTGCGCTTACCGGTTTTTTAATAGAAAATGGCACTCTTTTCAAAGTTATCATTGGTATATTTTGGGGTTAAATATTTTGTCCTTGGCGGTATTTTCCAAAATTGCTGAAGATATTTATAGGCACGAGTGGATTATTAAATGGGATATCATGATTCGTCAAATGATTAGCGTTTATTGGGGATCGATTTGGGATGAAATTATGATTGTAATTACGATTATTGCCAGTCCGGCCGTAATTATTGTTTTAACGATGCTTTTGTTGATTATGTTAGTTTGTCAAAAAAAATATTATTTTTCGGTGTTATTTTCGTTAAGTCTCATTAGCGGCGGTATCTTAGAAGTGGTTTTAAAATTTTTTATTCATCGATTGCGGCCGACTGCAGCTTTGCTGCACATGGCAGGCTATAGTTTTCCTAGTGGATATGTAACCATGGCAACGATATTTTGTGTGTTGTTGATATATGTTTTTAGAAATAGTGTCCAGAGTAAAGTTTTAAGATTATTATTCGTAATCGTAAATTTATGTTTGTTATTGTTAATTGGTTTTAGCCGGGTTTATCTAGGAGTAATCTGGTTTTCAGATATGATTGCCGGTTATGCTTTGGGAATTTTTTGGATGACTTTTTTGTTGCTAGTTTTGAAAATGCTTATATCCAGATTACAGAACAGCAAAGAATAGTTAGGGGGTTATTTTAATTTTAACATTGACAAGATTTTTAAGTTTAGATAATATTATATTACCTACACCTCAGGTATAGGTTCTATTTTCTAAGATTTATTTAAGGATATGAAACAATCAAGAGCGCAAATTATTATTAATTTTAAAAAAGTTAGGAGCCATGCTGATAAAATTTTGGAGATGCTTGAGAATGGAGCGTATTGCATTGATGTCATGCAGCAAAATTTAGCGGTTATAGGGCTTCTTAAATCTGCTCATCAGATGTTGATGGAAGATCATTTGAATTCTTGCTTCAAAACGGCAATGTCGAGCGGGAGCGATAAAAAAAAGGATGAAATGATTGAGGAGATTTTGAGGGTAAGCAAGTTGGCGGGGAAGTAGGAGAGCTGTGAGCTTTGAGTTTTAAATTATTTAAATAACTTTTATGCAAAAAACAACTATACCAATTAAAGGCATGCATTGTAAGTCATGCGAAATTCTAATTGAAGATTCCTTGAAAGAAATTAGTGGAGTGTCAAAAGTTTTTGTTAGTTTAAAGAGAAAAGAAGCGGAAATCCATTCGAATAGGGTTTTAAAATCGGAAGAGATTTCACATAAAGTAGAAGAAGCTGGATATGAAGTCGGATTTGATGATAAAAAACATTGGTTTAGCAGGGATTTAAATGAATATAAAGATCTGTTAAAAGCTTTTTTAGTATTTTTGGTCTTGTATTTTTTTGTTAAAACTTTGGGCTTAACAAGTATAAGTGTTGGTGGAGGTACGCCTAGCAGTTTACCAGTAGTTTTTTTAGTTGGATTAACGGCTGGGGTATCTACATGTATGGCTTTGGTTGGTGGTTTGGTTTTAGGAATTTCCGCCCGCCATGCAGAGAAACATCCTGAAGCAACTGCCTTACAGAATTTTAGGCCTCATGTGTTTTTTAATATTGGACGAATAATTTCTTATTTTTTGCTTGGAGGTTTAATTGGTATGATAGGTAAAGCATTTCAATTGTCTGGGATAGTTTTAGGGACTTTAATTATAGCGGTTGGATTAGTAATGTTTTTACTTGGTTTGCAATTAACTGAAATTTCCCCACGTTTATCAAGCTTTAAATTTACCTTGCCTTCAAGTATAAGCAAGGCTTTGGGTATACGCAAACATCATGAAAAAGAATATAGTCATCTTAATTCTATGTTTGTTGGAGCTTTGACTTTTTTTCTTCCATGTGGATTTACACAGGCCATGCAATTATATGCCATGACGACCGGTAGTTTTACACAAGGGGCGTTAATTATGTCTATATTTGCATTGGGAACGACTCCAGGTCTTCTTGGAGTGGGAGGACTTGCGTCAGTTTTGAAAGGCCAATCTGCTAAGAAATTTTTTAAATTTGCCGGTTTGGTGGTTTTATTTTTGGCTGTTTTTAACATAACCAATGGCTATAATTTAACAGGATGGGGGGCTTTTAATTTTAGTCAAAACAATCAAATTCAAAATGTGAATGATGAGAATGTTAGTATCGAAAATGGAGTGCAAATTGTGAAAATGGAGCAAGGTACTTTTGGTTATAGCCCAGATGAATTTATAATAAAAAAAGGAATTCCTGTTAAATGGATTGTGAATTCTGAAAATCAATATACCTGTGCTTCTAGTATTTATTCTCAAAAACTGGGGATATCGAAAACTTTAATTGCAGGTGAAAATGTTATTGAGTTTACTCCTGATCAAACAGGTCAGATACCTTTTAGCTGTTCAATGGGGATGTATACAGGGAAATTTAATGTGGTTGAATAAATATATTTAATTTTTAAATTATGAAACAAATATTGTTAATTTCAGGAATGCATTGTGCCTCATGTGCAGGAATAATTGAAAAAGCCTTGAAAAAAGTAAATGGAGTAGCAAGTGCAAATGTTAATTTTGCGGCAGAAAAAGCTTCGATAATTTTTGATGAATCTTTGGCAACACAAGAAAATTTGATTAAAGCGATTGAAAAAGCAGGTTATAAAGCAGAAAAAATTGATGAAAAAGATACTGAATTTGAAGCGAGGAAAAGAGAAAATTTAATTTCTGGATATAAAAAAAAGTTTTTTGTAAGTTTAATTTTGAGTTTGCCGATGCTTTATTTCATGCTACTTGATTTTTTTAAATTTTTACCTGGAGCAAATTTATTACCACCATATTTTGGGATAGTTTCTTTGATTTTGACAACACCAGTACAATTTATAATCGGAGCAGGATTTTATAAAGGGATGTGGTCAAGCTTGAAAATGAAGACTTTTAATATGGATAGTTTAATTGCAATTGGCACATCAACTGCTTATTTTTATAGTTTAGTGAATTTTATAATTTTTGTAATATCAAACAATACAATTCTTGGTTTAGCTGGAGAGAAAATACCTGAACTTTATTTCGAAACAGCGGCCTTTTTAATTACATTTGTAATATTAGGAAAATGGCTTGAAGTCAAAGCAAAAGGAAAGACTTCTGATGCAATAAAAAAATTAATGGGTTTGCAGGCAAAAACAGCAAGAGTTATGAGGAATGGCGTTTTCACAGATATTTTGATTGATGATGTAGCTGTTAATGATGTGATTTTGGTTCGTCCTGGAGAAAAAGTTCCTGTTGATGGGGTGATTTCAAAAGGCAATTCTTCTGTTGATGAGTCAATGGTTACAGGTGAATCAATGCCAGTTGAGAAAAATATTGGAGATAAAGTAATTGGTTCAACAATGAATAAAATTGGCAGTTTTGAATTTAAGGCAACAAAAATTGGTTCTGAAAGTACTTTGGCGCAGATAATTAGATTAATAGAAGAGGCACAAGGATCCAAAGCCCCAATTCAGGCTTTTGCCGATAAAATTTCCGCATATTTTGTGCCAATTGTTATTGGAATTGCAATTTTAACATTTTTAATTTGGTATTTTGCGTTAGGAGCTAGTCTTTCCTTTGCTTTGATGGCTTTTACAGCTGTAATAGTTATTGCCTGTCCTTGTGCTTTGGGCCTGGCAACTCCAACTGCAATTATGGTTGGAACAGGCAAAGGGGCTGAACATGGGATATTGATAAAGGGTGGAGAACCTCTTGAAGCGGCTAAAAAAGTTAATGTCATAGTTTTTGATAAAACAGGTACTTTGACAAAGGGAAAACCAGAAGTAACTGATTTGTTAACTTTTAGCAGTATTGATGAAGATGATCTTCTGATGATATCTGCCAGTTTAGAAAAACAATCAGAACATCCTTTGGCAGAAGCTATTTATAATTATGCAAATGAAGAAGGGATTAAATTTGAAGAAATTTTAGATTTTCAAGCAGTTCCTGGACATGGAGTCTCTGGGAAGGTAAACAATCACAAATATTATTTTGGAAACAGAAAATTAATTTCTGAAATAGCAAAATTAGATATAGAAAAAATTAATAGAAAAATTTCTAGATTAGAAGATCAAGGAAAAACAGTTATGATTTTGGCATCTGAAAAGGAGATTTTGGGAGTAATTGCTGTTGCTGACACTGTTAAAGAAAATTCCAAAGAAGCAATTTTAGCTTTAAAAAAATTAGGCATGGATATTTATATGATAACAGGTGATAATAGAAGAACGGCTTCAGCAATTGCAAAGGAATTAGGAATAATAAATGTTTTGTCGGAAGTTTTGCCTGAAGATAAAGCTTTGGAAGTTAAGAAGTTACAGCAAAATCAAAAAATTGTAGCCATGGTTGGGGATGGAATAAATGATTCGCCAGCTTTGGCTCAGGCTGATCTTGGTATCGCCATGGGTTCGGGTACTGACGTTGCCATGGAGACAGGGGGGATAGTGATGGTAAAAAATGATTTGAGAGATGTTGTTACAGCAATTTCTTTATCAAGGGAAACTGTAAACAAAATTAAGCAAAATATGTTTTTTGCATTGTTTTATAATGTTATTGGCATTCCGGTAGCGGCAAGAATTTTTGCAGGACTTGGTTTGGTTTTGAAACCTGAGCTTGCAGGACTGGCAATGGCTTTTAGTTCGATTTCCGTTGTCTCAAACTCACTGCTTTTAAGATTTTTTAGGCCAAACAAAAGAAACTATATTTCAATACTGGCTCCGTTTATAATGGTTATTTTATTCACCTTTATTTTTATTGAATTTGCGAGGTTGAGTGGGGGGATGAAAAATTAGTTGATAAAGTTTGAAAGTTATAGATTTTATGAGCTTTTTGTGATAAAATATTATGATTTAAATGATATTTTATCATGTTTTTGCAATATATCAAAATTATAGAAATAAAAAATGTGTATTTTGCTTCTGAAAGTGAGGTTATTGCAGAAGATAGTGAAAATAATTGGTATGAAAAATTACAAAAAATTCGGAATCTTTTATCCAAATCTGAAACTGGTAAGGAAGCAGATCAGGGTAGAGTGGAAAAATTAAAAAGACTTTATCTGGCAGCAACTAGTATCGAAATGCTGCGTTATAGACATAATTATTTTAATGAAATATCTTATGGATATTTTCGTGATTTAGGATTACAGTTTCCTAGTTATGACAATTTATTAAGAAATTCAATCAGCAATATAAATGAGTGGGAACTTTTTATTGTTTATGCTTATACAATATTATCTCAGCTTGGTGATTTGTCTGATACAAAAAATTTAGGACTGGATGACGCTGAAATAGATATTTTTAACAGACAAAAAGATCAAGTTTTAACAAATTTTGATGGGAATCACTGTCGTAACTTGCGGGCCATAATTGCTGAACTAGAAGTTGCTAATCAAACAGCAATATCACGGGGAAAGATCAGAAATTTATCTCTATTGCGACATATTGGTGATTTTTTTGATTTGCCCGACACGAAAGAAGGCGTTTTATCTGAATTAATACCTCGAAAAGCGATACTCTGTTTAATGAGGTGGGCACCTGATGTAAGTTTTAGTGATGAAGAGATGGAATATGCTAAAAAAATATATGGCATCGAAAAGACTGAATCCCAAGAAGAATTTGCTATAGATGTTTTATATAAACATCCTGGAAAGTTTAATTTGTTAAATTTATCTTATCTTTATCTTTCTCAAATATTACGTAAAACCCCTAGTGTGCAAAATAAAATTGAAGAGCTGGTAAGAAAAAAAAAGATAAGAATAAAACGATTTACAAAACGAGCTTTTAGTGCGGCCGCGATAGGATCCGTCGCTTTAGGGGCTATTAATTTGTTCCCAAAGGAAATTGTTGATGCTTCAAGAGGTTATTTAGGAGCTGATGGCCAAAATCAAGTTACAGTTAATAGTGGAAATTCCGTAAGAAAATTAAGGTATAGAGCGTTGATAATCGACTATTTAACAACCCCAGTTTTTACAGCAGAGGCTGATATGAATAAGCTTTTATCAGAAATGATAGACAAACTTAAGCCAAGTGATGATTTATTAACTTTAAGGCCAGATAATGTGCCAAAAGTAATAGATTTTTATGAGGCATTAGATGGGTGGCCAGATTTTCAGAAAAAATATTTAGAAGATTTAAAATTAGATGATTCTATCGGTGGCGAACTTAATCAATCTAATTATAAACAAAAATTGTCATTAATATCGTCTGTTTTAGAGAAAGATAAAGGAGAAATTTTTGAGATATTGCAGGAAAAAATTTGTAAAAGTTTATCATTGAAAATTGATATAACTACAGAGGAAGGAGAAGCGGCTTTTTTTGAAATTATAGGGACTTTAACTAAATTTCATATCCCAGGAAGAGAGGAAAATTATAAAGGTTTTGATAGAAATAGATTGTTGGAAAATATATCAAGAATGATTTTTGAATCAAGGAATATTGAGGCAATATTATATGATGGAGTAGTTCATGGGAAAATTGAAAATTTGCTTAAATTATCTGAAATTAAAAAGAAACTTATTGATATTTATGGAAATGATATTGGGTTTTATTTGGAATTAAGACCAGGTCTTTCTGAAAGTGATATTAATTTTAAAAAAACAGTTGTTGATGTAAATAATTTTGAAGAATTAGAATCGCAAACAGATCAAATGTTATTTTTTTTGGGGAGGTGGGGGCTAGATAGAAGTTCTGTCCTATCAAGCAATTATAATAAACGACCAATTACAGGGATGGAAATTAAAGAGGCATATTTTAAATCTTTAGATTTTTCAAGACTCCCCCTAAAAATTTCTTCAGATAAAGATGCTCAAGCTGTTCAGAAAATTGCTGAACAATGCAGTTCAGCTGATTTTTTGGAAATCTATCTTTCAAGAGTAAAAGTTGATTTACGTTGGTTTAAACATAAAACTGGTGTGGATTTTTATATCTCTCGAGGATATGGTTATTATCATATTTCAAAATATTTAGAATATATATTTAAAGGAATTAAGCTTACTGATAAAAATACTGCAATGTGGAGTTCAGTTGCTTTAAGTTCATTGTCAACTGATACTTTCCAGATTGAATATGACAATTTAAAGATCAATAATATAACAGATTTTGAGAATTTTATGAATAAATTGAGCCAATATAAAGGTATTTCTCCGCAATTTGCCGAGCTATATCTTGAGGGGAGTCAAATTGATTTTGCCGATTCATTTTTTACGTTGGATATTAGAGCTTTGGCGAATATATTTGGTTGTCTTAATTTACAAAGAAAATCAAATGTTGAGAAAGTTGATTATAAAATATTAAATGGTTATCAAACAGAAGTTTTGAATATGTTAGTGGATAATTTATTGCAAAAATCAATTAATAGACTTGTTTCGGATCATACCTTGGATATTGAACAGAAGTTACAAAGACTGGCATATCTTTATCAAATAGCTTCTATTGAAGGTAGTATACCATTATCCATGAGCTATCTTGAAGCATATAGAGAGATATTTAGTGACTTTGAGATCGTACAGTTTAGAGACCCTAATAAAGAAAAAATGCTCCAATATGACGAAGCAAAATTTATGCAAAGAGTTGCAGAAGGGATAATAATGTCTAGAAATGGCTATGAAAGAGAAGTATTATATAATAATAGGTTTTACTATAAATTTCAGGCGGATAAAGCTTCAATAATAATAAGTGCAATCGATATGTCAGAATCTGTTAATCAACGAGTAGCTAAATATCTTGGTTATTGGACAGGAGAAACGCATATTACACCGGAATTAGTGGATAAATTATTGGCAAACGATAAATATATTCTTACAAGTACTTCTGTTGATAATTTGTTATTAATAGTAACATTTTCTTTAAATGGGAAATTACAATTTGGTTCAGATTATTTATCATCTTTGCAATCCAAGCAGGATTTGCAAAAATTAGGACGTTTATGGGATTATTTTACTGAAGATCAGAAAAAACAAGTATGGGATTTTCTTAATTTAAAAGGAGAATTAAATCAAGAAAAAGCTCAGCGTATAATGAGTATTGGAATGCCATCATTTGATCGATACGCTGTTGAAAACGGTAATATTAGTTTACCGATTTTAACTAAAGACAACGCGAAGTGGATTGTTGATTTGGTTGAATCTGGAAGTGATTTTGCAAAAAAACTTAAAATTACAGATTATCCAGGATCTTTTAATACCTTAGATGAAATTAATATTGTGCTTAATTTGTTATCATTACATGCATATTTGGAGAAATCTCCATTAGCTAATCTATTCCAAGATGGCAGTTTCTTGGACAAACTTATTGCTAATACAAATGTTAAGATTATCGCTGATTTAAGTCTGCTAATGGAAATAGACCGAGAGATACCAAATAATATTTTAAAAAGACTAGTTGAAAAGACACGACTTGTTCAGGCAGATATACTGCTAATATTGGAATTACGTGTAAACAAAAGGCAATCTAATAATAATTTTGAATTCGTTGAGGCACTTTTAACTAAATATTTTGCTTTATATAGAACGTTTGATCCGCAAATAAATATGGCAGTGTTAAAATTTTTTAAAAATTTTCAGACTTCTGATTTTTCACATGCCATGTACGTGGAATTATTTGAAAGACTTGATTTAAGGGATATTGACTTAACAACAGAAGAGGGAAGAGCAATTTTTGCCTCATTATATTATTTATATCCTGAGGTTTTAGAATCCAGCGATCATAATAGTAGTAGTGATGATGAATATTATAATTATAATCCAGATGAGGAAGCAAAAAAAATCTTTGCAGCCTTTCAGCGTTACACCAAAGGGAGAATTAATTTTCGTGATCTGAGAATTAAGGATAGATTTGATTTAATAGAGGTTATGGGAAATGATAGGGATAATGTATTGGATATAGCATTTACTGATTTTGTGGCGCCAAGAAGTTTAGATGAATTAGAAACATTTGATTTGGCATTTGATAAAGACAGGCAAACAAGATGGGCAAGATATGATAAAAAAGATTATGATAATAACTCAGAAGATGAACAGATTTTATTATCTAGGAAATCTCGTATTGGCGAAAGGATACAAAATGGATTACAAGTCAGTCCAATGACCTGTTCAATGGATAATTTAAATGAGATTGAAGAAAGGGTTCGATTGGCAGCTGAATATGATTTAAAATACACCTTAAAGAGTAAAATTAATATTCAACTGCAGCAAGCAGATGGGAAACCATTGATTGCTGGAACTTTAAGTTTAGCAGATATTGATTATAATTTTAAATTGCTAGAATTTATAGGTTCAATTTCTGATTTAGAAGTTAATGGATTAGAAAATTTTCATTTAAACATTGTTTTTGGGAGCATAAATAAAGAGGGTTTAGGCAAAATTGGATTATTGATGCGGATTTTTGGTGTGGAGAAAGTATTAGAAGGTACAGATTTTAATGTAACTCCAGAAATGCTTGATGATTTAAACTTACTACAGGAAATGAGAGGCATGCTTAGGGAAAAATTTTTATATGCAATTGCTAGGACGATAGAATCTATTAATATTAGCACAGGTAATTTAGAAGAAAATATTAATAGAGTCATAAATATATGGAATTATAGGCCGAGTGGTTATGATTATGAAAATGTTACCAGTGATGTTTCTCAGATTTTTAGATTAACTGCTAATTTTATAATGTATAGAATTTTTGATTCAAAAAAAATTGATCAGACTTCAAAAGATGAAGCTTATCGTCGATTTGTTGAATCTGGGGTTATAGTGGAAGATCCAGATAGTTTTCAGAAAGTTAGACAACGTGGAGCAAATGGCGTTTCTTATGCAAGAAAAAGGGTTGTACAAGGATTAACACAGGCATTTAATGAAAGTTTAAGCGGAAAAGATGTTGATAAGTTGATGTCTAGGGAAAGATTAAAACAGGGATTTAAAATGTTTGAAATTAAGTCAAATGGCCAAAAAATTGGACAATTGATTCTTGGCGATCCCAATGAAGGAGCCAGAGCCGCTCTTGCCTATAGTTCAGGCAAGTCTTTATCGCAAGAAGGAATTGATTCTATTAGTAGTCGACAGCATGGTGTTACTGCCTTTCAAGCGGTAGCGCCATATACAACAGGATCAGTGGCAAAAGGCATACTGGTACGAAATGGGGAAGTAAAAAGTGATTTGATTCAAATGGAAAGTGGGTTAGATGGGTTTGTCATTATGTATGATGAATCTTCTCCTTTTTATGCCACCAATCCGGTTAGAATTGTTCATAAAGATAACTTAAAAGTAAGTGATATAACTGGAAATATGAGCGATAATGGTCATCTTAATTTAAGGAAACCGACTGATTATTTGAAATTTTTGGATTTAGCAGGAAAACATGGGATTTCGCTTTTTCAACAACACTTGCTTGTAAGTGATAAAAAATCACAAATAACAAAAGAAACTTCTGAGCAAGCGGAAAGAAGAGCAATTGTTACTTTCGCTGACGGTACTTTTGGACTTTTGAATTTTGATAGTTCCACGGAGTTTACTTTTACTGATATGGTTTATGTTGCAAGAAAGCTTGGAGTGGAATTTATGGTTAATTGTGATACTGGCTATTATAATGTGAGTCAGGCATTTAAAGCAGATGGTAAAATTATAACACTTGGAGATGAGTCAGGAGCTGAGAATACATATAATGCCTTTATAGGAGTTTCTGTGCCATAATTATGATATCAAATTATTTTTGCAGTGGATTTGTATTTGTGATAAAGAATATAAGCATATAAATCATTTTATGCCCAAAATTGAACTGCTTGCCCCGGTTGGATCTTTTGCCTCGTTACAGGCCGCTATTAAAGCAGGTTGCGATAGCGTGTATTTTGGTGTTCATCAACTTCATATGAGAGCTAGATCTGCACATAATTTTAGCTTAGAGGAATTAACTGAAGTTGTTAAAATTTGTAAAAAAGCAAAAGTTAAAACTCATATTACACTGAATTGTCTACTTTATGATCATGATTTGATTTTGATGAGAAAGATTATTGATAATGCTAAATCTAAAGGGGTTGATGCGTTAATTGTTCAGGACGCTGCGGCAATTTCTTATGCTCAGGAAATTGAGATGCAGATTCATGGATCAACTCAGTTATCAATTTCGAATTTTGAGTCACTTAAATTTTACGCTAAATATTTTGATACAATTGTTTTGGCGCGTGAGTTGGATTTGAAAACGATCAAATATATTTGCAATAAAATTAAAGAAGAACAAATAAAAGGTCCTTCAGGAAAATTAGTTAAAATAGAAATTTTTGGTCATGGAGCGTTATGTATTGCTCAGAGTGGCCGGTGTCAGATGAGTATTTTGCAAGCAAACGCTTCGGCTCAAAGGGGGGCATGTCTTCATGAATGCAGGAAAAAGTATAGAATTATTGAAGATGAAACTGGAAAAGAATTGATGATGGATAATGAATTTATTATGAGCCCGAAAGATTTATGCACGTTGCCATTTTTGGATCAAGTGGTGGATACTGGCATTAGTGTGTTGAAAATCGAAGGGCGTGGTCGATCAGCTGATTATGTTGATACTGTTATTCGCGTCTATCGACAAGCTTTGGACAGTATTGAACAAGAAAAATTTTCACAACACAAAGTAGACAAGTGGATGAAAGAACTTGAAAAAGTTTATAATAGGGGGCTTTGCGATGGATATTATTTGGGTAAGCCTTTACCTGATTTTAGTTGTGATTCAGGCAATAAATCGTCTGAAGAAAAAACTTATATTGGACAGATTCAACATTATTATGACAAAGCTAAAATTGCAGAAATTAATGTTTCCGCACATTCTTTAGCCAAAGGAGATAGGATTGTCATAATTGGCAATACAACAGGAGTTATATATTCACAAGTTGAGTCAATGATGGAGCGGGATAAGTTTGTTGAAAAAAGTGGCAAGTCTAGTTTGATTACAATACCTTTAGATAAGAAAGTTAGGCATAATGATAAGGTATATGTGGTGAGGGAACGAAAAATTTTGAATTCTAAATTTTGAATTTTGAATTGGGGAAATAGAAAAATAATATTAAATATTTAATTTATTTATGAAAAAATCAAAAATTGTACATGATCGGGATAATTGTATTGGATGCAATGCTTGTGTGATGATTGCACCGCAAAGTTGGGTGATGGATGAAAAAGAAGGCAAAGCTTTTTTAATTGGATCAAAAAAGAAGAAAAATTTGTATGTAGCTGAAATTTTTGATTGTGATGTAGATGTTAATAAAAAAGCAGAATCAGCTTGCCCAATGAGAGTTATTAAGGTGGAAGGAGAGAAAAGATTTAGCTAAATAATTATATTTAAAATGCTTAAAATTATTATTATAATAATAGTTCGTTTAACCATACCATAATAATTTCGTTTATATTTTAATTCCTTGTTTTTGATTCTTTTTATTTGAAATTCGATAATATCATAAATATATGAGCTAGTTGTGATAAATAAAAGAAATAATACTGGCCATATACTTCCATATAAAAATGCAAAAATTGGATTTGATAAATTTGGAATTAATTCTAGTGCATACCAATAAAGGATTGTAAATGCTGTGAAATGTACAACCTGGTCAAAAACAAAAGCTGGAAATTCACGATTTGGATATCTTTTTACAAACTCGACTTTCCATACATCTTCTAAAAAGTGCGTTAAATAAACCAACAATAAGCCAATAACAAAGCCTTGATAGCCTAAATATGGGAATAAGAAGACTAGATTTACTATCAGCAAAATTAAAACGTGTACCAAAATTCCCATAATGTTTTTTTTCTTCCAGGTAATTAATCTGTTTGGTTGCAGCATGAAATCGCCAATTAAATGTGAAGCAATGATGTATAGATATAAAACCATTAATTAAATTTTATTTTCGTTCTCCTTCATCCTTCTCAGACATTCGTCACTTAAGTGGAAAGCCATGTCAGGACTATTGGCTACTAATTCAAAGAAAATATTTTTTTTAAGAATAAAAATTTCAGAATCCTCGACGGTTTCTACACTGGCACTTCTTGGCATGTCAGACATTAAAGCCATCTCTCCAAAAAAATCGCCTTCTCCTAAGGCAGCAAAAATATTTTTGGCACTACCTTCACCTTTGTAAATTTGAACTAAACCTTTTTTGATGATGTATAGAGCATCAGCCGTATCTCCTTCATTAAAAATTGTGTAGTCTTTTGGGTAAAAATTAAGTTCAATTTTTTTGATTATATCCTGATGTTCAGCTTCATTTAATTTTTCAAAGATGGGGATTTTTTGCAAAATGGGAAGGATAGAATAGCCCTGATTATTGTTTGTTTGTGCCATGTTTTTTGGACTTAAGGTTGTTAAAAAATTGCCAATTTTCGTGTAATTATATCATAAATTATGATTTATGCAAAGGCGTATAACATAAAAATCAATTTTGTTAGTTTAAGATTATTGTTATATCAGTTATGAAATGATACAATATTAAGAATAACTTTTCTGCATGAATTTCCCAATAAAAATGATAAAAAACAAACTGAGCTTTGTTTTAGGATTAAGCATCTACTTATTGTGGTCTTTATTTTTTACTTCAGCTCAATCGGGAATTTTGTTTTCTGCTTTTCAAGAAAATTTGGATTTAGTAATCCCTTCAGAAAAAAGCGCGTCTTTTCTTGAAGTCCCAAATAATGAAATGGGCTTTGAGTATACCTCAGCAGTGGTTAATCCGGAAAATGAATTTCATGCTTTGGCTTTTGCTTTGGACAAAGAACAACCACTTAAGACTTCCATTGATTTATATGCCAGGGTTTATAGTGGTGACAGTTGGACAGATTTTAGCTTAATAGAAGAAGATGATGATGGATATGTTGACCCTTCATTGTCTAGTTATCTTTTTTCTACGCCTGTTAGCAGTGCTTATCAATATAAAATTGTTCTTAAAACAGAGGAACCCACGGTTAGTCCAAAAATAAATTCAGTATCCGTGAAAGCGATTGATGCTAGACAAGCTGATCAGTCAGTGAATTTATGGGATGGTTTTATTGCCTCCCTGAATGTTTATTCGCCAACGGATGAACTACAAATTATACCCAGAAGTAAATGGGGGGCTGATGAATCTTTGACGGTTTATCAGGATCAAGATTTGGCTGATACTGATTCCGTAAATTTTAACAGTGATAAAAATGAATTTGAAATAAAATACGCTGACGAATTAATAGCTTCTAAAATTATCTATAAAGATGATGATAAAACATATAAATGGCCGATTACTTATCCTCAATCAGTGCAATTGATTGTTGTTCATCATACGGCCAGTGATTACACCTCTTTGGATAGCACGGAAGCCTCAATTAAGGCTATTTATTACTATCACGCGGTCAGTCGTGGCTGGGGGGATATTGGCTATAATTTTTTGATTGATAAAGATGGCAAAATTTATGAAGGCCGTAAAAATAGTTCGAGTGCTTTGAAGAATAAAGAACCAATGCCAGTTGGCGCTCATGCCAGCGGTTTTAATCATGGTTCGGTGGGAATTGCCATGATTTTGAATGCGCAAGAACACGAGCCAAGTTTGCCAGCCTTGCAGAGCTTGATGGCTTTGTCTGATTTAATCCTAAAAACTTATAATATTGATGATTCCACCAAAGCTTCCATGCGAGGCATAAGTTTGGATAGAATTATTGGACATCGCGATGTTGGCAGGACTCAATGTCCTGGTGATAAGTTATATGCGCTACTGCCGGATATTAAGAGTTTGGTTTTTGATAATTTAAATAATGAATTATGGGGTTCAGATACCGATATCAATATCAATATCAATAAAGCGGATTATGATTTTGAAGAAGTGACGGATAGATCAACAGTGACTTTATTGCCGCAAGAAGCTCAGACTCTGACAATCAACTTAAAAAATATCGGCACTAAAACTTGGGACAAAAATACCGCCATTTTATTAACTAAAGACAGAACCGATGAAGCTAAAGTTTATTTTACTAATAACCAAGGAGTAGCTTTGGCAATGTTTTATATGACTGAGTCGCAAGTAAAACCAGGTGGAACCGGTACTTTTATTATAAAATCTAAATCTAAATTAGCAGATGGTTTTCTTAATTTTCAGGGTTATTTAGCGGTTAATGGTAAAAAGAAATCTCCTAAATCCATTTTTTTGCCTTTTTATATCCAGCAAATTAAGCCTAATTATGAAATTGTCAAAACTTCAATTTCTAATAAGTCTTTGAATCCAGGGGAGAATTTTAACGCGACCATTATTTTGAAAAACACCGGTAATATCACTTGGAATGCGGATACATTTTCTCAGTTGAAATTAATAGATAGTAAATTTAATCTTGGTCAGGTAATTTCTAGCGATCCGGTTGCTCCTGAGAAGAGTGTGGAAATTAAAGTCAAACTGAAAGCGCCATCTGATTTAGGTGATTATTTAGAAAATTTATCTTTTAGTATTGGCGACTCAAATTTAGCATTAGTTGGTAAAGCTATTAATTTGCAAGTTTCAGTGATAGACAAAAGCAATCCGATTATCATGGTTAGTCGACCTAGCAAATTTTATTTTAATCCGGAAGAAAGTTATCGAATAGATATGGCTTTTAAAAATACTTCGACCACTGATTTGTTAACCAGGGGGAACAATGTTTTTGCTTTCAAAGTGATCAAAAACCCGATCATTGGTATTGATAAAGTAAATATTTTGAAAAAAGAGATTAAATCAGGGACAGAGTTTACGGTTACTTTTATACTCAAAGCGCCTAAGCAAGCAGGTACTTATTCTATTTACTTAATGCCCACGCAGAATGGTAAAAAATTAAACAGCCAGTATTTATCTTATAAATTTAGTGTCAAAAATAAACAAAATATTGACAATAAAGAGCCAGAAATTAGAGTAGCCTTGGGATCTTTGAATATTGATAATCCAGCTATTACAGCGGATAAAAACTATACTTTGTACCTTGGATCGCAAAAATATAAAGATATTCCTGCTAATGAAATAGTTGGATTAAGACAAGAGAATAGTGTGGTTAATATTGTTTTTGCTGATCAATCTGAATTATCTACCAGCGATCCGGTGAAATTTGTGCCAAGTTCAGACGGTATTGTTTCGATTGCTAATTTTGAGCATCAGCCTGAATGGGATAGCAGTGATAGCTTGAATGATAATATGTATCGTGGGATTTTGGAGGCCCGAATTTATAATAATAAATTAATTTTGATTAACGAACTGCCTTTGGAAAGTTATTTGAAGGGTTTAGGGGAAGTATCTAATAGTTCTGCTTATGAAAAAATTAAAGCAATTATCGTAGCTGCTAGAACTTATGCCTCTTATTACTTATTCGTAGATAAAAAATTTCCTGATGCGCCATATGATTTGAATGATGATCCTAGTGTTTCGCAAAAGTATTTAGGCTATGGTTTTGAAATGCGCACCCCAAATTTGGTTAAAGCCGTAGATGACACCAAGGGAGAAATGGTGACTTATGATGGATTTTTGGTGAAAACGCCTTATTTCAGTTCAACCGATGGAATAGCCACCAAGAGTGCTGAAGAAGTTTGGGGATGGACGGATACTCCATATTTAGTCTCTGTGCCTGATAATTTATGTAAAGAAAAGCAGTTCAAAGGCCATGGGGTTGGATTAAGTGGATGCGGAGCCGAAGAAGCCGCTAAGTTAGGCAAAACTTATAAAGAAATTTTAAAATATTATTACACTGGAGTTGAGATTGAAAAGAAATATTAAAGAAATTCTAAATTTTGAATTTTGGATTCTAAATTAAAAAAATAATTAAGAATTAAGAATTAAGAATTTAAAATTATGCTCTATGAAACCAATCCCTGTTGAAACTAATGAGTTAGAAATTTCTTTTGAAATTTGTCCGATAGATAATATCAAGGTCACGCAGACTAGGATTAATAAGGTGCGTGATAAAATTAAAAAACTAGAAAGTGATGGCGAAAAAAGTATTTTGCTGAAATTATGTGAAATTCTGATTGATATTGTGGAAAAATGGGATAAAGGGCGCAATATAGATTTAATCACTCAAGCTATTCATTGTTTGCAAAAAGCTTCTGTTTGTTTGGCGAAAGAAAAATTCAAGTTTTTAAATTTTAAGAAAAAAAAGTCTTAATTTTTGGCAGGTATACATGTTAAAATGTTTTTAGTATTTTGTATCTAAAATTTTATGGTTGCAAAAAAAGCGTTAGTGGGGGTAATCATGGGCAGTAAATCAGATTTGGAATCTATGCAGGCGGCTTGTGATATTTTGACTGAATTTGCGATCCCTTATGAACGAAAAATAGTGTCTGCCCATCGCACGCCTGATCTTATGTATGAGTACGCCAAAACTGCTGAGAAAAGAGGTTTGGAAGTGATTATTGCTGGGGCAGGTGGTGCCGCTCATTTGCCTGGGATGACCGCGTCTTTGACTTCTTTGCCAGTGATCGGAGTGCCAGTGAAGTCTAGTAATTTAAATGGGTTAGATTCGCTTTTGTCAATTGTGCAAATGCCAGGAGGTATACCGGTTGCGACTGTGGCTATTAATAATTCCAAAAATGCTGGGATTTTGGCGGCGCGAATTTTGGGTATTAAACATAAAGATATTGCCGATAAAGTGAAAAAATATATGAAAAGCATGGAAGTTTCTGTTGAAAAAACAAAAATTTAATCTTAGTTAAGAACTAAAAATATGATTACTCCGGGTGCTTGTATAGGTATTTTAGGCGGAGGACAGCTTGGCAGAATGCTGGCTTTTGAAGCCAAAAGAATGGGCTATTTTGTTATAGTGTTGGACCCAACGCTAGATTGTCCAGCGGCGCAGGTATGTGATCAGCAAATAGTGGCTGAATATGATGATTTAAATGCCGCTTTAGATTTAGTTTCTAAATGTAACGTGATTACTTATGAATTTGAAAATGTTGAGGTGACGATTGTGGAGGAATTAGAGAAAAATATTGGCGTTTATCCTGGATCAAAAGTTTTGAGAACCACTCAACATCGTTTTTTGGAAAAAAGTTTTTTTAAAGATAGTCGCATTTTGGTAACAGATTTTGCTTTGGTGCAAAATTTAAATGATTTGAAGCAAGCGGCCATTAAAATAGGATTCCCAGGGATTTTGAAAACTTGCCGCTTTGGTTATGACGGCAAAGGACAAAGGGTTTTAAAAAATTTGAAAGACGCGGAAAATGCTTTTAATGAATTTAAAGATCAAGACTTGATTTGGGAAAAAATGGTTGATTTTGACAAAGAATGCAGTGTTATTGCTTCTCGAAATTTAAGTGGAGAAATTGTTATTTATCCAATTTCCGAAAACATTCATAAAGATAATATTTTGGATATTAGCATTGTGCCGGCCAGGATTTCTGAAAAATCCAAGCAACAAGCTATTCAAGCGGTCAAAACTATTGCTGAAGATTTAGAAATAGTGGGGACATTTTGTGTGGAATTTTTTGTGCTGAGAAACGGGGAAGTAATGGCCAACGAAATTGCTCCCAGACCTCACAATTCGGGACATTATTCTATTGAAGCTTGTTATACCTCGCAATTTGAAAATCAGCTGAGAGCAGTGTGTAATTTGCCTTTGGGATCGCCTGATTTGATTATGCCAGCAGTTATGGTGAATATTTTGGGGGATGGACAAGGGAATACTTTCAGTGGTGCGGAAGATTTATTAAAAGCTAAAGGCGTGTATTTGCATCTTTATGGTAAAGCCGTTGCGAAAGCCCAACGAAAGATGGGACATATTACGGTTTTGGATCAGTCAGTTGACCAAGCTTTAGAAAAAGCTCTAAACTTACGTCAGCAAATAAACTGGATTTAATTTTTCATTTTACTTTTTAATTTTAATTTATGCGTAGTTATAAAAAATTAAGCTCAATAGCTTTCATATTGGCCTTAATGTTTGTGTTATCTGGCTGTTCAGTAATTTCTAGCGTGAAAGAAAAGTTTTTGTCTGAAGATAGTGGTGGTACTAATGAAGTTACGGATGATTTCATCGTGAATGATGAGGAAGAAACGCCACTGGGAACAGATTCGGAAGACAGTTCCCAGCAAGATTCTAGTTTTTTATATGAAAATTATAATTATGAATATAGTTTGGAAGTGCCAAATGTTTATGACATGGAATATTTGCCATCAGCCACCTTGGAAGATGTTGATGAAAATGCTAAACATGCCAATTTTTATAAAGGAGAAGATTTAGCTTCTAATTTGGCTTTTAAAATTTTCACCACTGATGCGGTAGAAAAAAATAAAACTTATTTAGGACAAGACCCGGTAGCAACTATCAAAGTGGCCAATACTAATTTCTATCAATATTTAATCTCTCAAGATGATTGCGTTAAAATGACTGATTTTGGCGATAATAACTGTAGCGGTCCAGCAGTCGTCTTAAAAAGTTATAAATATGATTATCAGTATTTAATGGTGTTCTATAATAAGACTGAAATTGATAGTGAGATCCAGACGGTTTTGGATGCTTTTGTCTTTACAGGTGATGGTGAAGAGCCTGCGGTAAAGTAATTTATTCTTCCCTCATCGGGCAGAGTTTTTCACCGCACATTGAACAGGAAATGCCTTCGTAACCTGATTCGAAACGATATTTGGCGAATTTCTCTTTATCAAGGGAATTTTGGTACATTTCTCCCCAATTAAAGTTTTTGCGAAAACCAGAATATTCATTTTCTCTTTCCAGAGCGCCAGGCACACCTTTGGCAATGTCTCCACTCCTGGCGGCAATTTTGAAGGCGATTAAGCCTTCTTTCACATCGTTTAAATTTGGCAATCCCAAATGTTCGGAAGGGGTAACGTAGCATAGCATGTCCGCGCCATATTGCGCGGCAACAGCACCGCCAATCGCTCCGGTAATGTGATCATAACCGGCGCCGCTATCAATGGTGAGGGGACCGAGCACATAAAATGGCGCATTATGGCAGTATTTTTTTTCCAGGATCATTTGCTCTTGAATCATGTGGATTGGTACATGCCCAGGGCCTTCAATCATTACTTGAACATTTTTCTCCCAACATTTTTTCGTTAGTTCGCCCAAAAATTTTAACTCAGAAATTTGTGCCACATCATTGGCATCATGCAGACAGCCAGGGCGTAAACTATCTCCCAGGCTCATGGTAATGTCATATTTTGCCATAAGGTCCAAAATCTCTTCAAAAATCTGCAAAAAAGGATTTTCTTTTTGGTGATATCCCATCCATTTTTTCAAAATGCCACCTCCTCGGCTGACGATGCCAGTTAGTCTTTTTTCTTTAGCACTAAGTGGGATAAATTCTTTTTTAAAACCAGCATGAATAGTGAAAAAATCAACTCCCTGCTCTGCTTGTTTTTCCAAAACTTTCAAAACGTCTTTTTTACTGAAATTTAAAATTCCATATTGATCAGCAATTTGATAGATTGGCACAGTGCCAACTGGCATTTTGGCGTAATTGATGATTTCTATGCGAACTTTATCCAGATCACAGCCAATCGAAAGATCCATAATTGTATCTGCGCCATATTTCTCAGCCATTTTGACTTTGGCAATTTCATTTTTGATATTTTTGCAGTGGGGGGAAGCGCCAAGATTTACGTTAACTTTAGTGGATAGGTTTTTGCCAACGCCAATCACTTTTAAGTTTTTTTGAAGATGGATTTTGTTGGCTGTAATCACCACCTGTCCTTTGGCAATTAATTTCATCAGTTTATGAGGATCAATGTGCTCTTGATCTCCAACCATTTGCATTTCTTTGGTGATTTTGTTTTGTCGAGCTGATTTAAGTTGAGTCATAGAATCTGTATAAAAGCATAAAAAGGATAAAGGAAAAAGTCGAAAGGATAAAGAAAATTTTAAAAAATTACAGTTAGTTAGTATAATTTTGATTGAATTCAATATTTTTAAATGAAAAAAATTGCCATTGTTTGTGATTGGTTAACGAATTTTGCCGGTGCGGAAAGGGTGATTTTGGCCCTGCATGAACTTTTTCCCTATGCACCGATTTATACCTCAATTTATAATTCCAAAAAATGTCCTGGATTTGAAAAAGCTGATATTAAGACTTCTTTCCTCCAATATTTGCCTTTTGCAAAAAATCACCATCAAGCCTATTTACTATTGATGCCCTATGCTTTTGAAAATTTTGATTTCAGTGATTATGAAGTGGTCATTTCCAGCAGTCATGCTTGCGCGAAAGGCATTATCACTAAGCCTGACACTCTGCATCTTTGTTATTGTCATAGTCCGATGAGATATGCCTGGGATGATTGTCATCAGTATATGAGGGAATATAATTTACCTTGGCCTTTTTCTAAATTAGCGCCTTTGTTAATGACTAAAATGAGGATTTGGGATAGAGCCAGCGCTGATCGAGTCGATAAATTTATTGCCAATTCTTATTTTGTAGCTAAACGTATTAAAAAATATTATCAAAAGGATAGTGAGGTAATTTATCCTTTTGTTGATTTGGATAGGTTTAAAATAAAAAGTAGAGTAGTGAAAAATAGTTATTTTTTAGCCTTGGGACGTTTAATCCCTTATAAAAAATTTGATTTATTGATAGAAGCTTTTAACTTCAATGGCTTGGCGTTGAAAATTATTGGTACTGGTAAAGATGCCAAGAAATTAAAAAAAATGGCTAAAAATAATATTGAATTTTTAGGTCGTGTGAGCGATAAGCAGTTAGAACAATATTATCAGCAGGCTCAAGCTTTGATTTTTCCTCAGGTGGAAGATTTTGGGATAGTGCCTTTGGAGGCTATGGCTTGCGGCACGCCAATAATTGCTTATCAGGAGGGGGGGGCTTTGGAAACAATTAACGCGAGATCAGGTGTCTTTTTTGATAATCAAAGTTCAGAAAGTCTGAATCAAACAATAAATGAATTCTTAACTAGATCTTTTGACCCAAAGATAGTGCGTAAACAAGCCGAGAAATTTGCCAAAGTAAATTTTGAGAAACAAATTTTAAAAAAAATAGGGTTAAATTAAGATATTAAAACGTTTTTTTAAGTTTTATCAAATTAATAATTTGCAATCCCTGCGAAAAGGGTATTTTTGACCTATGTATGATTTGTGTTTTGTGGTATAATTTTATGATTTTTTAACAAATTTATTACACGGTGAGCTTCAAATTTAACAAAATACAGGTTTTAGCTTTGCTTTGCGCTTTTTTTGGTATGGTTTTGTTTGGTTATATGATTTTTGAAGTTTTTGCTTATGATGAAAATTTGAAGCCGGTGGTAAAGGAATTTCAGGTTAAATTGAGGCAGGATATTAAGCAAAAAGGCGTATATGATATTGATTTAAAAGTTCGAGATGATAATGCGGATGATGTTAAACTTTCTTTAGCGTTAGTTTTGGAAGATGGACGAGTGACTTATCCTATTTTTCTTGATAGTCATGGTGTGATTGTTAATTTGGGAGCCACGCCTGACGTGAATAATTTTAGTCCTTATCAGATTGGTTCTACGCAACCGATTCAAACTTCTTTGGGAGAAATTTCTTTAAGCATGACTTGGTCAAGTTTGCTGACAGCTTTTTCTAATAATTTGGATGCGAATCACGCTAAATTAAAAGCGATTTTGTTTGATAATAAAAACAGCAGTGAAGAATTTTTTTCTAATTCATTTGTTATTAATAATTTGGGGAAAAAACAGTCAACAGAAGAAAAATTTTATGCCTTAAATAAACCGATAGTTGCTTCTGTTACGACTAGAAGCATCCAAAATGGTGATACTATTCCAATAGATATAGTTGCTTCTGGCGGTATGAATAATCTGTTGGCAAAAATAGAGTATTTTAATAGTGATATCCATGATTGGGAGAAGTGTACGATTAGTAAAGTGGAAAGCACTATTAGTAGTGATTCTTTGGAGGCTATTCATCTTGTCTCTAAATCAGCTTCTCAAATTGCGGCAATTCATACTTCGGCTGGACCTAATCATGTGACTGCTTATTGGGATTTCAAAAAAGATGTTGGCTTGTATTTTGATAGCGACGACGTATATGTAAAAGTTAGCCTTTTCAATGTTTTAGCTAAGAGTGAAGATAAACAATATGGACCGTTTGTTATTGACTTGAAAGAACCAGGGTCGATTGAAAATTTTGTTGTTACTGACAATATTACTTCAGAATCTGTTGTCCTACAATGGGACACTCCATATGAATCTCATTTTAAGAGTGGTTATTATACTGTTAAGGTAACTGAAACAGGTTTTTTTAAGGACATCACTGAGTATAAGTTTTTTCAAAGCAGCCTTGCTGGAAATGTTTATACCGTGGGAGGGCTTAAACCTAATACAGAATACATTTTTGAAATAGATGCCACGGATGATTATGGTAATACAAGGCGGTCAGAACAGCTGAGTGCCAAAACTAATACCTTAGCTGAAATTTACTCTAGATTGATTCTAAAAAAGGATGACAATAATAATAAAATTCAAGCTGAAGTAATGCTTAGAGATTTAGATTCAGTGGTGTCAGTGAAGAAGAACAAATTGCGTTTAAAGATTAACTATAAATATGAAGATAAAATCATTAAGCCCGAGATTGACCACGAAGTGCTTATCGAAGATCAGTTTAACCCAGTATTTGTGAATAACAATAATGATTATCAAGTGGGTGATGAAGGCGGTTATATTCGAGCTAGCGATCAATTTAAATCGGTTATTTTATACCTTGCCCCTCCTCAAATTCCTGAAAATATTAATTATATTAAAGTCTGTGTGACCGTAAATGATTTAATGGAGGATGGCAATACGGTGTGTGAAGATATGTTAGCGAGAAATCCGCTTGAAAATTTGCCGCAAATCTATAATCAGATTCCTAAAAAAAAAGCCAGTGAACCAGTAATATTGAATAGTGTTAAAAGTGAATCAATTGATAGGAGCGATGAAGATGATCTAGAAACTTCGGTAAATACTGCCTATGATCAATATATTGAAAGTTTTTTAACAGCCATTGGTGCTAAAAATTTCACTATTGCTGATTTTTATTTTGACCAGTCTAAAGATTTTGTTTTTGATAATCCTGAAGCCAAAATTAACCGTATAGATGCTCTTCGTTTTGTTGTAATGTTGAATGATATAGCGCTTAAAACTGCAGATAGAGATGTATTTGCTGATGTCTCGCGAGAGTATCCTTATTCATCGTTTATTCTTACGGCGGTTAGTAAGGGTATTATTGATGGATTTGGCGCCAGCGATATCAGGCTTAAAAAAGTTTTTAAACCTAATGACAATATTACTTTGTCAGGAGCTTTGAGTATGATTTGCAAAGCTGCTAAATTAGATATTAAGGTCGATGATTTGGATATTAAAAACTGGCCTTTTGCTAATATTGCTTTAAGTGGAGATAATAAGCCATGGTATGCCGATTATTTTGCTTGGGCCTACGTCAATGGCTTAATTTCTGAAAAAGATAATTCTGATGAGGCGGTAGGAGTGGGTAAATTTGTGCAAATGATGATGACAGCAAAGAACTCAGTTCTGATAAATTTATGAAAACAAAAATTAAAATTTCAATTATGATTTTTATCATCACTTTGATGTTTTTGTCTTGTTCGCAAGAAACGACACCTGATGATAGCCAGAGTAACCTTTTGCCTTTTACTATTAGCAGTTCGGCTTTTAATCAGGGTGAATATATTCCAGTAAAATATACCTGCGATGGAGAAAATATTAGTCCAAGTTTAAATATTGTTAATATTCCGGCAAAAACAAAAAATTTAGCTTTGATTATGGAAGATCCTGACGCTCCTAGGGGCAATTGGATGCATTGGCTGGTGGTAAATATTAACACTAACACTACTCAGATATCGGAAAATGGCGTTCCCTATAATGCTTTTCAGGGTATGAATAGTGGTGGTAGAAATCAATATGATGGCCCATGTCCACCATCAGGGACCCATCGGTATTTTTTTAGGTTATATGCTTTAGATTCTGACGTTAGTCTTGATAAATTAGATGAAAGTAGATTTAAGGCGGCGATCGCAGATCACATCATCGCTGAAACTGAATTTTATGGTATTTATGGACGGTGAAATGAGGATTCTTTTAATGAATTGTTAATGGATTTACCATCATTTTTCCATAATTCTTGAAAAGTTAATTTAATTTTGTATTGTAGATAAGGTGTTTATTTCTAATATTTTAACCAAGCTGATACTGATAAAATTTATTTTTTGCATTTGATGCGAAAAATAAAACTTACTTTTAATGAAAATTTAACATTTCGTTAATTAAGATAATTCCCTATCAAAATTTATAAAACTATGGATTTATCAGAGTTTTTATTAAAATTTAATTTTACCATCCATGAGACGCAAGTTTATACATTTTTAGCTGACCACCAGGGGCAGGTGACGGTTAAAGAAATCGCTAATAGTTTAGGCATTCATATTACTACTGTTTATCGGATTATTTCTAAATTTATTAAAAAAGGCCTGTGTAGCAAACAAAGGATTTCCGGGATTACTATTTATCGATTAACAGTTGATAATCAAACCAGTGATGTGTTTAAGTTGCTGGGAGTGGAAATATAGATGATTATTTTATTTTTTTGGCAGGAAAATTTCGGCCATCATGCATCTGGCACTGCCGCCACCAATGTTTTCGATGGTGCTAATATCGCTATAGATAATTTGGGAATCAGCACTCAATTTGGCAATTTGATCTGGGTGTAAAGCTTTATAAGCTTGCTGAGACATTACCCAAATTAGTTGTCCTTCTTTGTTTTGCAATTGCAGCATATTCCCAGCAAAGTGACCTAATTGCTCAATGGATATATTAATAAGCTTGCGATGATTTGATTGTAGTTTTTTTTGTATAGTTTGCCGCTGATTGTTATTTTTGATTAAATCTAAACAAATAATACTTGAATTTTGTCCGGTGGCCATTACCACGTTGGTATGATAAACAGGTTTGCCGGTTGGATATTCAGTTTCAAAAATGAAATAGTCGTGATTGATTTTTTTAGCGAAAGTTTGCAATGGCTTTAGATGAGTTCGCGGCGATAGGGTGGCATAAATTATTTTATTTTTGTGATCTAATACCATGCTCCCAGTACCTTCCAGAAATTTATATTCTTGTTCGTAAAATGATAGATCAGTAATACTCGTAATTTGAAAATTATGGTTTTTACTTAAAGTCTCAAAAATATCTAGACGGCGTTCTAATCTTCTGTTCTCGGCAAGCATTGGGAAAAGGATTACCTCCCCGTTTTTGTGAGTAGTAAACCAGTTATTTGGAAAAATTGAATCCGGTTTTTCTGGAATTTTTGTGTCAATGATTTCTATCACTTCTATTCCAGATTTTTGGAGTTTTTTGGCTAAATTTTGGAACTCTTGCAGGGCGCGAGTTTGAACATTAGCATCAGTTAGTTTTGATTTTTTTTGAAAATCGTTAGTGGCAATAGTTTGTTGATTTAATTTGAATTTAACCGGACGAATCATCAGTACCGTACGGGCAGGTGACATGAGAGAAAAATGAAAAATGAAAGTTGAAATTAGATTATTAGAAATTATAAAAAAGGCAATAGAATTTTAAAGTCCGTAAATTCCCCCGCCTAAATTTTTTACAATACCATTAATTTCCATCCTACTTAGGATCTGATTAAGTTTGGAGGGGTCTAGCTTAAGAAAATTTAAAATTTCATCAAAAAGCAAATTTTGTGGGGATAAAAGCTTATAGATTCGAATTTCATCATCATTGTCAAGCTGGGGGGGATTTTGTTTCGTTATTGTTTTTAGTTTCCCTAAGTTTGAGATTCTATTGATTGGCTGATGATATAGCTGTTTTTCTAAAATTTGATTGGCATTAAGTAGTAATTCAGCTTCGCCTTTTTGAATTAATAAATTTGCGCCTTGGCTTTGGCTGTTAAAAATGCTGCCTGGTACGGAGAATACATCGCGATTTTGATTAATAGCGGATTTAGCAGTGATTAAGGAGCCTGATTTTTCTTGTGCTTCAATGACAATGGTGGCGCTGGAAAGACCACTGATGATACGGTTTCGAATCGGGAAATGAAAAGACATAGATTCGATATTTAACGGATATTCGGAGATAAATAAACCCTGGCTAATCATTTTATTTATAAAATATTGCGGATAATTGGGGTATTTACGGTTTAGACCTGAGGCTAAGACAGCAATGGTCTTGTAATTGCCGTCAAGACAATGTTTGTGGACGGTAACATCTACTCCATAGGCAAAGCCACTGACCATTACAATGCCAGCTTGTCCAAAAGTTTTTGTAAAATGTTTCACCACTTCTTTGCCGTAAGCGGAAATATTTCTGGAGCCGACCATAGATAAACACTGGCCATGAAGTAAATCTAAGTTACCCTGGCAATACAAAATGACAGGCGGATCATAAATTTCTTGTAATAAAATTGGTAAAGCGACCGTGTCCAAGGTTTTTATGCCTAGTTTAGCTAAGGCTTCCCATTCTTTTTCCACATTTATTAAATTTTTCATTTCCAAAAAAGAGCGAATCAGTTTTTCTTTCCAGCCAATTTTCTGAAGTATTTCTGAATTAGCCTCTTCCCAAGCTTTTTTCGGATTTTGAAAATGTCTTAATAAATTTTTAAATTGATTTACATGGTAATAAAGAATTATATTTAAAGCGTTAAGATATTTCATTGATAAATATTATTAATATTAAAAATATTAAAACAAAGATTTCTGGCTTTTTCGTGAATTTTTTAGAAAAATTTTCAATTTAGAATTTAATTTTTTTTCATGTTATTGTTTGAAAATGTGACTAAACAATATGGTGCAAGGCCTGTGCTGGATAATATTAATTTGAAAATTGAGGGTGGTGAGTTTGTAACTTTAATTGGTCAATCAGGAGCAGGTAAATCAACTTTGCTACATGCTTTGATTGGGGCCACCAAAATTGACAAGGGAGGAATTTATATTGATGGCTATCCAGTACATGAATTTGATAATCAGGCTTTGCAGAGTTATCGCCGTAATCTGGGAGTAATTTTTCAGGACTATAAATTATTAAATAAAAAAAATGTTTTTGAAAACATAGCCTATGCTATGGAAGTTTGCGGATGTGAAGATGAAAGTATTCAAACCCGAGTAATAGAGGTTCTGCGCTTGGTTGGCATGATTGATCATCAATCAAAATTTCCTGACGAATTATCTGGAGGGGAAAAACAAAAAACCGCGATTGCCAGAGCTTTGGTGCATAACCCAAAATTAATTATTGCTGACGAACCAACTGGCAACTTAGATCCAGAAGCGTCAAAAAGCATCATTGAACTTTTGCTGATGCTTAATACCGTTGGGATTACGGTAATCTTGGCGACTCATAACAAAGATTTGGTTAATATGATTCAAAGAAGGGTGGTCGTCTTGAAACAGGGGCAAATAGTCAGCGATAGAGCTAAAAGCGGTTATGAAGTTGTATCGAAAATTTATGAAGAAATGGAAATTTTGGAAATAAAAGAAGAATAAATTGAAACTTTTTTTCTTGTAAAAGGTGTAGTTAAGTGTTAAGAATAGCTTAAGCTTTACAAGTTTCTTTTTTTATTTATTTATCTTTTGTTATGAAAAATAACTTCAAAATTATAAGCGTGATGTTTTTATTGTTTTTATCTTTGACCGTTATTAGTTGTGGCGACTCAGATAAGGAAGTGGCTAAAAGAAAAATGCCGCCAAAACAATTGAAGCAAACACAAGAATTTAATGCTAATGTGGAAGATACGCAGGAAAGTTCAGGTACTAGTTCAAATACAGACAGCAGCTCTTCCTCTGAAACGACTAGTAATGAAAACATGACCGCTCCAACAACAGATATAGCTGCTATAAAAATAGAAGGATTAAATTTATACATTGATGCTGTTAGCATTAATTATAATGAAAAACTATCAGATGGCAGTTACAAAGATTATATTTATGCACATGTATGCGCCTCAAATATAGGAACTGGCACAATAGGCAAGGTAACACCTACTATCACTATAGCTATCAATAATATTACTCAAACCATACCAGCATTTACATATGATTTAACAAGTAAAACTTTACAATGTATGAATTTTGGACAAGGCTTAGAATTATTTAAATTAACCACTGGCAAAGATTATACTGCTATAGCTAAGGTAAGTTCACCAAGTGAGGATCCAACTTTAAATGATAATGATAAAACTACAGATTTCTTTTATGAACCTATTGATATGTTAACTCAAAAAGTGACAACAAATTCTGATTTATATATTAATAAAGCTGAGAAAAGTTATGGCACTCCAACTAATGGAACTAGCCAAACTGATATATTATTAGTAGAAGTTTGTTTAGATGGCGGAAATCTTATTACAAAAAATGGGAATAGTAATTATGCTTACACTAGTGTAGATGCAACTTTAAATAATATGCCAAATTATATTTCAGTTGGTTTTGATTTAAATTCAAATCATGAATGCACAGCTGTAAAATATGCATTATCAGAATTTAATGTGCAAAAAGGAAATACTTACAGCGGAGAACTTAGCTTAAGACCAAATACAGATGTTAACTGGAATGAAACTAATTTAGAGAACAATAAATATTCAGTAACGGTAACATATTAATTCCATAAAATTTATAAAAAAGCGCCTTTGCAATGATAAGGCGCTTTTTTTATTTATGAAATTTTTCATGAACTTCCTTTAATCTTTGATTTGTTAAATGAGTATAAACTTGGGTTGTTGTAATTGAGGCATGACCAAGCATTTCCTGAACAGATCTTATATCTGCACCATTGATCAAAAGTTCAGTGGCAAAACTATGCCGTAAAGTATGAGGCGTTACTTTCTTAACAATATTTGCCAAAAGTGCATATTTCCTAACAATATTTTCAATGGAAACAGTTGTTAATCTTTTATTATTAGTATTTAATAAAACTTCTTCAACTTTATATTTTTTATAATTAATAAAAAGAGCCTGGAAATTGTCAATCCTTGTTTTCAGATATTCCTGAATAAATTTAGCCGCACGCTCTGATATAAAAACAATCCTTGGTTTGCGCCCTTTTCCTCGAACCATAAATTCACATCTTTCCAAATTTATTTGATCGCGATTTAAACCTGCAAGTTCACTTACACGGAGTCCTGATGAATAAAGAAGTTCCAAAATTGCCCGATCCCGCAGTCCTGATTTTGAACTTAAATCAACAGCCTGAAAAAGTCTTTCCAATTCCTCACGGCTAAGAAATTCAACTGTTCTTTTTTCAATTTTCGGCAAATCAACTTTTTCCGCACTCAAAGATTCAATATCATTTTTAGCTAAATATTTAAGAAATGCTCGTAAGGCAATTAAATGATAAGCTTGAGTTTTTTTTGAAAGATTTTCTTTTTTCTCATTTTCAAAACGATTTAAAAACAATCTGTACTCTTCAATATTCTTTAAATTTATTTTTTCAACATCAATATCTCCTGCAAAACTTAAAAATCTATTCAAATAATGCTCATAATTTTCAACAGTTTTCAAGGACTGATTTTTACCAATTTCAACATGAGTCAGAAATTCGGAGATGTGTTGGGAAAGAAGAGGCACAAAAAAATTTTAAATTCTAAATTTTGAATTAATTTATTTAAATACTATACTATCAATACCTTAAAAATCAAAAAATGCTACTTAATCGTGAACAACTTGAAAATAAAGAAGAAAAATTTCTTGCGCCTTATGCTGCATTAAGTAAATTTTCCCAAGGTCGGGAATTTGAGGAGCGGGAAAGCGAATTTCGGACTTGTTTCCAAAAAGATCGTGATCGGATTATCCATAGTCGTGCTTTTCGAAGACTAAAAGGTAAAACGCAGGTTTTTGTGAATGTTGAAGGGGATCATTTCCGTACACGTTTGACTCATAGTATGGAAGTTGCTCAAGTTTCTAGAGATGTAGCCAGAGCTTTGAATCTTAATGAAGATTTGGCGGAAAGTATTGCTTTGGCTCATGATTTGGGACATACGCCATTTGGACATGCCGGACAGGACGCTTTGAATGATTTAATGCGAGAATATGGATTGAAATTTGAGCATAATGAGCAAAGTCGCCGGGTGGTTACATATTTAGAAAATATTTATCCCAATTTTCGTGGCTTGAATTTAACATGCGAAGTGAGGGAAGGATTGATGAAACACCAAACTGTTTATGATAACGCTGATAAACAAATTAAAATTCAGCCCACGCTTGAGGCTCAAATTGTGGATTTTGCTGATGAAATTGCTTATAATTGTCATGACCTTGATGATGGATTGAGGGCTAAAATTTTGGATTTTGAAGTTTTAAAAAAAATTCCAATTTGCCAAGAAGCACTTGCCAAAGTAAGAGAAGATTATGGTGATTTTGTTAACGAAAAAATTCATCAAGCTAGATTTGTGAGTGCTATCATGAATTTAATGATTGATGATTTATTGCAAAATAGCGCGCAAAATTTAGAAAAAAATAAGATAAAATTATTAGATGATGTTTGTAAATCAACAGTTAGACTGATAAGGTTTTCTAGTAATCGGCAAATCGAAATCATTGAACTGGAGAAATATTTATATCAAAATTTTTATATGAACCAACAGGTTTTAAAACTTTCACGGTTTGGGCAAAAAACCATCCAAAAACTTTTTAATTATTTTTTAAAACATCCTGAGAAACTGCCAGCCGATTTTCAAATTGAAGCTAATGATGAACAATCAAAAATTATTGATATTAAGGATTATATCGCAGGTATGACTGATGAATTTGCAATAAAATTATCAAAAGATGAGAATCAGTAACATTTTTATCACGTTTTAAGTCTGAACTTACTTATTTTTTGCCTATTCTGAGATATGGTGGTGTAAAAAGTACTAATTTCCGTAAAATAATCCAGATCAAATTCTTGTGATATAACTTTCATAGCATTTTCAGGCTTACCTTCTATCAGTAAAATAACAAAAATCAATTGATATTTCCTCAATTTCTCCTGATCCCATTCTGCACGCAGTTCATCAATTATTTGCTGTCTTTTATCTTTCGTAGGATCTAAAAAATAATTTTGCAGAGCTATGCTAATTCCCAATGAAATATTGAGAAATTTACAAATTTTATGGACAAATCTACGAAACTCCAAATATTTTTTATGTGCATCTATTAAATCATTGGCTAAATTTTCATTTATTAAACCAAGATTTTGAGCATATAAAATTTGATATATGATATATAATCTTTCAGCTAATTTTTTGTCTCTATATTGATTTCTTAATGTTTGGGCCGATCGATATTGAATAGCATTAAATAAATAGACCGCATCTACATAACTTTCCAATCTATCATTTTCTAAAATACCAAGCAGTACATCTTGTACTATATCCTGAGCTAATAGGGAATTTTTACATATTTTTTTAGCATATCTTATTAATAACTGGTATTGATCTTTGGTGATTTCATGAAGATTTACTTGGCCTTCATGTAGATAATTTTTCTCCATTCATTATTTATTAATTGGAAATTACAGGTTTTATTGATTTTTCTATAATTTCTTGTGTTAGTGGTTTTTCAAAAATACTTTTTTGTTCCTGAATATCATTTTCAGTAAATAAATTGTGGATCGCAATATAGGCTTTATTTAGTTCATGGCTATCTTCCGCTTTGGCTTTGAATAATTTAATAATTGGATTATCTGGATCTCTCTGAAGTAACCTGTCGCAAATTTCTTTTACTTCTTTGTGTTTGCCCTCATTCATCCACATGCCAAGGAGTTCAATCACAACCTCTTCATCTTTTTTTGCCATAAGTGAAGGTCTCTGATTTTTCACTCCCAGTAAAACATGTACAGCTTTTCTTCTCATTATGTGATGAATATACAAATATCCTCCAAATATCAAGATGACTGCCTGCCATAACATTTGGAATTGTAAAAAGAAATTAAATGCCGCATGAAGTGACATGGCAATGAAAAGACCTTTCATCATAGTACTGATTCTGTATGAATGTATTTTTTTAAATTTAATTAATCTGTATAAGAAATCAGCAATGACAAATTTTTTTCCTCGCCAACCGGCTTCAGAATAAAAAGGATCTGCAAACTTTGCCATTCCATAATAATATCCCATGATGCCAGAAAAAACCATGTGAGCACACATAGTGACAATTGATCTGAATGAAAAGACAGCCATCAAATTAATAAAATTTCCGCTTTTTATAATGCTATTTAAATAAAAAATATTCTCAGTAAAAGAAAACCCCAATGCTGCGAGTATACCAAATAAAATCGCATCATTGATTGTTTCAACTTGAATTTTTGAATGATCAACATAATGTACAACACTATGTTTAGCAATTTCCTCAAAAATACCTACAAATATAAAAGTGAGTAAAAATCCTAAATGTACATTTGTCACGCTTGAATTTATATGGGCATAAATATCGAATTGTGGATAATAAACCCATAAATATTGAAGTCCTATAATAGGCAAAACTGTTAAAGTGCCAAGTAAAAATATAAAAATAATAATTTTTTTACTTTTGTTATTTTTATAATGAAAAATTGGAATCCAAAGCATGACTGGAATTACTGCTAGTAAAGCAATCCCTATTAATTCTAGAGTTCCTAAATCAAATAATTTATTGAAATTGACACTGGCGGTAGCTTGTAATTTACTAAATAACATTTATGGAAATTATACAATATCTTAATATTTTATCAATTTTTGAGAAATTCTTCAATCAATTTGCGAATTTTTGGAAAATAATGATAATTTATTGATGATTTAAAGGTGGAATGATTTTTCCAACATAAATTCAAAATTTAAATTTTAAAATTTTTATGTATTGTCCGCAATGTACACATCGAATTACTTATGTGATTGATTCTCGGGAATTAAAAGAAGGGCAGAGTATTAGGCGAAGACGGGAATGTGAAAAATGCCATTTTCGTTTTACCACTTTTGAACGAATTGAGGCTAAGAATTTGATTGTGATCAAAAAAGATGGCACCAGAGAAACTTATAATCGGGATAAAGTGAAAGCTGGTATTTGGAAAGCTTGTGAAAAAAGAAAGGTAACGGAAAATCATGTGGATACTGTCATTAATCAATTGGAAGAAAAGTGGCAAAATCAAGGCGGAGAAATACCATCAGTGGTGATTGGTGAAGACGTGATGGAAGCTTTGAAGGAGCTTGATGAAGTGGCTTATATCAGGTTTGCTTCAGTTTATCGGCAATTTAAAGACATCGAAACTTTTAAAAAGGAATTGCAAAAATTGCTGGAATGAGGCAGGAAAAAGGTGGTAGGTGGATTGTTGATCGTAAAATTATCAAAAAATTTGGTGATTGGTAATTTTTGTGATATAATTTATAGATCGAAATTAATTTTGAAGGTATGGCAAAAAACAATGTTATTCCAACAACACACGGAGCGGAAAGTCCAAATATTGGTAAAAAATTTAAATTTGGACCTTTGGCTGGTGTTTTTCCACCGGATACAATAGAAGCAAATATTACAAATGTTATAAACACTGATAATGGTTCTGCAGAAATGATATGTCAAATTGGAGAAGTGAATATCCGTCAAGATCAAGACAGAATAAATTTAAAAGCCGGTCAGATTGTAACTGTTACTTTGGAGCGTAAAGGTAATAGAATTGATTATAAATACTATACAGGTGAAGATCATGTAGAAGGAGACTTGTCAGCTCAAACAGTTGAGGCCATATTAGGAAATGCAACCAGAGAACAACAAACGATACTCAAACAGGCTTTAAATATTATGGATGAAATTAGCCCTGAGGCAATACCTACTGAATCAATGTGTGACAGAATAAAAAGCTGGAGACACCAAATACAACCTCTTTTTCAGAATAAAGTATCTTAAATAAAAAAATTACCTTTAACGGCCTGATTTAGAGGTTTTACAAATTTTTACCACAGCATTTTTTGAATTTTTTGCCACTGCCGCAGGGGCAGGGATCATTTCGGCCAATTTTTTGGATTTTGTTAAGTGTGGGCTGAGTCGCCGTTTCTGGCCCAAGTTTAATTACGGTAGGTTTCTTTGCGGCATTGGTTTCGGTTTCTGTATTTGGATCATTGCCAAGATTGCCTTCGATTTGTGATTGATTAGTGGTGGCTGCGGTTTTAGGCTGATGAGCCATTTTTTTGGCAACATATTTATCGATAATGTTCACCTTTAATAAAGTTTGCACCGTTCTGGATTGAAAATTTTGCAGTAATTTCTCAAATAAATAATAAGATTCGGTCTTGTATTCAACTAGAGGATCGCGCTGTCCATAGCCAGAAAAGGCCACACTAGATCTTAATTCAGTCATTTGGGTGATATGGTCCATCCATAACTGGTCAATCGTATGTAAATAGACCATCTTTTCCACATCTCGCAAAATTTTGGAACCATTAGCTTCAGAATAATCAGGTAAACTTTTTTCTTTGAATTGATAATCATTCCATAAATAATGCTTAATCTTTTCAATCAAAGCTTCAGTGTCAGTAATGCCCTGTATCTGTTCGATGCTTAAAATATTGTCAGTTGAACCACTTAAGGAGCTGACTGTTTCCGCGATCTCTTTGTAGTTCCATTCATCATCAGCCTTGCCCATGGTATGGCCCAGCACAATGGCTTCCGCTTCTTTCTCAAATAAAACAATTATTTCATTTTTTATATCTTGGCAATCTAAAATCAAGCGTCTTTTGGCGTAAATAATTTCACGGTGACGGTTCATCACATCATCATATTCCACTAAATGATTACGAATATCGAAATTGTAGCCTTCCACTTTTTTTTGCGCACTTTCAATGGAATGAGAAATTACACCATTTTCGATCGGCATGTCGTCAGGGACATTTAACCTTTCCATGATGGCCTTAATTTTGTCGCCGCCAAAAATTCTCATAATCGCGTCATCCATGGACACATAAAACTGACTTACGCCAGGATCACCTTGACGACCGCTACGGCCACGCAATTGGTTGTCAATTCTTCGACTTTCGTGTCTTTCTGTACCGATAATATATAAGCCGCCTGTCTCTCTGACACCTTCACCAAGTTTGATATCTGTACCACGGCCAGCCATGTTGGTCGCGATAGTAATGGCTCCGATTTGTCCAGCTTGAGATACGATTTCCGCTTCTTTTTCGTGATATTTGGCGTTCAAGACCGTATGAGATAGCCCTTCTTTTCGCAGTAAATCGCTTAATTTTTCTGACTTTTCAATAGAAATTGTGCCTATCAACACTGGTTGGTTCTTGCCATGAATTTCTTTAACTTTTTGCGCAATGGCTTTGAATTTGGCTTTTTCGTTTTTATAAATTGAATCATGAAGATCAGCTCTGTTTACTGGTTTATTAGTAGGAATAACGATCACATCTAGGTTGTAAATCTTATGGAATTCTTCTGCTTCCGTTAAAGCAGTGCCAGTCATGCCGGCCAGTTTTTTGAACAAACGGAAATAATTTTGGAAGGAAATGGTGGCCAAAGTTTTACTTTCTCTTTTGATAGGGACGCCCTCTTTGGCTTCAATCGCCTGATGCAAGCCGGCTGAAAATCTTCGCCCGGCCATTAAGCGTCCGGTAAATTCATCTACAATCATTACTTCGTTGTCTTTCACGACATAATCAACGTCTAATTTGTATACAGCCTGAGCTTTTAGGGCTTGTTCAATGTGATTGACTTCCACAAAGCCTTTTTCGGTATAAATATTCTCCACTCCCAGCAATTTTTCCATTTTAGCAATACCGGTCTCAGTAAGAACAGCAGTTTTTTGTTTTTCATCGATATTATAGTCTTCATTTTCTAGTAGGCTTTTCACTAATTTTGCATATTGCATATATTTTTCGGTTGATTCTTCCGCCGGAGAAGAGATGATCAACGGAGTTCTGGCTTCATCAATTAAAATGGAATCAACTTCATCAATAATGGCGTAATTAAGATGTTTCTGACAAACATTTTCAAGGTTGGCAGCCATATTATCCCTCAAATAGTCGAAGCCAAATTCATTATTCGTACCATACACGATATCACACTGATAAGCTTTTTTCTTTTCTTCCTGATCTTGTTGGTTATAAATTACACCAACTGTCATGCCCAAAAAATTATAAATGCCACTCATCCACTCTGAATCTCTGTGAGCCAGATAATCATTAACGGTAACTAGTAATGAACCCTGTTCAGTGAGAGCGTTGAGGTACAAAGGCATGGTGGCCACTAGTGTTTTACCTTCACCCGTTTTCATTTCTGCAATTTTACCTTGATGCAGAGCAATGCCTCCAATTAATTGTACGTCATAAGGCAGCATGTCCCAGGTAATTTCGTGACCGCGAACTGTCCAATTTCTACCAATTGAACGTCGGCAGGCATTTTTGACCAAAGCAAAAGCTTCCGGCAAAATGTTTTCTAGAATTTCACCGTTTTTGAGACGATTTTTGAATTCTTGAGTTTTTTTTGGGAAATCTTCTTCTGACAGAGTTTGCTGATAGTCTGACTCTAGTTTATTGATTTTTTCGATTAATGAATTTAACGAGCGAATGTATTTTTCATTCTGATCGCCGAGTAGTGCTTTGATAAGTTTGTGTAACACAATAGAAATTTTAAATGTTGAATTTTGAATTTTGCTTATGCCATAGTTTTATAGCATGAATGATTTAAAAAATCATGCTTCTAAAGAATTTATTTATATTCAGTTTTGATTAAAATAGCAAAAAGTGGTAAAATAGTATAATTAAATTTTAAAAATGTCACAGGAAGTATTTTCAGTTGATTTATCCCAGACAGAAAAGAATGTAGAAAGAATGTCTGAAAATGATTGGAGAAGACAAGGATTTGAAAGTTTAAAGGGAAAAATTGGTGCAAATACTAAAGAAATCCCAATTGATACTGTAATTTCAATTCTTAATGAAGCTGAAATTAAAATTTTGTGGGATAAAAAATTTGAAAAAGAAATTAAAGAAAAAGAAATAAGAGGAGACGCTGGTGTAGTAGGTTTATCAATTGGGTATGTAATTGCTGTACAAAGCGCTTTAAAATTACTTGAATTTGATGTTGGAGTAATTGATGGAGTATTGGGCGATTCAACATCTAAAACTAAAATTGCAATAACGAAATTTAAGGAATCACATCGAATTAAAGAGGCTGGTGATGAGCTTATAGGTCCTTTAACCATCAAGGCTTTAATTCAAGAAATAAATAATAAAAAATTTACTCAAACTGTAAAAGCAGATTCACCTTCAGCTTCTCCTCAGCAGACTTTTAATCCAGAAAAAACACCTGTAATTTCAAGCCCTTCCGTATCAGTTGAGGCTCATCAAGAACATTTAAGCGAGGGCCAAAAAAAAATATTAAAAAGGTTTTACCAAAAATTATTTAGAGTTTTTATTGATAATGAATATCAAGCGGATTTGGCAAATGTGGATAAAACAAAATATCAGCCAACTGAAGAAGAAAAAAGAATATTAGATGAAGTTGAAAATTTATTAAGGTCGAGTTTTGCAATTAAGCAGGAAATTCAAGCTTTGGTAAAAGAAGTAATTGACGGGTTTAGTGATGAGGAAAAAAGAAAAATTATTATTTATTTTGGTAGAGCGGGAGAAGATTATTTTAAACAAGAACTTGGTATTGATTTACAGGAATTTTTAAAATTAAATCCTGAGGAAGCAAAAGAAAAAATTAAAAGAGTCATGCTTGCTAAAATTAAAGAGGAACTTCAAAAAATGTTTAAGGATCAATTATCTCCAGATCAAATTGATAATTTGGCTGAAAGATTTTCTGAATTTTTTGAAACATTAGAAAAAAAATCTTTAAATGAATTAAATAGAAAATATCCGAATGTTAAAATAAAAATGAATGATGCTGAAGATTTTAATTTTGGCGTAGATGAGGGAGATAAGGCACGTGCAATTTCACAGTTTTTTTCGATTTTTGTGAAATATTTTTTGTTTAAAATGAATTTGCCAGAAGGTAATTATGAGTTAAATATTAAATTCCCAATTAGTGAATCAGATAAAAAAATACCAATAAATTTAAAAAATGATTTTGGTAATATATATACATTTGAATATGATAAAAGTGAGTTTGGTGATGTGATAAAGTTGAAGAGTGGAACTACATCTAAAAAAACTTCTCCTGAAATGGATGCTTTTGCTACTACATTTTTAGCGATGATTCTTTTAGAAAAATAAATTTACAACTCATTTACCCTTGGACTTAAGTAAATAGGTAGGTTTAAGATCTTATTTTTTGAATCGAAATGTGTATTGCCGGTATGAAATTTGATTAACTTGCAATTAGGTATTTTTCTCCCAAATGAAATTAAAGATTTTGATATTTTATTTTTACCTGATTTAACTTCTATAGCATAAATATTTAATCCTTTACTAAAACAAAAATCTACTTCAGCAGATCCTTTGTCTTGATCTATTGTCCAATAAAAAAGATCTAAATCTCCATGCAGATCTTGCGCTATAATATTTTGACCCACCACTTGTTCAAAAACATTGCCTCTATAAAAACTTTCAAAATTCTGTAGATCAATATTAAATGGTATTTTGTAAACATAATTATAAAATCCGGTATCTAAAAAAAGTAATTTTTTAGCTCTTTTTGATTTTACTTGAAGAGGGACGGAAATTGAATTAGTGGAGTTAACGAGTTTAATTAACATAGCATGCTGTAATATATCCATAGCATTTGATACTTCTCTGCTTTTAATCCCAAGATCTCCAAAATTTTCATATTTAATTTTTGATCCACTATAAAATGGGCTTTGTCTAAGTATTTTGGTCAAATATTCAATTTCAGATTTGTTTGCATATTTATTTATATCGTCTATGAAATTTTTCATTAAACTAGAATATATGCTTTGAACAGAATCAAAATCACTATTCTCAATAAAGTTTTTTACAGCTTCAGGCATTCCGCCGATTAGAATATATTCTTTAAAAACCCCCATTGTTTTATTATGGATAGAATCAATAATTTTTGCTCCAAGTTTTATATTTTGCAAATAATCCAATAATTCTTTTTCGCCTTTAGCCTCCAAATACTCAAAAAAATCCAAAGGATACATAAAAACATATTCTGTTCTTCCAACCGGCATTGATATTTTGGCTTGTTTTAATCTAATCTCAAGAAGCGAACCAGCACTTATAACATATAAATCAGGCCTTTTTTCGTAAAAGAATCTTAATAAAGAGATAAGATGTGGATTTTGTTGAACTTCATCAATAAAAATAAGCGTTCCTGTTTTTAATTGTTTATGTTTAAAAATCTGAACTTGTTTTTCAAAATCGCTTAAACTTATTTTTCCTTCAAAATTCATTGCGTCATCTGGATCTTCCATATTTATATACACATAATTATCAAAATTTTCTTTTGCAAACATTTCTACAGCACTTGTCTTGCCAATTTGCCTTGCTCCTCTAATAATCAGAGGTTTTCTATCCTTTTTTTCTTTCCAAAGCGTTAAATAACGAATTATTTTTCTGTTGAACATTAGTTTTTGATTTAATGAAGTACTTATTTATAACATAGATACGATAAACTAAGCACTTAAATTAAGCAATATGGTTAAACTTGACAAAGAGGGCGTGTGATGCTACGATATAGATGTTCTATTTGTTAAAAAATATTTTTTATGGAAGAAATTTCACAAAAAGATTTACAAGGAATACAACAAGCATTATCAGCTGGTGGTATTCATGTACGTAAAAATGTTTCGATTGAAGGATTAGGAGAAGATGGTTATTTCAAAACTGATAAAGGTTATTGGTCTGTTGGAAAAGATGAATTAACAAGATTAAATTTAACGAAACCATGCGATATATTTTACGATCAAACTGGACGACTTTTGGCTGTTCAACAAGGAGAACTTTTGATAGCAGATCCTTATCGAATTGGTATTGCGCAAGCAACAAGATTAGATATAAGGAAAATGATATAATTTTTTATTTACATTTTTCAGTCCAACTTAATGTAAATTAAACTTGTATTTAAGTTAGAAAAATTTCATAAAATTAGTAGGATATTTTTTAATATATTTCTCAAACAATTGTTTGTCAATTTTTTTAAACCATTCTTCGTTGATATTTAAAGTTCGTTTTTTAAGTGCGATTAAATATAGCTCATCAAGAATAGCTTTTTCTTTTGTTGCGATTAAGGTGTTGCCAGCAATTTCGTATCCGAAAAAAACTTGACCAGTGAATGACAGCTCACCTATAGTAAAGTTGTTAGTTATGAGTTTTAAAATTATATTTTTATATATGCAGAAAAATTTAAATAATAAAATGACTAAAATATCTGATTTTATATTTTATAAAACAGCAAATGGTGAGGTTAAACTTGAAGTTTTTTTGCAAGATGAAACTGTTTGGCTTACTCAAAAAATGATGGCGCAATTATTTGAAGTTGCATCTCATACTATTACTTATCATACTGGTGAAATTTATAAAAATGAGGAATTAATTGAAATTGCAACTCATCGAAAAATTCGAGCAGTTCAAAATGAAGGTTATAGACAAGTTGCAAGAGAGTTCGATTATTATAATCTTAATATTATTATTGCTGTAGGCTATAGAGTTAATTCTAAAAGAGCTACACAATTTCGTATTTGGGCAACCCAAGTTTTGAAAGAATATATTATAAAAGGATTCGTTATGGATGATGAAAGACTTAAAAATCCTGATAATATTTTTGGAAAAGATTATTTTGAAGAGCAACTTGCAAGAATAAGGGATATTCGAAGCAGTGAAAGAAGATTTTATCAAAAAATTACTGATATTTATGCGCAATGTAGCGCTGATTATGATTTAAATGCGGAAATTACCAAACAGTTTTTTGCTACTGTTCAAAATAAATTACATTTTGCCATTACTGGTCAAACTGCGGCAGAAATTATTTATCAAAGAATTGATAGTAAGAAGCCAAATATGGGTTTAAACACTTGGAAAAATGCGCCAAAAGGAGTTATTAGAAAAACAGATGTTATTATAGCTAAAAATTATTTAAATGAAAAAGAACTGGACTCTCTTAATAGAATTGTAACTATGTATCTTGATTATGCTGAAATGCAAGCACGAAAAGGAGCGGTTATGTATATGAAAGATTGGATAAAAAAATTAGATGCCTTTTTGCAATTTAATGAAAAAGAAATTTTGAGCGATAAGGGTAAAATTTCTAGTGAAGTAGCTTTGGCATTAGCAGAAAAAGAGTATGAAATTTTTCACAAAAAACAAAGCAAAAATTATATTTCTGACTTTGATATTGAAGTTGCGAAACTTTTAAAATTAAAAAATTAAATCCGCACTTATTATCATAATATTAGGATCAGTATAGCATGCTATGATTAATATTTGTTGTAATAAAACTTGACAGAGAGAGAGTAATGTTATGATATAGATGTTTTAATTTTTAAAAATAATTTTATGAAGGGACCAAACTGTCAAGAAGGACGTTTTTTAATATCAGCAGAAGAAAGGCGGATGATCCCACAAATAAGGGCAAAAATAGCAGAATCTGGTGAAGATATAAAATTTAAAGTTGAAAATCAAGATACTGGAGAAGCAATATTAATTTTCCCTTCAGAAGAATTGAGAAATAGAGCTTTGGATTTATTACATGGTGCTTGTGATGATGAACGTCGAAAACAAAAAATAATAAAAGAAGAGAGAGAAGTACAAGGAATATGTAACACAATGGGTTATGAGCATTATGATGGTAATGATAGGGCAAATCTTATATCAGTAAGACGTTTTATTGATGACCTTACTAAAGGTAAAATTCCAGATATTACTTATAATAGAGCTTTAGACGTTTTTAACTATATATTGGGTTATGATTGGACTGATAAGATGTGTTTCGATGGAGTCGCTGATGACATTATAAATAAGATTTCTGTATATTATGATTTAAAATCATGAAAAAATTAATTCTTAATTATTTTTAATCCTCCACCTCACCTTTCAGCACAACAAATATTGTTTTTATTAAGATTTTGATGTCGGAGAATAAAGACCAGTTTTCGATGTAATAGGTATCAAGGCTGTTTTCTTTTTCAAAATTAAGATTAGATCTTCCATTTATTTGAGCAAGACCTGTAATGCCTGGCTTGATTGTGAGGACAAATTTGTGATGTCTGTCATATCTTGCAACTTCTTCAGGTAAATGAGCTCTTGGTCCAACTAGGCTTAAATTACCTGTAAGCACATTGAATAATTGCGGAAGTTCATCAATTGAATATTTTCTAATAAATTTGCCAACTCTTGTAATTCTTGGGTCATTTTTAATTTTTACCATTGGCGAGCCATTTCTTGTATTTTGTTCTGCTAATACAGTATAGCGCAAGTTGTGAGTGTTTGCCTGCATTGATCTGAATTTGTAGAAACAAAATAATTTTCCTTTTTCGCCAACTCGTAAGGCAGGACTTTCGTCATCAAGTTTTGTAAAGAATATTGGACCTTTTGAGTCAATTTTAATTGCTAAAGCGGTAATTATAAAAATTGGTGATAACAAAATTATTCCCATTAAAGATACTATAAAATCAAAAATTCTTTTATAGACTTTTCCCCACCCATCAAGAGAAGTTGGATTTAAGCTCATAACTGGAATTTCATTTGCATAGAAAAAATCAACATTAGTTCTTTGAATTTCTAATAAATCAGGGATGAAATGATATTGAATATGATTTTCTCTGCAAAATTCTAAAATATCTTTAGCATTTTTGTTTTTTATCTGACTTTCAGTTTGGAAAATTTCTTCTATTTGGTGTTTTTTTACTAATTTTTCCAGATTTTCATAAGAATATTCGTACAAAATTTTCTTAGGTGAATAGACGTTATATTTATAACCTTTTTCAAAATATTTAATTAAAACAGAACTTATTTCATTTGCTCCTAAAATTAAGATATTTCTTTTTCCAATACCATGTTTTAAAAATACATTCTGAAAATATCTAATAATAAATCTTCCGATTGAGATTGTTAATATAGAAAAAATTACGCTATAAATTAATGCAAGACGGGAAAATGGAAATGTTCTTGTTAGGAAATAGTAAGATAGAATACTTGTGAACCATACAAACGAGCTTGCAAAAATTTTTTTAAATTCTTTGCTTATGGTAGTTGTAATTCGTAGTGTATATGACTTGTTTGTTGTCAGAAAAAACAAAAAAGTCAGTGAACAAATTCCGCTAAATTTTAAATAAGTATAAATGTCAGGGAACTCTGAATATGATGTTGGTAATTGCAAGAAAGGCAAAAAATCTCCTATGGCTCTTATCTGATAAGCCAAATAAAAGCCCAAAACTGTCATAAAAAAATCTATTGGAATTCTTATTAAGCCAAATGCTATTTCAGATTTTTTCATTTATAAGATTTAGGACTCTTTTAATATATAATTAAATTTACCTTAATTCAAAATTCAAAATTTAGAATTCCAGTGCGAAGCACTGGTTAGTATTGTCTCTGTGGCACTGGTCCGATTTAGGTATTTCCCGTAAAAGTGATAGCTGTTAACTATTACAGTGTCTTAGAAGCTACTCGGACTTTCCTCCCTGTTTTGCGGGGCCACCATTAATGAAAAAGAGGGATTTAATTTTAACAGAAAGTATATGTGTTTGGAAGATTTTTTAAAACCTTTCACCAAAATATTTATTGCGAAAAAAATTTGACATGGGAAACATTTTGGATTAAAATAGTATCTTTTTTAAACAATGAAATAGAAATTTTCGGATTTATTCAATTTCAGGGTTTAAACTATAACTTTTTACAATTTTATTTTTTTTATGACAGATAAAAAAAATTGTCCTACAGACAATACTTTTAGTGCTTTAACTGCTTTACTGAAAGAAGGTCAAATGGGGTCTTACGGAAAGAAAAGGCTTGAAGCTTCTACTAGTCCCGCAATTATAGAGGCTGCTTCTGCGCCTGTAGTGGAAAGACCAAGAGTAGAAACACGCCAGAAGTTAGAAGCTGATTTGGTTCCAATAAAATCTACGATATTGCCATCAGAATTTCAATCAATAGATGGTGGTGCAGATTTAATGTCTGTAGATAGATTTCAACAGGTTGAATTACCACCTGATATGAAAATTTTAAGATATGGAGATAATCAATCTTTCAGGGATTTGGCAGAAAGACATATGAGTGAAGGAGAAAAAGTTGAAATCAGTGCTACCCATATATTTGAATATGTGAAAAGACAAATCCAAGAATATTTAATGGAAGCGGAATTGGTGGTGGGAGCTCCATTTTTCAGAGATATGATAACAGGGCTGTTAACCAGATTATCTGCAGCCAATGTGCCATCTGAAGCTTTTGAATATTGTTTGGTCTCATTAGCATTACTTGAAACTGAACCAAATGGAGTGACTGCAGTTATTGATCGACTTGGGCAGCAATTTAAGGTTGAAGAATCAGTAATAACAGCGGCAAAACAAAGAGCTGTTGCAGTTTGCAGTGATCCTTCATCTACCCCTCAGGGTGAATATAGTTTAGATAGAAATAAAGTCAGAGGTTCAGAGAAATATTATCGAGCGGTATGGTTTGCTTCTAGGGTGTTGGGAGATGTAGCCTTAACTGAAGATTATAGCCAAATGAAATCACATATGGTTATGTCTTTACCTGCCATGAGAGCCATTGCAGCGGCTGTTTTTAGTAATCCTGAATTAGCTAAACAATTGGGATTATGGTCATCTTTTAAGGTCCTATTGGCTGGTAAGCCAGATCAATTAGATCTAATTCATTTTTTTAATAATCCAGATGTTTTTGCTAGTGATACCAGTTTGAAAACTGAATTGAAAGAATATGCTGCTAAAAATGGATATCCAAGGATGAATAGCAAAGGTATCGGTTTAGGAGTAGGGATTGCCGGTACAGGTGAAACCGCTTATTTTGGAGCAGTCAGTGATATCACGGATGAATATATGGCACGAGTTGCTTATCCATCTGCCGAGGAAATTATGGATATAGTTAACCCTCATCGAGTTTATGCGAAATATTTATCACGTCTGCAGGCAATGAGGGGAGAAACTGGTCTTTCAATGGCCAATGAAGCCATGCTTGCTACCCTGGAAGCCAATCCAGCCACACCATTTGCTAAACGATTTGCACTCGCTCACAGTATAGGAACTAGCGCCTCAGAATTAGTTGTTCTACATGGTAGAGAAGCTGTTACAGCTGCGAGAGGTGGTATTTCAGCACAACCTATGCTTAGAATAGATCCTGCTGTGACCGAGCCCATGTTAAATAGAATTAAAGAAGCTGCTAATAAAGGTCATGCTTTATTACAGGCTATGACAGAAGGCACTTCTATTTCTCCAAAGAGAATAATGAATATACAACAAATAGGGGAGGCTTTAGATGCTTTAGCTAATATTATTACTAATTATGGGGGTAAAACGAGTTATAGTAAGGTGGATCCATTCAGAGGCGAATTAGCGCCATTGCAAGGAGTATTCGGCACGAAAGATACAGCAGCTATTGCCGCTTTATACCATGCTGCTAATCCACAAGTAATGTATCTTTCCGCGGCCGTAATACCAGCAGAATACAAAACGAATGATGATTATGTTGGTGTAATGCAGGTACCAGCTTGGCAAGTGTTTAAGAGACCCGTCAGTAAACAAGATTTATGGAATAGTCTGGAGGCAGGAAAACAGCAGCCTCCTATGGATTTGAAACCTTTAGTTATAAATCCTTCCAAGTCAGAACCTTATATTCCTCAACAATCTCCTGATGAAGATTTTTATAGATATATTTAGACGAAGGAGGAATAGATGTAAAGAGCTCTCACGTCAACTGAGAGCTCTTTTTTAAGGTACCATTGTTTGGGTTGTAACACTAAAGAGACAACATTAATAAGCCTGGTCAAATAATATTTTTTTATCATTAGTGGTTTTGACTGGTTAAATTGGTCATGAATTGCTATAATTTAAAAGTGTTATTTAAAATTTAATTTTCTATGTATTTATGAAAAAAACACATAAAATAGTAATAGGAGTTTTGATCTTAGTGCTTTTAGTGAGTGTTGCGGCTTTGAGTAGAAGATCTGAGCTATTTCAGGGACGCATGACCGGTTCCCGAGCGACACAAACGACCATTGATTATTCAAGATTATATTTATATAGAAATAACGTAGTTTCTGTAGTGACTAGTCCAGTGGCATCTGTAGTAGCTTCAGAAGTAACTTCTCCAGCTGGAACTTCTCAGGTTCCTTCAGTTGTGACTTCTCCAGTAGCTTCGGCGATAGTAATAAATAGAACACTTGCCAATCAAGTTGATAGCAAGAAATTACAAGTTTTGACAGCGCAAATCTTGAAATCAATCGCCCAAACAGACTACAAGAAAAATCCTGCTAAATTTCAATTATCTGACCAAGCTAAGAATGAGATAATTAAATTATATGAACAGCAACAATAGTTTGCTAGCCACAATTTCCAAAATAAAAAAAGAGGTTTATGTGTTGCCTATAATACTAAACCTCTTTTTAATAGCAGTTTTTTGGCGGCCAGGTTTTATTTATGCTTTCACTCAGGGCAAAGAAATATTGTTTAAATTTATCATATTAACTACTTGGCTAATTTGGATATTAAATTTTTTACATAAGAAACAGTATAGTTTTAAAATTTTTTTTGACTCAATTCTATTTTTATTATTATTAGCGCAAATATCCTGGTATGGATTGAGCAATGTTTTGTCTCAAACGCCGATAGTAACGATGTATGGCACCTATAGTCGAGGTTTTGGTTTTATAATTGAACTTTGTTTATTTGCTTTTACGATCTATTGCTCAATTTATTCATCTACGCGGAATGTTTCTAAATTTATAAAAGTTTTGTTTGCCAGCAGTGTGATTGTATCTATTTACGGAATTTTGCAAAAATTAGGATTTAATCCGTTTTTTAGAAATTATGATACTAATATTTTTGTTGGCCGGGTTTTTAGTTTTTTAGGAAATCCTTCCTATTTAGGACAATTTGTTTCTTTAAATATTATTATTGCCAGCTATTTAATCCTAACAGAGAGAAATAAGTTTTATAGGAATTTATATATTGTTGGCTTAATGCTTTTATTGGTGGTTTTATTTTTTTCCGGGACCAGAACTGCCTTAGTGGCTTTATTTGCGGCAAGCTTATTGGTATTAGGGAAGTATTATCGAGTGGTTATCACTATTATAAAAAAGCATTTTATCACCACTTTGATAATTTTTTTGGTGATTGCGAGTCTTATTCCATTTTTACCACATAACAGATACTCTTTTTCTAATTTAGCTTTGCGCTCTATTAATTCACGCTTAGAAATTTGGAAGGGAGCGATTCATCTTATCAAAGAAAAACCGCTATTTGGCTATGGAGAAGAGACATTTTATATTTATTCTCCGGAAATTATTAACAAAACTTTTTTAACTTTGGAAGAGGACGTAAATGTCAGCATAGACAAAGTGCATAATGAAACCCTGGAAATATTTTTTTCACATGGGCTAATAGGCGTTTTGATTTACCTAGCGATTTTAGTTTTTATGCTCAGAAAATTTTTTTATTCTCAAAATCCTAATATAATTTTGTTGGCTTTAATGATCATAGCTAACGCCGTGCAGAATCAATTTGCTTTTCCGGATATTACTATTAGCATTATCATTGCTTTTTGTTTTGGGGCTTTGATAGCTTTGGAACGGCCAGCTCGTCTGTGCACGATTAAGATTAAGACAATACCTGGATATCTATTGTCCATAAGTTTTTTGTTTCTGATCGCTTATAGCATGATAGCAATTGTATACAGACCTTATATGTCGCAAATTGCCTATGCTGAATCTAAAAATAATTATTCTAACTACACTGTGGCCGTTAATAAACATAAAGAAGCCTTAAATTACACGCCATATTTTAGCGAACTTTGGTATAAATTGATGTTTATTGATAAGAGTAGTATGCAAAGGGCTTTATTTTATCTGCAAAAAATTGATGGTGAGTCCGGTAATGTATTGGCCTGGCAGGGGAATTTTTATAGTGATAAAGATTTAGAAAAAGCCAGTGAATTCTATACTAAAGCTCTGCAAAAAAATCCCCACTATCCTAACTGGATTCGGGCTTTTGCTGATATGTTATATGCCAATAATGATTATCAGGACGCTTTATATTTATATAATAAATACTTGGAAGCAGTGCCTGATTTTTGGAAATGGAGGGATGACCTTGATAAACACAGTCCAACAGAACAAAAAAGTTATGAAATATTTTTTAAAAACGTTCCGTATTTTTGGGGAACTTTAGAAAAAATCAATCAGATATTTATAAATTTGTCAAAATAATATTTTATTTCTTTTGTAAACTTACCTTCTTTGCCATGGCTGATTTTATGATCATCAACACTTTGGACCCAGAGAATGCTTTTGGAGGTAACGCTCAAAAACACTTCATCAGCGGTATAAAGTTCTTTCAATGAGATTTGGCATTCCTGTGTTTTTATAATTTTGGGGGCAAAAGATAAAATAAATTTTCTAGTAACCCCGCTCAATATACCTTCCAGGCTAGGCGTTTTAAGAATTTTATTTTTAATGATAAAAATATTGCTGAAAGCACATTCTCCGATATTACCTTGTTTATCAACAAACACGGCATCATCACATTTTTTTTGAAAAGCTTTTTGCCGGGCGATAATATTAATTATTTGGCTTAGGTGTTTGGCGTTAGGCATGATTCTGCCACCCTGGAAACTAATAATTCTTAATCCTGATTTTTGTTTTTCCTCAATTAGAGGCTGAAGAGTTATTAAAATTAGAGGGTTTTTGGTGGTTGAAAAGTCAAATTCATTGTTGCCACGGGTTATTGTGAGACGAATGCGGAACTCGTGATGCGATATGCGATGTGCGATGTGCGAAAAACGCATAACGCAAGTCGCATAATGCAAGTCGCAATTTATTTTTATAAGTTTAAGTATCCATTTCTCAATTTGTTTTTTGGTCCAGGGAATTTTTAAATTGATTAACTTGGCAGAGGTAAACAGCCTTTCTAAATGGTCTTCCAGGAGCCAAACTTGGTGACCATAAGTGCGCATGGTTTCATAGATGCCGTCTCCATACAAAAATCCATGATCATTGATACTGATAAAAGCTTTTGACTCTTTTATGAATTTATTGTTTAGAAACACTATGGACATTGGGAAAAGAGATGATTTTTGTTATAATATATAGATACAGTAATTGACTTTCAAATTTTTTGCAAAGTTTAGAAACTGGCTAAACAAAAATAAACAAAAAAATATGATAGATATAGTTTATGCCGCTTCCACGGTTGCCAGTGGAACTACGGATACTAATCAGGGGACAGCGGCGCTCACTCAATTTGCTAATTTTATTTGGGACAGGGTGGATAATTGGATGGCGGCGGCTGTGCTGATGTTTTTATCGATTTATTTTGCTAAATTTTTTAAAAACATAGTAGTGAGTAAAATTTCTGATAAACAGCTTGATGAAGCTCATGATGATGTGATTGTGTTGGCTGGTAGAGCCACATATTTCGGTATTTTATCAGTGGGCATTACCATTGCTTTGAAAGTGGCTGGTATAGATATTACCGCGATTATTGCGGCCGCTGGATTTGGCATTGGTTTTGCTTTGCAGGATTTGATAATGAATTTTATTGCCGGGATTTTAATTTTATTAAATCATCCGTTTAAACTAGGAGATTATATAAAAGTTAATGATATTACTGGTAAGGTTGTTGAGATACAATCCAGAGCTACAGTTTTACAGGGATTTGATGGTATAAGAATTGTTGTGCCAAATTCTGATGTAATTAATAAGCAGGTTATAAGCTATACAAGCAATCCTTTTCGCAGAGTTGAGGTACTTGTCAGTGTTGATTATGGAGCAGATATAAAAAAGGCCATGGAAATTTGTTTGGCATTGGTTGAAGCAGATCCTAAAATAAATAAACAGCCAAAACCTTCCATTAACATTAGTGAATATGGTGATAGTAGTATTGATATGAAGCTTTGGTTTTGGATTGATTCAAGATCTTCATGGATTAAAGCGAAAAGTCAGATTATGGAGCAGGTATTACACGCATTTGATGAAGCTAAAATTGAAATACCGTATAATAAAATGGATATTAATTTATTTAAACCTGAAGATGCTAATTTGGAAAATTTGAAAGAAAATGATAATAAAAGTAAATCAGTTGCAGATATTGTGAAAAAAGTTGTAGCTCAAAAAAATGATTTTCATTCTGATTCCATTATAGAAGACAATGTGTCAAATGTAGATTTTAAGCAAGAAGTTAAAAGTGAAAACACAAGTCCAGTGCAAATAGAAAAAATTGAAATAGTTCATGCTCCATTAGTACAAGATTTTGTGATCCCACCAGTTGAGCAGAATAAAGATAAGAAGGGAGGGGATTTTTTGAATGGAATTTAATTAATTCTCAACACCCCTCTAAACAAATCTTCCTCAATTGGTATTTGAACATCTTTTGGATTAATTTTTTTGTTGGTAAATTTCACAAGAGAGTTTTTGATTAAAGCCATTGGAATTGATTCTTTGCTTTCTCCCATGAGGACCAAAGCGGCGGAGCTTAGGCTGTCGGCTAGGTTTCTGGTTGTGTGTTTCAGAATTTTTCCAAAAAGATCTTTTTTGCCAATTAGATTTTCAACGCCAATGAATCCAGCATAACCAAGTGCAATTCCAGTTACACCACGACGAAGGGGAGTGCATTGCGAATCAGTTATTATAATCCCAAGATTTTTGATTTTGTATTTTTTCTTTAAATTTTTACAAAGTTTTTCAGCAAATTCATAAGGTTTGTTTGGCCAGAGGATAGCCTGATTTTTTGGAATATTTGATTGATCTATACCTCCATTGGCAATGAAAATACCATTTTTGATAGTGAGCCAGTTTGTTAGTGGATCTATGAAATCAGCTTCTTTTTTTACTAGTTTTTTGAATTCAAGATCTGATTTTATTTTAAATATTCTTCCTTGGTTTAAGGCAACAATTTTGGAGGCAATCACTAAAAGATCATTACTTTCAAGATTTAATTTTGCTTTTTTCAAGGCAGAATCAATTACATTTTGAAAATCAAAGTTTTTTTCTAAAACAGGAGTTTTAAGTGCAAAAATTTCCATAATTTTAATTTCTTGGAGCTGTTGTTGGGTTAGATCCGCCACTTACATCGGTTTTATCTGTTTCTGTGATTTCTTTATTTTGTTTTTCTTCAGTTGATTTGTTAAAAAGTTTACAAGATGAAAGTGAGGAAATTGTTAATGATAATATTGCTATATAAATAATGAGTTTTTTCATAGTGAAAAGTTAAGACAGTAAAAGTTTAGCATTTTCTAATGAGTTAACTCAACCCCGGGGAGCTTGACTAAAATTATGCTTAATAAAAAATTTTCATCTTTTAGTGTAAGGATAGGGCTGGGGCTGATAATGGTGGTTAGAAGATGTTAAAAAGATTTCCATCTGCTCGCTCTACCAAGCCCTTGCATTTTTGCTAAATTTAAAAATTTAAGTCTTTGAAGAATCTTTTTTACAGTTTCTCTATTAATATTTGTATTTATTGATATTTCTTGGGTAGTTAATGTTTTTTTTGAATTTTTTAAATAATTTAGTATTTGTAGCTGATTTTCTGATAATTCATTTTCTATATCTTTTTTTTCTAAAATATTTTTTGCTAAATCAGTTTGCTTAATCAAGCAGTCCAAAAAAAAGTTTATCCATATATTTAAATTTTCAGCTTTTGTTTTCCTATCTTTTTGACTAGCTCTGAGAGATAAATAGTAATCTTTTTTATTGTCTTCTATTATTTTTTCCAGAGAAACATATTTTATATAATCGAAGCCGTTTTTTAATAAAAATAAATTTGTCAGACTTCGAGACAACCTACCATTGCCATCTTGAAAAGGGTGTATCGATAAAAATTCACATGCAAATAAGGATATGATGAGTAGTGGATGAAATTTTTTAAATCTTAATGATTCATTAGTAAAAGAAAGTAAATCTTCCATCTCCTTTTCTACCAAATATGGGGGCGTTGGGTTAAAAACAAGACTTGCTTTGCCTTCCATATCTTTTGCAATTACTGCATTTGATAAGGTTTTATATTTACCTTTATGAAATTCATCTTTATTAGAATATTTGAGGAGTATTGAATGTAAATGCTTAATATTATTTTGCGTTAAATTAATATTTTTAAATTCATCAAAAATTAGTTTAGTGAGTTCGGCATATCCTGCAACCTCTTGAGAACTCCTATCTCTTAATTTTTTTATATTAATATTATTCAACAGTTTTTCTACTTCGCTATCTGAAAGTAAAGATCCTTCGATTCTGGTTGAAGCTCCTGATGATGTTATTATTACAGTTTTTTTAAGTCTTCCAAGAATTTGTGGACTTATATTAAGGCTACCTTTCCAAAAACCATTAAAATTATCTATTATTGAGAGTTTATTTTGAATAATAGATAAATCTTTGCTTTTTAAAGATAATAATTTTGATAGCCTTTCCATTTAAATCAGGTAAAAAATAACTTTACCCAATTATACCCGATTATTGATTTTTTGAAATATGTTTTGCTAAAAATTATCATATATTGGCTTTGGCAGCTGATCGTAGATTGGATGGCTGGGACTGGTAGAGGTGGTTAGAAATGTTTGTTTTGCAAAACAATGCTTTAATAAGCTGCCTGTATGATATAGGTACCCTATTTTTTATGTTTTTTATTGATTTCCCCCTTTTTTTTTACTACAATTATATTGTATCAATATGAAAAAGAATCCAAACGGTGCTAGTGCCTAAGGAGTCTTTTTCTTTGTGTATTGAATCTTCTTTTTCACATCTTTATTGGAAAGATAATCATAATATTCAGCTCCAAGTTTTTTATATAAAGAAGAAGCAAATTTTTGATTTGGAAAAAGAATTTTCTTGAACTTTTCTTTCTTAATTAGATAATCAACGACTTTTTTATAATCACCATCTCCTGAAACTAAAATAACTTTGTCGAAATTTTCATCTATTATAGATTTCATCATTTCAAATACAATGTCAGTATCAACGTTTCCTTTTTTCTTTCCTGTAAAAGATTCTTTATGTTCTTTAAAAATGACAATAAAACCTGCTTTTTGTAAGTTATTATATAATTCTTGTTGATCTTCTGAAATATATCCAAAAAAATAATAAGCTTCTTCGACATCATATTTATCCTGTAAATACACTCTAAAACGTTTATAATCAACACTCCAGTGGGCTTCTGCTGTTCCCAAATGGAGGTTTTGTCCATCTATGTATGCAAAATTTTTCATAGTTGTTTTAAAAAATATTTTCCGCCAGTAAGTCTATATTTTCAGGATATAACTGATTTAGTAGCACTTCAAGATTAATTGAGTTTAATGGAATCTATAATATACAAGATGGCTGGGATGAGTTAACTCGTCAGAATTTTTTCATAAACATCTTTATACCTTTTCCCCATTAAAGCTCCATGCTGAATGCCTGGGATGTATTCAAAAGCAGTTCTTGGTCTTAAACTTGTAAAACATTTTATATTTAGATTTTCTTTGGAGCCATCAACATTTGGTGAACTTAAAATATCATAAGCTCCAGTTATCATTACAGTTTGAGTCTTAATTTGTTTTACATCTTTTGCCATTAAAATATTTCCAAAAAATCTATTTAATATTTTTGATCCATAAAAAATTTGATTGGGAACAGCTACAAGTACAGGAAAAATTTTGACATGAATTTCATTTAATCTTGGGTCCAAAAGTAATCTTTGAATAATGATTGTTCCTGCACTGTGGGCATATATGAAAATTTGATTATGTTTTTTTGAAAGTTTTTTAATTCTATGGAAAGTTTCATCAAGTATTTTTTGTGAATATTCGGATTTCGGATTTTTTATAGCAAAATAATAGTAAGCAAGAGATATTAAATTTCTAGATTTGATTTTAAGTGGCATTTCGTATGGCCAATAAAAAGTTTCTTCATGATCAATTTGATATTTTTTTTCTTCTAAAACCTCTTTGAAAATATCCATACTAAAATATTTTTTTGAATTTTTTCCAAAAATAAGATTTGGTACGCCTGGGAGGCCAAGGAGGGCAATAGATTTTAGAAGCATTAGTTTGAACTTATTTGTGTCCCTTGAGTTGGCATGGTTGATTTATTTTCTTTTTTTCTTTCTATATCCTGTAGCATATCTCCAAATAAATATTCAAAAAACATACAAGTCTCTGGTATTTTCCATGCTCTTGCATGAACTATACCAGGTATTATATTGAAAACCCAGTCTGATGGGACTTTATATGTCATTATTCTGCCGTCACAAGTTTCTGAATTTGGTCCTGCTAAAGCGTCATGTTGAAAGGTTAGAGAAATTGTGCCTTTTGATGATTCAGCCACTTTGCAAATATCTTCTGATGGTATAATAGGATTTTTATTAATTCCATATAAATAATCTGTGCTGGGATCGGCAATTCTTAAGACTCTTATATATTCTTTCATTTTTTCTTTGAGATCAGGTCTTGTTTCTAATACTTGAAGCATTGCGTTTATTATTATTGATCCACCTAAACTATGACCAACCAAGGTTATATAAATATTATTATCCATATTATTAATTATTCTGTCTGTGAGATGAATGATGATTTTATCCTGATATTTATCAATGTTATGATTAAAGACATAAAGACCATTAGCAATGGCGCTTGGATCAGGGATGACAGATGGTTGTTTAATTATGCTCCATAAATAATCAACAAAATCAATATCAGGAGGTGATATCCAATCGCTAATACCTTCTTCATAACAAGCTTTTAAAGCATCTGGATCTTGGAAATTTTTTGAAAAATGATTTTCTTCTGCTGTTTTTCCTGTCACTGGAATAAATAAATTTTCCCCTCTGCCTTTTGCTAAAGCATTATTTGGTATGCCATGTACTATAATGACTTCACCTTCTGGGATTGTTTCTTTTTTTGAAGGTGTATTTTTGATTGTGATTGCTGGAATTTTTGATATGGTAGCGTTTAAATTTTGATTTATAGTTAAGCAAGAAGGGAAAATTGATAATAAAGGCAAACATATACTTAAAAGTCTTCTTATTCTATTCCTTATTCTGGGAGAATGAATACTAAAAATTCCTTTTCCAGGTAACATGTCTCTGCTTATGTTTCTTCTTTCTCGACAATATGGTTCTTCTCGCATAATATTGACGTTGAAGAAATTATATTTTATTTTACTCTGTATTTCTTTAATTAGTCAATGTTTATAAAAAGTTTAAAATTAGAGAATTTCCGTAATCATAAAAATTTGTCATTAGAATTTAATGATAAGGGTTTTAATGTTTTTTATGGGAGAAATGGTTTAGGCAAGACTAACGTGCTGGAAGCAATTTATGTGTTGGCGCTGACTAAATCTTTTCACAGTGTTCATCCGAAAGAATTAATTTCGTGGGGAGCTGATTTTTTTCGCCTCAAGGGGCAGATCACCAGCGATCGAGATTATGAAGTGGAGTTTTTTTATCAAAATGAGCCAAATGTGAAAAGAGCAATAAAAAAATCTGGCATTAACATTTCTATTAAAAAATATTTAGGTTCAATTTTGGTGTCTTTTTTTTCGCCGGAAGAATTGAATTTGATTTATTTGGAGCCGTTGCGCAGAAGAAAATATCTAAATATTGTTTTATCGCAAATTTATCCTGAATATTTGGAAGCGTTGATGAGATATGAAAAAGCTTTGATTCAGAGAAACCGACTTTTGAATTTAATTTCAGATAATAAGGCTTCTGTTTCAGATTTAGAATCTTGGGATAGGGAATTAGTTCTATATGGGAATAGAATTACAGAAAGCAGAAAGAAATTTTTCAAAGAAATTTTTCAAGATATGAATGAATTTTATAAAAAAATTTCAGGTGGCAATGATGATTTACAAATTAAATATAAATTTTCGGAAAATCTTGAAAAAGATTTAAAAAATTCTCTTAAAGAAGATTTGGCGCGAAGAATCACTAGCCATGGCGCACATCGAGAAGATTTTGAATTTTATTTAAATGATCATTTGGCCAGTCATTTTGGATCTAGAGGAGAATGTAGAACAATTATTCTTGCTTTAAAACTTGCGGAAAGGAATTTTTTTAAAAAACAAATGAAATTTTCACCTATAATTTTACTTGATGATGTTTTATCTGAACTTGATCATGAGCGCCAGAATCATCTTTTGCATTTGATCTCTGGTTCGCAGGTGTTTTTGACAACAAGCAGGGAAGAACGTGATTTGCCTGACGCCAGGAACATGCATAAGATTTTATTGGGGGTAGTATGATACCTATATATTATGGGATAAAAGATGACTTATAAATTTAAATTAACAATTCGTTTTTTTGCGATTTCTGACGAATTGCAGCAAAGTTTTGTGGCCAATCGAGATGCGGATATTATTGACGCAATATTTGACGTGACTGGTGGTAGCTTGTTTCTATTGTATAGTATTGTTTTAGGGATCACACGGAAAATGGTTTGAAGAAATTTTGATTTATCGTCAGCCGTCATTCCTGCGAAGGCAGGAATCCAGTAGAGGAGTAACATCGATAGTGTTTTTTATATTTTATATGGAGGATTAGTTAAAATAAATAATATAAATGTTTAATTTGTTTCTCTTTTTCAATTCCTGATATTGCAGTATCAAATTCTTCTTTCTAAATTATTTGTCATTCCTACATATAAAGTACCATTACGTTTACTAGCAAGAATATATACAAAATAAGTTTTATCCATAAATAATAAGTATGTTTACTGGATACCAGCCTTCGCTGGTATGACTTGTAGACAAAAACATCCATCATTTCTGGTCTTTTCATGAATTTTTAAAATTATTCCTTCAAACCATTTTCCGCTTGATCCTGTTTTAGGATCTTGGAAAAAAGATTGATTCACTTGACTCAATAATGATATTTTAATAAACTTACCAAGCTTTAAAAAAAAGTTTTTATTTTTCTAACTTTTGATATATTTCAAAGCACTTCAGAATAAATCAGCAGATAAGAGCTCCAAGAGTACGCCTTGTCTCAGAAGAAGGCGAACAGGTTGGTATTGTCAACTTACAAGAAGCTTTGCTGAAAGCTGAAGAAGCCGGTTTGGATTTGATTGAAGTTTCGCCGAATGATAACCCGCCCGTTTGTAAGATTGAGGATTATGGCAAGCTGGTCTATAAACAAAAGAAGTTAGAAAAGAAGAATAAAAATAAGCAAAAGACTAATGAGATCAAAGGCTTGCGTTTGAGTATTGCCATTAGTGATCATGATTTCGATGTCAAAGTGGCTCAGGCGGAAAGATTTTTGAAAACCGCTCATCCAGTGAAAGTTGCTTTGATCCTTAAAGGCAGAGAAGTTGCTTATCGAGATATGGCGATTGAAAAATTACAAGTTTTTGCTGAAAAACTGAAGGAATTATCACAAGTAGAACAAATGCCTAAATCTCAGGGTTATAACGTATTCATGATCCTAAACCCTCGCAAAAATTAATATATTTATATGAAACATAAAACGCACTCGGGAGTAAAAAAAAGAATAAAAGTAAAAAAAAGCAAAGGTAAAATAAAACTTTATTATCAAAAAGCGGCTAGGAATCACTTGCTTTGCAATAAGTCAAAGAGCCAGAAGAGTATTCCTCAGAAAGTGGCAGTATCTTCAGCCATGGCTAGGGCTCTTAAAAAAATGATTTAATTTAGGTAAAAAAATAATTTTGACTCGCGCTTTGGTGCGACAGAATAATTAACATTTAAAATCTAAAATTTATAAAATGACTCGCGTAAAAAGAGGTGTTACCCAAAGAAGACGCCATAAAAAAATTCTAAAACTGGCAAAAGGATATCGTGCCGGACGCAGTAAACTTTATCGAGAGGCCAAAAGAGCCGTCATGAAAGCTGGTTTGCATGCTTTTGCGCATCGTCGCGCTAAAAAAAGATCATTTCGACAGCTTTGGATCAGCAGATTAAATGCGGTTTTGAAAGATAAAGGCGTTTTATACAGCCGATTTATTTATCAAGCAACTTTGAAAAACATTAGGATTAATAGGAAAATCATGGCTGACTTGGCTTTTAATAATCCAGAAGTTTTTGATAAAGTGGTGGAAAAAGTGATGGGGTGATTAATCATATTTAATAACATGCTTTTGTCCGGGGATATTAATGATTTCTGGAAGGTTTGCTAGTGAAATATATCTTGTTTCTTGCATAATTTTTGAAATATCTACGAGTTTTTGAAACATAAGAGTTGCGGCTAAATGTCCTGTACCAGAAGATGAGTAGCTGCTAATGACAAAGAGTTTTTTTTGAGCAATCAATTTTAAAATTTTTAAGAACATATCATCATCACTAATTCGCACATCAGGAAGATGTAGCGTTATTTCTGTGCCTGGTAGTGAGTCAAACACTTTTGTTTTTATGTTTTCACTTTGCTTTTTATATTCTACATTAAAAGATATTTCATGGTGCGATAATCTATTTAAAATTTCGTTTTCAGGAATTAAATCCTGCATGAGAATGACAGTGCCTCTAGGTTGTACACCTTGCATGGCAGTGAGAATGGCACCCATATTTGCTACCGCCACAAATACTTTATTGGGACTAGATAGGTGTTGCCCATGTTCAACTTGTTTTAAAAACACTTCAGGTGATCGACAAGGTACGGAAAATCTTTGTTCACTTATATCGACAGGATAAATTGTCTTTGCTTTGCAATAATGACAAAGTTGACTAATTAAATGTCCAAAAAATCCCATTCCTATTACTGCCACAGTGTCTTTTTCGTTAATTTTTGCTTTTTGTACACCTTTTAAAGCGCAATCTAAAGGTTCGATGTTTACCGCTTCTTCCCATGAAATTTCTGTGGGGATTTTTATAATACCTTTTTGCACCACTAAATTTGGTATTCTAATGTATTCCGCAAAACCTCCACCTGAAGGCTCCCCAAATCCAGCACTGGTGTCGATTGATTGATAGGTAGCGCATTGAGCAAACATTCTTTGCTCGCAAAATTCACAATTTTCACATGGCACATGATGAAAAATCACAACCTTCTCTCCTGTTTGGAATTGATTTACATTAAATCCAGTTCTTACTATCGTTCCCACTATTTCATGTCCAAAAATTCTCGGTCCCGATTTTAAATTATATAAAATTTTTTTTCTATCTGTTCCGCATACGCCACATAAGTCTACTTTTAATAAAACTTCATTAGCAGTAATTTCTGGTATTGCAATATCATTTTTTATAGTCCATAGCCTGGTATGACTATCATACACAGCGCCTTGCATAAATTTTGGCGGTTCTTGATTGTTATTTGTCATAAAATTTTTATGATAGCTTAAGAAAAAATTTTATGATAAAATTAAAATATTGTCAACATATTTTTATGACATTATGGATTTAACAAAAGCTCTTGAAACTTTAGGCCTAAATAAAAATGAAGTAAAAGTTTACTTGGCTTTGTTGTCATTAGGTTTAACGCAAGCCGGCGAGATCGTGAAAAAAAGTAAATTGCATAGAATGATTGTTTATAATGCTTTGGATAAATTAGTGGACTTGAAATTAGCTAGTTTTGTATATGTTAAAAACATTAAAAAGTTTCAAGCTTCTAATCCTAATATTTTTTTGGATTTAATAAGCGAAAAAGAACATTTAGTGAAATCTATTATTCCGGAACTTCAAAAATTACAAAAAAGTGCAGAAGAAGAATTGGAGGTGAAAATTTTGTATGGGCATTCTGGATTTATAAGTAATTTAGAAACTTTAGTGAAAATTGCCACAAGGTATGATAAAATTATGAGAATTTTGGGGGGGGCAGAAGGGGATTGTTTTTATTCAGCGGTGGCTGATTGGTATAGAAATTATGTTGATTTGCTGAAAAAATATAAAGTTGCAAAATGGCAAATTTCTCCTGATTCGACTTCTAAAGCTTTTAAAGAAAAATTTGCTTGCGAGAAAAATACTAAATTGAAAACCTTAAAAATAGGTTTGTCTAGTCCAACTTTAACTAGAATTACTCCGGAAATGGTCTCAATTGAAATTTACACCAAAGAAATTGTAATTATTCAAATCTATAATAAAGCTGTCTCTCAAGGTTATTTAGAATCATTTGAGCTACTATGGAAACAAGCAACATTGTATCAATCCAAAAAGCATGTAGCTATTGAAATTTCTTGACTTCGATTTTTTCTATTATTACGTCTTTTAATGGTTTGTCCATTTCATCGGTGGGAAGGTTGGCAATAGCGTCAAGCACTTTTTCGCCTTCATATAGTTGTCCGAAAACCGAGTGTTTGCCATTAAGATATAAGGCATTTTTTTGTACGATGAAAAACTGACTGCCGTTTGTATTTTGGCCACTATTGGCCATGGCGAGAGCGCCACGGATGTTTCTTAAGTCAGGATTGAATTCGTCGTTGAAGCTGGTGTTTGGACCTTTGTAACTATATCCGCCATAACCATTTTTATGTTCAATATCGCCACCTTGAATCATGAAGTTTTTAATAACACGATGAAAAACTGTCTGGTTGTAATTTCCTTTGTCCGCATGAAATTGAAAATTTTTCACCGTTTCTGGCGTTAGAGAAGCAAACAGTTTGAAGCTCATTTGGCCATAGTTAGTTCTGATAATGGCGATGGTGTCGACAATTTTTGGGCAGTTGGTTTGCATAATGGAATCTTTGTCGTTACAAGATAAATTTTTTGTGTTAGTATGACTACACGAAACAGAAAATAAAATAAATAAAATTAGGAGAGCATAGAGGAATTTTATTTTCATAGTTTCGATGGTAATTTATTCTGTAAATAAGTTACCGTTCTTGATGGCCTTTCGCAAGGCAAGTTCTTACATATTAAATATTTTTCATGCAAAAATTTTTTAGGAAACTAGTGTTTTTTTTCTTAAGAACTTTTGTGAGAATAAAACTGTGGAGGATTAAACCTCAAATTATAGGTATTACTGGCAGTTATGCCAAGACTTCGACTCGAGATGCTTTGGCTATGATTTTGGGGTCAAAATATGTGGTTCGTAAAAATCGAGGGGCTTTAAATACCGAATATGGAGTCAGTTTGGATTTACTGGAGATTAGCTATACGGGTAAAGTAGACGGTCGTCATTCAGTTGTTGCTTGGTTTAAAATTCTTATCAAAGGATTTTGGAATGCGTTTTTTTCCAAAGAACACTATCAGAAGTTAATTTTGGAATTAGGGGTGGATAAACCTGGAGATATGGATTTGATTCTGAAAGTGATTAAGCCTGATTTACAGATTGTAACTGGTATTACTTTGAATCATGTGGAATTTGGGTTTGCTACGGAAAAAGATATTTGGGACGAGAAGAAGAAATTAGTATATGCTTTAGATAAGAAAGGGACAGCCGTTCTTAATATTGATGATAAATATATTGCTGAAGAAGTAAAAAATTTGCAATGCCAGATTTTGACTTTTGGAGAAAGAAATATCGTGGCTGATTTGAAATCTAATATCATTGCGAGTACGGTTGAAGGTTTGGAAATTCAATTTATTTTTAAAAATGAGACCAGAGTCGGTAAATTTGCAATTTTAGGTAGTTTTCATGCTTTGGTACTGAATGCGGCTATTGCTGGAGCTTTGGCTTTGGGGATTGGATTAGATGAAGCGATTCAAGCTTTGAATAATTTTCAATTGCCAGAACATCGCATGACCAAAATTCAGGGGATTAATCATTCTGTTATTTTGGATAGCACTTATAATGCTTCACCTAAAACTATTGCTGCGGCTTTGGATTTGTTGAAAACCTTGAAATCTTCCAGAAAAATTGCGGTTTTGGGGTCCATGAACGAATTAGGCGAATATTGCGAAAAGAAGCATATTGAAATCGGGAATTTGGCGGCTGATTGTGCGGATATTTTGGTAGCGATTGGTCATTCAGCTGATTTGTTGACACAAGGATGGCAGAGTAAGTGTAGCCAACAGTATTTTGCGTTTGAAAATTCTGATTTAGCGGCTGAATTTTTGAGAAATTTTGTTAAAGAAGGCGATTTGATTTTGATGAAAGGTTCTCATTCTGTAAATGTTGATAAAGTGGTGGAAGGGCTGAAGGAGGAGGGCAACAGAGAATGAAAATTTGCAATTCATAACTTAAATATGATTTTTGGACATCAAATTCAACAGAAAAAACTTCAAAATGATATTACCCAAAATAATATTTCTCATGCTTATCTTTTCACTGGATTGGGAGGCATTGGTAAATTTACAGTGGCTAAGAATTTTGCCAGGCAAATTAATGGAATTGATGGACAGGCCAATTTAACGATTTATAGCGATATTGTGATTTGCGATGATCTGGGGGAAAGTCTGAAAATTGAAATGATTCGAAATCTTTGTGTGAGTACGAATTTGAGTAAAGATTTAAAATATAAAATTGTCTTGATTAAAAATATAGAGAGAATGACTTTGGAAGCGGCTAATGCTTTTTTGAAAACGTTGGAGGAGCCTAACAGCCAAGTGGTTTTTTTGTTAACTACCAGTAATAGTTCAAAAATTCTGGAGACCATTATATCACGTGTGCGAGTCTTACAATTTCAGCCCTTAAATCAATCTGAACTATGCAATTTTGCTGATTCTGTGACAACGGTTGGAGATAAAAATAAATTGGATCAATATATTTTTTGGTCTGCCGGCCGACCGGCAAAGTTATATAAATTGATTTTTGACAGTGAATATTCTGATTTTTATGAAGAAATGGTTAAGGTTTTGGAACAATTTTTTAAAAATTTGGAATTTAATAAATTATGGCCTTATTTCGAGCAATTGGCTGAAAATAAACAGAATGTTATGGATTTCTTGGAATTATGGGAATTGTTGAATTATAAAAAAGTCAATAAGGAACAGCTGGATCTGGCTCAATTTAATTATTTGATCATTGAAGCAAAAGATAGGATTCAGGGAAATATTAATACCAGACTGGTTTTGGAGAATTTAAGCATGGAGTGGAAAAAACTTTCTAGATCTGTTAGGATTAAATAGTGAATTTTTGGTATTTTTTAGTAAAATTTAGCAATGATGTATCTAGTTTTAGCAATTGTTAGCGTCTTACTTTTGGTGTTCGTTTTTTGGAGAAGATATCTTTTGATAAAAAAACAACTTGATTGGCAGAAGAAAGAAACTTTGGAGAAAAATAATAATAGTGAATTTGAAGAAAATAACAGGTTGCAGGATTTAGATGATAACTCTGAAATTGTTAAGAGCGATGATGTAAGTCAAATTTTGCTAACTATAGATCTTTTAATAAAAGCTCAGAAATTTGATGAGGCTGAACTTATGTTGACTGATTTACTACTGTCTAATCAAAGCCCAGTTATATATCATAGGTTGGCTAAAGTTTATATAGAAAAACAACTATTTGATAAAGCGGAAAGTATTTATGAAATGCTCACGCAAAAATCCTTTAATCCAGTTTATTTTACTAATTTAGGTCTTTGTTATTATGTGAAGGGTGATTTGGCTAAAGCGGCGATAGCCTATGAGAAGGCGCTGCAAGTTGATTCTGGTCGTAAGGAAAGATTTATTAATTTAGCAAGGATTTACGAACAAATGGGAGATAAAGTCAAAGCTAGACAGCAATATGAAAAATGGGTAAAGCATGAGCCTCGAGATATTGACGGAATTTTAGTGTTGGCTTTTTTTGCGGAGCAAGATAAAGACATGCCTAAAGCGAAAGAACTTTATCAACAAATACTAAATTTAAGTCCTTATCACGAAATTGCCAATGAGAAGATGAAAGGGCTGGTGTGAATTATCAGTTGAACAGTTCATTCAAATATGGCATTTCATTTATAGCTAAATGCTTGAGTGTAGAGGCAAGCCAGTTTGTAAACTGTTCAAATCCAGCAGTTTCTGCATATTCTAACATTACACAAGCACGATCTTGAATACTGCTGGGAAATGGCCCTCCAGCATCTAATTTCCCTTCTATCCAAGATATTAATCCCTGTATGGCTGAATATAATTCATCATCACTTAGGCTATATATTTTATCTGTTTCTCCGGCTTTAAAGTTCTCTACCAATTTTGAAAATAAATCTCTATTTGAAATGGTGTTAACACTAGGATTTATATCTGGTTTGATTTTGAAGCCTTCTTTGTGATATAAAGCAAGGGTTAAAGCTATTATTTGTTTGGCTTTCAGATTTATTTCTCTATCTAAAATATCTTGACTATTAAGTCCCCATTCGGCTTTGATATCTTCATTAGATCTGTGCTGGGAAGATTGTGTTATAAAAACTACGTTCTCTTCTGCAGTATTTCCAGAAAGATGTTCCATGCTTAGGTGGTTAATGATAATGATGTAATCATACCATGTATTAAGCTTATAGGCAAATTTTTTTAAAGATATACTTACTAACTAAAAATTAAATATGGAAAATGCTAATTATGATCCTGGTTTATTAGAAGAAAAAATTGAAAGAATCACGTCAGATGATGGTGAGATTTTAAAATCAGTACTAACAAGATTAAGCACAAAATTAGAACGGTTAAATAAGCCGGTTATGATTGTTGATGTTATTACTCCAACCGAAGCAAAGTTTCGCGAAATTCTTCATCTTATATCAGCATATTTTTCAGCAAGTGAGGTGATAGAAGGTAGAACAACAAGCCTTGCTCAATATATAGAGTTGGAAAATATTTTATCACAACATGAAGGCTTGATAGTAGTAGCCGATACAAATACCGGCAAAAAAATCCCTTTCGATGGATGGCTACATTCGCAAGATCAGGGTATGAAAGATAGCAAATATGCGGATAGTTTTCGTAAAATTACTACCGAAAGGAATACACATATAATACTTGTCAGATTTCTAGATTCTTCCGATCAACAACAATTTCAAGCAGCCTTAGGGCCAAATGATTTTTTAGATGCTTATATAAAATGCACCACATGACCTTACATTTTACATCTCATATCTCCTTTATATCTTTTAGGTAATTTGCCTCGAAATTTGGCTGCGGCATCGGCTCTTTTTTCTTTACTTTTTTTGAAAATTTTTTCAACTGATTGTTGCGGCTCATATTCCCAAACGATAAAATCATCTGTTTTTGGTCCCAATAGTTTTTTCATTTCTCTTGCGAAAATATGACGAGATACAACTAACGGTCCTCCATTGCCAATATCATATCTGCCTTGTTTCTTCAAAAAATCATGAGACATTGGGATTTGTGTCTTTATTTCCTCATCACTAGTGATAACTAACACTTTTTTTGTTAAATCTATAACAGGTGGTCTAGTTTGTAAAATCATACCCCAAAAAATTGTATCGGCAATTTGACCATTGCCTGTTTGTTCATGAATTTGTGGCTCAACTAATTCACAGAAACCAGGAGTCCATATTGACCAAAGAAATTTAAAATCTGATACCAGGTATACCCGTTGTAGTGCTAAGCGATTTTTTTGTACTATTTCTAATAGTTCTAACATTAATTCTTGTACAGCCTCTTCCGTGGGACGATCCCCGTTTATTCCGTGCAGTAAATTAAAAAGATCTATTACCCATATTTCTGATCCAATTATGTCTGGTGCGATTTTTTCAGAGGATTGATTCATATTTTACTTGAGAACTTTGTAAAAGTCTTTTAAGATTTGAATGTCTTTTAGGAGTTTTTTAAGAAGCAATTATATAATTTTTTACCAATATGTCAAATTATGAAATGGTAATTGGGATTGAAGTGCATGCTAGGATTTCGACTAAATCTAAGATGTTTTGCGGATGCAGTAATGATTTTTTTGGGAAAGCGCCAAATTCTACGGTTTGTCCTATTTGTATGGGTTTTCCTGGGGTTTTGCCTGTGCTGAATAAAGAAGCGTTGGAAAAGGGAATTAAGGCGGCATTGGCATTGCATTGTTCGATTCCTGAAAAAAGTTTATTTGATCGTAAAAATTATTTTTATCCTGATTTACCTAAGGCATATCAGATTTCGCAGTGGGATAATCCAGTTTCTATCAAAGGATATTTGGATGTATTGGTGAATGGTGAGAAAAAAAGAATTGGAATCACACGTTTGCACTTGGAAGAAGATGCTGGGAAATTAACCCATGTTGCAGGTGGAACTTTGTGTGATTATAACAGATCAGGAACACCTTTGATGGAAATAGTTTCAGAACCAGATATAAGGAGTGCGGATGAAGCTGTTGCTTATGCTGAAGAATTACAGAAGATCTTGAGATATGTTGGATCGGCTGATTGTGATATGGAAAAAGGCGGAATGAGATTTGATTTAAATATTTCTTTGAGAGAAAAAGGTACAGAAAAATTTGGAACAAAAGTTGAAGTGAAAAATCTCAATTCATTCAGATCACTTGAAAAAGCAATTCATTTTGAATTTGAAAGGCAGGAAAATTTAATTTCCAAAAATGAAAAAATTATTCAGGAAACACGTGGATTTGATGATGTGAAATCTATAACTGTTTCGCAGAGAACAAAGGAAGAAGCTAATGATTACAGATATTTTCCAGAGCCTGATTTACCACCAATTTACACTGAGAAAGATTATGTTGAAAATTTGAAAAAACAATTACCAGAACTTCCAACTGATCGTAAAGAAAGATTTATGAAGGATTATTCTATGTCAGAGGTTGATGCTCGAATTTTGACTGATAATTCTGATTTGGCTGATTTTTATGAAAAAGTTACAAAATTATCAAAAGATGCCAAAAGATCTTGTTCATATATCACAACAAATATGCTTGCTTTGATGAAAGTTCAGAATATTGGTGATATTAAATTGATAAAAATTTCAGTTCAAAATTTAGCTGATTTAATTAAAAAAATTTCATCAGGTGAAATTAATAACAATATTGGCAAGCAGATTTTTGAAATAATGTTTAATGAAGGAAAAAATGTGGATCAGATTATTAAAGAAAAAGGTCTTATTGATAATTCGTCAGACGATAATCTTGAAAAATGGGTGAAGGAGGTTATTTCTGAAAATCCAGGTCCAGTTGCACAATACAAATCAGGCAAAATATCTGTTATAGCTTTTTTCATTGGTAAAATAATGGCCAAATCTCAAGGTAAAGCAAATCCTGGAAAAGTGAAAGAGGTGTTGGAGAGGATGATGAACTAATTGGCAATTTGCAGATGGCAGTTGGCAGAATGAAAATTTTTATTTTTCAAACCATGCTTCAATTGCTTTTTGGGAATCTATTTTTTCACCTAAGAAAGCTTCAATTAATTCCTTAGTACTTTTTATAGCACCTTGTGATAATAATTTAGCTTCTAATCCTTTGAATATTTCAGGGCTGAAATTTGAAGCTTTGAGTTTTTTGGCTATTAATTGAGATTGTATGAATGGGATAACGTAAGCATATAATCCTGCCATATAGAGTTGATTAATATAAATATGATGCAGTCCAATGTCATGAAATCTTTCATCATCTTTTACCGCTTTGGCTACTTTTGGTGGCAGATAATTTAATATTTCATTTGTTATATCTTCTATAAATCCAGTTAAATCTTTACCTGAATTTGGATAATCAGAGTATAGTTTTAAATCAACAATTGATCTTATAGTTTGTCTTAATATTCTTAATCCTTCCGTATCTATATTTCTTTGAATTGCAATTTGTACTAAATTTTCAGGTATTGGAATCCCTGTTTCATGATGTTCACCTATTCTTCTAATAAATTCAGGGTCATATCTTACTGCCTGATAACTTGATGATGCCACTTCAATTCCATCAGATGATAATTGAGCTATGGATTCTGCTCCATCAAGTTCGGGATGTTCTGATCCCCCAGTGAAGTTATTAAATACATGTCCAAATTCATGGAGTAATTTATTTTCAATATCCCATGGTCTCAAAAAACATTTACCATCTTCATTTTTGGTAAAATTAAAAAATGTTATAATTGTTGGAATAGTTTCTTCTGTTCTGCTTGCTATTCCTGTAGTCATACATGTATTTGCCTTATTTTCTCTATAAAAAGGATCAATTAATATTCTGGCAATTTTTTTGCCTGATTGATCTTTGACGTAATATGATATTACATCTGGATCCCATAGACCATGTGGATTTTTTTCTTTTTCATATTCATATCCATGTTTTTCTTTGATCAAATATTCCATAATACCTTTTTCAAGTACATTATTAAATTCAAAATATTTTTCTATACCTTTACTTGCTTCACTATCTGCTTCTTCATGGCGTGTTAAAGCAAAATCAAGATTTGTATTATCAATTGACTGGCCTGCTTCTAAATATCCTTCTAATTTATCAACAGCTCCTGATAGTTTATTCCCTAAATAATCAACAATATCTTGTAGTTCAGTTAATACTTCTTTTGGACTATTAAACATTCGATGTATCATTGCTAAACTTGCATAATTTGTGAAACCAAGAAGAGTTGCAACTTGATGAGCTGTTTTTAAAATTGCTTTCCTTACATCAGGATTTGCTTTTAATTCAAACTCAGATTTATCTACTTCTTCTTGATCATGAACAGTAGTAGATCCTAATCCATAACGCATTTCAAATAGTTCTCTTCTTTGTTTATCTGATGTTAAATATTTTATTGCATCATATTGGCTAGCTTTAATTATTGTTAGTTCTTTTAGTCTATCTGGAGTATTTGGACACCATTGCAGTGGTTCTTCGGTTGGTTTGTATCCTAATTTTCTACCTGCAGTTAACATATTGCCTTGATATTCTGATTGCCAATGAGCTAATTTTTGTCTCGCTTTGTTTAGTTGTTCTTGGACTTCTAGATTTAATGATAAGCCTCGTTCTTGAAATGATATTAAATAATATTTTAATATTCTTTGTGTTTTTTCTTGTTCTGCTTGAGGAATATTTTTTTCTATATTTATGGAATTGCATAACTTATGTAAATCTTGATTTTGGAAAAACCATGAGGTGAATTCATCAATCATTTGATTGATTTCTGAATATGTTTTTGATTTTGTAGGGTCTCTTGCTAACATTGCTAATATCTGAGGCATGCTATTTTTATAAACAACATCAAAGTATAGTTTTGAAATTTGCATTAATCTGGCAAATGGAGATTGAGTTGTAGGAGATGATAATATATTTGTAATTTTTGATTTTGCATCATCAACCATTTCTTTTACTTCAGCGCTAAGATCAGTTTTTTGTAATTCAGTAAAATCTGGTAATGAGCCATTTTGGTCAAAGTGAAATTCAGCTAAAGTCATATTTTATATTTAAATTTTAAGTTTATATTTAAGCTTTTTTATTTAACTTATGCAAGAATATTTTTGATTTTTGTCAAAAAATGTGTAAAAATAATTTCTTATGCCTTTATTTTTGAAAAATCCGGTTGATAAAGAGATAAAAAAAGAAATAGGAAAAGTGGATGAATTTCGAGTAGAAAAAATTGATGAAGTTGTAACAGCAGTATTGGATACTTGCCGACAGACAGTATTTCAAGCTTTTGTTTCGGCTGAGGCTACAGATGAAGATCCAGCAATAATTATTTTGAAAAAAATTATAAGAGATAGAGTGTATGCAGTTTTAATTATTTTGATAAAAGAAACCGTTTCAGTTAGCAGAGATGTTGATACTAGAAAAGAAATAGTGGCAAAAATGCGAGAATCAGGTGTGTTAGGACCTAAAGAAAATAGTCATTTTGTGACTGAAGTTTTGTTTATGGAGGTTTTGGATAGTATTATGAATGGAAGGGGTGAATATATAGGGAAAGGATATTCAAATTTAAGTGTCATATATAATAATGCTGTTCAAGCATATAATTTCAGCGGGTTTTTAAACAATATAAATGAAGATACGATTTTAAGGGCGATTATTAGAGATTTGATTTTGAAAGGGATGAATTATGAAGCTATATTGCAAACTTTAGACAAGAAAAAAATAGAAATTACTGCGCATCAATATCATCAGGCAATAACACGAATATGCGGAGTTCGTAAATTAAAAGAATTACCTCAAGCTTTCCGAATTCCTGAAGAGAGAGTTGAAGAGATGAGAAAAGCAAGTCATGAGAAAACTAACAAGTGGAATTCTAAACGTCGTAAATCGTCAATTACACGAAAAACAGAACCAGAGCCAGAGCAACAGGGTGCTAGCCTTATACATCCAAAACCATCACAAAGGTTAGAGTTAAAGTTACTTCAAAGAACGGATAAAAATCCTGATGATGGAGATCCTAATGATAGTAACTAATTTTTTTTTCTGTTATTCTGTGATTGAAGCTTTTAAAAATCAAAATGTCATATCTTCAAATAAAAAATGTATCAAAGTGTTTTGGAGAAAACATTCTGTTTAATGATATCTCTTTATCAATTAATGAAGGGGATAAAGTGGCTCTGATTGGCAGAAATGGCAGTGGCAAGTCTACCTTGTTTAAAATGATTATGGGATTAAGCGATCCGGATAGCGGTGAATTGATTTTGTCTAAACATTTAAAAATCGCTTTTTTGAGCCAAGAGTCTAACCTTGATCCGAACTTAACCATTAGCGAGTCAATTTTTCAGACTGATAATGAAATTGTCAAGGCGGTGAAAGCTTATAATCAAGCTTTTGAAAATCCTGATCAAAATTTAATTATTCATGAAGCCATGGAAAAAATGGATGAATTAAATGCCTGGAATTTTGAGCATAAGGTTAAAGAAATTTTAGCAAAATTAAAAATTGATCACCTGAGTGCAAAAATTGCTTTGCTCTCGGGTGGGGAGAAAAAAAGATTAGCACTTGCTCAAATGTTGATTGCTGAACCTGTCTTTTTGATTCTAGATGAACCAACCAACCACCTTGATGTTGCAATGATAGAGTGGATTGAGGAATATTTCAAACAGTCAAATATTACGCTTTTTATGGTGAGCCATGATCGATATTTTATCGATAGAGTTTGCAACAAAATTATTGAACTTGATGAAGGAAAAATATATGAACATCGAGGCAATTATTCGTATTTTTTAGAAAAAAAAGCAGAGCGTCTGGAAAATAAAAATAAAGAGATAGCCAAAGCAAAAAATTTATATAGAAAAGAATTGGACTGGATGAACAGGATGCCCAAAGCTCGGGGTACAAAATCCAAGGCTAGGATTGATGATTTTCATGAAATTGCTAAAATTGCACATCAAAAAATCCTGGAGAAAAACGTGGAATTGGATCTTAGGGAACAAAGGATGGGGGCAAAAATACTTGAGTTTTATAATTTAAATAAAAAGCATGGAACGAAAGATATTTTGAAAAATTTTAGTTATAAATTCCGGCATCAGGATAGGCTTGGAATAATTGGAGCTAATGGTGTTGGTAAGTCAACTTTTTTGGACATAATTACTGGTATTCAGGAGCCAGATAGCGGAAAAATTATTAAAGGTGATACTGTTAAAATTGGCTATTATAGCCAGATTGGAATGAAGCTGAATGAAGATAAAAGAGTGATTGAAGTTGTGAAAGAAGTTGCTGAATTTATTCCGCTTAGCAATGGTAAAAAAATTAGTGCTGGTAAACTTTTGGAGAGATTTTTGTTTAATGAGGAAAGTCAATATAATTTTGTCTCGAAATTGAGTGGAGGGGAAAAAAGAAGATTGAATTTACTGCGAATTTTGATGGATAATCCAAATTTTTTGATATTGGATGAGCCAACGAATGATCTTGATATTGTGACTCTGAATATTTTGGAGGACTTTTTGGAACAATTTCAGGGATGTTTGGTGATTGTGTCTCATGATCGGTTTTTTATGGATAGACTTACGCATCATTTGTTTGTGTTTAAAGGGGAAGGTTTGATAGAAGATTTTATTGGTAATTATTCTGAGTATCGACAAAACAAAGAAAATGAAAAGGATGATTTTAAAATGATTAAAGAAGAAAAAGAAGAAATTTTAAATAATAAAAAAAATAAATTAACTGGTGCTGAAAGAAATGAAATTAAAAAACTTGAAAAAGAAATTGCAATTTTGGAAAAAAAGAAAAATCAACTTACGGAAAAACTTGGGTCTGTTAATTACCTTGAAGCCTTAAAAATTTCTCAGGAAATTGAAAGTATAATTAAAGAGATTGATGGTAAGACTGAAAGATGGATTTGGTTGGGGGATAAAAGATAATTTTTCTCCATTTCTGGTCTTTTCATGAATTTATCATTAAAAAAAACGTTAAAAAATCAGAGTTTTTTAAAAAAATGTATAGACAAAATATTTTTAGAGTAGAAAATATATTCAAAGTGAATTTGTTACTTATTTTATAATTTATTCATTAATTTTCTAAATATGCGTACTTACCGAAATTACATAATTCTAACAATAATAACTTTGTCTATTGTTTTAGTTTTGCCAGTACTTAATTTACAAAAAACAAAAATAAATGAAGAAGCATTAGCTCAAGCAAGTACTAACATACCAAATCCAACATGTTTAGATAATTATAACACATGGAAGACATCAACAACTTTTAAAAATAACGCACCATGGTCAACAGCCTTATTTAGCTATAATCCAGTATCAGCACAAAGTACATCTAGTTTTTCACCTTATTATACTGATTTTAATATTGATTTAAATGGAGATGGATTACCTGATTATATATATGTTTATCATCAACTTAGTCAGCCAAATTATATTGGCATGAATGATTGTGTGATGTTGAATAATGGTACTGGATGGACGGTTGCTTATAAATGCGTGTCAAGTTATGATACAGCGACTTCTTTAACTAAATATTATGGAGATTGCGCACTATGAGAATAGTCTAAAATATGATTAAATTATTTACAAAATTCGTTTCAGTAACTATTATCTTGCAATTATTGATTGGCAATAGTGCTGTTGTGTTGGCGGCGAAAGTTAAAGATGAGATAATTAAAGAAAATAAAGAAATCATAAAAGAAGAAAATCTAGAAATTGTTGATTCGAATAAAATAGAAAATTCAGAAAATACTAAAAATAAAACAGATTTAAAAGAAAAAGTGAAAGAAAAAGTAGACGAAATAAAAGATAAAACAGATACAGGAGACGAAGATCCAGCTATAAAAGAAGGAGATCCAACCCCAACAACAGAAATTCCACCACAAAATCCAGAACCTCAGAATCCATTAGATTTTTTGAAAGGATTTCAGGGCAAATATGAAACTGATCTTTTCACGGGAGCTTCAACATTTAATTATCAAATTTGGTTGCCGAAAGGGAGAAATTTAAATCCATCAATATCAATAGGATATTCAAGTTCAAATACAAATTTAAATGGAATAATAGGTTATGGCTGGGATATTTCAAATTCATATATTTTCCGAAATGCGACAAAAGGTGTTGATAAAATTTATAATTCTGACGATTTTTCAGCAGTAATTTTTGGAGGATATAATGAGTTGGTTTCATTAGGGTCAGGAGTGTATGGAGCAAAAACTGAAAGTGATTTTAAAAAATGGCAATTTTCAAATAATACATGGACAGTTACAGATACAAACGGAACGATTTACACGTTTGGCTCGACAAGCTCATCAAGACAAGATAATCCAAACGATTTTTCTAAAATTTTCAAATGGATGCTTGAGAAAGTACAAGATACAAATGGTAACTTTATTTCTTTTACATACAGTAAAGATTCAGGACAGATTTATCCAGACAAAATTAGATATACAGGAAATGGTTCTGATCAGGGGATTTATGAAGTTAAATTTAATTTAGTTGCCAGAAATTCCAGTGTTTCATCTTTCCGAACTGGCTTTGAAGTTAAAACCAATTTTTTAATTGATAATATAAAAATTAATTCTTATGACACAGGATTTTCTAAAGAAATTAGAGCATATAAATTTGGATATACATACAATGGAGCTTTGGCGCAACTGACCAAAATAACTGTTTATGGCGGAACTGAGAGTTTTCCTGATACTAAATTTTCGTATTTTCCCAATAATTTGCTAAAAAAAGTTGAGTTGCCGGCAGGAGGGATTTTTCAGTTAACTTATAAAAAATCCAGCGCATACAGAGAAAGTGATCAAAGTTTAGCTAACGAGAATTTACCTTTTCCAATTGATACAGTTCATAGCGAGAGTCTCCAAGCTTCATCAGCTGATATAGCATACACAACATATTATGATTATGAGGGAGGGCATTATTATTATGACAATTTAGATGCTTATAAAAAGGAATATGCAGGATTTCATTCAATTGCAATTACAGATCCTTTAAACAACAAAAAGAAACTTAGCTTTCATCAAAGTGAGTTTTCAAAAGATAACATTAATAGTGTTTTAAATGGTGAGTATGACGATCATATTTCTAAAAAAGGTAAAATTTATAGAGAGGAGTTTTACGATAATTTGGGAAAACTTTTTAAATTAATTATTCGAAAATGGGATAAAAAAACTTTAACTGGAACAAATAGATATTTTGTATTTTTAAAAAATCAGATTGAAATTGATTATGATGGTGACTCGAGTTATAAAGCTAAAGCAAATGCTTATGAATATGATAATTATGGAAACTTTCTAAAAAATACTGATTATGGCGAAGTTTCTTTAAATTCAGATGGATATAATTTCACAGATGTTTTAAATGACAAAATCGTTCAAGATATCGAATACGCATCAAATAGTAGTAAATATATTTACGCGTTACCGCAGAAACAAACCCTGACTGATTATTATAGTAATAAAATTGGAGAGACGAAAATATATTACGATAAACTTTCACTTGGAAGTGTTGATAAAGGTAATCTTACAAAAACAGAAAAATTAGTTGATTCAACTGGAAAGATAATTAAAAATGAAATTGATTATAATTCTTTTGGACTTCCAAATAAATATCGTAATGGTAAAAATTATCAGACAGAAATTATTTATGATTCATTCAATCTTTTTCCATATCAAATAAAAAATCCAAAAAGTCAGATAACAACATTTACTTACAATTATTTTTTTGGACAGATTTCTCAAATTACCGATCCAAATAATTCTAAAAAAGTCTTTCAATATGATGGCTTAGGCAGGCTGAAAGAAGTTGATCTTAGTAATCCACATGCTGATTCAGGTACCATTAAAAAAACTGGGTATACTTATGATACGATCAGTTATCCTAATAGCGTTACTCAAACTGATACGGCTTATAATGTTGATGTTAATTCAAAGGTGATTTATGTGACGACCAAGATTTATTTTGATGGTTTGAATCGAAAAATTCAAATTAGACATGAAACTGAAGGTACTGATAAATATATTGTTTCCAGTATAATTTATGATGAATTAGGTAATCTGAAAAAAGAACTTTTACCAAAAGTTTTGAGCGGTTTAAGTTTTAGCACGCCAAGTTTGAGTGATATAGGTAATCAATATAGTTATGATTGTTTAAATAGAATTTTACAAATATCAAATGTTTTGGGTGCAACAACTTTTTCTTATAACGATTGGAAGAAAACACTAATTGATGCAAATTCTAAAAAGAAAGAATTTTTGTATGATGCTAGAGGAAATTTAACTCAAGTAAATGAATTTTTAAATTCTGTAAGTTATGCGACAAAATATGAATACGATTTTTTGAAAAATCTGACAAAAATAACTGATGCTTCAGGAAATATCAAAAATTTTACATACGATCTTTTAGGCAGAAATCTTTCACAGGAAATTTTACACAAACCTACAGAAACGAATTTTAAAAAATATACTTTTCAATATGACGATAACAATAATCTTTTAATTCAAACTGATCCAAAAGGACAAATTGTTAATTATAGTTATGATGAACTTGATAGAATTTTAACTGAAGATTTCCCAAATGACGCTGGGGTAAATGTCCAGTATGTCTATGATCAGGGAATTTATGGTGTCGGCAGGCTTTCTAGTGTCATGAATTATGATTATAATTATCAAAGCGATTATATTTTTGAAAAATCATTTACTTATGACATTTTAGGAAGGGTTTTATCTGATAGCGAAATTTTTAAGCAAGGTAATATCAACAAAATTTATACTACCAGTTATGATTATGATTTTTTGGGTAATATTTTTAATACTATATATCCTGATTCAACTGAAGTTTTATATATTTATGATAACAGCGATAAAGTGGAAAAGATTTTATTAAATAATCAAACTCTGATTAGCAAGATAGATCATTCGGCAATTGGGACAATTTCAGAAATTGATTATGTCAACGGAGTGATTAGCAAAAATACTTATGATATCAACAAACTTTATCGCTTAACCAGAAAACAGACCTACAAAAATTCAACTTATCTGCAAAATATTAGCTATAGCTTCGATGCGGTTGGAAATGTTTTGAATATTACAGATAGCTCAAATACAAATTCCGCCAAAATTGCTGATTATACTTACGATGACTTGCATAGGCTTTCAACAGCAATAATTACTAATACTCCTCAGAATAAAAATTATATTGAAACTTATGCTTACGACATTACAGGAAATATTTTAGTGAAATCAGATTTAGGAAATTATCAATACAATGATAAAAATCCGCAAGCAGTTACGAGAGCAGGAAATGTCTCATACAGTTATGATGACAACGGGAATCTTTTAACTGATGGAACATACACATACACTTGGGACTACAAAAACAGATTAATTAACTCACAGCCCACAGCCCAAAACCCACAGCTCAAATTTTCTTATGACGAAAGTGGAAACAGAGTTTTGAAAGAAAATATTTCAAGTGGAGAAAAGACATATTATGTAAACAAATTTTATGAAGTAGAAAACTCACAGACAACTAGCAGTTCAAAATTTACGAAATATATATATGCGGGAGATATAAAGGTGGCAGATGAGATAATAACAGAAGATAATAGTTTAAGATTAACGAAAGGAAAAGATGCAACAACAGAAGTAAAAAGCATTAAATCAGTTTTTAAAAATATTAAACATAAGTTGTCAGGTTCAGATGAAAGTGATTTAACGGAAGTGATCTTCCATCACACTGATCATCTTTCCGGCTCGAATGTTGATACTGACATAAATGGAAACACAGTTGAAGTCTTGGATTATTATCCGTACGGAAATGTTAGGCTTAATGAAAAAAGTGGTGATTATAAAAATAAATATAAATTTACTGGAAAAGAATTAGATGAAGAAACGAATCTTTATTATTATGGGGCGAGGTACTATAACGCAAAAATTGGGAGGTTTGTGAGTGCTGATCCTTTATTATTAAATATTACTTTAAGACACCTATTAAATCCTCAAAAATTAAATGCCTATAGTTATGTTTTAAATAATCCATTAAAGTATATAGATATCGATGGCTTTGAAGAAAGTTTCTTCTCAAATGTTACTGATTTTGCTGGAGGGGTATTATATAGTGTTATTGATAATGTTACACTTGGACAAGCTACAAATAATGTAGAGCCTATAAATAGTAATGCATTTGATCTTGGAGAGTCTGTAGGTAATGCTATTTCTACAGCATTGGGAGTAGCAGAAACTATAGTAGGTGGCGGGATTACAGGCGGAGGTTTAGTTTCAGCTCCAGTTACAGGACCAGCTGCTGTTGGAATTTCAGCTGTAGGTGTTGCAGTAATAACTTATGCCCTCGCTGTTACCATGTATTCTCAAGGTAGTGAACTTGTCGATGGATTGGGAAATGATGAAAATATACCAGAAAAGGTTAACGATGTTTTAAATGAAATTAAAAAAACAGGGCAAGCTCCATCTGGATACAAAGGAGGCGATCAATTTACTAATAAAGAAAATTTATTACCAAAAACTGATGCTCATGGTAATGAAATACAATATCAAGAATGGGATATTAATCCTTTAGAGTCAGGTAAAAGTAGAGGCACCGAAAGAGTAGTAACAGGAAGTGATGGTAATGCATATTATACAAATGATCACTATAATAGTTTCACTAAAATTAAACCAAATGGTAACTAGAATAATTTATAAAACTAAAGGGCCAGTTTTAATTCCTGTAATGGAGGATAAATATAAATTTAATGATTTTATAAACAGCTTAGAAAATGGTGGGGATTTAACAGTCATTTTAAAAGGGCAAAAGATGCATACACTTAGTTCTTTATATGATGAATTCACAGTGGATCTATCTTTTCCCAATTATTTTGGAAGAAATTTAGATGCGTTTGAAGAATGTATAAATGATTTAAGCTGGCTTCCAAAAAATAATTATATTGTAGGAATTAATGATGTATTAGAATTGTTAAGTGAAGAAAAAAATGAAAAATTAATTAGTTTTATCGATATATTAAAAAATGCTGGTAATAATTGGAATCATCCTAAAGATAAAACAAAAGTTGCAAAACCATTTCATGTTTTATTGCAATTTGAAGAGAAAAATAAAATTGAGTTTAAAAAGAAATTTGGTCCGTTTATATAAATTCAAAATTTATGGATTTTAAAAAAAATCAAATTTTAGCAGTATTTGTTTCATTATTTTTAAACATATTTGTTTTAATATACAAGCATGAAAATCCTATAAATATTGATAAACATAAAAAAAGCCAACTGTAGTTGAAAAAATGCCAGCAGATATAGAACAAGAAAGCGAGAAAATATTTGAATCTGCTTATGGAAAAAATATACAAAACGTATTAAAAAAAATTATAAATAAAAAAGTAACCTCTTTTACATCTGGTAATTCAGGATATATATTATTATTAGATGATAATAGCTATATTGTTTCTTATATAGAAGCAAAAAATAAAAAATTAGATCTTTTAATAAAAGAAGGAACTCCTATAAAAAGCGATATTGAGCTTATCAATTCTAAATTATTTGGAGATGCTTCATTACCATTAAGTGGAAATTTACCTTATGCAAGTGAATACAATAATAAAAATGAGGAATTGAAAAATACTATTGGTAAAAAAATTATTGGTATGGCTTTAGGGGAAAACACATTCAGCTTAGGATTTCCTGATGGTATGGAGTTAGAAGCTATGCTCGTTAAAGATGATAGCGGCAAAGATTCATTAAGAATATTTTGGGAACAATGGTAATAAATTTAAATTCATAAGAATGATAGTAAAAAACAAATCAACCGCCAAAATCTCCAACTACACCTATGACGACCTCCACAGGCTTATAAGTGCCACCATAACAAATGCAAAAAATGGACAGAATTATGTCCAAACATATGCTTATGACATCACAGGAAATATTTTAGTGAAATCAGATTTAGGAAATTATCAATACAATGATAAAAATCCGCAAGCAGTTACGAGAGCAGGAAATGTCTCATACAGTTATGATGACAGCGGGAATCTTTTAACTGATGGAACATACACACACACTTGGGACTACAAAAACAGATTAATTAACTCACAGCCCACAGCCCAAAACCCACAGCTCAAATATTCTTATGACGAAAGTGGAAACAGAGTTTTGAAAGAAAATATTTCAAGTGGAGAAAAGACATATTATGTAAACAAATTTTATGAAGTAGAAAACTCACAGACAACTAGCAGTT
>Ga0208977_1000077_pt1 | contig 113114 bp, 132 predicted proteins | sample RifOxyA2_FD_184030 | JGI IMG/M metagenome (GOLD analysis project Ga0208977, IMG submission 184030) | Groundwater microbial communities from Rifle, Colorado - Rifle Oxygen_injection A2 (SPAdes) | ecosystem: Environmental > Aquatic > Deep subsurface > Groundwater | place: Rifle, Colorado, United... | reverse complement strand
TTTTCTGCTTACAGTTGAACCCGCTAATTCCAGTCCTTTACCACAAACCTTGCATTTCATAGAGCCTTCCTTAGTAATCCTCCGGCTTTAAAAACGTTAATGCTGAGCCGTCAAAAATTAGCCATATTTTGCCTTTTTCAATCACCCGTAAGCGCATATATTTGGTATCTTCCGGAACTACCTGGCGGAGCATCTTAAGCCCTTTGTTTATAAGAGCCGTTCTTACTTCTGTATCCTCAAAACCGTCATAAAACAGGTTGCTCGTGAAAATGACCGGTATTTTACCGCAATACCCGACTTTTACCAACACACCGTCTTCAACGGCTTGCTCTTGAGAATAAACTGATATAACTTCACCGAATAGCTTGTCCATGATTTCCTCTTTAAAATTTACGGCATTCTTCTCCATAATCACAAGTTGAACAGTTAAACACGGATTCAGAGGGCACGAAGATTTTACTGTCAATGAGGGCAACCGTATTGCCCATTATCCGCAAAAAACGCTCAAGAATGCGCTCATCTCGCGGACCACATGTCAGAATTTGTGTTTTGGGCGTTTTTGTTTTTATAAGGATGTCTAAGCGTAGCCCTTTTGGTAATTTTCCGAATATGTGCTTATACGCCAGACAGTAACCGGAAAGCTGCATATCGGTAAGGATAGAGTCTTCCGACCAGGATTTCGCGGCTGTTTTGAGATCTGAAAGTACTCCATCTTCGGATATCTCGTCAATGAAACCCTTAAAAACGTATGGGACATTCTCAAAGGAAAGATTAAATTCATGCTCAATAAACGCCGGGTTCTTCTTCGGTAGGATCTCTTTACCGAATAACTTTGTCAACCCATATCCAGTATCTTTAAGATCCGACCTCTCCTTTCCCTCAAGATCTATGTTATCGGTCAGTAGCAATTGGTGAAAGTTTTGAGAATATACATCCATAAGCGTATCAATCGGCATATCAATCTTGCGCTCCGCTTTTAAACGCAGTGCCGCTTCTACCGAGGAATGGACAGCTTTCCCAATTAAAAGCGCGCCGTTCATCGGGGAAGGCAGTTTAAGCTCGTACCTAAAATAATACTTGAGGCTGCACGACAAATAACAGCGGATCCTGGATACTGAAATGTAGGGATGTTCCATCGTAATCTCCTTGCGCAAAACAGGGCTTTGAAGTCCCAATAGAACCCTGACTTGTTGTCTGCCCTGTTTTGCTAATGATTGTTAATGCTGAACTGAGTGGGGAACTGGAATCGCTACATTTGTTTTGGTGGCAATGGTAGGATGAAGCGCTAGAAGATTCTGGCATTCCCGTCGTAAAGCGGCGTTCGTACTCTTCTCGGAAAGCCACAAAATATAGGACTTGTTTAACTTGAGCACTTCTAAAATAGTCCTATTTTTGTACTTACCGAATCCAATTACCGCATGCTTTTCAGAAACAGCTTCGGTACTTTTACTCTTGCCGTTTCCATTCCCTGCTCCATTATGTCCGTTCCGGGAACTCTCTATGAAAGCTGAGATTGCCATGCGCACAACCGTCCCTGCGTCCATCAAAGTTACTCCGGTTTCCTGTTCTACTTCCTGGATTACTTCGATAGCAGTAAGAAGACTCTGCTTTAATGTTTCTTTGTCCATGTTAATCACCTCGCTTTGTTTACGGATTTTGCTGCAAACCGAATCATTACCACCTCCTTCTTCCGCGTTTCTGTCTGTGACTTAAAAGAATTATCATAACAATAAACCCAAAAATCGCTTCAAAAACGTGCATGAACCATATTTTTTCCTTTCCTCCGGGTAACAGTTTAAATAGTTCTTCTATCGCCCAATAAATCAAGTAGAACGCCAATAACCCTGCTGCCAAGGCACAGGCTAAGGTCACCGCCAGCATAATCAAACTTCCTAAGCCTTGGAGAACATCTATAAACTCTCCCGATGCATAGACATTAACACTTATGGATATTGAAAGTATTGCTGCTAAAACAAGCGGCTTACTCGCTACTCTTAATAACCTCTTCATTTTTTACCTCCTTACCATTTTTAAATTTTTCCAGTGCCCCTATAACAAAGCAAACACACGAAAGACAGAAAGATGGAACTGCAATGCACAATGCCAATCCAAGACACATAACGAACATACCAAAGATAAGGCGTATCATATCCAACATAAACATCACCTCCTGTAGTTTCGTAAAAACTAGATATTTTACCCTGATATAAACGAAATGACACACGCGTACATAAGCGCGCTTATAAAACCGGTACAATAGAATATTTAAGTATCATTAGTTCGGGTAAATGCATTGCGAGTATAAATAAAAAAAGACAGCGATATCTTTAAAATATCATTGTCTTCTTGATGTGGCTATATAAGATTAGTCAGTCTTAGAAAAGGTAGTAGTTTAAGCCGAATTTATTTTTAATAAATACAATATTTCAACTTATTATTTTCAACAATATTCTTTAATTAACAGCAACCTCGTTATTTTTTAGGGGTAGGCGTGTATCCCATAAAAGAAAAAGGCTCTGGTTCAATAGTATAATCATCCGTTGTAAAGCCTCCATATTCTATTCCTAAAGATACAAACATTTTATCATATCTAATATTTTGTTCTTTTGAATCAACAACGATGTTACCTATTTTCATAGATATTGAACCATAGTAATATGCCATACCATATTCCATTAAAAGTGCAGGACTGTTAATCATATGGGCACCTGTTGAATTTTCGTCATAAAATGATGCCCAGCTTGAATAAGATAAATACATACAAAAACAATTTATCCAGCTAATCTTTTTATCTTCACTAACCATTCTTTGTGAGAAAGGAAGTAAATAAACACTTATTGGTAGGTAACTTTGAGCAAATATCTTTTCCTTTTCTATTTTTTGATCTTCGTTAAATTCTAAATATTTCCATAGTTGTAAACCTGCAAATACTCTATCTTCTATTGAGCCATGGCACAATTCCAGAACACCAATACTATAGTGAAAATCATCATCTGTTTTAATAAACCAATTAACACTTAAAAAATTAGATTTTCGTGAAAGTGGGTCATTACCTTTTTTCCATAAAACATAATTGTTTTTCTCTATTTGAGCTTTTTCTGTTTTTGTCATCCAACGCCCGTCGTATTTTATTAACCCCTTAAGATTTTGTTTTTGTTCAAATGTCCCGTTTGCTAAACTAATAGCATTGTTCAATTCCTCTACTGTTGGATCAGTTAACGCACCAAGTATTTCATGCTTCATATTAAGAGCAAGGTTATACTGAGCAAGAGCCTCTTCATAGTTTGTGGTTTGATAAAACCTTTTCCCTTTAAGATAGTACTCTGTTCTCGTTTTTATATCTTCTTTGGATTTTTCCTCTTTCTTTTTTTGGGTTATATCAGCAATCTTAATCTCTGTTTTTTGAATGTTATTTATTAACCCCAAGTCATCTGGATCATTAGCTTTTCCAATAATATCTGAATCTTTCATTTTGGCAAGTTTAAATTGTTTAAGAGCATCATCATAATTGTTATCATTATAAAACGATATTCCCTTATTAAAATATGTCTTTCTGTCTAAACTTGCCTGTTTTGATTTTTTTCTAAGTTCTTTTTGTTCTTCTTCTTTTTTTCTCTTCTCTTCCCTTTGCTCTTCCGCCTTTATTCTCCGTTCTTCCCTTGCCGTTTCTTCTTGTTCTTCGCTATTGTTAAAATACATTGTAGGTATATCCATAGATCCAAGATCATATCCGTTCAAGGCATATATATGAATTTTCTTTCCGCCAAGTTCACCCCACCCCGCCATAATTGAAGGTAAGGCATCCCGTGAAAAATCCTGAAGAAGGTTTGGCGAAATCCTAACTATAAATGTTTTTCCACTGCTACTAAATTTGCACCTAATTCCCGAGTTGTCACAAAATTGTTGCATTGATCGCACATAAATACTTCTTTTATCACTCCAATCACTTCCATGTGCTATAGTAGAAAATACAAAAGAAACATACAATATCTGCAGAAATGATTTTATTATTTTCATAAGTTGCTTATTCATTGGAGCTCAAAAAATGTAGTAATTTATTCCGAAGTTGAAGATGTATTCAGGGCCCGACTTTTTTTGCCTTAATGTCCTCTTTTTAGAAGTTAATTAACTACTTGAGCTTTTGAATTTGAAAATGGATAGAACCAGCTGATTTCTGTATCACTTTTTAGACAAGTTTTTAAGCCATTCTTCATAATATTCCACAACTTTGTTAATTTTTTTCCTTCAAAATTTCAAATACTCAATTCTTTTCAATCTTTTCAGGAATTAAACCCATTATTTTGCATCTTTTACCAATTTTGCTTATTTGATATAATAATTACATTATCATAGGCTTTATCTCGTTTTTATTCCCTAAAAATAATAGGAGGTAAAACCTATGACTAATTTTCTGGTTAATAACCCGCCGGTATTACAAAAATTCTTAAAAAGATTCTCCGGATGCTTCACTAAACCTGCCTTTATCAGCTTCTCGGTCTATCTTGGCGGCCTGTTCCTGCAACTTAAAAGAACCAATATCCAATCTATTACTGCCAGCTTCTTTAATGCCAATTATGAAAAAATCCAATATTTTATCTCCGAAGCCAAATGGCCTGAACAGGAAATAAATAACCTCCGTATTAAAATCCTGCAAAATAACCGTACTACTAAATCATCAAAAAAGGGCGTTCTCATTATTGATGATTCCGGCTGTAAAAAATGGGGCTATAAAACCAAAGGCGTTGCAGTCCAGCATTACGGAACTGAAAATATCCAAACTAAATGCAATGTGGTCGTTGTTTCCGCTTATGCCGACACTGTCAAACGCTACCCCGTCAACCTTAATCCCTATAAACCTAAAGATGAATTCTTCCTGAAAAAACTAAATTCTAACTTTAAATCAAAAATCCAGCTCGCAACAGAACTCTTTGATGACTCTTTAGCTAAAAATATTTCCTTCTCCCACTGCGTCTTTGATAACTGGTACTTCTCTAATGATTTCGTACAACATATCCATGAAGCAGGCAGATTCTGGATTTCTGAAGCTGAAAATAGCAGGCTTATTTCTTACCAGGGGAAATGGATTCGTGCAGATGAACTGGTTAAATTCATCCCGGCAGACAGATTCAATATACCGGTAACAGTTTCCTCACCCTCTGGAAAGAACTATTCCTTCTACATTAAAGCTTTTAAGTCCAAACTAAAAGGCATCGCTCACCCGGTCCTGATTGTAGCTGCTTTCGGCTCCTGGAACGAAAAGGATAATAAAAATATCCATGTTTTCGTTTCCAATCACCTGACTCTGGCGCCTGGCGTGCTTATCTCAAAATATGCTCTACGCTGGGGCATTGAGTGTATCTTCAGGGACCTAAAAGAAAACCTTGCTTTTGACCATTATCAGGTCCGTTCACTTAAAGCTATCTCAAGGCACTGGCTAATGGCCTGTTTAGCTTACACTTTCCTGCTCATCTCTAAGCTCAATGGCTTCTTTTCAAGGACCTTTGACCACAAACCCGGGGGGTGCGGTCAACAACTGCTGCTGTTTAGAAAAATTAATTCGTTACATCACGCTTACTGGATTAAAATGAACTATGCTTCATACCAATTTTATCTCGGTATGAAAAATGTTGCTCCTCTGACTGTTTAGTGAAATTTAACAATGTTCTGATCCTTATATTAATGCCTACTCTCATAAAAAGCACATGCTATTCTTTCAATCTCACTGGCTACTTTGATGTCATATCTACTTATTGTAATAACAGCAATTGATTTATCGTGGTTAATAATATTGACACGCACGATAGATCCATTCCGCTCTACAATTATTCCATAGCTCCCAATATATTCATTGTAATCATTTTTCCAAGGACTAAATTTCCTTTCCCCTGTTATCTTCACATACCTAATTTTTGAATTTAATTTGATCATTAGGCCCGGACAGTTAAACCTCTATATACACGAGTATTATGCTTACTTAAAGAGATTGCTGCTTTCCCTATACAAGGTTTCTTCTTCGCAAAGTTTCTCGTATTTCTTGACAGCATCAGCTTGTTTTTTTGCATCTTTTAATATTGGATCCCGGATAAGCTTTCTAAAATCTTCCAGCACTTTTTGCTTCTTTTTAGCAATATCAATCACTGCATCTAAAAACCTTTCATCTTTTTCATCAATTTTCATAATCTTTATTTCTCCCTTCCTAATAAAAAAGTGGCCAATCTTATACGGGTAAATCAGTAAGCATTCCCCTAGTAAGACTGCCACCAAATATATACACAAAACCTGCTGCTCATCATTAAATCAATCTTACATAATGTTGCTCTATGTGTCAATACCATATGACTTATATCCTATGGCACGAACCCCGACTGAGTTTATATACTATTTGTCAGTTTGGTAATGACTTCGATAATACGGCAAGGGGGATAAAACTGTGCAGAATCTGTTGAAACTGATAGGCTCAAGGGTGCGGGAATTCAGGAAAAAGAGAGGTTTTACACAGGAATTGCTTGCCCATAAGGCCGGACTTCATACTACCTTCATCGCGCATATTGAACTTGGTAATAAAGTTTGCAGTGTTAAATCCCTTCAGAAATTAGCCAGGGCTTTAAGTATCAGTGTTGGCGAGTTATTATGCATGCCCCAAACCAGTCCGGACAAGCATTATGATACACATACCGAAAAACTCATATCCCTCATAAAAGATAAAACGGACAAAGACAAAGAATTACTGCTCTCTGTTGCCAATTCTCTTTTTAAGCGTACAAAATAGCTTAATCCTATTCCTTATACTATACCCTTCTTCTCCAAAGCTTTCAATATATTCAACGCTGTAACATTCCCCGGAGCATATTTCAAAATCAGGTTCGCGCCTAACCGTGCTCCTTCAAATTCCTTATGCCTCAACGCCCGCCTGCTACATTCTGCCAACGCTTCAATATCTTCTACCGTAGGCGCAAAGCACTTTCCGCATAGCACATTCTCAATCTTGTCCCATTCCAGTTCGTCCATGTTTATATATTCTGCCCGGGTTTTAAAAAGATAGCGCATTTTATCTATCTGTGCCGGCCTTATACGCAGCGAATCTGTAATCCTGATTATTTGCTTGTCAGTTAGTCTCTGATAGAATCCTTTTTCTCTGAACAATTTAAGAGTTTTAGCTACCCGTATCTCGTATTCCAAAAGGCAGCCCTGATGTAGAATCCAGAAACTCAGCTTCGTTTCAAATCCAGGTATGTTGTCCTTATAGATTAACCGCAGGAACCTTTCTAAAAATCCTTGATAAAAACAGAGAGAAGTATTTAAAACCATTTTCCTAATAAGAATTTTTAGCATTGTCTTCCTCATCTTGACCCATTTTATTACCCTCGCTGAACGAAAAATAAGCATCTTCGGTAATTATGAGATGGTCAAGAACTTCAATTCCGAGTAGCCGGCCCGCCTCGATAAGCCGCTTTGTCAATTTGTTATCATCCTCAGAGGGAGTAGTATCGCCCGACGGATGGTTGTGGCAAAGCACGATACTGCTTACCCGGTGCTTGATTGCCGGCGCGAATACCTCCCTCGGGTGAACTATACTGGCATTAAGTATACCGAGTGAAGATAATTCTATGTACTTAATCTCATTACGGGCATTGCAGCCGATTACATAAAAGTGCTCCTTCATGGCATCCTCGTCCTTGAAATTGAACACCCTTAGCATGACCTTGTAAACATCACCCGGCTTTGAGACGACAGAATGCTTGTCATAGACTTTTTCTTTGATATACATAGAGTTTTTCTCCTTTTGTGGGGCTTTTATAGGCTTGGTATAGTTAATTTCCCGTAAACTAGTTTCCCAAGAAGCCGTATATTATTTCCGCTTTCCTCACACTTAACCGCTTATAAAAGGCCGGCTTATAAAAGTTTGCGACTATAAAAAGCTTAGCGGTAGAATGTCCGGCGCCAAAGAAATCCCTCGCATACCGTTTATAATCAGGCATGCACTCCTTAGAATCGCAGGAATTTCAGGAAAGGCCTACTACACTAGCCCTTTAAGCTTACGGAACCTGTCTTTAGTAAGGGGGTAGCCGGGCGCAGTGTCATTTCCGCAAAGTAGCTGTAATCGTGGGGTTTTAAACGAAAAGCGGCATATTCAGCTAGGGCATATCGGCGGCTTATGAAAGGCTTGGCGACAAAACTTATTCTTTTACTACCCAGACTGCTTTCTGTTCCTGAAGATAGTCCTGTAAAGCGTAAACATCTTTGAAGTCCAGGTAATCGTGCACATTCTCCATGTTTCTGAGCTGGCGCAATCTTTTATCTACAAAATAATACTTCCTGCGAATCCTGACAATCGGTAACAGTTTCATTAGAATCCCCCCTCTTTAGAAAATCTGAATGTCGAAACTGTCATCAGCAGTTTCTAATTCTTTTTTGAGCTGTGTGACAAGTTCTTTTGGAACCTTAATACGCTTCTCTTTTGCTCTGCTTAATGCCAGTCTTAGAGAATCTTTGCTGACATAGTAACTGCCTGTTTCATTGAAGCTAAAGCAATTCTCTATAAAACTTAGCTCTTCGTCAGTTACATGGTCATAAACATTCTTATAGCTGACTCTGTAGACGTCGACGCCCATTGATATCACCGCCTTTTTGAGCAGAATTTACATCTGAATGTAACCCCCACATGGCCACTTGAAGAAGCAAAGTAACCATACTAGCCACCATATCACCTCTATGATGAGCAAAACAAAATACAAACTAATAAACCTGAACAACCACCAGATCATAAACATCACCGCCTTGTTTAATAGATTTGTGCTGCTACTTTTGCGACCCAGATGATCGACTTCACAGAGTAATCACCGCTCCTGACTGTATGTCTGTAAATGAAATACAACTTGAGATACAATATTCTCATAGTCTCACCTCACGTCTTTATCTGCTTGCACCACCGGGCAGATATACTCATCATAGGTTGTGGTCACCCTGGAAGATTAATCATGTCTGCAACCATTCATTTCCCATTCATGTTCTGCATCCAGGTGACGAATGTTAAAATATATATCGTCATCTAGCCATTCCGCGGCTTCGTCTTCAAGTACCCCTTTCATTCTCGATATTGCCACATCAAGGGTTCTTTCTGCCTTCTTGAAGTTCGTATAGCGTTTGTAACAAATGAACGCGAACAAACCCAGGACTACTAAGATTGTTTTCTTCATGGTTCTCACCTCCTTTTGTATTAGAATTGGACCAGATAAGGTTAGTCAGATGGCTGATTACCTGTTTGGACCCCCACTCCGGCGTAAAAGGGCCAACTATTTTTGATTATTAACACCTATGTTCCAGGAATCGCAACGCATTTTTGTCTTATATATGGCAATTCAAAACCGGAATCCCGTGCAAGGAATTTTCAATTTTTAGGATTCATATAGGGACAAATTTATGGTGCAGGAATTTTTGGGATTTTTGAGCACTAATAGGCGAGTTAATATTGTTGGACAATTGGGGTAAAAAGAGGTAAAATTAGAGTCATTCAATAATAAGTAATATCAGGGAGCAGTTCGATGGGTTTAATGGTACATTCTCTGGAAAATATTCCAGAAACTAAAAATAGGGACTATTTTATATATCTTTTAGATTACGGTTGGACTGAGCCTATCAGTAAAGTACTTAGAGAGAATTTTGAAAATATGTCAAAATTCGCAGCAACAAATCGAGCAGTAGTTATTAAAGGAACTGAATTAGCCCATTTTGAAAATGAAGTTTTTTCTTGGCATAAAATCAATAACGAGAATGCAGATGACCTACTCCCAGCTATGCTTATAACTAATACTCATCCGCGTTATTTCCGAGAACATCTAGGTAAATGGAAGACTTCTGGCCAACTACGTTCAGATGAACATGATCAAATGAAGCTAATTCTCATTCCTTTTAAGAAATTTTGTTCATCTCCTACAGAAGCTATATCTTTAATCAATAAAGTATTTAATGATATTATCAACCAGCGAGACTTATCAGAATTCAAAATTGCTAAAGAAATGAAAAAGGGCATAGGTCAGGCAATTGTAAATTCAATAATATTGGAACCGAACTTCAACGGTATAGGCTTCAGTTTTGAGAAATTATTGAAATATTTAAAAGATGGCGGGTGATATATCATGACACTTGAAAATGTTGCAAGCACACTGGCTTTATTGGGTATTGGCGGTTTGTTAGGAACATATTTTAGAATTTTATGGGAGAGGAAGAATTCTGCTCTATTACAAAAACAAGAATTTAAGGAAGTTCGCTATAAATGCGTCATTATACTTCTACTTGCTTATTTAGATTTTGAAAAAAGTAAGACACATTTACATAGACAGGGCAGAGAAAATATCAATACCCTTCAAGATTTGGAAGATGAACTTTTAACGGAATGGAACAATATGATTTTATTTGCATCTGAGGAGGTTCTATTCGCAATGAAACAATTTTTAAAAAACCCTTCGTACGAAAAGTTCATTCATATCGCAATAAACATGCGAAAAGATCTCTGGGGCGGAAGCATATCGCTTAAAAGCATACTAAAAATGAATACTGACTAAGATAATTGGATATTAAGTATTTTAAAAGGCCTCGACTTTCTTGGCAAATCTATACACTACCCTCACCAATCCTTATACTGTATAACTTTTAGGAATCTTTATGGCCTTTTAAATCCACGATTTATTGAAATTGGAACTTGAAAGTGATAGACTTATCGTAATATGGAAACGCCAACGGTATGGGCAATTATCAAGGTCAGCCATAATCCTGGCACGAACCAGGCAGCAGGCGGTATTTGTGGAACCGCATTCTTTGTAAGCAAAAACCAATTCATTTCAGCTCACCATTGTTTTAACAGTCCTGTATTTATCCCCAACCATGGTTTTTCCAAGGTAAAGGTATTCCTGACAAACGAGAGCGGGCGTATTATTGAAAACATTGCAATAGACAAGTTGGTTCCGGAGTATGATCTAACGATAGGTAGATTGAACAGTCATGAAAATGTTGATGTGTTGCCCGTGGAAAATGACTTTAAGGTAGGTGATGCCGTTTACAACATCGGATTTCCGGTAGGTGAAAGTCTGGTCGGGTACAATTTAAGAACATCAGGTGATGAACTGATAGTTGAAAATGTCAGAGTAAAAGCATTCCAGCAGAGCGGTATAATTGATTCTGTCCCTATAGTTACAGTCAATGCGGACGATGTAAAAATAATTGATAAGCAGATGATAAAATTAAGCTATACCTCTCATACCGGATTTTCTGGTGGCCCGCTTATTTTGGGCGGCAAAGTAATAGGAATGATGTCTCTTGTTATACCATCAGAATATGATCCCGCCCAACCTGCTATGGCTATCAGAATGGCAGATATAGCAAAATACATAGCTTTTTAAGCGTTAAACGCCCCTTTTTAGGTCTCAAATAACCCAAAATGGGTTTATCCCCAGTCATCCAGACTTGAAGCCGCTTTCACGGTATCTACGGGTTTTTCTGGTGCCTTAGTCAAATTTTGGCCCATATCCTTAAACCTCTCCCTTGCTAGCTTCTTGGTATCCTCTGCAACAGACCTGGCATATTCCCGGAACAATTCGGACATACTCTTTTTCTGTAACAATGCCGCCATCTTGATAAATTCAAACACATCATTTGCTAAAAAGAACTTCACTGCTTTCATTCCTTCCATTTTCTTTTCCTCCTGTTGTGGTTTTAACTCCTGCTTTAGGTTTTCTTTTGCCTGCTGGAATAGATTATCCAGTCCAGGTCTGGATTTTTTGAAGTCCTTCCGCCATTTTTCCCACTCCTCTTTTGAAAGTTCGCGGGGCGGGTTAATTTGCTTCTCCAATTCTTCTTGTATGTAACATTCCCTGTTTACATCCTGGACCGCCTTGCAGAGAGTCCTGAGCACCTTGGACATACTTGTTCTCTTGCGGTAAGCAAGCGATAATACGCTGCCATAAAGATCCCGCGGCAACCAGAACTTGATTGAACATCTATCTGCCATAATATTGCCCATAATTTACGCTCCTTGAGAAAAAGGGCAATTGACCCTCTCTATATATATTATGTACAAAAGTCAAAATATTTCAAGTATTTGCACTTGCATACTAAGCGTACAAACCTATACTAACGAGCATAAAATGCACTTTTTGAAACGTGGGAATTTGGGTCAAAAGATGTGTTTAGGGCTGGGAATATAAGAGATTGGTACCAGGCTGGACGCACCAGGAATGAGGGTTTGCGAAAGTTTGAGGTTTACAGTCTTCGGTAGGAGTGTGGGGTAAGAGGGTAAATGAGAATTGTTGGGATTCTATTCCTTTTATTTATTTTAAATCAACATCGCCTTCAATTCTTTGATTTCTTCTTCATAATTTGGTTTATTTTTGTAGTTAAAAACTATACATCTATATCCATTAGCTTTAAGCCATTGTCTTTTTTCTTCATCACCTTTTTCAACATAATCCTTTTCATGATCTGGACCATCAACAAAAACGCACATGCCTTTCCCTGAAGCCAAGACATCATAATAAAAATCAGGTTTTACTTTTGGTACACCGGAATTATCGCTTATAACTTTTTGGGCAACATCAGGTAATCTAATCCCTGCCTTATATATAGCATCTAGTACGCTTTTTTCCAAACCAGTGTCACTTTTATCTTTTAAAGCATCTAGTTTATCCTTACTATTTATTCCGCTTTCAGCAACTAATACTATTTTGTCCTTATTTGTCCATAGTTCTTGAAGCAAAGGTACAACAGTATTTCTATCCAACCTAAAGTGATCTCTTTGGTTATAGAAAGAACACAAGCAATCATAGCATGCTTTTTTACACCCCTTACCATCTTTTATATGTAAAAGCTCACATGCCTTATCTAGTAACCTAAGAAAAACAGGCTTCTCAAATAATGCTACTAGTATTCCGGCTCCACCGGAATTTGTTTCATAAAGAACTATTTCGTATTTACTATTTCCTCCAACGGCCGGTCTTAAAAAACAACCAATCTCGCTTTCATCCAGATCTAGTGCAATCTGTAAACCGCGGTTGATTGTATACATTAAAGATGTCGCAAATACATCTTCAGAGATTTTACTATTATCTATATTATAGTTTATGGTCAGCACATCGTGCATGTCTTCAGAGATTAAGCATACGCCATCCTGGAAATCAGCTTGGGTCCCATGCCTATAGCATGTGCGTTGCTCTTCACCTATTCCAAAGTGTTTATTTATAGTCTTCTCATCCTTTTTCAGCCAGGTTTTACACTTAGCACAATAAGAGAATCCTTCTTTACCTTCGCTAATATCGTATTTCAGTCCTCTATTTACTCCAATAATCTTCCCATTGTGTTCATAAGCAATTTTGAGCACTTCTTTGTTATCCAGTTGTATTTTCTGAGTCAAAACATTTGACTTGTTCTCTTTATAATACGCGTTAATCATGAACCCGGATCTCAGTCTTTCTTCCTCATCTGAACCAATTCTATCCTTTTCTTCAGCAACCATATCCGGCATATTTATTACTTTTCTTGAATTTGGTAGTGTTGCCCCACAACGACCGCAAGCACTTTGAGTAATTTCATTATCAAGAATTATATTTTCACATTTTTCACATATCTTGATTTTCTTTATCATGTCTTTTTCAAAAGAATTGGCTCCGGTAATTTTATAAATGCTACCATCTACATAAATAGTATTAAAAGGAGCATATTCTCTTAAAGCCAAAACCCTACCACGGGACATCTTCTTCTCTTGTGTTTGAGTAAAGTAATTCACTGAAACGGCTTCCGCAGGAAAAGCATATCCTGGTAAAAATCCAACATCCCCAAAATACCTATATGTATAGTATCCACCTCCTCCTTCTCTCATTGCCTGCATCTGTTTACTCATGGCAACAAGATCATAACCAATATAATAATCGGTTTTTTCTTTTAATCTTTTCTGTTCCACATCATATGCTTTGCTTATTCTGTCATAATCCCTTCTCCAGTAATCCAGAGCCCTGTCAAATTCTTCAGGAAAGCTGTTTAATACCTTTTCAACAAAAACATCATTAAACCACTTATATTTGTTCATTTCGATAGTAAATACTTCTTTGATATTCTCGGTAAGAACTGAATGATTGTCTCTGCTTATTTTTTCTAATTCTGTCTTGAATGCATCATAAATCTTATAACCAGAACTAGCAACTTCAATAATTTCTTCAATTTTAGATGGAAGTTTCCAATTTATTGTTTCTAGTATTATTGATCTGATATGTGTTGTTATTAGTTTTTCATTATCAGTAAGAAATCTTGGAGCTGATACCTTTCCTGCTATAATAAGATGAGGTGAGTTAAAGAAATATTGATCATGAGGCCCTCTACTGGACCCCGTTCCACAAAAAGTAGTAATTAAAGAAGATTGACCTTTTCTGCCAGCCCTACCAACTCTTTGAGCATAATTACTTGGGCTGGGCGGTACATTCCGTAAGAAAACTGCAGATAGAACACCTATGTCTATACCCAATTCCATTGTAGGCGTACAAACAAGAACATTTGGCAGTTTTTCGTCCCTAAAATTGTGTTCTATTTCTTTTCTTCTCTTCCCGTCCAATTGACCTGTATGATCACAGGATTTAATGACATCGGAGTTACTTATTTGACTAGTATACTGCACATAGTAATAGTGCTGCCCAAAATCTTTTTCAACAAGCTTTGTGCCTGTATTTGAGTATTGATATACTTTAAAATCATAAACTGCGTTTGATTTTTCTGAAAATTTATGTTTTGTCCTGTTAGATAAAGATAATCTAATTCTATTTGCATCCAACAAATACACCTTGCCAAATTGCTTTTCATCTTTTGTCTTAAGCATTTTAAGCTCAGTCATTTTGATAAATATCTTAGATAGTATATCCTTGGTCCTTGACTTATCTGTTCCTAATAACTTAGAAGTAAATTTAAATATCGTAGAAAGCGGATGTAAAAATGAAAAAACAGATCTTGCTCCAAATTTATATTTAAATCTATCGTTTTTATTTGAACTTTCCGAAAATGAACGCCGCATATCAATTATTGTTTCACTAAATAATGCATCCTTGTTTATTATGTTGTTTATTTTCCTAATTTCCCGTGTGTCTTGAAGTAAATCATGAGTAAGTGCTAATTCTCTTCTCATAATGGTAAGAATGCCCCAGAACAAATCATATCTGAGGTCTTCTTTTAGGTCATATATCTCGGCTATATCCTTCCAGATAACGTCTTTTTTTGCATCTGAAGACAAAGGGCCTAGACCATCATATAATACCTTCAATAATCCAATATCCTCCATTTTTTGTTGCGTAAAATTCGTATTTCTATTAAGTTCCAACAAAACACAATACTCTATATGCTTAATGAATTTGTCTTCAATGTGTGAATCTTGACTGTCATCTGTTTCATTTATATCCACACTCGGAGCCACGGTTTTCTTTAATTGAATATTTAACTTTTCTTTGTTGATTATTTCATATATTTTATGTGCTACTGATTCTATATCCTGATATTGATCAAGTTTCACCTTACCGTTTCCATAATCTTCAAAAAATGCACCCTGTTCTTTCAATGCAGTAGTTAAAAGTTTTCTGAAAAGAATTCGAGAACTCCTATCGTTCAAATGTCCTGCCTGAAACGCTGCATCTTGCCTGTTATCGGTAAAAGCAATGACTTTCTTTTGACCATCGCTTAATGATTCAATTTTCTTTGAAACCAAAATGTCTGTAGCAGTTGCTCTGCCAACCCTGCCGTATATCCGTATCTTGCCAAATTCAGTTTGTGCCTGTCTCATGTCATAATCAATTCCGCAGCCAGGACAGAAAAGTAATGGCTCAGGAATAAAAACAACAGGTAAAGCATTTTTGTCATCCGTAAATTGATCGTTTTGATTATCAAAAAACATAGTTTTAGGTATTGATTCTTGCCTGTTTTCTTTAATTTTCATACCTTCGGTAAACCAGCTTTCGGGTAGCGGTACATCATCCCTGTTCCACTCACCGACAAACAAATAACCAGATTCCCCGACATCCGGGTCTTCAAACGAATTCATGTCAAAAGGGAACAACTTATTACCTTTCTTTAAGCCATAATAGAATTCCTGGCCACAAGCTTGACAAAACACTACTTGAAAAGCTGTTATTTCTGAACCTGTGTTTTTACTCTTCAGTTTAATATCACCCTTATCGCTTAATGTTATATTCGTTTTTTCTATGGTACCAACAATTCCCCTCCCTTGAGAAAAGAAGGAATGTAACTTCACAGTAAATCTTTTCTTTCCGTTTTCTGTTATATGAGACCCTACTAATAAACCAGCTATTAACTCCCAATGTGCCTGAGTATTTAATTTATTGAACGTTTTGGCATAGTCTTCTACTAGTTCTTTTAAAGAATGAATTCCTACCAAATTACTTTCTAAATAAAACAAGATTGGATTGTTACTCAGTGCTTTTCCAAGATTCTCTTCGTCAGTTGCTGATATATCTTCTTTATTGATTTTTTTTGCAAGTGCGTAAAGTTTTTCAAAACTTCCATCAAAAAGAGCGATATCTTCAACAGTAACTTCTATCTTTTCTTTGATCCCTTTCAAACTTCTTTTTTGAATATCTTCGTAGGATTCTCCAATAACACTTTCTTTCTTGAATTCTTCACCGAATAACTTTGACGCATATTTTGCCATTACATCTTTGGCATCCTCACCTTCTCCACTTTGTATCGTGGCACTAGTACCTATGCATCTAAGTTTATCAATAGTACCCGTGTGCCATTTTAGCCTTCGTATTAAACAAGCAACATCAGCACCTCTTCTACCAGAATAAGTATGAATTTCATCTAAAATTAAGTATTTAAAAACACCCCGCTGGGATAATGGGAACAATTCTTTATCTTCAAATCTTGTTAAAATTAACTCTAACATTTGATAGTTTGTTAAAAGTATATCCGGCTTCTTTTCCTTTATCATTTCCCTTGAAATTAATTCTGAATCATAAGGCTCTTTTCTTCCAGTTAACCTTTCAAATTCTATTAATGCCTCTTTCTGAGTATAGGTTGTATCTCCGGTATAAAGAGCTATGGTTAATCCAGTACCTTTCAATCTTGCTGCAAAATCTTCATATTGGCTGTTGGCAAGTGCATTCATAGGATAAACAAATACAGCTTTTACACCCTTTATACCCTGGTCCTTCATTTTTAAACATTCTGAAATAACTGGAATACCAAAACAAAAGCTCTTTCCTGATCCTGTTCCAGTAGCGACTATGGTATTCAGATTGTTCTTGGATACATTTCTAATAGCTTCACTCTGATGCTTATATAATACAACGGGTTTTGAGTCTTCTGCAGCGATATTTGACCTAAATATCTTCAAACAACTATCGTGCACAATCCCTTCTTTTACTAATATTTCCAAAGCTTCACCTTTTAGAAAATGCCTTGATGATTGCAGGAAGGGTTCACGCCAAAGAAGATTGCCTGATTCAGTATTTTCTCTGACCCATTTTTCAATTTCAGGATTAGTAAAGCGGTGATAAGAATCTATAAATGATTTATATGATTCCTTACATTTCTCGTAAGCTATAAAAGGGTTAAAACATTTTTCCATAATATCTCCTATAAAATTATACTATTCCTTTATATTCATCATATTTTTCTAATATTAATCTTTTTGTTTTATATTCACCATATTTTTCTATATCTCTTTTCTTCACAATAGGGAAAGTATCTAGTACACATTCTAACTCTCTACTGTTGATTTTATATAAATGAAAATAAATAGCGTCCAGTTCGCAACGTAAACTCATACGTCTCTCTTCATCCCAAACAAAAGGTGACCCGGAATACCCACAATCTTTAGCAAAGTCTTTTAAATCAATCGCAGTAAATGATAATTCAATAACTTTTGAAACAATCAAGTCTCTTGTTTTATCATTATATTCGTTAGGAGCTATTATTGGTAATTGCTTTAATACAAATTGATTTAAATTAGTGCCACTTATTTTCATACGTAAAATATAGTCACATATAAACGTATTCATATTTGCGAGTAAACAGGCGTAAAGAGTAGGTTTTATATCTTCTTTTAATTCGATTAAAAATGCAGAATTACCAACGCCAGAATAAGGCAACACAGACCCACATAATGTCCTTACATTTGCTACAGCCCCGGCCATAGCTCTTATTCCTATACCCCACTTAAATATTTTTATTTTTCTTCTTTGTGATACTTCTTTTTCTGAAACATAATACCTAGAGTTTACTAAATAATTAATATCTCTGTATTCATTTAATTCCGTTTTTTTACTTTTTCCTCTTAATCTTTGTCCAGACGTTGGTGTTACTGTAGAAGCAAAACGATGATCATAAAAATCAATCATTTTTGCTTCATACAATCTTAATAATTCTTTTTCTTTAATATTACTAAATAAATCAGCATCTAAAGTCATATCAAACATTCTTAAAAAGATAGCACCCCATTTGTTTTTACTATTATCATTTTCATTCACTAAAACTGAACAATTAGAATAAATATATTTCATTATTTTAACATCTGTATCTGACTTAAAAAGTGGACAAGTTCCAGTATTTGGACTTAATAGTTTTAAATCATCCTTTGCTATAGTTATATTGCTTATTTTATCTATGTCAGCTATATCTGTTAGCCCTGTTTTACAACTGAAACCTTTATCTGATGAATTGAATTTTGAGAATGTATATAAAGAAAACCTTAGGTTTCTATCGACTTCTGGAAAAATACCCCTTGAATTAATAAAATCAATAAACGCAACTAAATAATTTTTATTTACAATATAATTAAAAAAGTCTTTCGTTGCGTCTTCAGTTACTAAACCGGTAGGACTTATTATACCAGTAAAACCATTTTTATTCATTATACTTAAAGCTAATTCCGAAAATAATGGATACATGTTGATATCACCAACTGCTGTTAATTCATATCTACTTGATGTTCCTATAAATTTCATTATTGACCCAGACATTTTTAATGCTGCTTTGTACTTTTCAAATATAATTGGATTCTCACTCTTTAATTTCGATATTAACTTCTTTCTTAAAGAAGCAGATTCAGCATTCGCAACATCTTCTGAATAAAAAGCAAAAAATTCTTTTTCTTGTAGTTTTATTCGCTCCCATGGTGGATTTCCTAAGACACAGTCGAAACCACTATTAGTAAACACTTCGGGAAACTCTAAATACCAATGAAAAAAGTTATACTTCTTTGCAATTTGTTCTATACTTTTTTTAATATTTTCCTGCAATAATGCATTTTTGTCGCTAATTAACAATTTCAAAACTTCCATATTTGGATACTCTTCGCTCTGATTATTGTGTTGCCAAAAAAATGCGGAGGTCCAATAATCAGCTATAAGTTTATTATTCATAAATTCTTTTTCTTTCCTTGTATTCTCGTAACTCTTTCTTAATACTTCAATATCTCCAGATGAATTCTCTTCATATTTTTCCGATAGATCGGCAACCGTATACTTATCAATACTTTTTATGATCTGATGTATCTCTAACAAATTACCTTGCGACTTGTTTTCATAATAATTTCTAGCAGTCTTTTCTCTTTTCTTAGCTAATGTTTTATCGTCACCTTCTACAACACTGTAAGCTTCTGCTTGGATTCCTTTTTGAATTAATTCAGGAGTTGCCCCTATCAAGCTATTTCCACATTTAATTCTATGATCTAAAAAATTTAACGGTTGGTCGCTTGTGGCAGCCGTAAGCCATAAAGACACCTTAGCTAGTTCTACAGCCATAGGATTAATATCGACACCATAGATACAGTGCCGCAAAACATCCCTGCGGGCATGCCTAACTTGTTCATCAGAAGGATAATCGTCCTGTGCTCGTATTTTTGCCAATCTTTTACCAAGGTATTCTGTAGCAGCAATTAGAAATGCAGCACTACCACAAGCTGGATCACATACTTTTAGGGACAATATAGCTTTTTCTTGGGCCTGGTTATTACTTCCGGATTCTTTGAGTTTGTCTTCTAGTACAGGAATAAGGGCTGACTCGATAAGTGCGTTAACTAATCCTGGATTTGTATAATAACTACCTGAAGTTTTTCTGTTAGTTCCTCTTGGATCAAGAAAGAATACTTTTTGTGGTATTTTTCTTATTTTGTCTTTGCCTTTAAAATCAGGATCTTCAAATTGTTCTTCTTTTGAAGATATTCTTGGGATAAATGCTAATAAACTCTCGTAAATAGAGCCTATTTCATCTACCCCTAATTCAATATAACTTATTTTGTTCAGAAACCCTGCTTTTTCAAAAAATGTCATATATTGAATTGTTTTCATTAAATAATCATTTCGGCAATAAGATGAATCTAAAATATTGATAGAACCTATATCAAACAATTGTCCATTAAAAGCCGGTATCCCAATATCAGGAGCACCTTTGTAAACCATATAGAATGTTACCTTCAATCCTTCCCAAAAATCAACTTGTTGGTCATCAAATGGCCTCTTTTCTTCAATATTGGCCCGTAAAGAAGATATGCTGTATTCTTGAGCATATAAACTACTTTTAACGGGCATTAACCCTCTTTGTTCTGAATATAACAAGAAAAGAATCCTATAAATTACTCTCAATATTTGGTGATGGAATTCAGAAGTATTTTCTTCGTTATCTAACAACTTATCAATTAGTCCAGGAGAACTTACAAGAAAGCCATTTGCTAAAGACTCTATGGCCAATCTAACATTGAACCTTAAATCTTCTCCTATAGCTATACCTGCTGACTTACTTTCATCAAAAAAGGCTTCTAATATGCATTTTTGGTTTTCTTGAATTATAAATCTACTTGGATGAATTAACCGCCAAAGCACCCTGAAATCATCAAATCTCCTTCCATCAAGCATTGCTTCTAAGTCAAACTTAATATAAGCTTTTCTAGTCTCATGATGAAAATCCCTTAAAATTCTTAATTCCTTCCCATTAGTTACTAGTGCCCATAAATCCTTTGATTGGTTTAAATATCTTTGGACTGTATCGTGTGGCGAATACTTATGCCTTCCGTCGTTAGGTTTTTGATCTAAATTCTGAGAAGATAATGTGGTATGCACTATAGGTGCATCTGAAGAATTCCATCCACGATGTGATAAATAAAACTTATTCCCGCTATCTGCAATAATATCTGATTTTTGAAACTGAAGTTCATAACCTAATTCCCTGAAAAGATATTTGATCCATTTATCTCTTAGGTCTGATATATCCATACTGTCAAATTCAGAGGATAGCAGATCCCACTTTGATTTAATATTTTCATATGCTTCAGCCATTCTTGTTTTATGAATAAGCAAGCTGTCAATAACATTATATCCCGCCCATTTAAATGTTTCAGGTTTAGCATAGTTATGTTTAGTATCTTCTTGGCTAAGAGTTTCTAATATCGATTCAGATAAAAGATTCCCTGATATTTCAATGCTTAATAAACTCATTGTGGGTACCCCAATGTTATTGAAACAATATCATGGCTTGCATAAGACACTTTTGAAACACCTTCCATCCATTTCGGAATCTCTTTATATTTTAATGTTGCAAGAAGCTTCTCTCTTTCTTCAATTATCTCTTTAATATTTTTCTCTATTTGTTTTTTGACTATCTTTTCCCAGCTATCATCTGAAAACAACTTAGTCATTTCTTCTTTTATTTCTTTAATGGTTCTACTTCCTTGTTTTGGGTTTGTTTCGATAAATTTTTCTATTTCAACACTGGTTAGCTCTTTTTTGTCATAAATTCCAATACCTATTGTCAGTATTGTCTCTACTATTGATTTTGGATCTGTTTCTGCCATATATCTAACTAAAACATTAATAGTAGCTATTGGTTTGCTTATCTGGTCTGATATTTTGTAGGCAACTCTACCATAAATGTCATCATCTACATAAGTCTGTTGTTTGATGACCTGAACTAATCTGTTAATCAATGGGTGGCTAAGGTCAATCAGCTCAACACCGGGGTGCCTTGCCGCATAATCTTTACTAAACGTTACTTTTTCAATAACATCACCATAACCAAATATATTTAAACGGCTATTATTTAAAACAATTTTGTACAATTCTTTGTTTTCATCATCAATTTGAATGAGGCAGTTGAACATCTGTAGACTACTTTTAACAAATCCTTCTATATCTTTTTCACCCCCAAGGGTTTGTTCCGTTTGTTTAATCCTTTTTTCTACATCAGGTAATTTAATATCCAACTGCCCATAGAACGAATCCCTCTTTATTTTTTCAATAATTTCCTTTTCATGCTCATCACTTTTAGTGTCGTCACCTTCTTCATCTTTGACTTCGAATAATGCATCGATCATAGACAATTGCTTTGTATTCTTTTCATTCTTTTTTAGTATTTTTCCTGCTTTCATAAGGCGGGAAACTATATCTTTTTCATCGCTAAAAAATGGAGGTGAAAAACCTAAATCCTCTTTTATTTTCTGTGCTTTTTGAATAATAGTGGCTAAAATATATTCATCAAGTGTTCCATCGACAATTAATGTACGAATGTGTACTGTATCCTTGGGTTGACCAAACCTATCGACTCTTCCATTTCTTTGCTCTAACCTGTTTGGATTCCAGGGTAATTCATAGTGAATTATTTGTGAACATAAATACTGAAGGTTCATGCCTTCAGATATGCAATCTGTTGCTACTAAAATAGATTTTTTGGATTTTTCAAACCTTGTAAATACTTCTTTTCTTTGTTCTGATTTTAAATCACCATATATTGAATAAATATTTATATCCTTAAAATCTTCTTCTAAATTTCCCTTCAAATAATCCAAAGTGTCTTTATAACGTGTAAATATTATTATTTTATTTGAATACCTCATAAGCTCTGGGATTGTCTCGTCTTTTAGTTTCCTATATTTGGAATCATTACCTGAATTTATTTTGTTTACTTCCTTTTGTAATTCTTCAAGTATCCCTATCTCATATTCGCTTACTTTTTTATCAAAAGTAGACCTCTCAATCCTTACTCCTGCTTCATCTGCAGAATAATTCTCAAGGTCATACGATTCGTAAATATGAGATTTTACGTCGTCTTCATTTATCTCCGCTTCTTCCAAACCAGACTTTATTCTTGTTATCCTGTTTTTCAAAGACATTTTCAATGCATAAGGTGAACTTAATGCTCTTTTTAATAAATGAACAATCACAAACCCTACCAAATTGAAATTCTTGGTTGCCGTTTCTATTTTGGATATTTCTTCGGTATATTTTTCTAAATGTTTGAGGACTTCTCTTTCATTTTTAGAAAGTGAATCTATTCTTATCTCCTTTTTATCCACTTTTGGGAATGGATTAAAATTCTTCTCTACTTCAAGCCATTTAATGACATCTTTTCTGGTTCTTTGACATACGTGTTTTAATGCCTTATTTTTGTCTATATAATTAATATCATTTCCCTTCGTAGCATCAATATTAAGAAATTCAATAAGACTTGCAAAGCTATCAGTATAGCCATTGTGAGGAGTGGCTGTTAGAAGCAATAAATTTTTAGATTTCTTAGAAAGATCCCTTATAAGTTCATACCTTTGCATACTTACTGATTGAGTTGGGCTATTTATGTGCGGTCTCGCACATAGGTGGGCCTCATCAACAATCACTAAATCCCAGTCATAATTAAGTATTTCAAATCTATTTGCCTTGCTCTTAGCATAGTCTATCGAAGTGATAATCTTTTGAAAATAGTCCCAGGAACTTAAACCAACCGGCAACTCTTTTTCGTAATATTTTCTGTGTAATGAACTAACAATTTTAAACTCAAGCTTAAAGAAATTTATCATTGTCTCCTGCCACTGTTCTCTTAGGCTGGCAGGGCATATTACTAATATTTTTCTTACTAATTGCCTGGCAATCAATTCATTGATTATTAAACCTGCTTCAATCGTTTTACCTAATCCAACATCATCTGCCAATAACATTCTAACCCTAAATGAATTCAAGGCCATTATTAAAGGCACAATTTGGAAGTTAGTAGGTATGATAGAACTTCTCTGCAAACTCAATAGAGGAGAAGTCCCATGCATTAGACTGATTTTGTAAGCAGTATTTAATAGTTCCTGTTTTGAAAGTTCACCCACTTTATCAAAAGGCGGAATATTAAGATTTGCTACCTGTATTTTTTCATATGGAATGTAAAATCTTTTTTGGCTAGTGTTTATGCTATCTATAGATGTGCCTAAAAGCTCATTGTCGTATAATGAATCAATACGCCACAATCTTTTTCTAATAGAAACTACTTGTCCAGCTTTTAATGTTTGTTCCATATTATTATTTCAATTTTTTTTCAACCCATCTCCATCTTTTATAAGCATATTCCATGCATTTTGCATAAGCTGCATTTGTTCTAAGAAAACTAAGGTTTTCTTCGGCAACTTTATCCGCGTATAGTTTATCATTAATGAGTGTTGAAATTAACGGCCTACATTTCGTTGATGCAATATTCAACAAATATTCAGTGTACTGAGCCTGAATACTCATATCTTGCCCATATTCATCAGCTATTTCATTAATTTCAGGGTCATTTAGCATACCTTGACAAAGTAATGCCCAAAACAGGTATCTCGCTCTATATATAAACCAATACTTGTTTTTACCTTTCTCTTCAATCTCTTGTAAAAGTCTTCTTAATCTGAATTGTATTTTATAGCAAAGAACTATTTGACGAGTGTCAGACCTTAATCTTGATTGATTGAATGTTTGGTTGTAAACATTATCATCTTCAAATATACGCCTCATGTTTGCCAATGCGGAAATATTGCCATCTGTTATCAAAAATGTTTGTGCCAATTTTACTAATTGTATAGCTTTCCCTTCTTCTGTAATCCCTTCTTCTTCTTCAAGATTGATGCTTTCAAATGCATTTTCTTGTCTTTCATAATAGATTCCTAGATCATCTTTTAATTTGTCCTGTAGTTCTAGTTGTATGAGGTCATTTGCATGAAGATTCCATGGTTCTACTGGATTTTGCCTGTTATTATTTATTGTAACTCTTGTAACAAATTCCTGTGATGCTTGGGTTATGATTTTACATAAAACCGTTATATTTTCTACTATATGCTTATTTTCTTCCAGCTTCTTGTTGTCTTTGTTTAATTCCAAAAATTGACGAAAAGTTGTTATTGTTTGAGCACCGTTTAGTAAACGTGGAGAGGTAATTATATAACACTCATCATTATTCTCTATTTTTTCTGCAAATAAAGTAATTCCATTATGATTGAAAGCAAATATATCAGGAGAATCGCTTTGATCGAATATGATTTGTTTTAATGATTTAGATATTGCACGGTTAACGGCTTCACTAGAACCCAATCCATATCTTATATTTCGTTCAAAGAATTTTTGTCCCATATCTTTATACATACGTATTAAATCAATGAGTTTTATAAAACCAATATACATACATTCGCCATTTGGTCCAGGTTTATTTATCATATTTTTAAGATTCAATTTGTATTCCATTGTTTTCTTTGTATCACTTATTGAACCAATTTTACCTGTAGCTGACCTAAATTCTACAACAAAACTAACCTTTTTGTCAGCAAAAAAATCATCAATTAGGTATTTCTTGCTCTCAAGATCTTCTCTTAGTTTATCTAATACCTTGCTTTGTTCCGCATCTTTTGGATCGCCTGTAAACACAAATCGGAAACATACTTGTTCTATAAGGGAACGATTTTCGACCATACAGCTTCTTAATTGTAATAATATTTGATTTTTTGAATTATCAACGTTAGGGGTTGAAAATATTCGGTTCACTCCAATATCAATTAATCTTTGCATAGAATCTTTAAATTGAATGTATGAATCAGAATACTTAAATTGAAATAAATACAAATTTCTTTTCTCCTTATCAAAATGAAAACCATCAACCCCATAGTCATTTCCACCAAAAGTCACCTGGTTTATTGCTTTATCCTGTGAAACATCAAATTCTTTTTCTAAATATAATAGTCCGAAATAATCATTCCTGACTCCAGCACATGTTTTTCTTAAGTCCGAATAGGCCTGATCTATCATTTTGTCTGTAATTACTTTCATTCATTCCCCCATTATAATTATTTTAATAAATAGTCATGTACTCCTGGAATATTGTTGAAGCAACTGTTTAAAATACCTTAAGTACAACACTCTCAAACTTATACATTTTTTTCTTTTTTGCTTATATTATATCCTTTTTCCATTTTTCCAAAATAGAGATTAGTTCCCGTGAATTTTTAAAATAGAAATCATCTTTTCCTTTACCACCCTTGTAAATCACAAACCCACAAAACCTATTTTTAATCGGTTTAACATACAACTTAGCAACTAATGTCTTGGTCTTTTTTGACTTAACCATAAAATCCTCCTATTAGTTTTTATTAGGACTATCTATTAAAATTTTTATTCTTTCAATCTCTTTGAGCAATTCTTCCTTGCTTAAAAGACCTTTCTTCTCAAGAAGGTTAATCATAGCTTCCTGAACAATTGCTTGAGCTTTAACTGCTTCCTCAATTGTAGCTGTTTTTTGTTTAGGCTTTTGATTACCCACATTGTACGGCACCCTATCTTCGGACATATTTATACCTCATTTTTGATTATATGCAACACTTTTATTTTAGGAGCGTATTTACTGAATAACTCAACAACCTTCTTGTCATCGTCAAAATATATTGTAATCTTGTTCTTTATGCAATAATCTACCTTCTGCCAAAGATATTTCTGATACCAGTCTAGTTCCTTATGAGTACATACAGTGCCAGCCACTTTGCTGTCGGGTAAGAAATACAAGGCACTATATACGATTCCCAGTTCAGCAAGTTCCTTTCTAGTACTTTCTCTTGCAACATCGTTGTCTGTTCTTGAAGTTACTATATGTATTTTATGACCTTTTTGTGTAAAAGCATTGGTTAATTCTTTAAAATATTCCGGTAAAGCGGTTATTGTGTCATCTATATCAATTCCTATATTCATTAGTGCACTTCTTCTTTTTTCAGCCAGTTCTGTGTAAAAGTATGTAAAAAAGTCTTGAGCTGCCTGGCACATTCTGGACATAGTCTCATATGAAAACCACTGGTCAGGTTATCTGGTACCCGGCCAAGAATTGAATACTTTTCGGCATTCTCGCCATCACCGCACTTTTGGCAGGCGTTATAAAGTTGTTTACGTTTGAGGGTCATTTAAGTTTTTTTTATTCTAATATTTGTATAGCTGTATTATTAAAAACCAGAATTTTCTTTCTCAAGCGATTCAAATAACTCAGTTATGTTACCATCTACTTTTTTTCTAACATTTCCGTAAACAGCTATCTTATGATTACATTTTGTGCATTGTTTCTCTTTTGCATTTATTACAGACATATTTATTTCTCCACATTTTGGACATATATCCCCTTGCGTAAATATTGTGCTATGCTTTTTCCCGCTGCCACATTTAATACATATATAATAACCTTCGGTATCTTTTATTCGATCATCTCGACTATCAATAATTTTCCCACACGCCCAACAATGATTTATATATATTTCTTCATTATTATTACATTTATTAGGACATTTGAATACAGTTTTCCGATATACGGCAAGATTCTTAGCATATTTATCATTTGTTACCATGGTACTATTACATATTCTGCACTTCATTCTTTCTCTTATTTCATTTAATCGATTAATCCATCCAGACATACTATTTATATATTCTTCCGGGTATTTCAATCCCTCAAGATTCGGTTTTAATCCTGTTTCTGCAAGTAATTCTACTAAGGACCAATTCTCCCAATCAAGAGATTTATCAGGATAAATATGTAAGCAATCTTTGCTTGAAAGATTAAAGCTTTTTCTTAAACGAGGGCAGAATCCTTTTAATATTTTCTCTTTTTCATTAAAATACAATCTTCCTTCACAATAATATGTTTTGCCATTTGTGCATTTTGGTAATAATTTATAGATTTCCAAAGGTTCACTTGATTCCCATGCTTTGTTAATTATGCAATCTTGGAATAATTCGTGTACTTTTAAAAATTCTTCATTTGAATTCTTAGAATTGAATTTTATTTTATAAAGAATTATCGCAAATTTAACAAATTCATTTTCGTTCCCATTAATATTGTTTAATAGTTCAATAACATTTCTGTTTTCTTTAGTAATACGATATATAATGAATATTTTAGCCTGATTTGATAAATATTTCCATTTTGTCGGCAATTCATTAATATACCCCCAGACAACTTCGACTTGCTGATGGGTGTCTAGAATCGTTAATACACTATTATTTATTTTGAAATATTCCCTAATTTGTTCTATCGTATAAAAACTAAATTCGTTTTTCAACAAAGCTCTAAATGAGCTATCGTCTATACACTTGCCTATATTTTCAATTGTTTCAGGATCTATTTCATCGGTCAACAGAAGTACTTTTATGGCCTTCTTTTTCTTGGATTTCTCGTTTACTTGGATTTCAAATGTGACTAAATTATCCTTTTTAAATAAAAGATCAAGTTCAAGATATTTGTCAGGATCAATTCCCCCCGCCTCTCCAGCACAATATTCACTTAAAATAATATCATCTTTAGAAAATTGTATTTCTTCTCCATTGAAATGCTTTATATAACCATAATCACCCGTCTCTTTCTTCTTTGAATTATATTCACAAAACCAGCTGATTTTACCTATTTCTCGTTTCATATTAATTAATTTTTAACAACATTGCCGAATATTTTATTTTTTATCTTTTAATTCCTTTATTTTCTTTTTTACCGCCGAAGTAGTGCTTATATGAAACTCAGCTGGTTTAACGGTATTCTGCCTGATTGTTGCGGGCTGCTTAACCGGACTCGACGTAGAAGAGCTAATGGTATATGTTAAAGTCCCGCCAGTATCGGTCCTATATATTGTCGCCCCTACCGCTTCCAGGCGGGATATTGCCGCCTCTGTGGGGTGCCCATAAGTATTACCGACACCAACTTCAATGTACGCCCGCGTAGGCTTTACTTTGCTTAGAAACTCGCTTGTAGACGAGTAAGCACTCCCATGGTGGGCAACCTTAAGGACATCCGACCTTAAGCTGTCTCCATAGGTACTGACCAGAGAAGCCTCTACTGTATCCTGAATATCCCCAGTAAATAGCACAGAGGTCTGGTTATAGGTCAATTGCAGGACTATTGAGGTATTATTGATAGTTTCCCCATCCGAGCTTGAATCCGTGGTAGTATATGCGTTTAGTACCTTTACGGTTACATTCGGGTCCCAGGATAGGATACTTCCAGCAGAAGGGTAGTAAACGCTGCAATTTGGCTCATTTTGGGCCTTTGTACGCACTGCCTCATCCCCAGAAGCCCCGGAATTATTCATCCGTGTATCATAGAAGTTGTTTACCTGGCAATTATCAAATACATAGTTTAATCCTGCAAGATGGTCTGAATGCGGGTGAGTTAGGACAACATAGTCAATTATGGATATGTTATGAGCGGTTAGGAAATCTGATATTTTGGTATTGGAGGGGCCGCCGTCTATCAGGGCATTCTTACCATTTGGGAGTTCTATATATTCCGCATCGCCCTGGCCTACAGAAATGAAGTAAACATTAAGGTCTCTGGAATACGAGAGACTTACAGATAAAAAAACCGTAATAATAATTATTAGGGTTTTCATTAGCGTTATTATATATCATTTAAATCAAAAAACCAAACCACCTTCCGTCCAATTGCAGTACCAGGTTTTTGCAATTTACAGATATTATCTTAAAGATTTTGATTCACTCAATTTCTTTTAGAAAGTTTAAAAGCAAGTATAGTTCGTGTATATCCATTCATTGCTTGATATGTATAATTGCCAACGTAATATGCATACGATTCTAAATACGTCAGATTTTCGTTTTCTGAAAATTCCTTGTCTGTATAAAGAAACCCATAATCAGAATATATACTTGGCTCCTCCGCAGCCACTTCCACTAAATAACCATCCTTCGCTTTTTGAACAACTCTAACCCAACCTAGTTGGAATAATGTCTTCTTTTTAGGTACCAATCCTCCTTTTGCATACATTAAATACAAGCCTACATACATTTTGGAGTCAACCACATAATCTTCGTCTGTTATCAACTTCCCTGATTCAGAATATTCTTTCTCTATGCCGACTTGCTTGTCATCCTTGTAATTCCGTTCAGATTTCAACTGCCCTGTCTCGTAATATTCCTTACTTACCCCATTCCATTTTCCGTCGTTGTAATTCCATTCTGATTTTAATCTACCTGTCTCGGAATATTCTTTACTTAATCCATCCCTCTTTCCATCTTTGTAATTCTCTTCAACATTTAACTTACCTGATTCATAATATATTTTTATTATACCGTCCGACTTGTCATTCTTGTAATTTGCTTCAAGATTCAGCTTCCCTGATTTATAATAACCTTTCAAAATTCCATTCAGCTTTCCATCTTTATAATTTCTTTCTGATTTCAACTGCCCTGTCTCGTAATATCTTTTTCCGGCGGCATCCTCTTTCCAATCTTTGTAATTCCATTCCGATTCCAACTTTCCAGATTTATAATATTCTTTCACAACACCATCTGGTAATATGCCTCTCTTTTTTATTACTTTGCCACTAGCTTCAGTTGCTATTTGAGCAATTATTTTGTCGTTATTATAAAATGTCTCTGTTATTACACCTTTGTGCACAATAACTTTTTTAACTACTTCAGCATAACTAAACACACTAATGCAGAATAAAAACATTACTAAAACCATTACTTGAATTCTGTTTTTAGGCCTCATAACACCTCCATTGGCAATATTTTCGTTTTTTCATCGTAAATACCCTTCTTTCCTCTGTATTTTCCATACTTTTGTTAAAGTAAGCCAAGACCACATATAATATATTATCCACAATATTATAAATATCGTGCAGAGAAAATCGTATAATCCCGGATCCATGGTGATAAATAAGGATTCTGGTGTTGGACGAAGCACTCTGCCAAAAATATAGAACGAAAAAATACTTAGCAAGAAGATAACAGCATTAAGAATTTGCCGGTGCCAGTACGAATTAATACCATCAAACGTTCCAAAGCAATTGAAATAGAAATCATACGGATCCCTATGTCTTCCCCTTTTTTCATAAATAGGCTCTGGAGTCTTCTTAATGGGATAACCACATTTAGGACATGAGAAAGCTTCTGAACTAATCTCGTTTGAACATTCGGGACATTTAATTAAGGACATAAAATTCACTCCTCGTATTAATTAGTAAGACAGCCATCTGATGATTAGCACCAGAATAACTACTGGAGTTAAGGCTATCGCTATAGCAATAATTATATCTTTCATAAATTAGACCTTTGTCTTGCCTATAATATTTTCCTGTTTTGGTAACTCAATACCACTCACTATATTTTTGTATTGTTCTGATTGTGAAAAATATATCAATTCTTTCATTCTAGTTATTTGAAAGGGGTGAGTCCAGGTTTTTTCATATTTGAATACTTCTTTTGCAAAAGGACTTTTTTCAATTTCTTCCATTTGTTTTAAAAACTCTTCTTTAGTTAAACTTTTGGGAATATCTTTCAACCCACATGTAGTTTTTATCTTCACACGACAAGCATCATTTATGTCTTGGCATGCAATGAGTCCTGCTCTATCGGCAGTAAGCTCTGCTTTGCGACTCCATTCCAATAATAAGCGTGCTTTCTTTGTATTTGTTTTGTTTTTAGGGATATGATCTTTAAAAAACTTAGGGTTACTCTTCTCGGCTACTTGTCTCCAAATAGCATGTTCACACTGAATATGCCCCATTTCATGTCCAATAACATAAAGAGCTTCATTAGGGGTCAGCTTTTCAATTAAACCCGAGCAGATTACAATATAATGATCTTTATTTACACCATATCCTTCTGCTTGAATCTCTGGGTCATTACATATATATACATCGGGTTGCTGAATATTCAATATTGCACTTGCCTCTTTTGCTAGCTTATAAATATCGGGGAAGGTCACTTCAGTAACTTTTAAGGTTAACGCTAATTTGTATGTTTTTGCTTTTGAAGTTTCCCTTTTAACCTTATTGTAGGTTTTCTTTAATGTTTTAGATTGCACAACTACATCTATCATTTTCATATCATCGGGATGTGCATAATGGAACCATTTTAATCCATTAGGAATGCTCCTTCCTCTACTTTCAGTTGTTTCCATAAAACCTCCCGAGACTTTGATAATTTAACCCTTTATTTTCCCAATTTTTTAACCAATACTTCTAATTTATCATATTTGGTTCTTAGGGTAAATAGTTCATCTGCAATAACAAGAGCGGTCAGAAGTGTTTTGTCATCTGAAGGATATTTTCTAGAATCGTCCTTCACTTCTTGCAATTTTTCTTCAACATATTTTGCTAAAGCATGTATTTGCAAAGGCCCTAATTCACTTACTAAAACATATTCTTTACCAAGAATATTTACACATATCTGTTCCAACATAATGCCTCCTGTAACTTTATAATTACTATTCCTCTTCTGTCCCAACCAACATAACATGCTCACTCTCACCGCAATTTGGGCAGGCAGGATGGTATGTACCAGAACCCACAGTCCATTCGGTGTTGCATTTACTACAGTAGTACCTGTAAACACGTTTTCCCATTTTGCACCTCCTGGTAATTAAATTTCAATTGATTGCCCATCTTCTGGTAATTCGATAAAATGGTCACTAAAGATTTCTTGAAACTTTTCAGGATTTAAAGTATGTATTGGAATAAGACGCTTTGGTTGTACGTGGTCAATAAAAGATTTTAATGTTTCAATGTACGCATGTCCGCTTGTATGAATATGATGGCTTTTTATATTATGATTGTTAATATATTCATTGTATTTTGCAATTTTGTCTTCCTGACCAGGATAGACTCCATCATATTGTGAATAAATCAATGTTTTATTATTAAAATGTACTTTTTTGCTAACGTATGAGTAAATATGCCCTGGCCGGAATAATACTAATCTTTTTTTGTTTTCAGTCAATTCAGCAAATTTTATATTGTTTTTAAACACTTTTGTTAAAAATTCTGTTTGATTATTCTCTTTAAGTGGTTTCTCGTGTCCTGAAAAACAAAGAACATTGAATAAATCCGGACGTAAATCGGGTATATTCCAGCCAAGTTTCCTGACTTCTAAATAAATATATGCAGTAAACAGGTCTATAACAAAAATTGTTTTTGTTTTCATACATGCACGTAATATACTTATTAACCTGTCAAGATTTGTAGGGCTGAAATTTACAAGTACAGGCCATTCCTGAGTATTTGTCAAAATATTGCATATTTCATCTTCAAGTAGAGTTTCTGTTTTTAACAATTTATCAACCCTATTGCTGCCTACCATTGTTCCTTCAATCAGTAATAAATCAGGTTGTTTTGGTATTTCTTTTTTAAAATACTCTAAAAGCACACCTTTTCTGCCATGGTCTCTAAAATCGCCTGTATAAACAATGGTTTTCCCATTACATGTTATAATAAAGCCTAATGCGTCTGGGGCAGAATGATCAACTGGAAAAGGGTAGATTTCAAAATCACCTATTTTGTATTTCTTTTTATCTTTAGTATTAATTATTTGAATATTTTCAGATAACATCTTGTTAGAAGTGAATAGTTCTAATGATTTCATTACTGCAAATGTTCCTTCGCTTAAATATACCGGTATTTTTGGGTGTACATCAACTATGAATTTGCTATGGTCGGGATGTAAATGTGAAAGGAATACAGCACTTACTAAATTTGTATCCGGTGAATCTTTATATAACCCTTTCACATTGGGTTTACACTGCTGTTCTGCCTGTTTGATATCATCGCTCTCTACAATTTCTATATTTAAAGGCAACCCTATATCAAATATTAAGCGGGTACCTTTGTTTATTAATTCAATACAGGTCCCGCCAATGTTATGAGTGCCGCGATGAATTATTAGATTCATATAATTCTCACCGGATTATTTGTTTCATCAAGCACTATAGACCCAAATGCTATATTATGTGCTTGTAATGCATTATTTAACAAAACAAATACTCCTTCAGTAATCATGGGATGAATAAACGTACAATTACGTTGTTGAATGCGTTGTTCCAAGATATAAGATACTATTCCCTCCGTGTTAACTAGATTGTTTGCACCATTTTGTAGGTTTATTCTTTGGTTTCGCACGTCATCCATAAGCATTGTATAGAAGAATAACTCCGATAAAACCCCAATACCATTATTGGTCTCAATCTTTAGTTCAAAAATATTCAATAAATTATCATTACCAATGCCCCATAGATCAATAGCACTATGTCCGTGAGGAAATATTGCATTGACTGTTGCAACCACATCTCTAAATACTCCAACAGGCAACTGCCTTTCCAACGGAGGCCTAATATTGCATAAATTAATTAATGAGGTAGGATTTTGAATTATTGCATTCTCAAGCATATTCTCTTCATTATTCATTTCCACGTTTATTCTTTCAGTACCATTACTTGTAGGACTATTCATAACAAAATGATTTCCTGGAGTATACTGTATTACTAAATCATTAAGCTGATTATTCTGAACTAAGGAAAACCAGCCATTTTCACCACCAAATATTGTATTGAATTTAAACACCCTATAAAGAAATCTTTGGTAATGCTTATTATTTAAATCTACGGGCGGATTCCAATCCAAGGCAAACCGATATTCCGTTTGATTATCATCAAGAATAGCCTTCATGCATAGTATCCATGATTCAAAAGCAGCATCATCGGTTTGCATATTCGCTATGACTGAGCTATCTGTTAAATCAATTCTAACGATATTGTTATTCTCTTCAATTCCAAGATTTGCAGGAAATCTAATAGCTCTATTATTTATCCTTTCCTTTAGTACCTTAAGCAATTGTAGCTTGTCCATAATGATCTCCTTTTTCATATTCTTTCAAATAATGCTGAACAGTATTTTTATTTATTTTTAATCTAGAAGCTATTTCCCTTATCGAGTGCTTTTTTGACCTCATCTGAACTATCCGATATATCTTTCTTGGTGAAAGCTTTTTTCTATATACTTTACTAGAATGTGTATCTGAAAATGTTTTTCCACAGGTTTTACATTTCCACCTAAGCTTTTTCTTATTTTTACCATAATTGCTTGCTTTTATTATATTACCTTTGTTTGATTTATTGTGATCTAAGCAAGAAGCATTCGGACAATATGGCCAACTTGAACCCGGCTTTAAATCCTGTGTTTCCCCTGTTCCCAGATTGTATTCAAATTGGCTTTTACACATTTTGCATCTCCATCGACTTCTACCATAATTTGCAAGTTTGACTATGTTTCCATATCTACTTTTCCCAAATAATTCACAATCTTCGTTTGGACAGCTGATTTTTGATATCCAGGCCACTCTTGAACACGCTAATCTAGGCCCCTTTAGCCAGGACCATCTTGAAGATGACAACTTAGGGCCTTCAGGTGTTAGTTCAATCCTTAACCAGTTTCGCTTGCTGATGTAGTGTTCCATGTTATATCTATAGGAGTCGGGAGGGTTCCTTTATCACTATTAATTGTCCTATTCTAGTGTTATTCTACAAAATTGGGCAATCCACAGCAATACAACAAAAAAAGAACGCAGGGCCAAGCTAGGACAAGGACACTGCGTTTAATAATAATTCCATGGAACGCAGAACCCATGATAGGACACAAGAACTGCGATCCAACCATATAGACGCATATGCCCCATAAAAAGTTCCCGAGTTTTGAAAATAATTTGATAAGGGATTATTTAGGTATGAATAGCAGATAGAACGCTCAAGAGAGGTTGTTTTTTGTGTTATTTAAGTATTCAGAAACTGCTGGTACCCTATGTTTCTTGACATATTTGTCAATTTCCGCAAGATCAAATTTAACTGACTTCCCAAACTTATAAAATGGAATTTTTCGTTGAGATATCCATCGATAGATTGTTTGATCCGCAAAACCTGTATATTCAGATAGTTCTTTAACTGTAATATATCTTTTTTTCATGTATTTACTTTTTTTTCTCTATGATCCTAATAGTTTCCACAAAAACCCATCTTTTTCTTTGATTTTTTCTAAGTTATATAATTGCTTCTCGTCAAAATGACAGGGATCTAAAATAATATCCCAACCGTAAAGCTCATGTAAGAATACACTCAATTCTTCTTTTGATATAATATCAGTGTGAGAGGCTGGATTTCTAATTTCCGATAGGATAAAGAATACGTTTTTATCTGGTCGTGTTATACTTTTAAACAATATTTCCTTGCCGTTAATTAAACACGGGAAGCTTGACTCTAATATTTTTCGTAGATACGAATATATTAATTCATTTTTTGAATTGTCAGTACAAATGGATTGCTTGTTCATAAAAGCACTAAGCAACCTTTCATAATCACCTAAATCTGATTTTTCCTTCGGATAGAATCCTTGTTGTACAACTATTTTTTGACTATGTATGTAGTTTCTTAATCCTTTCATAAGTTTAGTCTTTAATTCTGCTTCTATAATTTTGCAATAACTCGTAACTACTTCCGTGAAATCATTTAACATATTTTTTTTCAACAACTCTTTTAATCTAATATTTGCCTTCGCATAATATAAAGGGGCATCGATTCTTTTTGTATGCGTTAGCCTACTCCACCTTTCTTCACCCCACATGTTTTTTAATATAATCCTTTCATCATCAATTGACACTGGAGCAGAGATGCTTTTTAGCAAATTCAAAATCTCGTTATGTTTTGCTTCTTCTGAGGTAGATTCTTTAATAGTTTTTATATTCTTTGTTATTTCGTACAGAGAAGGTGAAGTAAACTTTAAACCGCTCTTATCCAAATTAATCCATTTTTTGTATATGTCACTATCTTTGACAGTAATAATATTAGCAAATAGTTCATTGAATACTCGTAACTGCTTATTTTTCGCCTTTTCACTCCTTAAATCCGATGCAATTCTCCAGTTTTTGTCAATATTGTTCAAAAAATACACCATGAGTTGTTCAGTATTTAAACATTTTAGACATTCGTCTAAACGACCTGACGTATACTCGTTTAAGGTCTTTTTCATATTTAAAGAACTTATCAACATGATTATCCTGTTGTCATCCCCGTAAGCAATATCCCTAAAGAGATATGCTATACCAAATAACATTCCCGCAGCAACAAAATCTCCGATAGAATATTTTTTCTCGGCAAGATATAAAGCTGAGATATAACCTTCGTCTTCATCTATCCCGTTTTCTAGTATATATTCCATGGTTACAAGCTTTTCTATTTGTGAGTCACTAAATAGTAATAAAGAAAGTGGTGCATTATAATCACTAACAGAATAATAACCGTTTTGTTTCCCCGTATTTCTTATCCAGTAATCGTTGCAGTCATTTTTGTACCTAGTTTTAATTTCATTCAATAAATTATCTAAACTATTCATGTCTGGATAAAATTCTTCCTGCAAGTCAATCCTGGAAACATAAACGTCATTAATGAATTCCAATAAATTGAAAATCCATTTATTCCCAACCTTCCCTTGTTTACGCAATACATCTACTGTGTCAAAAACATCGCTTAAGTTTTCGTTTTTATAAAGCCTCATCAAAATCAATTGTGATACCGCATCTTCATTACCGCTATCCAATTTACTTAATAAAACCTTCTCATATTCTTTATCCTTATATTTATTTCCTTCACTGACCGTCCAAAAACCACCATCCCAATCCCAATATTTTAGAAAACGATCCGGGTCATGTGGGAACACTTTCCCAAAACCCTGCATGCTATTCCCACATTCTGCACATTTATCAGTCCCTACTGAATTTGGTTTGCCACAGCGTGCACATTCTGTATATATATATCCACAATTAGGACATTCCAAAGCAGTATCAAGCATATTAGAAGCACATTCAGGACATTTAATTAAGGACATAAGAACTACTCCTTTTGTTAGAGCTACTCACTTTAAAAATGTAATCTACTTTTTTGACAAAACACAAAACGTTCTACTTTGTAACAAATATATTCACTATTCCATCATTTTCAGGCATTCTAATCCCTTCCTTCATAGTTATCACAAGAATCATCAGGGCTTCTGTATATAAGTATTTTTTCAGCTTGGGAGAGTTTTACCATTAGAGGTGAATCGTAAAGACCACGTTCAAAATAGTATTTACAGAAATTTGAGCCAGAACCATCTATAAACGTTGCATAGTTGGTTGGGCCCCCTGTTATTCGGTAATGTTTACAGTTAAAACATTTTGGGGACATTGAACGATCCTTATTCCAGTTTCGTTATCAACTATCAGTACTTTTTTACTCAACATTTCTCTTCAAAATACGTCTTATTGATCAAGTCGATCAAATCTTTGTCATTAACCGGTTTTTGAAAAAATCCAACGGCACCGGCTTTTAAAGACTGCTTACCCAGATCGACATTTTTTTCTGCTGAAACAATAATAACCGGACGTTTGGACCCTGATTCAATCATCCGCTTTAATACTTCCCATCCATCCATTCCCGGCATATGTATGTCCAGGATTAAACAACCCGGGGCTTTATTCGGTACAACGCTGAAAAAATTCTCTGCGGAAAGAAAGGTGGTCACTTCAAACCCATAAGTTATTAATAAACATTTAAGGGCACGGCACACTGATTCATCATCATCCACTATATAAATCTGTTTCTTGCCTGCTGATATTTCGCCTTTTTGGTGACTACTTGGTATATTTTTTATCATTATGTCCTCACTAAAATATTATTTTCATACTTTACAGTTACATTTAATTGTCTTTGATTTTTTTAGAACATTACCTTTGTCATTTCTTCCTTTTTGTAATAAATCTTATAGTCTGCCATTTAGAACCCTTTTTCTTCCTGGGCCGGGTCAGAATTGCGATTAAAACAATTGCAACCAGCATGACGATTGTGATTGTTAACATAGATTTTGATCACCTGAACTATTTTACACAATAATCTTACCTCTTTTTTGCTACTAATACAAGGTTATAAAATTTCAATAAAAAACCACCGAAATACTAGGATATCCCGGTGGTTTAAATTATCTTTTTGGCAATATTTAGTTCAATTGAGTTGAAGAATATATGATGCTGACTGATCCTCTGGTCGAACGTACTAAAAACACAGTTTTCTTAATCATTAAATAATGATAATGGCACTTAGAACAACCGAAAACATGTTTTTTAACTAATGCTTTTTCTCCCTGGTTCAGCTCATTATCAATATAAGGTGAAATCAATTTCCGAGCTTCTTTGCACTTCATAGGCCCTCCTTTCATACAAATAGACGCAAAAAACCTCAAAAAAGTTCCCGCTAAACAAAAAATAGTTATCTGTCAGCAGTTATCCTATAATGTCCCCACCATTTTGCCCATTGAATAATCTCGGCTATATTATTATTTCTTAAGCATTCAACACATTTTTTTGCTCTGAAGTAATAGTTTCTAACTGTTTGAATACTATGCTTCTGGTTATTGGCAATATCTAGATATTCGGTCCCTGAAATCCGCATATTGTAGATTTTAAACCACTTTCCTAACACTTCCTTAGAAATCCCTATATTTGCTGTATTTAACCAGTTTAATACCTTATTAATGTTTTCTTCTGTTACTGGCTTCCAGTGTTTATTATAAGCCATAGAACGAGCGAAATTAGGTGCTATTTTATGTATTCTGAAGGTTTCTACCTCAATAGCATTGTTACAGATACTATATGTTTTAATCGGCTGGAAATACGTAAAAGGAATAGCTTCTTTATTAGTGAATGTATGTACTGGGAGCTTCCCCAGAACGGCACTCTCCTATAATAATTCTGTCTGGCCTCATGCGCAGAGAGTTTACAACCAGGCGCCTGATGCTTATTTCACCTGTGCCTTCAATTGACGGCGGCCTGCTTTCAAGCGTTACCACGTGTTCCTGGTTAAGCTTAATTTCCGCAGAATCTTCAATAGTAACTATGCGTTCATCTTCCGGAATAAATGATGAAAGCATATTTAAAAGAGTGGTTTTTCCGGAACCGGTACCACCGGAAACTATAATGTTTTTGCGCAGTTTAACACAAATATCCAGAAAGTCCACCATTTCTCTGGAAATTGAATTTATTTTTATCAAATCTTCAAAACCCATCCTTTTAGCTACAAATTTTCTTATAGTTATAGTAGGCCCTACTAATGCCAAGGGCGGGATGATAACATTGACTCTGGATCCGTCTGAAAGGCGTGCATCTACTAATGGTGAGCTTTCATCAACACGCCTGCCGATTGGCGCCAGAATCCTGTCTATAACTGTTATTATCTGGCTGTCGGAATCAAACCTGTTGTCTGTAAGAATAATTTTACCTTTTCTTTCTATATAGATTTTATTGCGGCCGTTTACCATTATTTCTGAAACGGCATCATCTCTTAACAAGGCTTCCAGCGCGCCAAGCCCCAAAATTTCATCAAGCAACTGGTTAACTATCTGTGTTCTTTCTTCCCTGGAACCGATGTTTTTGCCTTCATCAGCCAGGAGCTGTTCTATTTTTTCCTGTGTAAGTTTTTTTACCTGCTGCTGCTTTTCAATATCTGCTGATCCCTTAAGTTCAAGTTTTTTCAAATCGAATTCTGCAAGCAGTCTTTTGTGAATTCTGTTTTTTAAGTCAAGAATCAGTTTTTCTTTATCCGGCTCAATGCTTTTGGATGAACTTTCCTTGTTTTGGCAAAGAATGCTTTCTGATTTTATATTACCTGCTTCTGCCGTCTGGGTAAAAAAACCGGTGCCTGAATTTACAAATTTTTCCTGTTCGGCCAGTATTTTAAAAGAAATTTCTTTTATGGCTTTAGAGTAACCGCAATGTGGGAACATATCTACTATAGGTTTGCCTTCATTTATTGAAGCTACAGTAAAAGCAGGTTCCTGCGGGATAACCACCAAAACTTCCTGTCCAATGAATTTTTCCACAGACTGTTTTTCTATGGCATTTTTTGTATTAGCGTTATTGAGAAGAAGTTTTATAAGCTGTACAGGATAATGAATTTTTTTTAAACTTTCTATATACTTTTTTGCCCTGCTTAAACTAATGATATCCGGTTCCAGGGACATTATTACCATATCGCTTTCATCAAGAAGAGCAATAGTGTATTCATCCTGCTGGTTTGAAACAGTTCCAATAAGCCACGGCATTATCTGTTTTAACTGGAATATTTCCCGACGCAAATATTGCGGCGTTAACTTGTTTTCAATTTGTTTCAAAGAAGACGCTGAAAGAAAATGAACGTTTTGTTTATATTCCGCAATAACGGCATTTACAGGCAGTGGCTCCTGGTTTTGTTTTGAATCATAAAAATCATTTAATGACTTTTCCGCATAAAAATTAAGCATTACTGACAAATCGCGCTTGTCGCTAAAATCAAAATCAGCCATTAAGCTTTTATTTTTTGACTGTGCTGCCAGAATGATGGCAATATTTGCCGTCAAAAGCGGCCCGTTACTGCTCCCGTTAATATCCAATATTGAAATTAGTCTGCCCATAATCTTTATTTCCCGTACTTTTCAAGCATTTTCAATGCTTCTGTCTGCTGTTTCTTAAAATCTTTCATCATACCAAGCGTGGAACTGCCTATTTGGGGCATTTTTGCCGCTGAGGTTTCCGCGCCGAATATTTTTGACATTTTTGCCGGGTAAATCTCATTTACTTTTTCATCTCCTGTAGGGCGCAGGGCAAAGGATATACTTCCCTTGTTTGTTACAAGCGCCAATAACTGGGATTCTTCAGGCGTAACTGCAAAAGATACCAGGATATTTGAATCTCCGTCTTCTTCATTAAAATTCTGTTCTCCGGCTTTTCCAGCTTTTTCCGGTTTCGTTACTCCAAAAATCTGTTTACCTACGCTGATTACCGAAACATTCTGTAGAATGGTTCTTGATTCTTCAACTTTACGGCCTTTGTCATCATAAAAGTCCATAACTGAAATAATGTCTATTTTATTTCCCGGACGTATTATGCCTTTAACTTTTTGTTTTTCAAAACTTACGGAATAAGCCCTTTTGTCTGTAGGGATAACTGCCGCAAGGCCGGTCTCCTGGCCCAGCCCGAAAACCTTGGTTGTCATTATTTGTTCACCCTTAAGAATGGGCGCTGAAGCCATATATAAAGGAATACCGGTTTCAGAGTTGAGGTCTTTGTATTCCCGCAGAGTCTTTGGCTGTATGTAGTCCTGCGGTATTTTTACCTGTTCAACCATATTTTCATTAATCATGCTTCCCTGATCTATGTAATCACGCGCCACAAGCACAGTTACTTTTTTTGCGCCTATTTTATACTTGTTTTCAAGCCCTGTTAAATACATACCTATCAAGAGGGCCAGTATTACCGATACTGCAACTGAAATTAAAACCTGTTTCTTTTTGTCCAATTCATTCTCCTTAAAATTCCGCCCGGCAACAGAAACCAAAACCCACCTAAGGATTAAGCAAGCAAAGGATTCATGCCGGACGGGATTTTTTGTTATTTACCTACTTCTGCGGTTTCTTTTTTAAGTTTACCTACTGAACCGTTTATAAGATCATTTATCTGTGTACCAAATGTTTTTACTGCAACAACGCAAATCACTGCTACAAGTCCTATAATAAGAATATATTCTGTCATACCCTGCCCGTTTTCTTCGTTTATTAATCTGCTAATCATTCCATCCTCCTTATTTCTTAGCGGGGGCCTTTGGCCCCCGCTATTTTTGTTTTTAGCCTTTTTTGGCTTTTTTAACTGCTACGGTTACTGCTACATTTGTTTCTGCGTTTTTCTTGTACTTAATAGATACTTTTTCAGCGGTTGAAATATCTGATAAAGCTATCATTTTTCTGCCTTTTTTAAACTTTGTTTCTGCATTTAATACAAATACCAACTCCGCGCCTTTCCTTGGTTTAACAGTTAGCTTTTGAGCATCTACAGAAACCACAGTTCCGGTAATACTTGGCATTTTTGCTTTTGCTGCCTTTTTTTCTGTTTTCACGTTTGTGCCTGTAGAAGAAGCAGTGCCTTCAGGCATCTGGGCAAACAAGCCGATTGTCGCGCTTATTAAAAACAGAGTAACTGCTGACATTTTTAATGCTTTTTTCATTTTTTTCACCTCCTTTTTGTGAAGCTCCACGCTGAAATACCCGAAGCGGACAAACACTATTCATACACGGCTTTACCGGGTAGATATCCAGTATCATTGAAATAGAAGGAAGAAACTGGATAAGCCATAGATTTCCGCGAAGGGTTTTAAGAATGATTTTCCTTTAACAGAGAACCTGTATCGTTTAAAACTTCCGACCTTCCGGAAACCATTATTTCCTTCCCGCCAAACATTTCTGGAATATTAAACTTATAACCCACTTCCACATAACTTGCAGGCGGATTGAAATCCGGAGGCGGGGTAGCGCCTTTTATACACACCTTGATTTCAAGTTTTGAAACATCTATGCCTGAATTCTCTTCAAAATACTTTTTTATTTCACTTTTTACTTCATTTTCATTTAAGTTAACGTGCCTGATAAGGTCCGTGCCCATTCTTGCAGCTATAATTAACTGCTGCTGGGTAATCAATAAACGCGAATAAAATGTAATTGAAAAAATAAGCATAATAATTATGGGAATAAACAAGGTAAATTCCACCATTGCCTGCCCTTCCTGCCCCATGCTTTTTTTTAATTGCCTTAATTTATTATCATTCATATATTTTTTTTGATCTTTATTTTTTGTAACAATTTACTGTTTACTCTTCACTCTTTACGATCTTTTTCAATGCTGGCTCGGGCTTCCTACGGGCACCAAATGCGCTTCCCAACAACCGTCAATAGCTTCAACATACTTTATTAACGCAGCAAGAGGCCATTTACTGTCATCTTTTGTCGGAAAAGTGGCACCCTTGTTGTTGTACGCGCCGGCAGACGCTATGGCTCTGGTTTTAAACCATTTATTTACATTAAACAGTTTCCCGCCAATTGGATAACCTTTATTAGAAGCTGAGTCTTCATTTTTTGTTGCTATTACTGTAAATTTCTGTTTGTTAAAATTATCACCCTGTTCCAACCAGCGGTTGCTTTTTCTTGCTAATATACCCCTAATCTGCGGAGGAACTGCTATAGGCCCAACTTCCACAAAAGGTGGACAATGAATATTAAAAGATCCGTAATACCATATATCTCCTTTGTTTCTTTCAAGATTAAGAGAATAGGTGCTCATTGGAAATATACTGTCTGCTCCTGTTGATTCACCCTTAGAATTCAGTTCCTGCCTTTGAGCTATTTTTTCTGCTACTATGCTGTTTGTTCCGCCTCCGTAGGTAGAACGAATTGAATTCTGAAGGGCAACAATTCCATCTATGTAGTTTTTCGCTAATACAGCTTTATCATCACACCAGCTTAGGGGTCCGTGCCCCGGGCATGGTACCCAAACATGGCTTATATTATCTGGCACATTTGCGCCAAGGCCCATTCCGGAATTAAAACCCGGCAAACCCAACAAGGCATTACTTGTACCCAGGACATTTAACGCCCTGGCACGCATAATAGCAGAGCTTACAGCGGCATTATCTGCGGCATTCTGCATAACCATTCTGTCCTTTATAAGTTTACCCAGGTTTATCAGCACTATTAAAAACATACATAGAATAAATGTAGACATAATAAGCAGAGGCAGAATCTGCCCTTCTTCCTTTAATTTTTTACTATTACCAGTCATTTGCATTGTTATACGCCTTTTTTAAGTATTCCGGATCCGGACTGCGTACCATATAGGCGCCGGCAGAATTGTCCAGCAGAGAAATCCCCATACCCATAAACGGATTCAGTATGGAAGAAAACACAATATGCTGAAAATAGTTTTGTTTTATTTTATACATAGTAATACAATTATTATCGCTGTCTCTAAATTGTTTATTTGCTGGAAGCACTTCATTTATTTCTAAACTGCCGGGGATTATGTTTTTAGTGCCCGCTGTCTGCGTTTCCAGCACGTAAAGGCCTGCCCAGGAAGCCTTACTTTTGGCGCTACCCGTATCAGCTTGCACAACGGCGCATCTTACCGCCGACATCGCCGCATCATTTGCCGCCATTTTTCCATAAGCAATCAGCGTAAGCTGTATAGTTGCAAAGATAACCGGTATTAAAACCATTAAAACTATTATGGTTTCTACCAGTGCCTGCCCGGATATTTTCTTTTTCGCTTCCAACGCCTTTTGTTTTTCCAGACGCATCCGGTACAGCTCTTCCTTAATTGTAAATTCAAGGTCTTCTAAGGTTAATTCTTCATAATCAACTATAGAAAGCTCATCAATTTCTCTCGGTGTAAGTTTATATTTTATTGACTGCTCAATATATTCAGGAGTAAACTTTTTAGTTAAATATTCTTTAATTTCTTTTATTTGTTTTTCTTCGGTATTTTTCACGGCAGCATCCCTGCTTCATCCGTTCTTCTTTGCGCTACTTTATTAAAATAACTTCCTAAAGAATCTCTGAAAATCTCATAACTAAACCAGCTTACGGTAATCAATATAAAAGCTACCAGAGTATATTCAACTAATGTCTGGCCTGACTGGCCGAATAACTTTTTTATTGATTTATTTTTCATTTTATTGTTTTTGGGGTAACAAACATCATTACTGTTGTTTCTACTTCATTGTTTATATGCCTGCCGAAAAGCATACCTAAAAACGGTATATCCATTAATAAAGGAATACCTATTTTTTTAGTTTCCTTTTTTGTTTCCACTAAACCTGCAATGGTAACAGTTTCCCCGCTTTTTATATCCACTTCTGAAAATACCTGCCTTGTGGCAATAGCCGGGAAAGACCCTACTCTGTTTATCCAGTCAAGCCGGCTGACTTCAGCGGCAATGATGGTTTTAATGTTATTTTCAAAATCCACCGTTGGCCTTACTTTAAGCTTTATTCCGTATTCTTTCCATTCTATACTGCCGCCGGTGGCACCGCCTGAAACTACCGGAAACTCACCGCCTACTAAAAATTTTGCTTCAGACCCGCTTTTTGTAAGCAGTTTTGGTTTGGATAATATCTTTGCAGCGCCTTTTTCTACCAGCATTTTCAGATCTGCCGTAAGAGGCGAGTAACGGTACCATTCATCTACCCTGATAAGGGCAGGCAGATTGTTATTATTTGACAGCACAGGAAGCAGAGCTGGTGAAAAACTCTGGTTGTTTTGCGACAACTCGCCTGTTTTAAATTCATCCAGCCACTTTATGCCAAGTTCTTTTGCTTTATTATTGTTAACTTCTGCAATTTCTACCGTAACTTCTATTAATTGCTGGGCCGCTGCTGTTTTTTTTGCCGGGCTTCCTAAAACAAGAACACATAAAACAAATATTGTCAGTTTATTTACCGGCATAATAAATTCTTTTTTTAACACGATTTCTGATTTCACTGTATAATACCTGTTTCCTTTTGTTTATTGCCTAGTTCATTTTCCGCGGTTGTTTTGGCTCTTTTTGCTTTTTCATGTTCCGGATCATAGCGCAAAGCCATTTCCCAAAGCCTTATGGCGTCGCTTATCTTACCTTGGGCATAATTTACCAGGCCCTCGTTATAACACTTATCTGCGGTTTTTGTGTCTATATACTTTGTTTCCGGTCTATTTTCGACATTTATATCCCTATCAGCTGATTTTGCCTTCTTTTCGGCTGCAACTTTTTTAAGCTCTAAAAGCGCCAGATCTATCTGTTGTTCTGCCCTGTGAATCCATTCAAGTGAATTTTCATAAGTTTCTTTTTTTGATTTTTCTACTATAGTTTCCCAGTCTGTAATAGCTTTTATGTAATCTTTTTTTTGATACTTTGCTACTCCTGATTCAAACAAGTTTTTTAGCTCTTTTTCCAGATCTTCATTAAGGATTATTTTTTTAGCAATGCCTTCATACTCCTTTAACTCTTTGTTGTTTGGATTCATACAAAGTGCTTTTTCCCATTCATTTGCACACTGCCGGTATTTGCCTGAAAAATAAAACATATAACCTTTTGCGTATGACAATCTATCCAGTTCCGGAGTGTTTTCTTCAATGGCAATGGTTTGCATGTTTTTTTCTATTTCCCTTTGGTTTCTATGTGCGTTTTTGTAGGAAGGGTCCCTGGATATGACTTCCCTGTATTTATCAGAAGCTTTAAGATAATATTTTCTGCCTTGAAATTTTAACGCCTGCCTGTAAAGGCTTTCTATTTTTATATCCGGCATTTTTTTAACCTTTTCTTTTTTTGTATTTACGGATTTCATTTGTTTTAATTCTGCGTCAACCTGTTTGTTTTTTATTAGCTTTAAGTATCTTTTTGCTGATTTATTTTTCGGTTGAAATAGTAAAACCCGCATAAAAGAATCTTTTGCTTCGCTATATTGTTTGTTTTTGTACAACTTTACGCCTTCCTCATAATAAGTTTTACAGAAACGGCTGTTTAAAAATAAATCCCTTTCATTATTGATTGTGCTTCCAACGACCCGGCAGGGCGTATTAAAAACGAATACGCAAATTAACAATGCTTCACAAATATTGTATTTCATTATTTTTCTATTTCCGTCGTAAATATGTTGTTTTTTATTTTTTGCTACAATATGGACGCGGGTTTATTGTAAAAGTTCCAAAATTATTTTCGGGAGGGTTAATGCTTTTTAATAATAAGAAAGTACAGTTATTTACTGCTTTAACTTATATTTTCAGCTGGACTCTGGCTATATTGTTTTTTTCTTTTGGCGGGTCGGTTAATTCCAGGGGTTATTTTATACTGGGTATTGATTATATGTTTATGCCTGCAATAATGGCATTTTTGGTGCAGAAAATTATAAGTAAAGAACCATTGAAACTGCCTTTGGGCATATCATTTAAAGTAAATGCCTGGTTTTTTATTGGCTGGATAATTCCGCTGTTGCTTGTTTTCTTAACATTATTGATTAGCCTGCTTATCCCGGGAGTTACGTATTCACCCGGCATGGAAGGAATGTTTGAAAGATTAAGCGGTTTAATGAAAGCAGATGAAATTGAAAAACTGAAAAGTTCTTATGCGCTGGCGCCTGTTCATCCGGTATGGATTGGAGTAATACAGGGTTTGTTGGCGGGTGCTTCTATAAATGCTATTGCCGGTTTTGGCGAAGAGCTGGGCTGGCGCGGTTTTTTATACAATGAATTAAAAAGTCTTGGTTTCTGGAAAATGTCTTTAATTACCGGGCTTATATGGGGTATTTGGCATGCACCGCTTGTAATTAAAGGACACAATTATTACCAGCATCCCATAGTAGGCGTGCTAATGATGGCGGCATGGTGTATTCTGCTGGCGCCGCTTTTTAATTATGTACGTATTAAGTCCGGGTCTGTAATAGCAACAAGTATTATGCATGGTACTTTAAATGCCACGTATGGACTGGCGCTTATTTTAATTAAAGGCGGAAATGATTTAACAGTAGGAATAACCGGCCTGGCAGGTTTTGCGGCAATTATTATAGTTACTGCAGTTATTTATTATTTTGATGTGTATGAATCAGCTAATCCTGTGATGGAAAAACTGTTTTAAACGGCAGATACGAATAAAGCAACTGTCGTTTATCCTGTGCCCCAAACATTATTGTTCACAGGATATCGTTTTCACTTTACCCCTGCGATAGTTTTCAAATTGTTTTATTTGAAAACTGCACGAGGCATCTGTTGTGCCCTGCGGGCGCAACACACGAAAATTTTGTTACTTCTTTAACACTTCAACAAACTTATTTAACTTCTCTTTATAAACAACTTCTTTTTTCAATTCTTTTTCTAGTACACCCAGATAACCTAACGCCTGTTTTCCGGTTAATTCATCCATTTTTGTCGCTACCTTACCCGCATCCGTACCGCCAGATGTAATAATGTAGGCTGTTTTGCTGATTTTTGTTTTATTCTGGTTAATATAGGTTCTTATCGCCGGAGCCATTTTGCCTGCCCATATTGGCGTACCTAATATTACAATATCATACTTTGACGGGTCCTTCTGTACCGGTTCAATTACTGTTTCTCTTTCTTTCATTGCGTCACGGCCACCGGTTATAAAACCCCAGAACCCGCTTCTGCTTGTTTTATCTGTCAGTTTTTCAGTATCTGCGCCTAGTTCTTTTGCTACGTCGTTTGATACCCTCTGCGTATTACCGCTTCTTGAATAATAAACAATAAGAATTTTCTTTCCTGTTTCCATTTTCTTTGCCTCCTGCGCATAAATATTTGAATTTAATAATATCATTACTGTAAACAATGAAATTAATACTTTTTTCATCCCCTTTATCCTGTTAATAATTGTTTTATAGATTTCCCAATATCAGTTTTCCGGTTTCGGAGGTACCGATAAGCTTAATATCCTTGTCAGTGGTTCGTAGCAGGTCTCCGGTGCGATAACCTTCACGTAACATTTTATTTACTGAGTTTTCTATTGCTTCCGCACCTTTAAAAGCACCGATATGCCTGAGCATAAGCGCAGCGGTGAGAATTCTGCCTATAGGGTTTGCCTTATCTGTGCCTGCCAGTGTAGGGGCGGTACCGGCACCGCTTTCAAACAATGCCGCCTTTGTATCAGGATTAATTGACGAGCTCGACATCATGCCCATACTTCCCAAAGCCGCAGCTGCGCCGTCAGACAGGATATCTCCGTGTTCATTTCCGCAGGCTATTACACTGTGAAACGCCGCCGGCGTAAAAAGCATGGAATTGGCTGAATCTACCAGCTGATGCGTAAGCTTAACTTCCGGAAATTCTTCTTTCCATATTTTAATTGCCGTTTTGCGCCATAAAACATAACGCGCCATAATATTTGATTTATCTATTGAAATCACGGGCAAATCGGCTTCTTTTGCGTAGGCAAATACAGCCCTGAAATACTTTTCCAAAGTGCTTTTTCTGTAATAGGCAAAATCACCTACCAGTTCTTCATCCCCTTTTACTTCGCTTTTAAGTTTTAAACCCATTTTCAAAATAGTATCTGCGGGAAGTTCCGGAATAAAATCCTTGTTTCCAAAATAACTGTCTTCAAGAAGCATTCTTATCCAAATCTGCTGTATACCCGCATCCGGAATAGCTTCCGGTTTTACTTTTGCCAGATGTGCTAATGATTTGTAATAAACAATCGGCCTGAAATTTAACAATAAACCCATTTTGCTTCTTAATGTTGTAAGCGCCCTGGTTTCAGGTGCAAGGGCAGGTTTTTCTGCTCCGATAGTGTTGTCATACTTCGGGTCACCCACTCCGCCGAAAAATATTATCCCAAGTTTCAGTGTTTGTTCAAGTGATTCAGCCGGCAGGGTATCCCCTGATTTATTGTAAGCGTTCCACCCCATGGGCGTTTCTACAAATTCAATCTCAATACCATCTTTTTTTGCCGCTTCTACAGCTATCTTTACTGCCTGCGCCATCATTTCCGGCGCTGAACCGTCACCTGTTACCAATGCTATTTTCTTTTTAGACATTTTCTGTGTTTCCTTTCAGTTTATTTATCATAAGTTATACTTATTTGAACTGTAAAATACAAGTTTTTAAGTGGCTTATTTAATTATATTCTTACTCCGGGAAGTTTAATTGTTTTTATTTCAAAAGGATGGAAACTTAGTTTCAGCTTGTTGCCGGTTAGGGTAAGTTTTTGCAACTGGTTTTCCAATAAATCTGTTACAACCGCATTTTTAACTTCCATGCCAAATGTAATTTCTGTTTCTGTGGCACTGCCGGAAGCTTCATAAAACCTTAGTATTATTGAATTGTCATCTTCTGCTTTTTTCATAACTTCAAGAATAACATTTTCCTTAGCAATACTTATAAAGCTTTGCTGCTGCGGCAATGTGCCTTTATGGATACCTGTTTCTATAATCTGTACGGGCACATTGAAACAATAACCTTCCTTTATAACATGTGATTCATGCACGTTTCCTTTGTGTGGAAAAAGCGCATAAGAAAAGGTATGTTCGCACATGTCTGCCGTAGGGTCCGGGTTTTTAGGTGACCTTAAAAGGTTTAAATCTATCACATTACCCAGTATTTTGTGGCCATACTTGCTGTCATTGAGCAGTGCCGCTCCATACCCGGGCTCAGACAGGTCTGCCCACTTATGGGCTACAACTTCAAACTTTGCCATATCCCAGGATGTGTTTCTGTGTGTGTTTCTGCGCACATTGCCGTACTGGATTTCATAGGTAGCAAAATCTGACATAACGTTAACCGGAAATGCAGTTCTTAGCATTTTATGTACTTCTTTCCAGTTTACACGGGTTGAAAACTCTATAAGTTTACTGCCTTCTGTTAGTTTTATTTCCTGGATTATCTTTGATGAAGATATTTCAAACTCCTGAACTATAGAAATTCTTATGGGCCCCGCTTCCTTTATATAGGCATTAAGCAGTCTTGCCAGTTTGGGCACCTGCTCTTCATAAGAAATATCTATTTCCCAGGCATCATATTCAGTAGGTGTATCTTTATATAAAGACAACACATTTGCTGTTTTGCCCGTAGGAATTACTTCTTTTCGTGCTTCCTTATCATAAATCCTTGAAATAAATCCGTCTTTATTTAATTCTACTTTTATTAAATCATTTTCCAGCGTTTTCTCTGTCACTTTTAAAGATGAAAGATACGGCGCCTTTTGTGAAGCTGATACAAACACTACGCTATACCCCACCGGCGGCAGTTCTGTTTTAATTAAGGCCCGGCGGATACCATTGTCATTTACTAACTGTGCCGGCAGAATATTTCCCTGTGAACTGCTAATAGTTATATTTTTTTCATTTTTATTTAACGGTATTTCAATAGTCCCGTTTCTTTTCCATGATAGCGTGTTAAATAAAACTACCGGACTGCCAGGGCCTGATGTATTTATTTTATCAGCCAGGCTTTTATTTGCACGTTTAATTAATTCCCCTGCTTTTGCCAGCACTTCGGCATACTGTTTTAAGCTGTCTTTATAAACCCATGCTATGGAAGAGCCCGGTATAATATCATGAAACTGGTTTAACAGCACAGTTTTCCACATTTCATTTAATTCTGTTTGCGGGTACGCTTTCATACCCAGGCAGGAAAGCAGTTCCAAATCCCTTAACGCATATTCGCTTTTGCGGTTATACTTTTTATTTCTTGCCTGTGAAGTGTACGTGCCGCGGTGAAACTCCAGGTAGAGTTCTCCTACCCACAACGGTATGTCTTTTATATCTTTTTGTGCCTGTTTAAAATATTCGGAAGCAAACTCCATTTTAACCTGCGGCAATTCTTCGCAGTTTTTGCTTCTTTGCAATAGTTCCAAATGGTGCCTTGACGGCCCGCCGCCCCCGTCACCAATACCAAAAAGGTAAAGCCACCTGCCGGCACGGTCTTTCTCTGCAAAGTTCTGCATGCCAAACAGCAGTTCTTTAGGTTTGCCGTATCCGTTATAATCATTTGTAGGAAGAAAATGCGAAAATATTTTTGTGCCGTCTATACCCTGCCACATAAAAGTGCTGTAAGGGAATTTGTTAAACTGGCTCCAGGATATTTTCTGGGTCATGAAGTAATTTACACCTGAAAGTTTAAGTATTTGCGGCATAGAAGCGCTGTAGCCAAACACATCCGGCAGCCAGAGATTATCCACGTCCTTGCCGAATTCTTCTTTAAAAAACCTTTTCCCGTATATTATCTGTCTTACCATTGATTCACCGCTTATCAAATTGCAGTCTGCTTCTACCCACATGGCACCTTGGGGTTCCCAGCGGCCGGCTTTTACCGCCTTTTTTATTTTTTCATACAATGACGGGTAATGTTTTTTAGCGTATTCATACAGCTGGGGCTGGCTGGCGCCAAACTTATATTCCGGATATTCTTCCATAAGTTTAAGCGCGGTAGAAAATGTCCTGCTGACTTTGCGCACAGTTTCCCGTAACGGCCACAACCAGGCTACGTCTATGTGCGCATGGCCCACGGCAGAAACTTTATGGCTTGAATAATTTACTCTGTTGTTTATCTTTGGTTTTAAAACAGCGCGTGCGGCAGTTACTTCTTTTTGACTGCCTGCGCCATAACAGTTTAGCGCATTATTTACAGCATACATCAGCTGTTTTCTTTTCGGGTGGTTTTCCGGAAGGTGGTCATGCAAATTCACAAGAAAATATATATCGTGCCAGAGATTCCATTTTTCTCTGTTTAATATTACCAGAGAAGCTTCTTTCAAAAAACAGTCTTTGCTGTAACCCGTTATCATATTCGCCGCTGCTTCTACTAAAAGAGATACTTTTGCTCCGGGTGTATTTTTTACCGGGAATAGACTTTTCCTAAAAAGCTGGTCCGGCCTGGTTTCCTGTGAAGTAAGGCCGGCAAGAGGCTCGCCTTTTTCTGAAAACACACACGCTTCACTGCCTGTATCTATCAAAAAGAATATTTCTTTGCCTTTCCATTCTTTTGGTATGGTGCCTGTAAACTTAAACCAGGCAGATTCCCAGTTACCGCCCCAGCGCCTTCCTGCAGTTATTTTCTGCCAGTTTTTATGTTTTAATTCTTTAAATGGCAAGGGTTCTTTTGTGTGCACATACTCTGCGGTAAGCGGTATTTTTGCCTCGTACCACATTGACCTGCCGTCACTTGTAAAAGCCCAAAGCCTTTCCTGTGTGATTTTTTCCTGTTCTTTCATTTTTTTTTCCTTTCAATAGTGTTTTTGACAATCAACCATTTTTGTTATATGATATTATTCAATTTTATTGAGGATAAGTCAACTAAATACGCTATGGAAAACCCGGCAGAAAAATCCAAGGATTTTATAAGAACCATCATTGAAGAAGACCTGAAAACGGGTAAAAACGGCAATCGTGTAGAAACCCGCTTCCCCCCGGAACCAAACGGCTACCTGCACATAGGCCATGCCAAAGCTATCTGCATAGATTTCGGGATTGCCAATGAATATAACGGCGCCTGCCATTTAAGAATGGATGATACAAACCCCGCAAAAGAAGAGGTGGAATACGTTGATTCCATTATGCAGGATGTTAAATGGCTGGGTTTTGACTGGGGCAAGCATTTCTACTACGCTTCTGACTATTATGAACAGTTATATAAGTTCGCCATAGAGCTGATTGAAAAAAATAAGGCCTATGTCTGTGATTTAAATACAGATGAAATACGCCAATACCGCGGCACTTTAACCGAGCCGGGCAAAAACAGCCCTTTCAGAAACCGCACTGCTGAAGAAAACCTAAACCTTTTTGAAAAAATGAAAAACGGCGAATTCAAAGACGGGCAATGTGCCCTGCGTGCCAAAATTGATATGGCGCACCCGAACCTTAACATGCGCGACCCGGTAATTTACCGTATAAAACATACCGCTCATCACCGCACAGGAAATAAATGGTGCATCTACCCTACTTATGATTATGCACATCCCGTTTCTGATGCTCTGGAAAAAATCACCCATTCAATCTGTACTCTTGAATTTGAAGACCACCGCCCGTTATATAACTGGGTAATTGAAAACATTACCATAGACTGCCACCCTCAGCAGATAGAATTTGCCCGGCTTAATATAACCTACACCGTAATGAGTAAAAGGAAACTGCTTACTCTTGTACAGGAAAAACTGGTAAACGGCTGGGATGACCCGCGCCTGCCCACTATTTCCGGACTGCGCCGCAGAGGTTACACGCCGGAAGCCATAAGAAATTTCTGTGAACGCATCGGCGTAGCCAAGGCTAACAGTACGGTAGACCTGGCGCTTCTTGAACATTGCATCAGGGAAGACTTAAACAAAAATGCACATAGAGTCATGGTAGTGCTTGACCCCGTGAAAGTAGTTATAACAAACTATCCTGATAATCAAACCGAAGAATTTGAGGCAGATAACAACCCTGAAGACCCTTCGGCAGGAAAAAGAAAAATCATGTTTTCAAAAGAAATATACATAGAAAGGGATGATTTCCGCGAAGTGCCGCCGAAAAAGTATTTCCGTTTAGCGCCAGGCCAGGAAGTGCGTTTGAAACATGCCTATTACATAACCTGTGAAAACGTAATTAAAGATACTGTAACCGGTGAAATAACTGAAATTCACTGCAAGTTAGACCCGCAATCCCGCGGGGGCAGTACGCCGGACAATAGAAGGGTGCAGGGCACGCTTCACTGGGTATCCGTAAAAGATGCCGTGAATGCAGAAGTCATGGTTTATGAAAATCTTTTCACTAAAGCTGACCCGGATAATATAAAAGAAGGCGAAGATTTTAAAAGTTTTATTAATCCCGCTTCCTTAAAAGTACTTTCAAATGCTAAAGCAGAACCCGCACTTTTAGGCACAAAACCCGGAAACAGATACCAGTTTCTGCGTAACGGCTATTTTTGCACTGACACTGACTCAACCACGGGAAATTTGGTTTTTAACCGCATAGTAACGCTAAAAGATACCTGGGCCAAAGTAGAAAAGAAAAATTAAAGCACATTTCCCGCAATATTATCTTCAGTTATGATAAAAATCCTTAAAAACATACCGCTTAAAAAACACACTTCCTTTAAAATCGGCGGAAAAGCAAAACACTTCGTTAAAGCTAAATCAAATAAAGACATCATTGATGCTATTACTTGGGCAAAAACAAATAAAACCCGTTACTTTGTCCTGGGGTCCGGAACCAACGTGCTTTTCAGCGAAAAAGGTTATAACGGGCTTATTGTAAAAATATTCAGGCAGAAAATAGGTAAAACAAATGACGGGTATATCTATTGCTCTGCCGGCACTGAAATGAAAAGAGCGGTAAATTTCTTTTCCAAAAATAGTTTTGCCGGGATTGAATGGGCTGGCGGGCTTCCCGGTACTGCCGGAGGCGCCGTAAGAGGCAATGCCGGCGCTTTTCTTGGTGAAATAAAAGACAGTGTAGCAAAAGTAGAAAGCCTGAATTGCATGAAAACACCTCCTGTTTTAGTAACCCGTACAAATAAAGAGTGCAAATTTGCCTATCGCGACAGTATATTCAAGCATAATGACGAAATTATCACAGCTGTCTGGTTTAAGGCTGAAAAGGGCAAAAAAAATAAAATAACAGAAAAAATAAAAAGTTGTAAAGCGTACAGAAATAAATACCAGCCACTTGAATACCCGAGCGCAGGAAGTTTTTTTAAAAACATTCCTTTAAAAAGTGTTTCTGCTGCGGTTAAAAAAGAATTCTCTTCAGTAATAAAAAATGACCCGTTTCCCCTTATTCCGGCCGCCGCAGTAACGGACCGGCTGGGCTTGAAAGGCAAATTGTATAAAGGTGCGCAGATTTCGCCCAAACACCCGAACTTCCTTATAAACAAAAAAAACGCTTCCTTTAAAAGCGTTTTATTGCTTGCAAACCTTATAAAAAGCAAAGCCCTTCAGAAATTCCGCATCAAAATGATACCCGAAGTCCAGATAATTAAATAACATTAAGAAGTGATTAAGTTATTTGTGATTAGTGGTTTGTAAAACCGAAACTAATTATTATGTTTTTTCTGTATTGGATTGCAATGCGTTTGCTAAATTATATTTATAAATAAAAAAACCGCCATAAAGACGGTTTTTTTATTCTGCCGGGCTAGGAGTCCTCTTCCCCCGTCGCTATCGCTTCTCCTCCATCCCCTGCCGCCCTCGCTTCCGCTTTCTAACTATTTATCTGTTAAGCTCTTCTGCAATTCAATGCAGCGCTCGGGTCGGCTTCGACTCCTGACAGCCTAAAATAAAAAAACCGCCATAAAGACGGTTTTTTTATTCTGCCGGGCTAGGAGTCGAACCTAGAGTAACCTGCTCCAGAGGCAGGCGTGTTGCCATTACACTACCCGGCAATTGTGTTTTAGTTTGAGGTACTGGGTGCATCCCCGTGGCGTATTTCTTCTACGTAGTTAAGTTTCAGGTCAGCTAAAGTATTGTCCACTAACTTTTCTTCTTCATTTGTTAGATTGCCTTTTGTTTTGTCCTTCAGCATTTCAAGCATATCAATAGACATCTTTGCATTTTCCATGCTTTTTTCTACTTTACCCGTTACCGGGTTTTCCAGCTTGCCTAAATGCTGCCAGGCGGAAGCAGAAAGAGAAATAATCAGGCCTATAAAGTTTTTATCAATATTTTTATCTTCCATAATAGTCCCTATTGTACCAAATTTTTAAGAGTGTAATCAATTCTCTGCATTACCCTTTCTTTTGCCAGTAGTGCTAACATACCAAATAGGCACGGGCCTTCGGTGCGCCCGCTTACTGCCACCCTTACAGGGTGAAATATCTGCCCCGGCTTAATACCTTTTTCTATAGCAAGTTCTCTACAGAGTTTTTCCAGGTTTTCTTTGGTAAAATCCTGCGTTTCGCTGAATTTTGTTTTTATACCGGTTAAAATATCCCTGGCAACAGGTGTTTTAAGCGTTTTCTCTACGGCTTTAGGGTCATATTCAACTACTTCTTTGAAAAAGAATTCAGTTTTATACGCTATGTCGGTCAGCAGTTTTATTTTTTCCTGTTCAAGGCTTACTGCTGATTTCATTAAGTTATATTTCATATCATTGCTTATATCTATGAACCCGCTTTTTGAGGCAAGCTCCAGTAAACGTTCTACCGGTGTTTTCCTTACGTACTCGCCGTTCATCCATAATAATTTCTGCGGGTCAAAAACAGCAGCAGCTTTTGAACAACGGTCTGCAGAAAATTTCTGTATCATTTCCTCTTTTTCAAACAACTGCTGGCTGTCAACAGTAGACCAGCCGAGCAAAACCAAATAATTAACAATTGTTTCCGGTAAATAGCCCTGCTGTCTGTATTCCATAATACTGGTTGCGCCGTGACGTTTTGACAGTCGCGCCCCGTCTGGCCCTAAAATCATTGATAAATGGCCAAACAGCGGGATATTTTTAAAACCAAGTGCGTTATAAAGCTGTATCTGCCTTGGGGTATTGGACAAATGGTCATCACCGCGTAAAATGTGCGTAATTTCCATTAAATGGTCATCTACCGTACATGCAAAATTATATGTAGGTATGCCGCTGGCTTTTAATATTACAAAATCATCCAGCTGGGCATTTTCAAAATCTATCCGGCCTCTTACCAGGTCATCAAAACCTGTTTTGCCTTCGGCTGGCATATTAAAACGTATTACCGGTTTTTTCCCTTGCGCTTCAAAACTGTTTTTTTCTTCCTGTGATAACTTCTTGCATTTACCGCTGTATTTTAAGGAACCTTTGTTTTCCAATTGGTCTTTTCTTGCCTGTTCCAGTTCTTCGGAACTGCAGTAACAATGATACGCCTTGCCGTCTTTGAGCAACTGCTGTGCATACTTCTGATAAATATCAATTCTCTGCATCTGGAAATAGGGGCCGTAATTTCCTTTGCTTTTTATTTCCTGCAAACTGGCACCTGGTACAGGGCCTTCATCCCAGTCAAGGCCCAGCCACTGCATGCTTTCAAAAATAGCATTTACAGACTCATCCGTTGAGCGCGCTTCGTCCGTATCTTCTATCCTCAGGATAAATGTACCGCCGGTCTTTTTGGCAAAAAGCCAGTTAAAAAGAGCCGTTCTGGCTCCACCTATGTGCAGATAACCCGTAGGGGACGGGGCAAATCTTACTCTGATTTTTGTGTCACTCATCTTTTACACACCTGAAGCCCAGGTCTTCAGAATAACCATCCGGTTCCAACATATCTCTTCTGAAAACCTGCGACATACCTTTCGTTGTTTTGTAGCTTCCGCCACGAATTACTTTATAATATTCTTTCATATTTTCGTTCCAATTAAAACTTTCTTTATATGGAATAAACCAGGAAGCTGTCCATTCCCGGGCATTGCCTGCCATATCAAATGCGCCGCACACGCTTTTCCCGAGAGGGTAGCTTCCAACCGGCATTAAACCGTCAAAGAACTGGAATAATGACCGTACATTTGCACATTCATCTTCCCATTGTTCTCCCCAAGGATAAATATAATTTTTTTTGCCTTTTGCGGCTTTTTCCCATTCTTCTTCTTTTGGCAGGCGTTTTCCTGCCCATTTGGCGTATGCAAAAGCGTCATAATAAGTTACATTAGTTACCGGATACAATTCGTAACCCTGGGGATATGTTCCGTTAATCCAGTGTGCAGGGATACTGCGTTTTGTGGCATCTATAAATATTTTATATTGGCTGTTGGTTACTTCATTCTTATCAATATAAAATCCTTTTATGAAAAGAACGTGTCTTGGTTTTTCGCAAACAAAACCCTCATCGGTGCCTATCAGCGCAACTCCAGCCGGAACATACACCATGCCTATATATCTGTTTTCTTGTGACTTTTCAGCACAAAACGCAGTGTTCAGCCATAAACTTGCCAGAAATATTATTACACTTTTTGTTTTCATTTTTGAACTTTGTCAACAAGTCCATTAATTTTTTCTGTAAGCCCGAAAATGTAATCTTTCTTTCTTATTTGTACGTGATGATAATTACCGGTCTTTAACATGGAGTCAATTTCCCTGGTAATTCTTGGTATGGGCCCCACAATTCTCTGTGAATGCACAGCAATAGCAAACCCCACTATGCATACAACTACCAGCATTTCTACCATTATGGTAATTCCCAGACCTAATATATAAGAATGATCTGTAGCAAATTGTATTTTCGGCAGTATACTTTTTAAAAATGAATAAAGCTGGATTTCAATAAGTATTAAAACGGTTAAATAGGATGCAAATATTAAGGTAAGGTATTGCAGCTGTACTTTTCTTTCTACCAGGATACGTCTTCTTCTTTCTTTGCCGTCCCAAATCATATGGCCCCCATTTTTTTATAATTGCGAAGTGATATAGATATCCAGGGACACTTCCCATATTTTATTTCAAAACAATTGCTTTTTCACCTGTTTGAAAATTATGGGAAGTGTCCCTATTTTTATTTTACACAGCGAAAGCCAACATCTATGCGCGTTGAATTTGGATCTAAGTAGTCCCGTCTCATGGTTTGGGCTATTACTTCAGACTGCCTGTAACTGCCTCCACGGATGATTTTATACTTTTCACCATAGTTCGGGTCAGGCTTGGTATTCCCAGAATATGGCAGAAACCAGGAAGTGGTCCACTCCCATACATTACCGCACATATCACAGGCACCTTCAACCGACGCACCTTCAGGAAAACTGCCAACATTTTTTGCCTTGCCAAAACCAAACATAGGCCTTACGTTTGCGTTATTCTTATCCCAGGTGTTTCCCCATGGATAATAACTTCCACCTGTGCCCCTGGCGGCGCGCTCCCACTCTTCTTCTGTTGGAATGCGCTTGCCTGCCCATTTAGCATAGGCTAAGGCATCGTAATAACTTACGTTAGTGACAGGCAAATTATCTTCGCCTTTTGAATAAGTATTGTTTTTCCAATGCGACGGAGGAGTTGTGTCGGTAGATTCAATAAATCTTTTATATTGGCTGTTGGTAATTTCATATTTATCAATATAAAATCCTTGAAGCACAACTTTTCTTAACGGGTATTCATATTCAAAACCTTCTTCGGTTCCCATTAAAAATTCTCCTGCAGGAATATAAACCATACCTAAAATCTGTTGTACCTGCGGAGCTTCGGTTTTGGCTTTTTTATCTGCGCAAATACCGCTTACAGCGGCAAGACATAGTAATAGTAATACTGCTGTTATTTTTTTCATTTTTTATTTAATCTCTGTATTATGAGATTTACTGAATCAACAAATTCTTTTATTTTATCGCTATTTCGTACTACTAAATCACGAAATTCATCCTTGCTTACCATGTCATTTATTTCTTCCTGGAGCCGCGGAAGCGGGCCTATTACAGTAAAAGTAAACCATTTTACAAGAAGCACGGTAATACCCAGGATTAATATCAGTTCAATGACTGAAAACATAACGATTCTCATTAAACTCTGGGCCAGCATGGTTGGCGGCAGAACCGTTGAGAGAAACCAGTAAAAATTAACCGATATTGCCATCATAACTGCTAATACCACATACACAGTAAATCTTATCAGTTCAAGCTTAATCCTTCTTCCGGATTTAATCATTTAACAACACCCCCTCCTTCTAATGTTTTTTTTGTGAAATTTCTTAAAGTCAATGAAACATCATTATTTGAAACATATATCAATATTTCCCTGGACTTTGCACCGCCTATTTTATTTAGAGATATTACGGTTTCTTTTCTAATTTCATCGTTTCCATTTCTTATTGAAAGAGCCAGGTATTCTATTGCTGAATTATCTTTGTACCTGGCAAGATTGCGAACAATCCATATCAATAATTCCTTATCATTACTTGTTGACGGTTTTTCTATAAGCGACAGGTATTCTGCGGGCGTTTTATTATCATTAAGCGTGTCTATAAGCTTCATTACCTGGGGCCTTACGGGGCCCTGCAGGTTTTTCAGAGTCTGAAACAGCTCAGGGACACATTCCTTGTTATTAAGCTTTGTCAGCGCTGTTATGCAATAATTTCTTACTTCCTTATGTTCGTTCTGAATAGTTGCAGCCAGGTACCTGGCATCAGACTGATTTATCACCAAATCCAGGGCAACTTTAGAAGCATCGCTAAACTCTTTCGACTGGTCATATAAACCGTTTATAAAATCAGGTATCATTTCACGGGCTTTTAGTTTTGCCAGGGCAATTATAATTTCTATTCTTACTTCTCCGGCAAACTCCTTTGCATACAAGTCTTTTAATTCAGGGATTATTGCAGGGTCATCCATTTCGCCGAGGGCAGTAACCACAGCCTTTCTTATGGCAGGGTCTGTGTCCCTGAGAGTTTTCTTTAAAATATTTTTTGCATTTTTATCGGTTGATTTGCTTAATACAAGTATTATCTGTTCTTTTACTTCCGGTTCAGAAGATTTTTTGAGTGCTTTTATAAAATCTCCTGTCATTTCTTCATCGTAATAGGTTCCCAGCAGTTTTATAGCTTCTATGCGCACCTGAGCAGATTTATCTTTTAGCGCCTTGAGCACATAATCCGCTATGGCCGGATCCCCCAGCTGTGCAAGGGATTTTATGGTTTCAATTTTTATTTCTTCCTCATTATCATCCAGTTTTTTTGCCAGTTCCGGTATAACGGTTTTATCTCCTATCTGGCCCAATGTTTTTACGGCATCAAGCCTGATGTAAACATCTTTATCATTTAAACCTGCCAGGGCAATAGGCACCGCACTGGCTGTCGGGTATTCTTTGACTACTTTCATTGCATAGGAGCGGACTACAAGGTCTCTATCTTTTGCCGCTTCGAGAAAGTAATTAACTGATTTCACATCAGCAAGTTTATTTAACAGTCCTTCTGCTTCCATTCTTAACATTTCATCACCAACTTTTAAACACTGTAAAAGAGACGGAATAGATGAGTAATCCTGAAAATCTTTCAGGGCATCAATGATAGCTATTTTTATTTCTATATTCTTTTCTTTTACCAGCGCATCATGAAGTTCCGGCAGGACAGATTTATCGGAATAATTTTTTATGGTAGCTATAATGGCAAATTTTAATTCGAAACTTTTTTCATTCTTTAGAGATTTGCTAAGTTCCGGCAATAGTTCTTTTATTTTTAGTTTTCCGGCTATATTGACACAGGCAACTCTTACTAACAGGTTTGAATCTGACATGCCTTTTGAAATAACATCAAGCACAGCAGGATCTGCCACCTCCATCATGGTTTTTTGTATCATTTCACGAAATTCCGGTGATTTTTCCCTTTTCAAGGCATCAATGAGTGACGGTAAAGCACGAGGATCTTTAAGTTTTTCCAATTCTGTAAGTATGAACGTTTTAATAACAGAATCTTTGTTTTTTAAAGTAAGACAATAATTAAATACCAATGTTTTATCCGAAAGCATGCTTATTGACCGCATCACTTCTTCTCTTGTGGTTGCATCTTTATCTTTTAAGGCTTCAAATAAAACAGGTGCTGCTGATTTATCACCCAATATGCCTAGGGCCTTTGCTGAAAACTTCCTTACGCTTATACGCTGGTCTTTCAATAGAGCTTCGGTAAAATACAGTATTGTTTCCTTTGAAACAAATTTTTCCAGCACTTTTTCCATCTCTACTCTAACAGCGGGGTCCTTTTCATCCAGCTGATTAAACATATATGGAACTGCATTTGAAATTTTAAGGTCTGCCAGGGAACGGGCTGCCTGTATTTTTACTTCACCTAACGGATCAGATAACGTGCTGATAAGGTTTGAAACAGCTGTTTTGTCTCCAATCTGGCCAAGCGACTTTACCGCGGCAAATCTTATGAAATCATTATCTTTCAGCGCTTTTATTAATACCTCAACTGAGGTTTTTTCTTTTGCTTCTCCAAAAAGCATGGCTACTTGTTGACGTATCTGAGGATTTTCATTTTTTACAACTTCTTCTTTTAATCTTTCCAGGAGCTTGGGTTCCATAAAATCAATAAGCATTTTTCTTATTGCTTCACAGACTTCCGGTGAGTTATCTGAAAGGCCGGCTATATAATTGTCTGTATAACTTTTTACCTGCATTAAGTGGAGTGCTTTTATTACGCTGGTTCTTACACCCGGGTCCGGGTCCTTGAAGTTTTCAATAAGGAGGCCTATATAGCGGGATTCTTTGGTTCTCCCTATTGTATCTATTGCTTTCATACGCAATTCCGGAGAACCGTACCTTAAATCATCAATGAAGTTTTGGGCCGTAACAGGGTTAACACTAATGACACATAATAGTGTTAAAAAAAGAAATGCAGTTGATATTATGGGATAACAGTTGTTTTTTCCCATTATACCTCTTATTTAGGAAAGTATTTTATAGAACATTTGTTATGGTATAACTTTATTCAAAGGATATTCAATAATACCCTGTGCGCCAGCTCTTTTAAGTTTGGGAATTATTACTTTTACTTCGCTTTCATCTAGTATTACTTCCAGTGCAACCCAGCCTTTTAATGTCAAATGGCTGATTGTAGGTCTTTTTAATGCTGGTAATATATCAAGAATCTTATCTAAAGTATTTTCCTGGATGTTCATTTTAAGGCCTACCATGCTCTCTGCTGCCAAGGCACCTTTAAGCAGGATCGCCAAATTTTCAATTTTATCTCTTTTCCAGGCATCTTTTATGGAATCGTTATTTGCAATCAGGCGTGTTGTAGAAACAAGCACTTCTTCAACAATACGCAGTTTGTTTGCTCTTAAAGAACTGCCGGTTTCTGTTAATTCTACTATAGCGTCGCAAAGGTCCGGGGCTTTAACTTCTGTTGCTCCCCAGGAAAACTCTACATCAGCGCTCACTTTGTTTTTTTTCAGATATTTTTTTACCACGTTAACCAGTTCTGTTGCGATTCTTTTTCCTTTAAGGTCTTTTACTGATTTTATTTTTGAGTTTTCCGGCACGGCAAGAACCCATCTTACTGGACGGAAACCGCTTTTTGCATAAAGCAATTCACAGATTTCCTTTACCTTGGCATCTGTTTCCACTATCCAGTCCAAGCCGGTTACCCCGCAGTCAAATACTTTTTCATCAACATATCTAGGGATTTCCTGTGCGCGCACCAGGGTAATATCAAGTTCGCTATCATCGCACGAAGGCCTGTAGGAGCGGGAATCTGCATAAATCTTTATACCTGCCTTACGAAATAATTCAAAGGTTGATTCCTGAAGACTTCCTTTTGGTAAACCAATTTTTAGTTTATTCATTTATTTTCCTTTCTTTGATAAAAAATTACTGAATTCTATTTTTTTTCCGTTATTGCCGAAAATACCCGTTTTGGTGTTTTTATTTTGCTGTAGATGTGGAAATTTGTTTTTCCCGGCTTTTCTCTGCAAAATATTTATATTTTTAAATGAATTTCTTGCCTGCATTTTATGCATCCTTAAGTATAACACACGTATTTAACAGACCGCTTGTTGTACTTATACACATAGTTTACCAAAATATTTATAATATGTCACTAATGACGGACAAAATACTGCTGAAAAATAATGAATTAAAACAATCTGTAACATCTACCTTACACATAAACATGACACATGACAGAGTTGTGAATTGATGGTTTTATAAAGGTGGTAATACTGCCGGAAATTTTTAACCGTTTAGAACTTCTGCGTTAAATTAAGTTTTAACCCCGGACCCATTGTTGAAGAGATGCTGATACTCTGTAAGTAAATACCTTTTACTGAAGATGGTTTTGATTTGATAACCGTTGAAACAAATGTTTTTATGTTTTCAATCAGATTATTCTTTTCAAACGATGCTTTTCCTACCAGACTGTGAATTATGCCTGCATCATCATTTTTATATTCAATACGGCCGCCTTTGAGTTCATTTATAGCCTTGGCAACTTCAAATGTTACTGTTCCTGATTTAGGGTTGGGCATAAGACCTTTAGGCCCTAATACCTTACCTAATTTAGAAAGCTCTTTCATGATATCTGGGGTCGCTACCAATATATCAAAATCCATCCAGCCTTTTCCTATTTTTTCAATAAGATCTTCCGCTCCGGCTAAATCTGCACCTGCTGCTTCAGCTTCTTTGATTTTCTCGCCTTTTGCGATAACTACTACTTTTCTGGTTTTTCCGGTACCGTGCGGGAGGACAACCGTGCTTCTTATCAGCTGTTCACTTTTTTTTGTATCAATACCAAGTTTTACATGTATCTCAATGGTTTCATCAAACTTTGCTTTGGCCGTCTTTTTAATAACATCCACAGCTTCTTCTACTGTGTATAGTTTAGTTTTATCAACAAGTTTATTCAATTCTGCTATTCTCTTACCCATTTAATTTCTCCAATTCTATCATTATTCTTGATTTTTTATTCTACTACATCTATTCCCATACTGCGTGCTGTGCCGGCAACAATGTTCATTGCTGCTTCTTCAGTATCAGCATTTAAATCCGGCATTTTCTGTTTTGCTATTTCTTTAACCTGTTTCTTTGTAATTTTACCTACTTTATTCTTGTTTGGTGTTCCGCTGGCCTTTGCGATACCTACAGCTTTTTTAAGCAATGCTGACACAGGAGGCATCTTTAAGATGAAGGTAAAAGTCCTGTCTTCAAATATTGTTATAACGGCTGGTATAACCATGCCTGCTTCCATGGTTTTTGTTCTTGCATTAAACTGATTGCAGAATTCCATTATGTTTACACCATGCTGGCCGAGGGCAGGACCTACCGGTGGGGCAGGGTTTGCAGCGCCTGCTGGAATTTGCAGTTTAATTTGCGTTTTAACTTTTTTTGATGCCATATACTGTCTCCGTAATATCTATATTTTTTCAACCTGGAAGAAATTCAATTCGACCGGTGTGGAACGACCAAATATTGTTACCATAACTTTCAATTTGCCTTTTTCTTCATTTATTTCTTCAACTACACCCATAAAATGAGCAAATGGACCGTCTATTATTCTTACTGTTTCATCTTTTTCAAAGGTAATTGCCGGTTTGACCTGCATGGGGCTTTCCATAACGGTGATGAGGTTTTTTACTTCATCTTCCGGCATGGGGATCGGTGCTGTTCCGCCAAGAAATCCACTTACTCCGGAAGTATTTTTTACTACCCAGTAAGTATCTTGGTCTAAATCCATATCTATAAAAACATAACCCGTAAAAAAGGGCCTGGTTTTAACATACTTTTTATTTCTGCGAAGTTCTACCACTTCTTCATGCGGAACTACAACCTGAAATATTCTTGAACCCAAACCTAAATTTTCAACGGTTTTATCTATTGCCTGCTTAACTTTTTTTTCGTATTCAGAGCGTGTTCTGATAATATACCAACCCCGGCTCATTACCTACCTCCAAGAAAAATTCCCAATATACGTGAAAGAATAAAATCAATTACACCGACATATAACGACACTACCAGCATAAAAATTATAACAACAATAGTAGTTGCCACAACCTCTTTTTTAGAAAGCCAACTGACCTTTCTAAATTCATTTATAACTTCTTTAAGAAATTGAATAGCCTTATTAATATATTCCATAATGAGTTAAGAATTTAGCAAATAAATTCGTGGATGTCAAGCAATTTCCTTGCTTTTGGTTTCGTAGGCCGCAAGTATTTTCTCTTCAAGTCTTTTGCGGAAATCGCTGGTTATCGGGTGGGCAATTTCTTTATAAGTTCCGTCTTCTTTTTTTCTTGCTGGCATAAATACACGGAGCCCTTTTTCCAGTTTAACTATACGTATGTTGTGCACAACAAAACAACTATCAAGTGTAATGTCTACGTAGGCCTTAAGCTTTTCTTCAGGTCTTGGAGTAATCCTAACTTCAGTTATTTCCATGGCTACCTCCGCTAAATAGTATGCACTACCCATGTACTGAGTTTGTTATCCTTAAGCTCCCTTGCCGCTTTCCGTGCAATAACTTCCCTGCGATATATACCGAAAACCGTTGTTCCGCTGCCAGACATTAAACTTTTAACTGCTCCCGAAGATTGGAGGAATCGTTTTATTTTTCTAAGATCAGGATGCTCATTAAAAACTACATTTTCCAGGTGATTTACTAATACAATATCGTCTAAACCCACCCGGTCGTGTTCTTTTATTTTAGAAATATTATTGACATAAGTCAAATCACTTTTATTAGTTAAATCATCATATTTTGAATATATATTTTGTGTGGATTTTGAGTAATTGGGTTTTACCAGAACCAGAAATAGCGGGTCACGGTCCCATTTTGTCTTTAAAGAAGTAAGTTTTTCACCTATTCCGGAGGCCAGGCAACATCCTCCTTTTAAAAAAAATGGCACATCTGCGCCAAATTTTAAAGCAAGACTGTTGAGTTTTTTCTGAGACAATTTTCTTTTCCAGAAATTTAAAAGGCCCTTTAATAAAACACCGGCATCAGATGACCCGCCGCCAAGGCCGGCACCTGAAGGAATTCGTTTTATTAGTTTAATTTTTGCTCCGTTTTTTTCTTTAAGCGTTTCTTTTAGAAGTGAAGCCGCTTTGTAACAAATATTTTTTTCTGGAGGCAGCTCATTTACAGGTTCATTTTTTAGCCATTTGCAGATTAGTTCAATTTTTCCTGTACCGTTTTTGCTAATCTGTATTTCATCAAATAGTGAAATGGTTTGAAATACCGTGTTGAGGGTGTGATAACCGTCTTTTCTTTTGCCGGTTATTTCAAGAAAAAGGTTTACTTTTGCGGGAGCTTTTAACTTCATGATTTTTTATACAGGCTATTTACTGTTTATCTTTTTTTCGAGTTTTTTTATTTTCTTTTTCAGGATTTTACTTTGAGGAGTAAAAAAAATTGCTTTTTTATAATTTTCAATTGCACTTTCAATATTACCTAATACTTCTTCTATGTCACCCAGATGTTCAAAGATTACCGGGTCTTTTACCTTTTCAGAAGCTTTCAATATCTCAGCTTTTGCTTCAGCATATTTGCCCTTTTTAAAATAAACCCAGCCAAGAGAGTCCAGATAAGCCCCGTTTTCAGGGTCTTGGGCCAGAGCTTTTTTTATAAGCTCTTCAGATTCATCAAGATTCATGTTCCTGTCTGCCATTGTATAGCCTAAATAATTCATTGCTACCGCATTTTTAGGGTCATATTGCAAAAGTGTTATAAAACATTTTATCGATTCGTCTATTTTATTGTTTTGTTCGTAAATCGTGCCAAGATAATAATAGGCATCTACTAATTCCGGGTTTAGTTCAAGAGCTTTCTTTAAATGTTTTATTGATTTACTTCTTTGTTTTTTGTCCAAATAGCCAAGACCCAGAAAAAACTGTATTTCCGGGCTTTTAGGGTCAAATTTCTGCGCTCTTTCAAGAGCTTTGATTGCTTTTTTTGAATCATTTTTTTGCGTATAGAAATAACTTAGTTTTAAAAAACTGGTAACGTCTGGTTTTCCGGATATAGATTTTTCCATGTATTCAACAGCTTTACCCCAGTCTTTTCTGCTTTCATACAATAAACCGAGCCAATAATATACCAGCGGGTCATCCTTGGAAACCTTCAGTGATTCCTTGAAAATTGACTCTGCGCGCTCCATATCATTTGCAAGGACAAACATCTCTCCTGCACGTATATATAACGCATAATTTTCATTTTCAAATACGGTACATTTATATAGTTCTTCTCCGGCTAAAGCATACTGTTGTTCATCCTGATATATTTCCGATAATGCAACATGCGTTAACAAGTCATCTGGTTTTATTTCTATCGCTTTTATCAGGCTTTTTTTAGCATCTTCCAATAATTTTAATTTACGCTGTACTACTGACTTTCTTAAATAAGCTTCGCTTGAATCCGGCTTATATGAAATAAATTTATCCCAGAAATTTAAAGACTTTTCCGGATTTATTTCAGAATATATTCCTGCCAGCATTAGAATTGAGTCTATATTATCGGGACTTTTTTTTAATATTTCTTCATACTGGGTTATTGCACTCGTAGTATCCCCGGCATAGACATAATATCCGCCCAAAAACATTTTTGTATCCTGGTTTTCAGATATGTTTTTCAGCCGTTTCGCCAGCATCTGAGCCTTTGAAACGTTTCCTATATTAATATAGATGGATATCAATTCTTTGTAGGCAGGAGCGGCATTTTTATCAAAATCAATTGTTTTTTCAAGTTCATACTGGGCTTTAGCAATTTCATTATTGCGCAAAAATATTATGCCCTGCAGGTAATGCAGGTATGATTCATATTTTTTCGCGCCGGATTCTAATGAAAAACCCGGGATTGAAATAACCGCAATAAACAACACAATAATTAAACCAATTTTTGTTTTCATGATATTTTTTTATACATTATCAGGCCGTCATCATCATTATAATACTTCTTTCTTGTAAAACAAACTTCAAAACCGTACTTTTTATATAATTCCTGCGCCGTTGTGTTTTTCAGCCTGACCTCAAGATACATATCTGATATTTTTTTTTGTTTTGCGGATTCTATAAGGTATTCAAGCAGGTTCTTTCCTATTCCCTGCCTGCGATAAGCTTTCTTTACAGCTATATTTACTATATTGGCTTCTTCCGTAATGTGCCAGAAACCGGCATAACCTGCTATTTCATCATTTACTTTTGCAACGTAAAAGTGTGAAAATTTCAAATCAATTTCCTGAATGAACTTTTCTTCTGTCCAGGGGTCAGGAAACGATTGTTTTTCAATCTCAATAATCTGGGGTATATGCGAACGGTTTAATGGTTCAATTATAAGCTGCTGCAAATTTAATTGCCTCAATCATACTGTCCGGATTTGCACGGTTTCTACCGGCTATATCAAAAGCAGTACCGTGTGCCGGGGATACACGCAGAAACGATAATCCGCAGGTGGCATTTACAAACTTCATACCGCACATTAACCGCAAAGGCTGCATAGCCTGGTCATGATACAAAGTAACAATAAGCGAATTTTTATCTGCCCTTAAAAAAGCATATTCCGACGGCATTGGTCCTGAAATGTTCATTCCAACGGCTTTCATTTTTTTAATTGCAGGTACTACTATAGTTTTTTCTTCAGTGCCTATTTTCCCGTTTTCACCGCAATGAGGGTTTAAACCGCATACAAATATTTCCGGGTTTTTTATTTTTAAAATATCATTCATTGCTTTATAAGCGATAGAACATTGTTCAATTAATAGCTCTTGTGTCAGGTTTTCTGCAACATTAATTAACGGTATATGCCTGGTTGCAAGCAAAACTCTATATTTTTCTGAAATCATAAGCATTGCAACAGTTTTTGTATTCGTCTTTTCAGCCAAATATTCTGTATGGCCGTTAAAAATCATACCGGTTCCAGAAATTAATTCTTTGGATACCGGTGCAGTAACCAGAGAGCATTTTGTATTACTATTATGTTTCAGCTTGTTTATTATTTCCAGGGCAAGATTAATGTATGCTAAGGAGGCGCGGCCGGAATTAACGCCCGGAGAAGCGTAAATGCCCGGGTTTTTTGTTTGTGCCGGGTCAATTATGTTTAGTGTTTTTGGTAAAATATTTTCTGGTAAAAATTCGGAAGTAACACAGTATTTCAGTTTTGTTTTCTTTAAAAAACACTGTAATACAGAGTAATCTCCAACAATTACCGGATGGCATTTGTTTAATAAGGATGGTTCTTTAATAAAAGACTTAATTGTAATTTCAGGGCCTATTCCTGCCGGATCCCCGATGGTTACAATTACATAAGGCAGTTGTTTCATTCAATAGGATTTGTTGTTATGGCTGCTTTTGCGCGAAGTTCTTTCAACCATTGAGAATACAGTTTTTCTGCATCTTTCTGGCGCAAAAAATCAGCTAAGTAGGCTTTGATGCTATCATAAGTAAGTTTTCTGCCAATTTCTTTGCCTTCAAGTTTAACTATATGATATCCGAATTCTGATTTAATAATACCTGAAATGTCTCCAAGCTGCATGGCAAAAACAACATCATCAAATTCTTTTACCATTTCGCCTTTTCCAAAAGTACCCAGGTCTCCGCCTTTATCTGCACTGCCCGTATCTTCAGAATATTCTTTTGCCAGGTCCTCAAACTCAGCATCCTTTTTAAGTTTTGCCTGAATTTCTTCAATTTTCTTTTTTGCGGCAATCTGGTCTGTCATTGCATCATCTTTTGAGCTTCTGATAAGTATATGTTTGGCTTTTACTTTTTCTCCGTATTCCCTTTGTATCATTTTTGAAAGTGTATCAATATTTTTCTTTTCCTCTTCGGTTTTTTCTTTAAGTTCTTTGCCATCTATTGCTGACTTGATATCTTCAAAAAGGGCTTTTACACTTTCATCTTTAGGTACTGCTACTTTCGCCTTTATCTCAGAATCAATCAATTTAATCTGCTTTAACTGGTCTTCAATTCTTTTTGTAAACTTTTCTTCGGTTAAACCCTCTTTTTTAAGCTCGCTTTTAAATTCTTCATCGGTTTTAAATCTTTTCTTTATCTGGTTTACACCGTCTTCAATATCTTTTTTGAATGCGCGGATTTTCTGTTTGTTCGCTTCCTGAAGAATTAATTTATCGTCTATCATCTGATCCAGGACTTTTATCTTAAGTTCTTTCAGTTTTTCTTCCGTAAATTCTGCTTTGGGCGTTACTAACCTGTACTGCTCTATTATAGGCTCAGCAATCTTGCTATACTCGGATTTCAATATATGCTCTCCGTTTACTACCGCAATCGGTTTATCAATTACTTCCGCTGCATTTACAATACCGTAAGATACAAATAATGCAAAAACTAAAAAACCAAGTCTTTTCATATAATCCTCTCCTAAAAATAATTTTTATTTTACTGCTGTGTTTAAAGCAGAATAATCAACTTTTACTTTTAAACCTTTTTTCTGTTCTTCTATCCATTTGTCAAAATTAGTTTTTAATAACAGCCTTCTTATTTCTTCTTTTGCCTGTTCAAAAGACTGGGCTGGCAGTATTTTCTGTGATGTTTTCTTTAAGATATGAAAACCATAGTTGGTAGATACCGGTTCTTCCGTTACTGCACCGACATTGAGTTTCTTTACCGGTTCCACAAAGTCCGGAAGCAGTTCCGCTGACTTAAAAGCACCTAAATCCCCGCCCTGTTTGCTGGTTGCGGGATCCAGGGATATTTCTTTTGCCAGGTCTTCAAAATCTTTTCCTGATTTTAGCTGTTTTACCGCTTTCAGGGCATCTTCTTTTGTAGAAAGCAGGATATGGCTTAATTTAACTTCACTGGGCTGAAGAAAATCCCGCTTATGACTGAGGTAGTATTTCTGAACATCATCATCAGTTACATTCATAGAACTTTCTATCTCTTTCAGGTATGTTTCTATGATAAGTTCTTCTTCATATTGCTTTATTTTGCTTTCATATTCCTGCCTGAAATCTTTAAGCGCCTGGGCTACTTCTTTTCTTTTATGCACATTGCCCTTTCTTGCAGCGGCAAGAATTATCTTCTGGCGGACAATAATGTCTACAAACTGTTTCTGGCCGGATTCCGTGGCCAGATATTCCTGATAGCCAAACGGCAGGCTTTTTATACGGCTTGCCACGTCTTTTAAAGTTATTTTTTCTCCGCCTACTTTTGCAACAACTCTATTGTCAGCATTTTTACCGCATGAAGACAGAATAAAAAACATACCGCACAATAATAATGATATTTTCAGATGTTTTGTTTTTAACAATTTTCCTCCCGGATATTAACCTGTATTTTTTTGGATTTCTTTAAGGTTGGTTAATAATTATTTTGTTTGAATAGTTTAGCAGATATTATTTTAAAAATCAAGGGTGCTTATATACGGAATTTTAGTGAAAATACCTGTGTTTTAAGCTTGAAATAAATCAGGTGATTACTTGTGCGGTTAAAATTTATTTAATTATCACGCACATTGTTTGTTTACAAGCTTTCTAATAGCTCCACTCGCGCAATTCGTAGGATTTCAGGTGTTTAATACCGCGCCAGACAGGCAGGATAATTACCATTGCGTTTAAAACCAACAGGTCAATAGCATACCACAGCAATTCACCGGAATGATTGCCTCCGCCCAAATGATGTTTTATAAATATCTGCATAGGCCTGGCTTCAATAGCCAGTGTAAGCCCTATATAAAGAAGCGCGCACGCCATATAAAAAACACCACCGTAGGAGGATTCAATTTCTGCAATATTATCTGTATCAAATTTTGGATACACCGCGCCTAAGCCCAGCGCCATGCACAGCAACCCGAATGACAGCAGTATAATAGTTAAACTTGAAACAATAAAAACAGTCCAGGAGGAAACCTGTAATAAAATATTTGAAAACACGCCCATAATTACGCCTAACACAAGCATCGGGACAGCGCTAACAATGAACTTCTTAAAAAACATTTTTTCTACAGAAACCGGAATACTTAAAATAAACCAGAGCGTGCCTCTTTCCAGGCTGATTTGCGGAAAAACAAAGCGTAAAGCCAGCGACGCCAGAATAAACCCCGCAGCTCCGATATTAAAAAAAGCCAGGAAATTTGTGATATAGAAAACAGGGTATTTTTCCCCCGTAAAACTCTGCGGGAGTTTGTGTATGCTGAAAAGATATACCAAAACCAGCGAAACTACCAGCAGAACCTGCGACCATTGTTTGGTGTCGCGGAAAAAAATATTTATATCTTTGTTAAGAAAGTTCAGTTTTTTAAGTTTCAGACCTGTCTGCTTTTTATTTCTGCGCACAGACCCGAGCTGGATGCCTGTTAAAATAGGGTAATAAACCTTTTCTGCTATAAAAGCAAGCACTGTTAAAATACCGCCTGCTGTTAAAAAAATCTTTAGCGTATTTTTCAGCAGTAACTGCCGGTCTGCTGTTATTATGGCGTTAAGAGATTCTGTCAGCCACCAGGACGGGAAATATTGCGCAACGGGTGCATTTAAATAGGCAATGTAGCCCATAGCGTCATAAAAAGCATCCGGGTTGGCCAGCTTTTCGGGTTCCAGAAAACGAAACAGCACGTACCCTAAGGAACCGAAAAATATTGCTATAAACAATATAATATCCCGGGATTTTGAGGTAGGAAACATTTTCATAATAATCATGCTTATTATAATTCCAACAGAAGCACTGATAATAAAAAATGGAATTGACAACACACCGAATATTATGAAAAAGCTCAGACCCGTATTTTTTACCTGCGCAAAGGCCGCTAAAAACGGAATAAGCGTTACCACAATCATCCAGGAAGACTGAAACACTGTTTCAAAAGTTTTTACCAAAAACACTTTCCATGCCCGTACCGGCATAGTAAGAATCAGGTTTAAATCGCTTGAAAAATAAATAGTAGAGAATGAAGAGATTACCGCAGACAAGGCCACCATCATAAAGGAAGAGAAAAAAGCAATACCCAGAAATTTCAAAAGCAGTAAAGAACCTATCAGCTGGATTTCCTGCACATAAACAAAAAGCCGGTAAAAACCAATATAGAGCAGATAAAGAAACCCGGCACCAAGCGCCATACCTATTGTAAGTTTAAATAAATCAAGAAAAGTAAGTTTTTGAACAGAATTTAGAAAGGATTTTAGTTTTACTTGAAGAAGAAACATGTTTTTATAAATACTTTAGTATTTCCATATATTCAATACCTCCGGTAAGCTCAAGATAAATATCTTCCAGGGTACCGGTTTTATTGGACCTTATTTCTTCTTTGGTTCCTACAGCTATCAGCTCGCCTTTATGGATAATACCTATTTTCGTGGCAAGTTTTTCCGCTATTTCCAGGATATGCGTGCACATAAACACTGTTACGCCTTTTTGTGAAAGCCCTAAAAATATATCTTTTACCAGGCGTGCGCTTTTCGGGTCCAGCCCTACCAGCGGCTCATCAAGAATCAGCACTTTCGGATTATGTAAAAGCACGCTGGCAATTATCAGTTTCTGCCTCATACCCAGCGAATAAGTTTCTATCAGGTCCTGCGCGGCTTCATCCAGACCGAACATTTTCAGCAGTTCCGGTATACGCTCGCGCTGTTTCTGAATATCAACCTTATAAACATCCCCCACCAGCTGCATAAACTCTACGCCTTTTAACTTCGGGTAAATAAACGGATGGTCAGGCACCAATCCGATAATTTTTTTTATTTCCAGCTGGCTGTCCTTTGCGTCATTGCCGCAAATTACCATTTTACCGGATGTGGGGCTTATAAGCCCGCAGAGCATTTTTACGGTAGTGGTTTTACCCGCACCGTTAGGCCCTAAAAATGCAAATATTTCACCCTGTTTGATTTCCAGGTTTACATTTTTTACGGCAGTAATACCGCCGAATGATTTTGTAAGGTTTTCTGTTTTTATGCTTAAATTATTTTCCATAAAGGGGAGTGAATTATTGCCGGATTTTCCGGAATTAACTATATTATACTTTTAAAGAAGGTAAGCGCAAAACCGGAAGCAACCGGCACCCAGAAATTATCATTTAAGGGTAACGGCAGAAGTTCGATAATAACCGCCACGAAAGCGCCTATTAAAGCTAACTGCCACGGAAGAAAAATTATCCCGCAAAGAAAACATACTACAAATCCTGCAAGGCTTCCTTCAAGGGTTTTTGGGCCCAGTATTTTTATCTTGCCGTAGTTTATGCCCACTAAACAGGCTATACTGTCTCCAAAAACCATATAAAGCAGGGAGGCAGTTACAATAGCTGGATGATCATTAAATAAAAGCATGGTAAGGAAAGAACCGGAAAAAGTCCAGATAAGAGTGCTGATATTTTTTGATTCGTGTTCTCTGTAAGTACCTTCAAAAAACTTCAGGGTAGCCTTATTAAATGACGGGAAAACAAACCGCATAGACTCTACAATAATATCTGCAATAACTATACTGCCCGAAACTACCAGAGTGACTTTAATAGGCAAAATATTATACAGTATCGGATACAAAATAGTAAGAAAGTGCATTAACTTTCTTTTCAATTCCGAATAGTTATTAGTTTCTACTTTGTTACAGTTTGAGCTGCCGGCTTGAGTATCCATAATTCCTTTATTATATCATAAATCCAAACATATGCATCTGCTGAATTTTTTACCGTACTTTTTAGAAAAATCCAAAAAGAAACCGGAAAAAACAAAGAAAACAAAAAAGCAAGAAAAATACAGTTTGCCAGAAATACTATAATAAGCGAATAAATTATTCCGTATCTCTGAAAATCACTCTGCCCCTGAAAAATAGCAAATATAGTCAAAGCTATATGAAAAGCAATGCTCATGCCAAGTAAAAAAACAAAATAATGGTGAATACCGTATGCTTTCTTTGCAAAAAATCCGAAAAGCACATAGCAGAGCATCAATAAAAGTGTATAAAGCGGCACAAAATAAGGTGAAAGAACTGTTAACAGATTAACTTTTGATAAAGTTACACTTCCGGAAGATTGTTTTACTTTAAAAGATTTCAGCCTTGCCCCGGAAATCAGGCCTACCAGCGCATGGGTAAGTTCATGCCCGAACACATACAGTTTAAGCGGTTTAAAAAAAATCAACTGAAGCACTACATAACTTATAAACCCGCAGATAAAATAAGTCCACAGCGAATAAGATGCCGAAACTTTAAATAGCTCTACAAGAACATAAAAAAAACTTTTTCCAGCACCAAAACAAACCGGAAAAAGAACTAAACTTAATAAAAACGTAATTATATTGCCGAACATTGTGTGTTTTTTATACCGGCCGGATTTAGTCAAGCATGTAGTCTTCTACTTTAATGCCTTTGCCTTCAAGCTCTTTTTTCCAGAGCTCTCTGGCCTGAGGAAGTTTTTGGCGTGATAGTTTTACCCATTTGGTTTCCGGGGGGCTGAAAAGTTCTACTACGGTCTGATACCAGACATAAGCATACTTTATTGAACTTTCTTCCATTTCGCGGTCATAATTAAATTTTGACACTTCTATTTCGCGGTCATATTCTTCTTTTTTTATTTTATTTTTTGACAGCCGGGCATCCAGGGCTTTAATTTCATTATCATATTTTGTTTTTAAATCCTGTTTTTTTGCTTCCGGGTTTTCATGCCAATAATAGTACTTTTCCGCCTCATTATACGCGGTCCTGGCTCTTAGCATAACATCTACGTAAACCATAGCGTACATTAATATAATTATTGCCAGCACGGTTGCTGCTATTTTTACCCATTTTTTATTTAACATTTCTTTCATTAGTTATCACCCGTATCCTGCTTTGGCTTTAGGCGTTCTTCCAGCTGACGCCTTTTTTCATCTGCTGATTTCTCTTCAGGAGAAATGGTGTTTAAAAGAGTATGAATTTTACTCATCAGGTAAGGCGCTTTGGCAGGTTTTACTATAAAATCTTTTACGTTCGGTTCAAATAAAACATTATTTCTAAACTTGTCATCCGTATATCTGCCGGTAACCACTATTACAGGAATTTTCCAGTAATCGCCGGTTTGAATCATTTTAATAATTTCAAAACCGCCCTTTTTAGGAATCATCATATCCAGCACTATCAGGTCCGGCTTAATTTCAGTAATTTTATTAAATGCTTCGTCACCGTCTTTGGCGGTATATACCTGAAAACCGTCTCTGGCAACTGTGAAAGATACAAAATCCAGTACGGTGTCATCATCATCTACAATTAGTATTTTTTTGTCTCTGGGGTCAATTTTGTCGGGCATTTTTTTAGTTGAAATTTTAAAAAGATTTGGGTAACTCAGGTTTATTATTACTGCTAATAAAAATTTATTCAAGAAAGGAAAAAAAACGGGGACGACGAGATTCGAACTCGCGATCTTCGACTTGACAGGCCGATGTGTTAAACCAGGCTACACCACGTCCCCAGAAAATTCAATGATTGGTTATTAGTAAAACCTTCCAAAAGAACAAAAATTCTATTTTGGATTAGTTATTCTATAAAATATTGAGATTTATATCAATAGCGATGATTTTGCGTGTGATTTTGGCGCACAGATATTTTTAAAACATTTTCTGGAATTTTTTGATTTCTTTTACTACGTCATTTGATGTTATAACCGCAGATATGGCGCACAGGCTGTCTGCCCCGGCACGAACCACCTCGCCTGCGTTTGACAGGTTTATTCCGCCAATAGCAACTACAGGTATATTAACCCCGCTTTTTACTGCCGCTAACAGTTTGGTTCCGGCAGGTTTACCGGCATCTGCTTTGGTATTTGTTGCAAAAACCGGTGAAAAACCCAAATAATCTGCCCCCCACCGCCGGGCCTGCAGGGCTTCTTTTATATTATGTACCGTAAGGCCGATAATTTTGCCTTTTCCCAGTATTTTGCGTGCTTCCTTATAATACATGTCTTCCAGGCCCAGGTGCACGCCGTCCGCGTTCACTGCCAGGGCAATATCTATGCGGTCATTTATTATAAAAAGGGCTTTCCCGGCACAAATTTTCTTAAGTTCCAGGGCTTCGTCAAACAATTCGCGGCTTGAGCCGGATTTGTTTCTATATTGCACTACGCTTACCCCGGCTTTTACAGCATTTTTTACATCACTCAGGTTTCCTTTTTTGCTCAGCCCGGAATCAGTAATAAAGTAATACCCGCGGATTTTGTTTTTATTCATTTTTAGTCACCTGAAACCTGTTTAGCATCCTATCTTTTTCATCTTTTCCACTGTTGCGCGGTCAAGATTAAATATAGCATCAAAGAATTTCTCTTTAAACGTTCCCGGCCCGCTTGACTGTGCGGCAGCAAGCTCTGCGGCAACTTCATAGCATACCAACCCTGCCGCTGACGCTTTGGCTAAGTCCTTTTCTACAGCACAAAACGTGCCTATAACCGACGCCGCCATACACCCCGTGCCTACAATATTTGCCATCATCGGATGCCCGTTATTTATTAAATAGATAGCCTTCCCATCAGTAACAATGTCTTGTTTTCCGGTTATTACCACTACTGCGTTCTTTTTTACTGAAAGGTTTTTTGCAATAGTTGTTAAGTCACCGGACACGTCTGCAGAATCTACGCCTTTGGTGTGCACTTCCAACCCTGCTATGCGCGCTATTTCTGAAGCATTGCCCTTTATTACGTTTATTTTTACCTGATTTAACAATTCAAAACACTTATCATCGCGTAATTTTGTTGCACCGGCACCGCAAACATCCAGAATAACCGGTATGCCTTTTATATTTGCGCTTTTTGCCGCAATTTTCATGGATTCTATAAATTCTGTCGTAAGCGTACCGATATTTAATACCAAAGCAGAAGCAATATTTGCCATATCTGCTGCCTCTTCCTGGGCGTGCGCCATTACCGGTGAAGCACCGAATACTTTAACTACATTTGCGCAATCATAAATTGTCACCCAATTGGTTAAATGATGCACTACGGGTTTTTGTGTCCTTACTTTTTCTAAAACAGGATAAACTTCAAACATGCAGCCTCCTTACAAGAATTCAGTTTTTTTCCGCTATAAAACAAAAAATCCTACTGCGGAGGCGTAGGATTAAAAAAATACTTTATCACCTCCCTACGCTGGTATTAGCCAGATCAGGTTCTGCGGGTATCTCTCAGATCACACGGTTTGTGTAACCACCCCGATATTTACTGCTGTTTCTATGTCAAACTTTCGGCAAATATTATCAAATGGTGGGCAATGCAGGATTCGAACCTGCGACCTCTTCCTTGTAAGGGACCGAGGCAATAAAATTTTTTTGTACCTAAATAATTCAATTTACCGTCGATAAATACAATGCTTTCTGTTCTCTTATTATCGTCCCCAAATCAGGAGTGTCCGTTAAAGTGTCCGTTGCTAGCAATGGTACTATCTTGTTATTCAATATCTCAAGGGCTGCTTTCTTGTGATTTGGGGTTAAATGGGCATATCTCATAGTCATTTCAATCTTCCGGTGCCCTACCAGCTCTTTTATTGTGAAAATATCAACGCCTGCCAAGGCCAATTGAGAGCAAAATGTATGCCTCATGGTATGAAAAGTTGCTTCTTGAATTTCTGCTTTCCTTAATGCTGTACCAAATGACTTTTTAATATCAAGTATCATTCTGCCATCACTGTGACAAAAAACATATAGACTCTTAGGATTCCGCTTTATATTATTGAAGGTATGCATTAAAATACTATTCATTGGAATCTCGCGACTGTGCTTATTTTTTGAGTTACCAAAAGGTATGAAGATGGTACCATTCTTAAGATCAACGTCTTCCCACTTCATATTCAATATTTCGCCTCTTCGCATACCGGTGGTTAACGCAAGCACTACTATATCATACAAGTATCCTGAACAGTTGTCCAGCAATCTCTTGATTTCTTCAGTTGATAAAAATCTTAACCTTCCGTTATCTACTGAAAACAATTTAACCTTTTTTACTGGATTTGCTTCTGTTATTCCCCACTCAACAGCCCGGCTAAACATAGATTTCAATACAACCAGTGCTCTGTTGACACTTGACGGTTTAACACTACAACACCTTTCGGATTTATATTTTTCAATAAGCAAAGGCGTAAATTGATCCAAATATATGTCTTTAAAATGCTCTTTAAAACATTTCACAAATCCTACATCAGAGTCATAGGACCTTTTGTTGGGCAGGGAATAATTTTTCAGATAGGTGTCACATAATTTAAAGAACCTATATTTCTTCTTTTTATTAAGAAACTTACATTCTGCAACCTCAACCTTCCGTTTTTTAAGAACTATTTCCGCTAACTTTCTGTCAGTTCCTATCTTTTCCCTGACTCTTTTTCCAGAGACATAGTAATCCAAATGCCATATACCATTCTTCTCCGACATGCCACGATATTTACGTTTTTTCCAATTATTTTGGCTCATAATATTACCTCCTTAATTATACGTTTTTATAAGAATCTAGTCAATAAATTTAGACCTCATATTTTGTGATATCTACCTTATTTTTTTCAATCCATTTTTCTAAATCTTTAACATCAAACTTTACCAAACTACCCTGTTTTACGAAGGTTATTTTTCGCTGCCACACCCAATTATACAGAGTCCCTGTTTTAATATCGAGCATGTATGCGGCTTCTTTCAAGCTTAAAAGTCTTCTTTCCATCTTTTTTGACCTCTTTATTTAAAAGGTCGCAATTTTAAAAAATCTAGGGAGAGAATCTAGTTCTTACTGCCCCAGAGAACCCATTTAAGGGTTTTTAGGCTGTGAATCTTATTTTGTTTCTATTGTTTTTCCGTAATGTTTATATCAATACTTGGTTTTTTATAGTTCATCACCTCCCGCGAAAATTGATCTGGCATCACTTTTTACTTAAAACGGCTCATCGTCTACTTTTTTACTTATAAACTCACTGTAATTCGCTTTTTCATCAACCAACTTAAGCAGTTTCAGTTGAATGAATACTGCACCTGGAGTTCTCTGTAATTCACTTGCAATCTGTTCGATGGTCTTGCTTTGCTTGAATTCGCTTTGGATCTTTAACTTTTCTTCTTCTTTCCATGGCATCCAAGCCCGGGGTGTTTTCTTCCGTAATACCTCTATGTAGGCGTTCCTGTATTTCACATTGAACTCATCAATGTATTTCTCTGGAATCTTGATGGATTCTACAGGACCCGTACCTGTTTTAGGTTTACGCTTGATTTCAAGCCACCGACCTTTTCCTTCTACATCTACAACTTTGATGGTGCATACGTGATAATCTGTACTTAATTCTTCCTGAAAAACTTGTTTTACGTTGTCCATCTTATATCACCTCCCGCGAAAATTTATTTAGCCCCCTGGTTTTTAATATAGCCCTGACTATATTTTTCAACCGCTTTTGGGATGTATCCCCCGCGAAAACAAGGTGAGCAGGGCAGCCATTCTTGCAGTCGCTGTTGCCAAAGCCTTCCACAGGCTCAAACTTGTCGCATAGCATACTGGCAACCCTGCATTCGTTGTTACCATTCCCTGTTTCCGCGAAAATTGGGAGCACTGAACCTGCCTGCACCCGCAGGTAGTCAATATGCCACTTGAGCTTCTTGGCCTTTTTCATATGCCGCCCGATCCTTGCTTCAAGCCCTCCGGGCCCCATAGCAGAGCCTGTATAAATATAGTTGCCTGCTTTAAATTCCCTGGTGCCGGATTTACCAACCTTAATCGTTTGCATCTTTTGTAACGTGATAATTAAACAGTAGATTCCTTTCATATGGCCTCCCGTATATCTTTTTCTTTTACCTCAATCCCCGCCGATTTGAGTGCAGCGATGAATTTCTGAGTCTTTTCCAAAGATGGCTCTGGGAGCTGTACCTTATCCGGATGGGAATTGTATCCTATCCAGACTGCTTCAGGCTTTATACTTGTTATCCATTCCAGGAATATATCATGGTCAAAGTCCATGATTGGCTCGATGGTGACTATCTTCCGCGGCCAGTCTATGGCTTTGAAAGCTTCATACCTCTGTGAAGGGACTGGTGATTGGGATACCAGGTTGTAGCCTTCATCTCGGTTAGTTTCCAGGGTTGTAAGCAGGATAGAATTACCCTTTGGAAAATCGCCCAGGTATTGTTCAAAGCACTTTGGATTCTTGGACTGGAAATAAAACTGCTTGTACGGGCATCTTTTTAGATGATCCTTTACCCGGGCAATTGCCAGCCTGATAAAATCCGGCCGGGCAAATGAGATATCCGCATTCCCGCAGAAAAAGACTGTAGGACTACTCGGCATAGCCCTGTCTTCAATTTTATGTTCATGCGGCTTGAAAGCATAGCAATCTAAACAGTTATGCTTTTGCCTTTTTGCCTGCCCCTGAAAGCTTGGCTTGCAATAGATACAGCTAAATTCGCATCCTTTAAACGGATTCCACGTCTTTGTGTTGCCGTACATGTGATTTTTCATGACTTTTATCCTCCATAATTAATTTTTTTAACAGTGTCCTATGACATCTGTTTTCATCTTTGCAAAAACACAGAAGGGTTATATTCTCCTTCTTGCTTCTTTCTGCCCAGTACCTGATACGATCCTTTTGTGCCCGCATCTCTGTGAGGTATCGACCTTTATACTCCTGCCAGGAGACCTTCCTGCCATTTTTACCATAGAAGTCTGCGTGCAACTCCCGGCTGGGAGCAACAGAAATGTCCCATTCCTGCCATGTCTCATCTTGCTTCCTTATATACCTGGGCCTGTAGCGGGTGACAAGCACCCGCAGGCCATCTTCCTTACTTACCGGATCGCTTAACGCTTTAATTCTAATCATCTTATTTCACCTTCTCCATCAATGTTTTCAACAGAGACGTGTGACATCTGTCCTTATCTTTACAAGAACAGACTAAGGTTACTCTCTGTACTCTACTATGTTCTGCATAGTATCTTATTTTTTCTTCTTGCTTCTTCATTTCTTCGAGATACCTACTCTTAAATTCCTCCAAAGAAATTTCTTTATTCTGCCATTGATTATGCAACTTCCTATTCGGGGCAAGCGAAGGAACCCATATGCTCCAGGGTTCAAAGGGTTTATCAAAACCTTTGGGTTTATATCTTGATACAAGTATCCTGTAGCCATCTTCTCGCGACAATCCATTACTTAGTGTCTTTGTTTTAATTAATCGGTCTTCTTCTCCAAGCTTGTATCTAACCGGATAATTAGTATCTCTGACTTGACTTATTAGACTCTTGTTTAACAAAGCAAAAAGCGTTGCTCTACTTAGACTTTTAGGCTGCTCCATATTAGTCGTATCTTTTTTACGAAGCCATGGCAACTCAGAAAATCTGTCACTATAACGTCGCAATTCCCATCCTTCGGACATCAATCCCAAGACTTCTTTCTGGGTTTTGCTAAGAATATTTGGGTTTTCTCTTTGTTTTATTGATGATTCGTCTGACTTAAACATTTGAACACCACTTGTCGTATGAATACGACAGTACTTTTTCCTGGTACGTATTATTTCTCCAACTTTTAATGGAGTCCAATTTCGTTCTGTGGCCATCACTTTTGCATGAACAATACCCTTACTGTATTCAATAAAGGAACATGCATATAGATAGGAATAACGGCCCTTATCCGAAATGAATATTAAATCACCTGCTTTTAGATCTTCAATTTTAACCCCTGGTTTTACCTTGGTTTTAACTGTTAAGGTAAATCCCCTGTTATAATCCCATGTATCCTTTATTTCTAACTTTGTCCCGTTGAAATCTAGGATTCTTACTTTCTTCTTCTTGTATTCTCTGTTTTTAATCATTTTCTTACCCTCCGCCCCTTGGGGCATTTTTATTTTTTGGTGAGTTCTGGGGTGGTAGCAACCCCAGAATCCTCACCCTTCGCTTTGCTTCGCTACACTTTACTGTGCCTTACATCGCATTACCGTACTTTACGCTACCTTAAAATAATCTAACAAACTTTACTTTTTCTAAATCTGTCACAGACTCATGAATGAATTCTTCTTTTAGAACTTTTGCTTTTATACCCTTGTATTTTGGATTTGTCAGAATTTCCTTAATCGGTAAAAAAGAATCATTCTTGATTTCACAGAAAGCTGGACCAGTCCATGTGCTCTTACCATCAGTCAACTCGGCTGCAAAGCTATTTAATAAGACTCTGGCTTGCTGAAGTCTATACTGATGAGCTGCTGCCGAAAGCTTTTTCCTTGAAAATTTATTTTTTGTTTCTACCATGATTTATTTCACCTCCTTTTTATTTTTTTTCAAACGAATTGTTGCTAATTGTTTTTCTAATTCCTCTGCTTTTTTATTAAGTGAATCTGCTTCTTTTTTGAGCCGCATTATTTCATTAGCTATCTCTTTATTTTTGTCGTTTAGTTCGTAAAAACCGTGCTTATTCAACCATTCATGGTCATACTTGCGTCTTTCCGTCTTGCCATCAACATCCTTATAACATTTCCAAACATCCCCCTCTTCCGTGATGGAAGTTATTTCTCCTTCCAACCATCCCTGAGTATACTTTTCAGTATCTTTTACCCAAGAACCCCATTCATTTAAAACCAGGATCTTTATTCTTTCGAATTTTCTCTTGTTTTTTTCAAATCTATCTATATAATTTTTGACAGATTTAAACGAAGCGTTTGCATAAAGCAGTTCCGGTCCTAAACGCACTGCCCATGTTTCAGAATTCTCATTGAATGTAATATCGTAATCTTCATAATTCACTACTTTTGCATCTTCAACGTTTTGATAGTTAATCATCTTAGTTTTCCTCCGCCCCTTGGGGCATTTTTATTTTTTGGTGAGTTCTGGGGCGGTAACAAACCCCAGAATCCTCACCCGTTACTTTACTGCACTTCACACTATGCTACCTTATGGAAATTTCCATGTTTACAGCTTGTTTCCGGTTTCTTTTTAACCTCACGCCATAACAGCTACTTTTTCTTGCCCACCTCCTGTTTTCTCAATATTTTCGAGTTTCAGCAACCCGGATATTCTATTTCTTATGTCTTTTGTTGAAGGCTTACTTTGATGTTTATGAGTTTTTGCCAACATATACCTTAAAGCAAGTCTCATAGTATGGGCTCCGACAAAATTGACCCCATATTCATCAGCTTTACGTTTTTCCTCTTGGGTGAATGTCAATGGCTTACCCTCATTGTCTTGATAAATACAAACCTGCCCCAGAGCATGAGCTATCAATCCTTGCTTGACTTTATAAGGTAATTTATCAACTCCACCAGTCACCGTTACCATACCTACTTCAGGATCACCATCTGGATAAATCCCGATCTTATCGGAGAATTCAGCAACCGTATAAGGGACCTGCACACCATCAATTTCAATATGCTTCTTAACAAGCATATTGCGATATTTGGCAACCCTTTTGTTTAGTTCTTTGCATAGTTCTCCTACCTTATACATCGAAACAAACATGTCTTTGGGAACATCCTTGAACATGTCTCCTGCCTTGACCGCCTTCAGAGCATCTTTTTCGCTCATGAAAAATATGGGATTCAGATCTTCTGATATGCTGGTCATCACCATATCCCTCTCGAAACCTGTACGTAAAAGAAGCCCTTTGCTCTTACTTTCGACAAACCAGTACTGCTCATCTTTGTTGCGTTCTTCATCTAAATATCTTTTCATCTTATCCTCCTGGCCTCAGTTGAGGCTATTGGTTTAATATTCACCTGTTTCAATTCAGCAATCCCGCTATTTCAAACCGGTGATCCAAAGTCTTTGCCGGGATTTAATGCTACCTCCTTCTTCTGATTTTCCTGCTCTACTTTGCCCCTCTACTTATATATGTCAACAAGTAACCTAAAAAACAACCTGTCATTTATCACTTTTTTGAAAAACAGCCTTTAAACTCATTTTTTCGCGGTTTTCCTTTGAAAAATACCTAAATTCAGCCCCTACTATGGGGCAATTTGATAATACAGTTACTTCACATGGCTGTCTTAGTACCCTGGCCCGCCCTATGGCCTGCTCAAGTTCGGATTCTATAAGGAATAGCTGTATCTCACGTAATGCCGAACCTTTTGAGAACGTATTGAAATAGAATTCCATGCCATTCCTTTCAATCGGGATATACTCAGGCCTTTCGCTAGTTCTCCCCAACCTGGTATCTAGCCCAAGGGCTGCTGCATAAAGCGAATACACCGTAGGATTAACATGAGGTGTTCCAACTATGACAATGTTGTTTCCTGAAAAACTGTCCAGACCATTCAATGCACCGAAATGTGCAATAGGATTACCGAAAGCTTGCCTTGTAGCTTTATACGTTATCACTGGCTTATTACCGGCAAAACTCTTCGCAAACTCCATGAGTTCAAGGTTCTTATTTATGCAGTCCCTAGAAAATGATTTCTGCGGGTATTGAATTATCCTGCCAACAGTTTCACACCGTTCAACCTCAGAAAAATGAACTCTGTTTCCAAACAATTGTTCATAAATAAACTTGTTAGCGGTTGCAGAAAGAATTATTATGTTTTTGTTTTCAGGTAAGAATCTCCGTCTTATGTAATGAATAATATTTCTATTCCCTCTGGATTTAATAAAGAAATCGCATTTAAGAAACCCCAGAACGTCTGTATTGATTTGAGTTTCAGTAAGTATTTCATCCGCGGCATCTGGTCCTCTTATGCCCACATTTCTACCCATACAAGTTTCTGGTTCTAAATCAACAACAGCATTAAGCAGTGCGTAATATCTAGTTCTTTCCTCGGGTTTTATTACGGTCTCAAACTCTCGAAAATCGCTAATTTTCATACTCCCTTGTTTTAAAAGTGTAGGCAGGATGTCTTCGTCAATAATAACGGTGTCGTTTTTTGTTTCCAGACTCATTAATCGCTCGTGAGTGGTTATCACTGTTCCTTCAGCTTTACTGAATTTATCCAAGTCATCCAGATATGTCGCCAGTTCCGGGATACCTTTCTTCTGAGCAATTGATTTCATGTATTCAGCTGCCTCTTTAGGTGCTCCTATGTCGTAAAGCCTATCGATATAAGCCATTTCCTCCTGATATTCCGGTCCCAATTCCGGCAGTTTCGGAGAAGTAATGACCTCTTTCCCTTCGTTTTTCATACGCGTATGAATTTCATCTTTAAGTTTGTGGGTTGGTGCCGCTAAAGTGAAATGCTTCGTTTGTTTAACAAACTCTTCAGTTTTACCCAGGCCGGCGGGAGCTTTTATGACATAGATACCATTGTCCTTTTTCGCAATTGCCTCTATTACAAGATCTGCGAGTTCCTGTTCAGCCTGTCTGCAACTTATAAGTTTGGGCTCTTCTATCACATTCACCATTCCCCGGCACAACCTAACATGGTCAATCATATTTCTGCGGTGCTTACAGTCTTGGGTAAATGGGCAAAACTTGTCACACCCCGTAGGCTTATACCCGCTTTTCCTGCAATAAGTGAATCTTGATTCCCAATCATATTTGGCATAGCTCCGGAAAGGCATCTTATATCTTTCTATTGCTTTCATAAACTTCTTTCTTGCTCCCTGGACATTCCAGAGATTTGTAATCATCCCAAATAACTCAGGATAATAGGCCCAATAGCGGCCATTTATAAATTTCCTATATAGTTGGCATTTTTTGGACAATTTCTTAAAACCAAGGTTTCTTATAGGTGATATATCACTTTTTCGGCTATTTCCTGATTTAGTAGGTGTGGTTATATTTCCCGCGAAATGTAACATTATGGTTTTTGGCGATTTTACAGCAAGTCCTTTATTAATATATATATAATGGATTTGCGGTTTTTTCGCCAAAATAGCACTATCACCACTACTATAATCAGGAGATTGCCCATTTAAAACCTCAATATAAGGTAAACCATCTACCATATCTAAACCCACTATATTGCAAAACCTCTCTATTTCCCTGGCTGCATGGGACTTATCTTGGTCACATAGGTACAAACACATGCTTTCTATAAGTTCCGGGATACCAATCCTAGCGGAATAGTCTGTATGTAACACCGCTTTGCCCCCAAAGAACATCCTGGCAGGGTCCTTACACCCTGGATCGCATTCCTTTAAAATGGTCATAAGAGCAGTCTGTATTACATCCCGAACCCTTTCGTCAGTTATCTCATAATCCAAGGCAAAAACCATTCTAAAACGTTCATTTGTTATGCTGCTGAATGTAGTATAAACCAAAGCCGGCTTTAAGCCTGTTCTTCTACAGCGTTCTAAAGCTATATCTGAGGTTATCTCATGGTCTATATCCAAAACAAACAGCTGCTGAGCCTTCCAATTGTCATTTTCTCTATATTGAGGATCAAATATCGCTGGGGTCCAAGTCCGCCCATTTGGGATGATGATTTCACGAGTTAATTCTTCAAGGGACATATCAGTTTCTTGAGTTGCTATTCTCGCAGAAACGACTCTCCTGTATTCCTTCTTGGGTTTTACTATAAACCGTTCGTGATCAAGGCAAATCTTCATGGTCTTTCCTCTTTATTTCATAATCATCTAGTGTGCTTTTGCAGTCGTTTTTTATGATTTTTATTACATGTTTCATGAATCTGACTGAATCCTCTTTTCCTGCTATTGATAAATATCTCATCAAAGGAACGAGTAAGAACATAATATTCACACTTAAAATCTTGTTTAAGCGTTTGTTCAATTCTGTTTTGTGTATTGTCATTTTCGTCTTCCTCCTCACCTATATATGCTAATGAGTTTGCAAAAAAACAACCTACACTCCCTAAAATAGTGAGATACTTTTATTAATAAATACGGTATTTATAAATAAAAAAGCTCCTATGTATATGTGTCAACATAGAAGCTTAAAACAACTTAAATAGTTCTGACTAGGGTTTTACTTTTTTATTTGGTGGGGTAATTTTAGTAGCGGGATGCCTATATGTTATCTATCTTGTCAATTTCTTCACGTAATCTTTCATATGCTTTGTTTATATGTTTTTGAACATTTTGTTGTGTTAAACCTATTTTTTCAGCAATTTCCTTATCAGTCAATTTTTTCCCAATATCTGGATTATATTTAAGTTTAAGACAATCTGCTTGGGGTTTTGTACAGTACTTATCCACAATTTTCCAGATATCTCCTAAAATCATGTACTCTAAAATATTTTTTTCTTTTTTAGCTACAGTTTCATGAAATGGTCTTTCTAAATTGCCGTCTCGATTGAGTTCGCGTTTATCAAGTGGCACATGTATTCCTTTCTCAGGTAATTTTTCTACTAATTTTCCATTTTCTGCACAGGGCGTACCGCTTGTAAATGATTCCTTATAATACCTATCGTGTTGGTCTTCTCGGGCAAAATATGTCCATAAAGGATATATTTTTAGATATTTTTTATACAGTTGCTCAATTGGAGGAAGGTTAAAATATTCTTGAATCGGACTGTCGTCAATTTTCTTTAGCTTAAACACAGTAACTAATATTATATACACTTTAATATAATCAGGCATTCCACTATAAAAGCTAGTAATACCTCTCGATTCGTCTAATCCAAATATTCTATTTAAAAATATTTTTTGCCTAAAATAAATTAGTTGGAATAATCTTTTTTCGTACTTATTCATGTCTTTTGAGAACTCTCTATAAATAGATGTATTGACAAAATGCATTGTTTCAAAGTAGTTTATATCAACAATGCTCCGTAGTAATTCATAATACACAGACCTTTGAGTAAAAGTTGTTCTCATATAGTTTAATTCAAAATCCAACAATCCTTCCCCTGATTCAATCTCTCCAAGTTGTTTTACTTTTAATTCTTTGAGTTCTTTTTTTATTAATTTGCATTCTACTAAATCATTCAACAGATCCTCATATCTGTCCCTGCTATAATCTCTTATTAGACCCTCAACTCTTTCTTTTATATTGCAGGATTTAACTATTTTATCTTGCTCATGTATTTCCTCTTCCATTTTCTGAATCTTGCTATAAATTTGCTCCATAGATTTCTTTATTTGATCTTCAGGGATGACTGTATTCCGTTTCCCATCTATGTGTTTGATTATTAATTTCTGTAAATCTTCAAAAGATTTACTTGCATTCTCGGTGCTATCCAAGTACTTTTCCTTAAATTCTTTGAAACTAAAATGCTCTTTTATTTCTCCTTTTTGAATGATATTAGTGAATTCAGCAAATACATAATTAAGGAGCATAGGGTCAAATGCTTCAGGGAGATTTTTTGTTAATTCTAATATGTCCTCTTCATATACAACACCCATAAGTAATTCACTTAATTCGTCTGCTACTTCTGGCACTAATTCATCTAGTTTATCTATGGGGTTTATGTTTTTTATCGGGTGTGCTTTAAAAAGCTCTTGCATAGAAGGATAATATTGGCTATCTAAGTAATCGAGTTTAAATTCGCGTCTTGTAACCCTGTCAATATTCATGTTTAAGTAATTATACAATTTCAACATGTATCTTTTTGAGTTTATATATGACTTTACACTAACAGCGTCTTCGTCAAGAGCTCTAATATTATTAATATCAATAAAACTCTCTTCAGGATTTTCTTGGTAATCAAAATCCTTTTGTTGATCTCTTAAATCATTAAAGACTTTATCAAAATACTTGATGATTGTAAGCAATTGGTTTTCGGGTTCTTCAAGTGAATAATGTTTTAGAGTGTATTTGTGTTTATTAAGGCTAATAGTAACACTTTTTACATTTATAACACTGTCACCCCAAATGGTTGTTACTTTCCGAGATTTTAAATCTTGGAAGGTAATAGTAGCATTCATATTTTTATTTTTAAAATCCATGATGGAAAATATTTTACATTTTTTTTGATGGAAAAACAACCCGGAAGTATTTAAACTTAAATTAGTGAAGTGCGATTTACTTCAACTGGTTAGAAATGTATTCAGCAGTACTTCCTGCGGCTTTCTTTAATGCTTTTTCTTTGGATTCTGACAAGCTTTTACCAAAGTCTTTTTCGGAAACATTCTTACTCGTTACAGCTGTATCAGTTTCAACATCAATTACTTTAACTTCAATTGTTGCCCGGGTTTGTTCAAGGCTCTTCATGACCTTCCCCCCAGGCAGTTCTATTCTGTTTCCCATGTATTCTGCGGATAGTGTTCCAATTATGAGTTTACTTGCTTTATTTCTGAGCTGGTTTGTTTCAGTTGATTCTACTATGACAGCCTCATACCCTTTTTCAGCCAATTTGGAAGCTAATTCCGTGATAGTAACCTTTACTGCGTCTGACCCTAAGTCCTGCGAAGTCAGGTTTATAGCCACTGTCTTTTTATACCGCTCCCTGGCTTTTTCTATTCCGGATTGAAGCTCATTTATTACCGCTTCAACCTTTTTTGAAATTGGGGCTAATTCTTCGTAAGCATCAACCTCTGTTTTCAACTCAATTGCTGGTTTTAATACCTGATTTAACGCACTGATTCTTTCTGTGTATTCAGAAATCTTTTTTTGCTTCGTTTCAAGCAAACTGCTATTTATTTCAACTAATTTCTTATTCGCCGCTTCCGCGGCTGTCCCTACTTTCTGTTGGTATACTATCTGCTCCTGAATTATCTTATCAATTTCAGCTTTAGGCACCAGGCACAACGCGTAAACCAGGAAATAGTCTTCAGAATAGCTTCTATATTTTGCTTTCCATTTCTCTAGGTACCAATCCCTGGCCTTTATCTGTCTTGTGAGTGCTTTTGATAGCTGGTCTTCGAGTTTTTGGGTAGTAATGGTGGGATCAAGAATGTCGGTACTTAAACCGTGGGCTGTCTGGATTCTTTCAAACCTGCTTTTTGTGTCCGTGCCGATAAATTTGACAACATTTGTAATCGCAGAACTAAGGGCATTATCCCTGGATTTCTTTTCTGTGTCAAGCTTGTCGGATAATCCCACAAATAACAGGAATTCGCCCTCGGAATAGGGTTCGTTTATGGTCCAGGAAGGCCTCTCTTTGTGCGAACTCCAGGTTAGTTTCTCTTCAAGAGGCTTTTCTATACCTGTTGACTTTATCCTTGGAGCGGTAGCACAACCGCTGGCAAATAATAGTAAAACAAACAAAAAAAGCTTTTTCACTGGCTATTTTATATCCAGGCCCTGTGTCTTAAGATCCTGAAACGCTTTCATGGCGTTATCATACTGCGTTTTGGCTTTTTCTTCGTTTACTTTATCTTTGCGTGCCTTTAAATCGGCAATGGATGAATCTGCAAGCTCTTTAATTGATTTGTCAATCTCAGATTTTGGTACTTTAGCTTTTAAATATACGGCATAATACGTCTGTTTTGTGTCATTTCTCTGCCATTTTTCCATGTACCATTCATCGGCTTTAATTTTTGATACAAATGCTGAGGAAATGATTTCCTGGAACTTGCGAGTAACATTGGTTGGGTCAACAATATCCGAAGACAGATTATAACTTGTCTGGATCTTCTGAAACCTGTCATTTACGTATGTGCTGACATATCTTGTCGCGTTTGTCATTGATTCCCGTTGGGCATCGTCCCGGGCATCCTTCTCTACGGCATACTTGCTTGAAAGGCCAACAAATACAAAATAGTCATTTATCATTTCGGGCTCGTTTACTGTCCATGTTGGCCGGCCAGTATGGCTTGACCAGATAAGCGTTTCATTGGGTTCAGCAGCTGGTTTTATCATCTGCTTATTAGCACAACCAGACATTAATGCCATTGCACATAACACAACCATAAATGTTTTTCTCATAAACCCTCCAATTATTACTTTTATAATTATTTTTTCTTTTGAAGCTTTATAATATCTCCTTCAGCAATTTCAGTTCCTTCCTTTATTTTGCAAATAGCAGATTCTTCGCCGGACACTTCTTTAACCTGTAAAACACCTATTTTCTTTTCTATAATTATTTTTTTCTTGGTTTTCGGATGTTCCTTTTCTTCCTGATAAATAACATCAAATTTCATGCCTTCTTCAACACCTGAACCGCTTCCAAGGTCTATAGTAACTTCCTTACCATCTACACTTATCACTGATCCCTGAATAGGGAAAGTATTTGACATTTTTTTCGTTATTTCTTTTTCATAAGTACGTTTTACCATTGAACTAAGCGTTGAATCAGCATCAAGAGAAGCATCGCCTTGGTCTGAGCTGAATAAACTACCTAATCCACCGCCGCCAGGTTTCATATTAAACGTTTCACTGAAAATAATTCCAGCAGTTTGTACATCAACAATTTTTATTTGAAGTACTATCAGGGCATCAACTTCCCACTGGTATTTTTGTGAATATTCATTATATACCTGTCTTCTGCTATAGTTTACATTCGTGACAGATCCAAGCACGCAATATTTAATACCAGCAATTTTACCGATTTTTACCGCATCTCCATCATTAATTGCTCCGGATTGACTGAAAGCTTGCTCTTCCATAATGGCCTGCAACTGTTTCCTTTCAATTACATCGAACCTTTTCTGATTCACAAGCAGGCTTACCATCTGTTCTTCTGCTACATAAGTTACGTTATAATCATCACGAACACCATTGAATTGAAACACCGCTATCTTATCCTTAGCCCAGCTCGCACCTGAAAATACAAACAACACAAATAAACCTAACAACATTTTACGCATAAAGGCCTCCTCCCCCGTAAAATTACGGGATTTGAATTTATTTGAATTTCTTGAATGCCTCTAAATATGCCTGTTCTACATCCTTCTCTGACTTCATATTTTCAACTGAAATTTCATGATTCATTGCTACTGACATCAGTTTGTTTATAAATTTCCCGCATGTTATGTTAACCCCGTTACTTCTGACTTTTGCTACACTATGATTTATATACCTGTTCTGTTTCTTGGTTAGTTTCAAGTTCATTCGCAGGAAATTATTCATTTTTAAATTGCTCCTTGTATTACTGTTATGCTGTTTTGTGCTTTACATAATTAAAAAAATATATCATTATACCTATTTATACTTCTTTATGGCTTCTTCTACCCTTTTTTCAAGTTCTTTCTCATCCCTGATTCCATTCAGGTTTATCTTTAGTTTCATGATAGCATTTATCAATGCACGGATAATGTAGGTTTTTGGCAGTTTGTACCCACCATTTGCTTTCATATCCGAGCTGAGTTTATATAACCATTCATCCATCTCTTTTGAGATGGTCAAAGGTATCCTTAATAACCCTTTAGCAATGTCCGACCGGAATTTCGTTCCCATGGCTAATTTATACAATATTCATTTGTATGTGTCAAGTGTGCTTTTGTGCATTACAGAAACTCATTTTCCGGATAATATATTTTTTAGTAACTTAACTTGATTTTCTAGATTATTATAAAATGGTTGTAATTTTTCTTCTTGATAATCAATTTCTTCAAGAACTTCTGCTGGGATTGATTTATCAAGCCATCTATGCCATATATCAATGAATTTATAGAACCCAGAATAATATTGTTGGGTTGATGGATCTGCAAGCCATTGTTTTTCAGTAAATATTTGAAGCATCTTATCATATAAAGGAAGGGTTTCTGTTCTAAATTTATTATTATCATGTTCAATAATTTTTCTGAAGGGTTCATAATAGGTCCCACTGTCTTTAAATGGTTTTGGTTGATTATCACATATTTTTTGCCAAGCTGATTTAGCTCCAATTTGAATTTCTACCCTTAATTCACCCTCCGCACGCATCTTCATATGATATCCAAGCAAAGGAGAATATAGCTCATTAATCTGTCGTTCAATAAATTCCATTTTCTTTTGTTCTTTCAAGCTTTTTTTGCCATAGAAATAGCCCACAAATCCAGTTATACCCATCGGTAATATAAGTTTAAGAAGATCAATCACTTCGCTCAGTAATTTCATTACACCATCATTCATCTTAACCTCCATACGTTAATCTTTCTATCACGTTTTTATTGTTCCATGAACACAGTTTTTCCTTCAACCTATCAATCGCATACTTCCCACTAAGTGGATCACTGTTAGGCCTGCCGCACAAAAGCGGCGTATGATTCAGAAGGTGTTTGAGTTCATCCCATTTGCACTGGTAAAACCCGCCTTCATAGCCTACCATGTACTGCAAATTTTGGGTATGGTTTACCATAACACCGGTCGTAACCCGGTCTGATGGTACAGAATACCTTATCTCCTGGCAGTCAGTAAGAATACGCTGGATATTTGTCTCTTCAATTTTCTCATCCCTAAGTGTTTTTTCAAGGCCTTTCCTAAAAGTCGCGGGAAGATTTCTTATATCATCAATCTTGATTCCCTGGCAGATAACAGTAAAGCAAGTAAGCTTATTTGTGAATATCAGGCATTTATACTGGGCTATCTTGAATAGATTGGCATACCATTCACCCAGGAAGGAATTATCAGGGTTAAGCGGGACAATCTGGTCCCGGGATACCGCCATTTCCTTAAAAAGTTTCTTAGTACAGCAGAGATAGGTCATGTTGGCACTACTATTCCAGCAAACAACTTTCATCAATAAGATAAGTTTGTTTTGCAATACATAAGGGCAACGAAGATTCATACTTTCTATGAATAATCAAAATTGAACCTTCTTCCTGAGCAACACTCTCTGTATCTATCATTAGGTATTGACGTCTTGTTAAAAGAACTCCTACTACTCCCGAACCATTATCAGAAAGTTGTGCAATTTTAACCGATGCAACAGCTAATGCATCATCAATCTTTTTTAACCGATTAATGAATTCTTTATCAAGATAAGCCTTATATATGCGACATCTACATGGTTTATTGATCAAAAATAATGTTTTTAATATTTCCTTGGTGCTTGGTCTTGATGTACTTGTGATATCAACATAAATAATACCTGGACTGTTGGTGGCAATGCCACTGCTGTCTCTAAACTTTTTGGCTTTTTCGTCAATTGCTTCGCTTATTGCAATTGCTTCAGGCTTATCTTTTATTGGTTCTTTTCTATTTGCTTCTATAAAATATTTCCAACTACTTCCAATTCTTGATGAAACAGAAAAATCAGGGCCACCTGTAGGAGTACTGGCAGTTCCAAGTATTTCTACTTGATATCCAGCCAATAGACATTCACCTACTTCATTGAACATATAATATAAATCTAAAAGATCTTTAACCTTCGCCTTCTCATTGAGAGCTTGATTTAATTCACAAATAAACCCAGAATCATCTCCAAGAGACTTCGCTCTACATAATGCAGCACCAATATCTCCAAGAATCATTCCGAATATTAATTTGGGACAATTTAGAAAAGGAATTTTATCTTCGTTGTCAGAAAGAACCTTAAGGCAATGTGAAATCGGGAAACTCTTTTTGGGCTTCGTACCATTTAGTATGTCAAGAAACTCGCTCCAATTTATGCTCCACCCAGGTAATTGCGACACACCTCCTTGTCGAAGAGCTTCAAAAGCTTTATGAATTGAATCTTGAACATCTTCATCACGAGTATGGCCATAAGAATAACCCACCTCTTCTAAAAATGTTTTAAACCACTGTGGTTTATGACCAACAGCTACTATTTGTTCTTGAAGAAAGAAAATACCACTAGCATAAAAATCTAATGGATTGCCAGCACAAGAAATGCTTTCATACAACAAATTTATGTCTATTATTCCATCCTCAACAACCCTTGTCTGGTTATTTGATGTACCATCACCTTGTTCATTCATTTTGCTAATTACCCAATATCATCTTCTGATTGTTGACTTATAAAATAATACTACTAAATTAATTCTAACTTTTTATAGACGATAAGTCAAACAATATTAACACTACAAAAAATAGGTACCAAGGGCCTTTTAACGACATGCCCAGGTCATAAAGCACAATACAATTAGTAGGTTCATGGCTATGCCTCCACAAATCCACCATCCAGGAATACCTTTCTGTCAATCAATGCCTTTGCCAGCTCCTTGACGAGATAAGTGTCATTTTCATATCCAGTATCAAATACTATATTCCCGCGTAAGTGCTTGATAAAATACATAGACAGCAACAGGTTCTTAATCGGATTGTCTTTAAGCACCTCAAATTCCTGCCCATCTTCATCCCTACTATCTATACTGACTTTGATAAATTTCCTGTCAGCAAAATACTTATCCAGCTTAGGTAAGGATTTATTGTATTCCTGCACAGCAATATCTGTATATCTTTCAACAATCTCCTCCTTGCGGCCAGAAATCTTTTCGTCAAAATACTTTAGTATCTCCTGCAATTTCTTGTTAGAAGCGGATTCAGTCAGGAACTTGTCTATCTTATAGAACCTAACTGATTCTTTCTTAAGGCCCGCTTCGGATTTTGTTGGCAATTCATCCGCTTCTTCCCTATAACTGAGGCTTCCAAAATAGATATACGCGATTTTTTGTTCCTGAAGCTCTTCTATTTTGCTTAATGGAACAGCAGGGCAGTATTTCTCATTGTTGACTGCATATAGCCGGCTGAATTCCTTAGCAATCTGCCTTTTCTTCTCAGAAAACTCATCCAGTTCAGGATAACACTTTACAACATCGCCTGTAAGTTTACAGTTGTATATGATTGGTTTCTCCTTTGAAGCAGGATATTTTAACTGGAATTCTGTTATTTCCGGCTTTAGGGAAAGGAAACCTTCTGCCGTAGTGATGCTTTTAAGATAATCGGCATACCTGAAGTTGTGTGTTTCAAACCCATATAAAATAAGCATCTTTTCAAATGCACTGAAATCCTCTATTTTCAGGATTTTATCAAGATGCATATTGTCCAGACTTTCATAACCAACCATTTTGACTTCCGGATCCTTGCTTTTTACAAAAGTTCGCAGTTCGTTGAAATCGTGGTAGCAGGCTTTAAGTATCTCTTTTACACTATAGTGAGTCCAGTCTTTCTTAAGCTGTTCCTTTGCTATTTCAAGCAGGTCCGGGAACCTGATATCACTATCTATAAAGTAGATAACCGCCTTTATTTCTTCAAGAAATAACTTTAGCTTATCATTTTCTGTATAGTCATTCACGCCTGAACTAAATTCTCTAGTATAATCGAGTTGTTTTAATTCCGGCGGAATAAACTTTTCCTGATTGATTGCATCCGTGAGTTTATCCCTTAGGCATTTATAACTACCAAAACTATACGCCGGGTGAATACCTTCTTTTAATAGCTTTGATAGTGGTACTTCAACTTTAGTAAAATTCAACCTTTTAAATCCATTAACTTTCTTGTCTGATTTTAAAGATAATCTGTATACGCTAAACATGATGGCCTCCTTTTAGGCTATAAGTTTATTGAATGTCTCAATCTCTGACTGAATTCTTACTTTCGTTTCTTCGATATCCTCCTGAGTAATTATATCTTTCTCAGTGAGCTTATTGATGCACCCATACGCAACAATCCTGCCCAGGTCAGTTTCCTGGTTAAACAAATCTTCTATTTCTTCAATAAACTCAATCTGGTCATTCTTAAGTCTAGGAATGCTCTCTGAACACAGTTTACTGAAATCAATTTTCTTGCTCAGTGATTCGATCATTTCCTTTGGCACAGTTCCCGGTCTCCTGGTTTCAACCTGCAAGGCACTGTATGCAAACAAGGTAATGTCTTCTTCGTTGTTCACGAGATCGTTCCATGCTTTGGTTTTGGCAAGCTCTGATAAATTATGCTTAATCAGTAATTCTGCCTTTCGCATAAAATCGTTCGTAGTAAATAGCTCATACACTAAATTTACATTTGACAGTTCGGAGTCATCCTTGAAATAGTCTGCCAGCAGGTCAAAACAGATTTCAAACTTGTGCATGATTTCATCGCGTTTTATTGAAGCGTCATTTAATCCCACTGGAATACTGGATTCTATGACATACCTTGCACTATCTGTAAGATTTGGAGTAGTATCACTACAAATCTCTGTTTTTGCCAGCTCAACTGCACGGTTAGCAATTATGTTCCTGTAGATAAATCCTAACCGGCGGCCATCAAGCGAAAGAGTCCCGCTTGTCTCTTTAAGCACAAGCTCACTGAATTTTGCCAGGAATACCGGTAATGTATCCATATGTTCCCGCAATTTCATGAAATGCTTAGCAGATTTCTTTAGAACCTTGCTTAAAGTTTCGCCGGTAAGCGTGGTATCTTCCTGCGTGATTGTCTTACAGTTTTTGCCTGAAGTCCATTCACTGATTGCAATTCCATCGTCACCATTGATATGAGTCAGTACCTTTATCCTGTTTTCTTCACTCATTTTCATTGCTTCCGGTGGATAAAGAAACAATGCAAACCTGCCAATCAATGCTTCGTCCAACTGCTGAGCACCGGCATAGCTTGAAAAGTTCATCGCACTGAAACACCATTTCACGGCTGTTGGAATGCCCATGATTTTCCTAGAGCGGATTATCTCCAGCCATTTGGATTGCATTTCCGGTAATGCCCTGTTTAGTTCGTCTATAAGGATAAACTCCTTATCCCAGATTGTGACTGTCGACGGAATATACTCAACCCTGCCTTGCTTGAGCATCTGAATGTTTGGATAGCCCAATACATCTTCAAACAACGCTTTTGAAGCGTCATAAGCAATAAATTTCTTGCCCAGGGATTCTGCAAGTTTGTAGATTACCTGGGTTTTTGCGGTCCCGTGGCTTCCAATAAGTAACAACGGATCACCGGTAAGCAAACATGCCAACAACAAATTCTCATCCTTCTCTGTCCAACCATAAATTCCTAACTTTTCTAATAACATAGTATTCTCCTTGGCCCTTTTTGGGCATAAAAATAGAGAGGTTTATTTCCTCTCTTTTGTAACTTAAAACTTAACTGAAATTGAATCTTATTGTCCGACCACCTCCTTGATATCGTCAAGCTGCACTACATCCCCGAAGGGTTGAAACTCAGAGCAGCTCATTTTACCGTCAAACATTATTGTGAGTATCCTTGGATTAAATACCCTCAACTTTTCTGCAAGGTCATCCTTTAAATTAGCATAGCCATCGGTAATTACTATTGAATGTTCATACCTGTTTTCAAGGATTGATAATGCTATGCAATCAAAATCAGTCCCGCCAGTGCTTGAAGTCTTGCCTTTCACCAGGTCAGTAAACGGGATTTCTTTAACAACATTAGAAAACGCGTATACTTTCCCGAGTTTATCTTTGATTGTCATAAGCACGCCAACAATATCCGGCAGGCAATCCTGAAAACTACCGCTGACATCAAGATATACTACAATCCCGCTTTTTGGCTTAAGGCTGCTTTTGGGGATGTAATACCTTACAGGATATACACCACAAGATAGTAACACCGCTGCACGCCTGAGCCTGCAACCTGATGTAAGCACAGGTGAAACCCGTTCTGCGTCGTTACCCACAAACGACTTAAATTTGCTTTTAACTGTATTTGAAACATACCGCTCAAGAATCTGCTTTCTTAGTGTAAACTTGCTTTTAAGAATCTCTATGAACAAATCAGCAAGATTATTGTTGCTTCCAGCGTTCTTTCTGTACTGCTTTGAGATATTGTCCTTTAGCTCGCTAGCAATTTTCTCCGCAATATCAGCAGGAATGTTACCTTCACCGGAATGCGAGCCAATAAGCGTTATACCCGCAGGTACAGTATCAGCAAGTATCCTTAGCGTCTGAATTACATCGCCAGTAGTAATTTTTGGCCCGCAATAATATAGGTTGCCATACAAGCCCTCAAACCGCGTCTCCCGCAGGTTGCTGTTTGGCCTTAGTAACCCGGTTAAGCCGGTAGCAGTGTAGAGTTTAGCGAAGAACTTACCACCGTCAGATTGCTCACAATACAGTTTACTTATCACAGCATTGATTATGCTGTCGGTAGCAATGTTTTCAAGGTCACCGCAACGGTAAATAAAATGGTTGAACATCGGGTGTAACAGTTCGTGAAATACCACACTAAACAAATCTTCCTGGGTTTTAACATGCTCTTCAAGAAAATCAGGGTTGAATCTAAGGACCCCTTCTTTTGTAATACAAACCGTGGGAGTATCCCTGGCTTCAATAGTTTTACTGATAAATCTTGCCACATAGGACTCCCAGCCGAGTGCCTTCCTTAATGTTTCTCTTACTGTTTCAAGTGTTATCTGCATAAAACTAACCTCCTAAAATAAAAATAGCGAGAGGCAACCCTTTTACAGATTACCTCCCGCTTTTGCATTGAACATTATCCTTTACACTTCCAATTTCAGGAACTCAAGTGCTTTTTCTGCCCGGGCGGAAGCACCCAGCAGCATCCTATTGTCGCCCTTGATTGCCTTAACCCAGTTATCCAGGTATGCAGCATTGTGGGCGGGCAAGGATATCCCGAAATAGTGGCACAGGATTGCACTCCCTATCTCTGCGACAAGTTCCTCTTTGCCGTAGGATTGATGGTAATTGCTTATACCATCACCATTGAACCGGTCCAACCTCCCTTTGGAACCTGTCCAATGCAGCAATTCGTGCATAAAAGTCGCATAATAATGATCCGAATCGTTAAACCGCTCAATTACCGGCATATTGATTGTGTCGCTTTCAGGATTATATGAAGCAGTCGACCCGCCGAATTCAATTTTAGGATTGATTCTTTGGATAAACGCCTCAATATCTTCCCGCCGGGGATTGTTGTTTAACTTTTCCGGCCTGGAAATACCTTCGGTATCAGCGAGTTTAAACACGCGGTAATACCTCAGGAGAACAAAATACTCCGGCTTTTCTTCAGGCTTTTTATTCTCTGCATCAGCTTTGTGTTTCTCAATCGGTTTCCAGAATATCACAATCTGTGCTTTAGCACCTTTCTTAATTTTTCCGCCAAGCTGTTTAACCTGGTTGAATGAAAGATAATAATCTTCATTCTCAAAGGCTAACAATAGGCGGTTAATTCCACCATATGGCTTCTTGCTCACCATGTTTTGCTTAGGAATAACAATCCAGGGCCTTTCCCAGGGCACAACTCCCTTTTCCATTTCAGCTAAAATCTTGTTCGTAACAATTTCTGTGACGTTATTCATAGGACCCCTCCTCTTGTTTAATTAAACCTTTTGACTGCATCGAAAAATGTTCATCGCCGGCATTTCCAGTGATTATGTGATCCAAAACTTCAATGCCAAGCAATTTTCCACACTCAATCAGCCGTTTTGTGAGCTTAAGGTCATCATCACTTGGCGTTAAATCAAAACTTGGATGATTATGAACCAGTATAATGCTCGCCGAGGAATTCAAAATCGCAGCCTTAAACACTTCCCTCGGGTGAACCATGCTGGCATTAAGTATGCCCACAGAAACAACCTCTATGCCAGTCACGCTGTTCCGTGCAGACAAATGGATTGACATAAAATATTCACGGTCCATTTTGCCAAGCATTGCCTTGATGACCGCAATAGCCTCAATCGGTTTAGTGATAACTGGCCCCGGCTTTTTATCCCGTACTAACTCTAGATGAACAAACGATTGATTAAACTTGTTTTTCATTGCTGCCTCCCGGAACATTCATAATAGAAAGCTCCTTTTTTTATTGCCTTACCGATGTTTGTCCAGCCAACACTCATGATTTGCCTGCTGGATAACTCCTGCTCTGTGCCGTCAATCCAATTTGTCACATAGAAAACCTTGGACTTCTTGTCATAGGACACGGTTTTTGAGGATTTACAGTCATAGTTAAGGGCTATAAAAAACTCGCCCGGCCCCTTGAACAAGATTTTCTTCAAGTGTTCCAGTGACTTTACCTGTAGTACTTTCATTATCTCACCTCCTTAAGCACGTAACCCCATTTATTAGCCAAACCTTTAGCTGCATTTACATCATTTTCTTTCTCGCTATTACGCAATTTCTCGTATAGCGTTTTCTTGTGTTCATCGATTGCTATACACATAGCCTGATTAAGATCTGCAAAGTCGCCATCCTGCCACCAATTAAAACCGTATTCAACGCTCTTGCACCCAAGATCACTGTCAAACTGCTGGATGAACTTTATCGTATAGACAGGGTCATCAAAATACGTGGTGTAAAAGCCATAACGGTCATAGTGGGCTATGAACGAACAATGCAGATGTAAATGCTCGTACAACCTTTTGGTAAATTTACTGAAAAGGTCCGGCTTGTCTTTACCTGGATTTGAAACCAATGTTTCAATAAATCTTATCCAGTTTTTTAGCACCAACTCTTTTTCTTTTGCTGTCATAAACTTTACGTCTTTAAATTTGTTGTTCATTTGTTTTATCCTCCGATAAAAAAATAGGGGAGCAACTCCGATTAGCACAGAATTGCTCCCCTTTTGCTTAAATTTAACACTAACCTTACTTCTCCTCTACGGCAGGTTCATGGCACAATCTGCACCGGTAGCTTTTGTCATAATGCTCCCATGAAGTGTCATCGAGCTTTAATTCTTTACCTTTGCTATCGTAAAGAAAATTCACATACCAGCCGCGATAGAACTTACATCTCATTTTTGTCTTACATCCTTTCGGACATTTAAGTTTCATATTGATACCTCCTTATTCCTTGTTTTTTCAACGAATTTTACCAGGCACTGTCTGCAAACATTGCCTGACACACTGTATCGGCCGGAACCTTTTGAAAATGCTAAGCAATTCTCTCCCATCCTGATTTTTCGGCCGCAGGGATTACATATCCTTGCACCACCAGCAGTTTCCATTACGAAACGGTTATCTTTCATGGCATCCTCCGTTAGTAATCTTCAGGTCTCATGAATGTTACTGCCTGGCCATCTGCGATTACCCAGATTTTGTCCTTTTCGACCACACGTAACCGCATACAATCAGAATCCTCCGGGCCCGATTGTTTAAGCATCTCAATCCCTTTTTGAACAAGAATCATCCGCTTGTCCTTGTCTTCGTAACCGCCGTCATAAAACAGGTTAGCGGTGAATATCACGGCGTAACGGCCACACTGCCCAACTTTCACAAGGATTCCGTCAGAAATCGCTTGCTCGAGCGTGTAAGCACTGATGATAGGCATATCATCAAAAATGTTTTTACACATATTGCACCTCCTGATAAAAATTAGGGAGTGACCTGTATAGCAACAAGACACTCCCTTTTATTTGCTTCATTTGAATCTAACCCTACCAGCTCGAACAATGGTCCTTGCGATATCCGCACCAGCTGCACACCTGACCGTTTTCACACGGGTAAAATACACCTGTCTTGATTGACTTGGAAACAAACCCTATCAGCTTGAGCAACCTGTTAAGTTGAGCTTCACCTCTTGGCGGTGAAGAAATAGTCTGAACCTTTGGCGTCTTGTTCTTAACCATCACGTCAAAGATTAAAGCCTTTGGTTCTTTGCCCTTCAGAAACTTGTACGCCAGGTTATACGCAGTGAGCTGAAGGTCATTTTCCGCGGCATTCTGAGCATAGGATCGCTTGGCTGTCTTGCTGTCCCGGATATTTGACTCAGCATCAATCACATCCATATATCCCTGAAATCCGTATTCCACCGGTGCCTCGAACTCCAAAATAAAATGTTCTTCAACACTAACCGGCTGGATTTTCGGTGACAACTCTGCGTGGTAAACTTTTACAAGCCCAACACCCAAATCCTTCACATCTCCGGGCTTATCTTCACCAAAATTAAATTCCTCCTGGAGATAACTTTCAAACGCGGTTGAGTAAATATCCAGAACATCATTGAGAGGCAGGTCAGAAAAGCTCGTTATCTTCTGCCTGAAGTTCTGCTCTATCCCAGAATGCACCGCTTTTCCTAGAGTCAAGCCTGCATCCGGTGGTATCTTGATGCCTTCGCAATATCGATAGTAATACTGGAGCGGGCACCTCAAATACATCTTGATTTTTGAAACCGAAAGAAGTTCTTTTCCGTTATCTCTGTCCATAAATTATCCTCCAAGGATAAAAAAATAGCAGGGCTTTGAAGTCCATCAGGACTCTGACTTAATGTCTGCCCTGCTTTTGCTGATTTACTTCTGAAATGCCTTCGGTTTAGGAATTGTTACATTCCCTGTTGAAACCGGGTTTGCTTCAATAAGTTTCTTTGCCTCAAGCCGAATCTTTTCAATCTCAGACTTTGCCGCTAGCCAATTGACATAGCTGCGATCAATTTTGACTAGCTCTTCCAAAGTTTTGCCCTTGTACTTCCCGAAATTCACTATGAGCGGAACATCGGCCTTGGGTTTCTCCTTTGTAAACCCGTTAGCGTTGCCGTTACTGTGTCCATTGCCATTTCTGCTCTCCTGTATATAGAGCGATATGGCCACTTTTATCAAAGAGTCTTCTGATAAAAATGAGACACCTTTTTCCTTCTTAATTTCTTCAAATACTTCCAGGCTGGTAATTACTGCTTGTTTTAAGGCCTCTTTAGAAATTGTGTTCATGTTGTTTCTCCTTTGCCCTTAGGGCAAAAAAATAGCAACCCCTTTCTGAGATTGCTTATTTTTACTTCTCGTTTCTGTTTCTTACCTCAAATTCTGGCTTTCTTTTACTATCTTGTAGTACCTGCGTGTTTTCTTAACGACATGCTGGCCGATAAGAAATACTACCAACAGGCACTGGAATGCTTCTACAACCAATTTGCGGACAGAAGCACTCCTAACAAGAAAGTTTATCGGGATTTTAGCAAGCATTGATATCACCTCCTTTTTTCGCGTTTAGCTGAAGCTAAAAGCTTCCGCGGGAATAAACCCTTAGAACAACCAATGGTCCGCCGGATTCTCCTCCACAAAATCCGGGTACTTTAACAAAATCGCGTACCGTTTCCATACCAGCTTAACACCGTGAAAACGGGCATATCCAATCAACCAAAAAGAAACACCAATGCTTGAGATCATGTTGCAAATGCCTACGAAGCTGGCAACCCCGGTGAAAATGCTTATACTTCCACTGGCGGCCAGGTTGGCAAGGAATCCAAGCAAAGGAAAGTACGCGAATGCCCGTAACAAATACTTCGGAACAGATCTCAACACCAGCCATTGGATAATAAAGAATCCAATGGATATTCCCATGAAAAACCATCCGCTCATAAAAAGCATGTATCATCACCCCCTTTTTAATATTTGTCTACGAACCAACCAAGGTAAATCACTAAAACAAAAGCCCCTATTATGGACAGAAGCTTTACTAACAGCAAAACCTGCAACCCTATTATGCTCGTTATGAAGCCCAGCATATTTTCACCCCCTTTTTGCGGATTAAATAACACGTGCCACAGCTTACGCAACGTTTTACTTTTATCCGTCTATTTACTGTAAAACCCGCCACTTCAAGAGTCTTGCAACCGCATATCCTGCAAACCATGTTCCGTTCACCTCCTTGCCTTGCAGCGTTTCTTCTCAGGATATTTACAGCGTTTTACCCTGTCGCATTTGCCGCCGAGAAGCCGTACTGCAAGCCAGCAATTAACTCCAAGTTTCTTACTACTAAGAATTCTGGTACACATCCCACGCCTCCTATGAAGTTTTATTTTCTGCACTCAATTTTTCGACTACTTTTACTATTAACCAAACTACTAGCCCAATTGTGCACCAGAACAGAATCTTGAGTACCAACAGAACTGGATTAAAATGGTCATCCATGTTTTTTTACCTCCTTTTTGATAGTTTCTGCGATAACTTCCGCAGCACAGTCAACAATTTTGCTCAACTTCTGCCAATACTTCTTTGCTACTTCCACAGCCTCTGTCTTGCTCTCCGGAACCTTAAACTTAATGTTTAAATCTTTCACCTGACACCTCCTGTTTGGCTTTATTTTCGTGCAAATAATCCAATAGAGCATAAACATCCTTGAAATCAAGATATTCATGCGGATTATGCACATTCCTGAGCTGACGTAACCTTAGATCTACAAAAAACAGCTTGTCCTTAATCCTGAAAATCGGCAACCTGTTCATTTTTCCTCACTTTCCGTGTTGTCTTCTGTAACTTTGTCCATCAACTTTTCAACTAATTTCACTCTGTCTGCCGGAGCCAGGCCTTCGCACATGACTGACCAGAAAAAATGGGTTGTCAGTTCGATGGTCGGTATTCTTTCTACTAAGTTGCAGGTTGAATCAAATATCTTAGCCATTGGTATCACCTCCCCTTTTAAAAGATTTGAATGTCAAAACTGTCATCAGCAGTTTTTAATTCTTTTTTGAGCCGTGTGACAAGTTCCCTTGGCACCTTAATACGTTTCTCTTTTGCCCTGATTAATGCCTGGCTAAGAGAATCTTTGCTGACATAGTAACTGCCAGTTTCATTTAAGCTAAAGCAATTCTCAATGAAACTGATTTCTTCTTCAGTTACATGGTCATAAACATTCTTATAGCTAACTCTGTAGATGTCTACTCCCATCGATATCACCGCCTTTTTGAGCAGAATACAAACTACTTATGGCTACTTAAAATAAAACAGCAGCCATATTACCCACCAAACTGCTCCGACGATGAGTAAAACAAAATACAAACTAATAAACCTGAACAACCACCAAATCATAAGCATCACCGCCTTTTTTCGCGATAGCTATTGATATTCCGCGTATGCCCTATATCTCAAGGCATTTTTCGCGGACTGCATCTAAAACCCTGCCCTGCATGTACTCACACTTCCCATGACCTGCACACCTCAAATTTCCGGCTACAACAACCAACATTGCTGCTAACTTCACTACTGGTCCGTAGAAAATCTTATACAGCATAGAAATCACCTCCTTGACTGACGAATTTCTCCCCCTGCTTTTTTTGGCGGGCATATTACCCTTCAATTGCTTCTACGAGAATCTGCTCCAATATGTTCATTCCTTCATCATTCTGCATGAATATCACCTCCCACCTTTATCTGTTTGCACCACCGGACAGATATGCTCATCATAAGTCGTGGTCACCCGTTTGTCAGTCATCGTGTCTACAACCATTCATTTCCCATTCGTGTTCTGCATCCAAGTGACGGACTTCCAACTGCATCCAATCATCATGTCTCTCGATGGCTTCATCTTCAAGAATCCCCTTCATTCTCGCTATCGCAGCATCAAGTGCTCTTTCTGCCTTCTTGAAGTTTGTGTAGCGTTTGTAAAGGATAAACCCAAACAAACCAAGAACTACTAGAATGATTTTCTTCATGTTTCTCACCTCCTTTTTTATTAGAATTGGTCCAGACAAGGTTAGCCTGACAGCGGATTGCCTTCTGGACCCCCTATCCGGCGTAAAACGGAACTGTTTTCCTATCTACATACACCTGGGTCCCGTGAATATTTTCAAATTTTGGGATTCATATAGGGGCAAATTTCTGGTGCAGGAATTTTTGGGGATTTTTGGGTTATATAAGGCGAGTTCGATTGACAGGATTGCTTAAAAGAGATAGAATTTTAAAATGAAAGAAATCACTTTAAAACTATATTGTGACGAAGCACAACAAGTCGAAGTTAGCTTTTCCGGCAATAATCAAGAAAAATGGATATATATGGGTATATTACTGGTACCTGTCGACAGTTTAGATACCTTATTAAACAATCTTTTAAACGCAAGATGCGGCGATAAAAATAGAAATTGGGAATGGGGCAATTGCGGCAAAATTAATGACTGTAAATATCATGAGAAAAACAATAAAGAAGTTCATTACAGCGAACTTGATGATACAGAGAAATATTATATAGCCAAAAGATGGGTTGATTATCTATTAAATGATAAAAATCTCATATATTTTTATATCTTAGGATTAAATTATTCTAAATTAAACCTTGATTATTTTGGAGATCACAACACATCTGTAAATGCCTACAACAGATTCTTCAGAACAGCAATATTGAAATCAGCAAAAAGCTATTTTTACAAGTACGACAAATTACGCATAAAAGATATTTATCATGACTTTGACGAAAGCAAAAGCAGCCATGAATATTTTCCGTGGCACTCAATAAAATTCATTAACAATAAAGATGATAAATTAATGTTTGAGAACGAAGAAATAAAATTTATTTCATCTTCGCACAAAAAGTCTGATGATTTAAACTCGCATTTAATACAACTTATTGATTTAATTACAGGATGCACGATGAATTGCCTACACAACAGTACAAATAATCAAGAAAAAATTAATATATCGAAACAATTCTATCCTATTTTAAGAGAAATTATTAAACAACCGAACAAAAAAGATTGTTATTATAATTGTTTTAATAGACAAAAAGTTGAATTTTTTCCAAAAAATGACATAAGAACGGTAAAAGAAGATGATTTTATAAAAAAAGAATTGTTTAGGAGCAATTCTTTTTATAGCAATAGAGAAATATTAATTGAGCTGAGAGATCAATTAGGTCTATTCAATAATATTACTTCAATTAAGTAAACTTTATGGGACCATTGGAAACATGGGCAATCATCAAGGTCAGCTATAATCCAGGCACGAACCAGGCAGCGGGCGGGATTTGTGGCACAGCATTCTTTGTAAGTAAAAACACATTCATTTCGGCTCACCATTGTTTTAACAGCCCTGTATTTATCCCCAATCCGGGTTTTTCCAAGGTAAAGGTATTCCTAACAAATGAGAGCGGGCGTATTATTGAAAACATTGCGATAGACAGGTTGGTTCCGGAATATGATCTAACGGTAGGGCGATTGAATAACCAGGAAAATGCTGATGTTTTGCCAACGGAAAGTGAATTCAAGGTAGGCGATGAAGTTTACAACATCGGATTTCCAAAAGATGAAAGTTTAGTTAAGTTTAATTTAAAGATATCTAACGGTAAACTGAAGGTTGACAAGGTGAGAGTAAAAGCGTTCCAACAAAGCGGTACAATTAAGGCTACCCCGATAGCGATGCTCAGTTCAAATGATATAAACATAACCGGTAAACAGGTGATAAAACTAAGCTATACCTCCCGGAGAGGTTTTTCTGGTGGCCCGCTAATTTTGGGCGGAAAAGTAATAGGAATGATGTCCCTTGTAATACCATCAGAATATGATCCCGCCCAACCTGCTATGGCAATAAGAATGGCTGACATATCAAAATATGTCGATTTTTAAGCTTTAAATGCCCTTTTTAGACCTCAAATAGCCCAAAATAGGGTTATCCCAGGGCATCCAGGCTTGAAGCCGCTTTCACGGTATCTACGGGTTTTTCTGGTGCCTTAGCCACATTTTGGCCCATATCCTTAAACCTCTCCCTGGCAAGCTTCCTGGTATCCTCTGCAAGAGTACCCGCATATTCGCGGAATAGCTCTGACATACTCTTTTTCTGTAATAATGCAGCCATCTTGATAAACTCAAATACATCATTTTTTAAATAGAACTTTACGGATTTCATTCCTTCCATCTTTTTTTCCTCCTTTTGTGGTTCTAATTCAAGCTTTAAATTGACCTTTGCCTGCTCAAACATGTCATCCAGTCCGGGCCTGGATTTTTTGAAGTCCTTCCGCCATTTTTCCCACTCCTCTTTTGAAATTTCGCGAGGCGGGTTAATTTGCTTCTCCAATTCGAGATTAATGTAATACTCCCTGTTTGTGTCCTGGACCGCCTTGCAGAGCGTCCGCAGGACTTTGGACATACTGCTTCTCTTGCGGTAAGCAAGTGCCAGGATACTACCATAGAGGTCCCGCGGCAACCAGAACTTAATTGAGCACCCATCTTCCATAATATTGCCCATAACTAACGCTCCTTGGGAATAAGGGCAATTTGCCCTCTACATATATAATATATGCAAAAGTCAAAATAATTCAAGTTATTCCATTTACATACAAACGAGTACAAAACACGTTTTCTTTAACTTTGCGAAACAGGGGAATTTGGGTCAAAAGATGGGTTTAGGGCTGGGAATATAAGGGAATTTACATAGGTATGACGCACCAGGAACGAAGGGTTGCGGTAGTTTCAGGTTTACAGTTTTTGGTAGGAGTGTTGGGTAAAGGTGAAAATAGTCTTTTCACGTTACTTTATATCTTGATTCGTTAGTTATATTTTTATTTTTTCTTTCCTTTTCTGATAACTCTTTTATCATACTGTTAAAACTCTCTGCTAAGTCTTTAAATTCATCGTTTTTTCTTAAGTTTATTTCTATATCAAAATTCCCTTTTGCAACTTCTTCAGTTACTTTTTTAAACCTGTATACCGGTCCCGCTATTTTGTGCGAATAAAACAACACAAATATTGCTGTTATCAAAACTATTACAATTTCAGACGCTATTATTGCTGGCAAAATTAAATCTGTTTGTTTTACTATTTTTGGATCTTCGCCAATTTTATCCGTTACATAATACAAACTTGCTGAATTTATTTTTTCCTGTTTTGCTGAATAAAAATATATTATACCGCCTGTTAAAACTGAAGAGAAAGTTATCATTAACAGGAATTTGTAAAATACTCTGAACTGAAACTTTTTATCAATTAAGAATTGTCTTCTAAGATTATTTTTCATCGGGGCTATTTAATTACCCCTACTTTCTTGAGAACCTTAATTGTTTCTGATCCTTTTTGAGCTCTTACTAAGTACACATATACACCGCTTGCTATACCTGTTGTATCCCAGGTATATTCATAACAATATTCATTATTTGTTTCCTGCCACCCGCCGCCTGCCAATTGCTGGCTATGTATAAGCTCTCCTGCAATATTATATATCCTTATTTCAACTGTATCCGCTATCCCTACCTCTATATGAATTACAGGATTCTTACTGCCTTTTACAGGGTTTGGATACGCATAAACTTCATTTAGTTTGAAAGTCGGGTCAGCTTGTACTGCGTTTGCTTTCTTCGGGTTCACTGAAAACACAGACATCCCGCTACCGCTATAGTTTACACCCACTATTTTAGCCTGGCCGCTTACATCTACAGTTTTGCCAAATACATTGCTTATGGTTAGTCCCTGGCCATTTACTGTTATATTGCTGTATGGTGCATAGATTATTCCTTTCATCTCTCCCTGGCCGCTGATTTGGATAGTTTCTGAGCTGTTAGAATAAATTATCAGGTTATACGGGTCAGAATCTGTCTTATGAACTTCACTCTGGCCGGATACATATATTTCTCCTGTACAAAATATCCTTACCTGTCCTTCAAAATACAATTTTGTTTGCCCTGACATGTCTATACCTGTTAAATAGTAGGTTCCTGTTGTAATTGTAAGTGAATCCTGCCCCGATAGTTTTAATACCCCATTTACTAATGCCTGGTTACCTTTTGAGGTTACCGGGATACTAACATTATCATTGTTTTGTGAAACATAAGCTTGAATTGTAGATAAATCAATTACGTATGGATTTATTGCAAATGCATTTTGGGTGACTGTTCCTGTTATCTGGCTTTGACCTGTAATAGTTACTGTTTGTGCTTCGGCATCACCGTCTATCAGTGCCTGACCCTCAAGTTTTATTTGCCCGTTACTCCTTATATTACCGTAAATTTTACCCTGCCCGCCTAAATTTATTTCTTCAGATGCAAATGCCGCATATTCACTTATATTTGTTACGTAAACTGTTAGAGATTGTAAGATTTCAACATTCCCAATATTGTCTGTTGAGCAGTATTCTATTGTGTGGATTCCTTCTGTACTAATGGTAAGCGGTAAGTTGTAAGTAGTAAACGGTGAACCGCCAATAGAATATTTGATTTCTTTCACTCCGGAAGCT
>Ga0208977_1000071_pt1 | contig 118053 bp, 101 predicted proteins | sample RifOxyA2_FD_184030 | JGI IMG/M metagenome (GOLD analysis project Ga0208977, IMG submission 184030) | Groundwater microbial communities from Rifle, Colorado - Rifle Oxygen_injection A2 (SPAdes) | ecosystem: Environmental > Aquatic > Deep subsurface > Groundwater | place: Rifle, Colorado, United... | reverse complement strand
CTTGCGCCGAAACAGTGACGTTGCTGCCGGTCTCCGATCCGGAGGCTCTGATGGCATTGCTATAACCGAAAAAAGTGGAGTTGGTTTGCCCGCCTATGCTGGCCGCTCCGGCTATGCTGGCCTGTCCAACCACGTAAACATTACTGCTTATATACACCCCGCCGTACTGAGCCGCCGTAGCCGATGCAATATACACATTGGATAAAAAGTTAACGGAGGAAACGTTCACCATGTTCCAGCTATTCATATTCAGCGTGGTGGTGGCCACATGGTTGCCTAAGTTATCCCATACAGCGCTTACGTTATCCCAGTAGAGCCAGCCGCCGACATTTTTACGGAGGATCTGACCCGACGCCCCATCACTTACAAACAGAGCGCCGGCGCTGGGAAAATAAACATTCCCCGCAAACGTTGATCTACCCGTAACATAGACATCGCTTGAAGTCTCTATGGCGCCGTTAAAGATGGTATTGCCTGGAGCTGTGGAAATATGTGTCCGGACATCGGTTGAGCCGAAGATGGTAAAACCTTTTATTTCCAGGTCCGGATCGTGCACATTGCCGTCCGTCCCCAAAACGGTAAGATCATCCTCGGAACCCAGTTCGGTTCCGATCTGGGAATGAGCGTCAGGGACAAGTGAAGGCAGCGGCAGTGAGGAAAAGAAAGGGAACGAAAAGATAGCAAAGATAGTAAAAAACCAAGGGAAAGATTCCCCTCTTCGTACCCCCCCTATTATCATACTTACCCCCCTGCCATACAGAACCCAGAGGCGCAACACAAACCGGCTCAGCATCCTAATGCTTTAACAGCACCTTACATTACCTAAAGCCCGTCCGCAAAAGATATGAACCGGAATCACCAACCCCTTGAATCAAGGATACCAGATAAACCCATAAGTGTCAATACTATAGGTATTTTTATTATTAATACTGCTGGTATGCATTAAACCGGATCTTTACTTAAAAACACAAATCTCCGACAATGCATCATCCACACGTGAGCCATCAAGTCCAGGATAGAGAATCCGGGGAGATATCGGTACGCGGGAGAGGTTTCCCTTATTGAGAATTTGCTAACATAGATACGGTTATGCAGAAAAGATTATTCAGCATTTTCGGAGGGTTTGGGGCGCAACGGTTCCCCCAATATCAAAAGCACACCGTGCCCGGATTTAACAACGAGCAACAATTCGGCGAACAATACGGCGCAAAACAATGAGACCACCAGTAATCATACCAGCTTACCAGCCGGGCCCGGAGCTTGAAGCGCTCGTCAAAGCCCTTATTTCCGACGGGCATACGGAAGTTATAATAATGGACGACGGCTCCTCGCAAAACCTGGACGGTATCTTTTCAGCGCTGCGCGGCCTGCCGGGCGTCCATTTATTAAGGCACGCCGTAAACCTCGGCAAAGGGCAGGCCCTTAAAACGGCTTTCAATTATTTCCTGACCAATTTTCCCAAAGAATGCCCCGGAGTAATCACCGCGGACGCGGACGGACAGCACCTGCCGAAAGACATCGCAGCGCTAAGCCATTGTCTCTCTGAGAATCCTTCCTCTCTTTGTCTTGGAAAGCGCAGATTTAAAGGCGCAGTGCCCGCAAGGAGTCTTTTCGGCAACACCCTTACGCGCTTAATCTTCCGTGGTTTTTCCGGCCGGTCTTTAGGCGACACGCAAACGGGGCTGCGAGGCATCCCCAGGACGTTCCTCTCCGAACTTTTAGGTGTGCGCGCGCAAGGTTACGAATTTGAGCTGGAAATGCTTCTTCTGGCGGTCCGTTCCGGCATGCGGATAAGGGAAATCCCCATTGAAACGGTGTATCTGCGCGGCAACGATAGCTCCCATTTTAACCCCCTTCTGGATTCCCTGCGCATCTACTTCGTTTTTTTACGGTTTTCCGCCTCCTCACTGCTTACGGCGGTGGTTGACAACGCGGTTTTTGTGTTAGTTCACCTGATTTCGTCTAAGGTTTTTCTCAGCATAGTAATCGCCCGCCTGCTGGCCGGCAGCCTTAATTTCATGCTCGGCAAAAAGATTGTATTCAAATCCAAGGAAAGAGTAATGCCGGAAATCGCCAAGTATGCGACCCTGGTCTCTGTTTTCATGCTTATCTCCTACGGCATGGTAACGGCCATGGTCGCCTTCGCCGGCATAAATGTCTATGCGGCAAAACTCCTTACGGAAGGCTCGCTTTTTCTTGCCAGCTTTGCCGCCCAAAGCCTCCTTGTGTTTTCCAGGCCGGATACCGACCTGGCGCTGCGGGATTCCGCACCCGGAGCGGGAGGAACATGATCGGTATTACCGGGTTTTTCCTCTCTTTTGCCGGCTACACGCTTTTTCTGATCGAGTTCACCCCGTGGGCCGCAGCGGCGATCCCCCTCTTCATAGTATCCGCGCTCATCCTGCTACTGTATATCTTCAGCCTTGCAGGCCTCCTTATCCACGGCGCTTATTTCCTGTCCGGCCTGGGTTTCGCGCTCGGTCTTACCGGACTTTTTCGCGCCGGAAAACACCCGAAGGATTATTTTGCAAAATTTCCGGAGCCTGGCCCCGCTATTTTTTTTATTCTTGCGGTTATACTCTGGCTGCTGCTTTCAGGAACCCACTATTCTTCGTGGGACGAATTCTCGCACTGGGGATTTATAGCAAAAGAGATATTTCTGCGCAACGCCCTGCCGCCGCTTGAGAGCGCCCTGCGCTTCAAAGATTACCCCCCCGCTACGGCGCTTTTCCAGTATTATGTCGTGTTTTTTACCGGATGGTCGGAAGGCGCCACCGCCTTCGCGCAGTCCCTGATCCTTCTTTCCGCCGCCACGGCCCTGCTTCATGGATCGTCCTGGAAACAAGGTTTAAAACCGGCGGCGATAATCTCCTTATCCTATCTATTGCTTATACTTTTCAACTATAAGCCGCAAAGTCTGTACGTGGACCATGTGCTCGGCTTTTTATTCGGCGCGTCCATAGCATCCTGCCTGCTTTCAGACACCGGGGACTCCTGGGCTATTGTCAGGATCATCCCCACCCTGCTTATTCTGCCGATAGTTAAAGCCGCGGGACTTCTCCTTGCGCTGACAGCCGCTGTTGCCATAGCGACCAACCACCTCATCGGACTCTCCGCCGCAACCCGGCGGGAAAACGGTAAAAGACAACTTTGGCCCTCTATAGCCCTCTGCATTGTGATCCTCTTGTCGCCGCTGCTCACGGCAAAAAGCTGGAACCAAAGGGTGAAGGAATTGGGACTCGCAAAAACCTTTGAAACAAAGATAGCTCTGACGGATATTAAAAAAAGTTTTTCGGCCGCCGCTTCTAAAAGGGATACGACAACTATATCCATCTTCAAAAAAGCCCTTATAGGCAACCAGGTGGGCAGGAGCCTTCCGCCGGTTTTCCTGATATTAATACTGGCGTTAGCCGCCTTCGCCGCGGCCGGAAAAGAAAGGCGAGGCACGGAAAATCTCCAGATCCGCGCCGTTTTTCTCTGGATACTTGCCGGATTCGTCGTTTACGCTTCCGGGCTCCTTATGCTTTATCTTTATTCCTTTTCAAATTATGAAGGCCCCAGACTTGCCTCTTTCGGCCGCTATATGGGGGTATTCTTCATCGGCTGGAGTCTTGTAACTGCGTCCTTCTTTCTACGCCTCCCCCCCCCGGCGGGCCCGGCCCGCTTCATGCGTTACGCTAAGCCGCTCATTATCCTGGCCGCCGCGGCGGCCCTGGCCTCCGCGCTATTCAAAAAGGACAGCGCTGAAAAAGCGCGGCTTCACAAAGATATCAGGGAGAAGGCGGAGTATGCCTTGTCAAAAACGCCGGCTGATTCCAGGATCTATATCGTCTGGCAGGCCAGCGACGGCTTCGAACCGCAGGTAATGGCTTATGAACTGGCTCCGCGCATAACCAGCACCCGGGGAGGCGGCTGGTCCCTGGGAAAACCATATTACCCCGGCGACGTATGGACTACCGACGTCCCGGCCAAAGACTGGCAGGGGATACTGAAAAATTATGATTTTGTAATGCTTGGGAACGCGGATAAGGTCTTCTGGGAAAGATTCAGCCGGCTTTTTGAAAACCCGGAAAAGGTCCGCGACGAGTATCTTTTTAAAGTGACGATTAAAAACAGCGGCCTAAAGCTGCGATCTGTTTCCCCCGTCCTGTAACCCCCAGACACCCGGAATGCGAGTTCGCCTGCGGGCTATGCCTGTGCCGTAACAGCGCCTATGGCCTTCCGATGGCCTCGTCCCGCTGAAAGATGCGCCGGACGGTGCGCATCATTATTCCGATATCCAGCGCCAAAGTCATGTTCTTGACATAATAAAGGTCGTAATGCAGCTTCTCCAGTGAGTCCTGCTTGTTGGCTGTAGCGCGGAAATTTATCTGGGCCCAGCCGCTCATCCCGGGCTTCACCAGGTGCCGTAGATGATAATGAGGGATGCTCAGTTCAAGGATACGCACTTCTTTTATCCATTCCGGGCGAGGCCCGACCAGGGACATATCGCCTTTCAGGATGTTCCAGAGCTGGGGGATTTCGTCCATCCGGGTCAGCCTTAAAAGCCTGCCTACGCGGGTTATCCGGCTGTCATCAGCCGAAGCCTCATAGAGCGGCCCGGCCTTGTCGGCCCCCTGAACCATAGTCCGAAATTTCCAGATAATAAATTTGCCGCCCAGATAACCGATCCTTTTCTGAAAGAAAAAAGCCGGCTTGTCCCAGCCATCCGAAAATTTCAGCGCAAGGTAAGCGGCCGCGAAAACCGGGGAAAGTAGAAGCAGACCGAATAAAGCGGCCAGAATATCCAATCCCCTCTTCACCACAATGTAAAAGCTGTTGCTTTTATGCAGAACATTGCTGAATAGCCAGCTGGGCTTGGCGGCATGCTCTGGAGGGATTTTATCGTAAAGTTCCTCGTAAAAATCCAGGTGCGTTATAATGGGTATCTCGTCCATTACCGCCGCGGAAAGCGCCGCGCTTTCCTGGAATGGATTTTTCTCGGCATCTTCCGCGTCCACAACCAGCAGATCGACATGAGCTGAGAGCTCTCCGCCGGTTTTCCCCCGAGGAAGCCAGTATTCATCCCGGTTTTTCTGCCGCAAGGCGAGGTCCGGCAGGGGAACCACCGTAAAACCCAGGTGCGGATTTTTAGCCAGTTCTCCTTTGATCTCTTCCACAAGGCGGTTGCTGCCTAAGAACGCCACCCGCTGGGTAAGCAGTTTAAAAAGGAAGAACCGCGTCCATACGCGCCGGCAAAGAGCGGCAAAGCTGTGAAGAAAGATGAGGGTCAGCACCAGGTGGGTCTTAGGCGTTATGACCAGCTGCGCGGAAAAAATATAAAAGAGCACCGTTACGGCGGCGAAGTTTACCGCGAACGCCAGCAGGGCATAATTTATCAGGTTGACCGTTTTGTTTATGCGCCGCAGGTCATAAAGACCGACGATGTAAAAAGTGCCGGCCCAGATGGGAATGAACAGGGAAAATATTCTGGCGTGCTGAACAAAAAAATCGAAATGAGGGAACCCCCACCGGCGGACAGTTAAGGCCAAAGCCAGGGAAAAATAAAAAAGAAACGCGTCACCCAGGAACAGTACCAGACGCCGCCATCGGAATATGAACATTTATCTGACCTCGCCAACAATTATACTAATTACCTCTCGCTTCCGCCTCGGCCCACAGATCCGCTTCAAGCAGTGAAGACATGGCCTCCGTTATCCTGGTCCTATCATATACGGTTTCCAGGAGAACTTTCGAGTTTCCAGCGAACGTCTGAAGTCCCCCGTCTTTCAGGGCGTAGAATTTCAGAAAACCCTCGTTTATCCCGTTCAGATCCCCCGGAGCAGAGCATAGCCCGGTCTTATACTTCTCAACTATCCGCCGGACTTCACCGTTCATTACGCAGAAAACCGGTTTTGAAAAAGCCAGATATGCCTGAAACTTGGCCGGAACTGTGATATTAAAGACGGGGTCGTCGTTCAGGGACACCACCATGACATCGCTGGCATTGAAATAAGCCGGCATTTCCGATTGTCTCTTTCTGCCCCAAAACACCACGTTATTGATCTTTCCATCCGTAACCAGCTCTTTCAGCCGTTCCAAATTCGACCCGTCCCCTATGATATTAAGCTGAATGCCACTATTTTGAGCCGAGGCGAGTCCGAATCCCCGTATCACGTTCTCCAGGTTCTGAACCTTTCCGATATTGCCCGCGAACGTGAAATTAAATTTATCGGACATTTTTACCGGACTGACAAGCGTCTCTCCGGAGGGCGCGATTGTGGGCCAATTAGGAAAGTGATATATCCGCCTTCCCGGAGCGTACTGGAGTATTTTTTCACGAAATCCTTCACAGGAAACGAATATCTGTGCACAGTTCCGGTAAATAAAGGCCACAAGTTTATCAAGAAACCAGGAAAGAATTCCGGTCTTTTTGAAGCCATATGCGTACACCGTATCGGGCCAGACGTCCTGGGTCCAGATCGTGACGGGTTTATTGCGCGCAAGACCGGCCAAAACCGCCGGAAGAGCCACCGTCAGCGGCCCCGTCTGATAAACGAAGATACGATCATATCGCCCGGCTATGAACAAGGCGATGAGGCTGCCGGTAAAAATAAAACTGAAATAATTAAGTATCTTCAACGCTAAGGAATCCCGGTAACCGGTGATAGTAAAAAAGCGTCGTACACGGATATTCCGCCACAATTCTTCCGAGTAAAAACGGTTGACATAGCCCTGAAAAACCCTGCCGAAGGGATAGCTTGGAACCTGGGTGAGAACTTCCGTTTCAAAACCACGCTCCGCCCATTGGCCAGCCAAGTCGTTTATAATGAATTCTTCCGGGTAGAAGCGTTCTGTAATGATGAGTATTTTGGATTTTGGACCGGGCATGGTAGCGGAAAACCTTAAGCGCTCGCAACAAAATAATGGCGTCATCCGGCGGAACCTGTTTTTGAGCGGGCCGAAGCGGTGTAAAGCGCCGCGCACTACACATATTCTAGCGTAAAGCGGCGCAGCCTAATAAACACAGTTCATGCCGACTTGCGCCAGACGGTGCGGTTTATGTAATCGGTGTAACTCATTATAATGCGCAGGACTTTCTTGGACACGTTGTCGGTATCATAATCCTGCACGAGGCGGAACTGGCGGCTCCCCTTGGAATGCTGGCTAACCACTATATCCACGGATTCCAGGACCCTTTCGGTCTTAAGACCGCACATTATAAGCGTGCCCTCGTCCATTCCCTCAGGTCTTTCATGCGCCTGGCGGACGGTCACGGCGGGCACATTCAAAATAGTGGATTCTTCGGTTATAGTTCCACTGTCCGACACCACGCAGAAAGCGTTAAGCTGCAGCATGACATAGTCGTAAAAACCAAGCGGCTTCAGAAAGCTTATTCTTTTATCCAGGCCTTTAACTCCGAGTTCTTCAAGCTTTTTCCGGGTACGGGGATGCGTGGAAACGATCACGGGCATAGAATATTTTTTCGCCAGCGCGTTAAGCGAGTCCAGCAGATTCCTGAAATTTTCTCCGCTGTCTATATTTTCTTCGCGATGAGCGCTGACCACGAAATAGCCGTTCTTTTCAAGTTTCAGGCGCTTAAGCGCTCCGGACTTGAGAATTTTAGGCATATAATGCGCCAAAACTTCTTTCATAGGGGAACCGGTCTTAATGACGGTTTCCGGGCGCAGGCCTTCGCTTATAAGATAGCGCCGGGCGTGTTCGGTAAGCGTCATATTGATATCGCTCAAATGGTCCACGACTTTGCGGTTGAGTTCTTCCGGCACGCGCTGGTCGAAAGACCTGTTGCCGGCCTCCATGTGGAAAACCGGTATTTTGCGGCGCTTGGCGGGAAGCACTGAAAGGCAGCTATTGGTATCGCCGTAAAGCAAAATAGCGTCGGGCTTCTCCTTCTCCATGACCTCGTCGGCCTTGGCGATAATATTGCCGATGGTCCGAGCGAGGGTGTCCCCGACCGAATCCAGAAAGTGGTCCGGCCTGCGTATGCCAAGTTCCTTAAAGAAGATTTCGTTCAGCTCATAATCGTAGTTCTGCCCGGTATGAACTATCACGTGTTCCAGGTATTTCTCCGCCTCGGCCATCACGCGGCTGAGCTTTATGATCTCCGGCCTGGTGCCGACTATCGTCATCAATTTTAAAGGCATAAATTAACTCCCCTGTTTGCTAGCCTATGGCTGTGCCGTTTTAGACCTATGGTCATGCCGCACCAAGAGCTATGCTCATCAAGCGGCCAAGACCTATGTTCCTCGGACGGCCTTATTTCAACTCCGCGGCCACTTCCGGCAGTTTTAAAAGCACTTCCTTAACTTCTTGTACGTTCAGCCGCTGCGTGTTGTGTGAGGTATAGTCGGAAAGCTTCGCCTCCTTTTTATCTCCCTCGGTAAAATACTTATTATAGTTCAGGTCCCTGTCGTCCATGCTTACCCTGAAATAATCCCCCATATCCTCAGCCCTGCGCAGTTCTTCAATAGTGGCGAGGGTTTCATAGATCTTCTCGCCGTGGCGGATGCCGATACTTTTAACCGGGACGTCGGAATTAAAGAGTTCTTTCAACGCCTGAGCCAGATCCCCCACGGTGCAGGCCGGAGATTTCCTGATAAAAATATCCCCCTGCTTCGCGTTGGAAAAAGCGAACAACACGAGTTTTATCGCCTCGTTCAGCGGCAACAGGAACCGGGTCATCCCCGCTTCGGTGACAGTTATGGGTTTCTTTTCTTTGATCTGTTTTATGAACAGCGGGATGACGGATCCGCGCGAGCACATGACATTCCCATACCTGACGCAGGAGATCCGAGTATCCTTTTCGCTCAAACCGCGGCAGGCGGCCTGGGTGACCTTCTCCATAAGGGCCTTGGTCATACCCATGGCGTTCACCGAGTAAACAGCCTTATCCGTGCCCAAGCAGACCAGGCTTTTCACTTTGTGCCGGATCGCGGATTCAACCACATTGCTGCTGCCCAGAATATTCGTCATCACCGCCTGCATAGGAAAAAACTCGCACGAAGGCACCTGCTTCAGAGCCGCCGCGTGGAAAACCATATCCACGCCTTTCATAGCCTGGTCCATGCCGTGCCTGTCCCGCACGTCACCGATGTAAAACTTTATTCTGGAATCATTAAGCTGGATGCGCATATGCTCCTGCTTAAGTTCGTCGCGGCTGAAAATGCGGACCTCTTTAAAATCCTCCCTAATTATGGTTTGTAGGAGCTCATGCCCGAAAGATCCGGTGCCGCCGGTAATAAGCACGGTTTTATCTTGAAAAAACATATTATTTCCTCCACTCGCCGTAGGGCGTGGGATCGGCGGCCATATCCGTCATCATAGCCTGCCATGAAGGACACTTGAATCCTGTGGCCTCCGCAAACCTGCCGCCGTCCAGATCGCGCCTGCATTCAAATTTATCGTCCGCCGTTATCTCCGTGTCCACCCGGTACGCTTCCTTAATTAGCTTCAAAAGCTCGTATTTGGACACCTTCTCGCTGGAGACGTGGTAAAGGCCGTTCAGAGCCGGAAACTTCTCTATAAGTTTCCCCACCAGTTCAGCGAGGCGGTTGGAAGTCAGACCGGTAAAGATCGCTTTGCGGAATCCCTGTACTTTATTTCCGCCCTGCGCCAGAAACCACTCCAACAATTCCGTCCCGCCGAAGATCTCTCTGCCGATAAAAGAAGACCTGAGGGTCAAAGCGCAAGGCGACGATACATCTCCAAGGGCCTTGGTCATGCCGTAAAGGTCGCCGGCATTCGGCAGGTCATCCTCGGTATAATTGCCGGTCTTGCCGTCAAATACGCAGACCGTACTAAAATGGATGAGGCGGGAACCGTGCTTCCCGCACCACTCCGCCAGCTTGTGCGGAAGCAGGGCGTTTACCGAAATGGCTGAAACCTTATCCAGGGCTTCCTTGCTGCGCAAGGTCACGCCGGCAGCATTGATCACTACGGAGGGCCTCAAGTCGTCCAGCACCTCATTAAGACGGGCGAAATCGCGCAGATCAAGGTTATCAATGACATTCGAACCGGCAAAAAGCCCGCATTTGGCGTAATAGGACTTGGGCTTACGGATGAAAACGAAAGTCTCCGGGAATTTGGCCGGCAAAAGTTGCCAGAGCTTGTGCCCCAATGTCCCCCCGCCACCCAATATCAGAATCCGTTCACTCATGCCGCTTATGCTCTCCAGTCACGCCTAAACAGCGGCATGACGCTCCGCCGGTTCCTTCAGAACCGTCTTAATATACTAATAATAACAAATTTTGCCCATCCGGTTCTGCCTGTGGCTTATATGGCCTATGGCTTGCGGCTTGGCACGGGGTTCGCGGCTTCCAGGAGGGTTTCTATGGTCTGGGCGGCGGTGACGGCCCAGGAGAAATCGGCGCTGCGCGCTCTAACCTGTTCACGAACGGCCTGACTTTCAGCGGGGGACCTGTCAACCACCTCAAATACTTTATGCGTCAGTTCAACATGGTCCCCAGGCGGATAGTGCTCGGCACTGCCTCCGAAAGCCTCCGGCAACGGCGGGTTATCCGTGGAAACACACTGGCAACCGTGAGCCAGGGCCTCAAGCACCACTACCGCGAATGCTTCCACCCGGCTGGTCATCAGGAAGACAGAACAGTTATTGTAACACCAAGTCATTTCTTCCGCCGAAAGCTGGCCCGCCCAGCACAAATCGTCAGAGACACCCATTTTATTCGCAAACGCTTTCAGCCGCATATGGTAAGGAATCATGGCTTTCCTGGCGCTACCTCCGATAACTATTTTCAGGGGCCGCCCGCAGACGGTCCGGGCATGAGCCGCGCAAAGGATAACATCCTCAAGTCCGCGGTACTGTTCCACGGACCCGGCGGTGAACAGGAAATTATCCCACCCCTTCGCGGGGATCAACGCGGGACGGATGGGATTTTCAGAGGGTTTGGAATTTCCGAAATAAATAAGGCGCACTTTTTCTTCCGGCACACCCCATTCTTTCAGCAAAAACTGCCGGACGAAGTCGGACATTGCTACGACTTTTACCGCTTTGCGCACGGCGATCCGTGTTTCCAACCATTGCGCGCCAAGGGCGGCGAATTCTTTTAATCCCGACCAGGCGCCCGAGACCAGGGGCGCCATGTTCTGTATCATGGTAACGGTCGGCACGTCACGGAACCGTATATGCCGTGAAACCGGGACAAATATCACATCAGGACCAAACGCGGCCAACTCCTTTTCCAGTTCCGCATCCGGCTTGTGTCTGAGGAATCTGAAGGGCTGGCATTCTACGAACCGGATCTTCGCATGAGAGCATACCCAATCCTCGATGTTAAAGGCGCGAGGCGAGGCGCAAAGAACCGCGTCTATACGCCGGTCCTCCGCAAATAACGGAAGCACGTTCTGAAGGTATTTCTTATATCCGCCGCTTATGCCTGAACCCGTAAGGTTCAGAATCGCTACCCGCATGGGATCATCTCCTAAGGTCTGTCATCGGCGCATACCCGACACATCCCCCAACTTCCGCCTGATTATGGAAGCCGAAAGAAGCGCTGCCGCTTCGATAAAGTTAAAGAAGCCGGCACTCTTACGATGTTTCACGATCAACATGAACGCGCGCTTAAATTTCACGGTATATCCCTGTGAAACATTCGCGTTATGAACCCTGTACAGGAAAAGAGGGACCTCTGAGGCGCATTGGATGCGGCCGCCCATGGCGATCCTGAGCCAGAGATCCGCGTCCTCCACCGCCACCATTGCGGGGGCCTCGTTAAATCCGCCCGCCCGCTCTAAAACATCTCTCCTCGCCATTACTCCGGAACACGCGATGAAGTGCTTTAGGTACAGGGTTCTGAAGATATTTCCGCTGACGCATATTTCAACTTTCGGGAGGACCTCTCCGGATACCGCCTCGCCCGTTATCGTCCTAAAACGCGAATAGACCATGGCGACATTACCCTCGCGGCTAAAGCCCTCCAGTTGCGCAGCCAATTTTTCCGGCAGCCAGAGGTCATCGGAATCCAGGAACGCCACATATTCCCCTTTGGCCAAACCTATCCCGTAATTTCTCGCCGCCGCTATTATCCCTTTGTTTAAGAATTTCACATATCGTATCCGTGGATCGCCACAGGCCGTCACCACCGCTTCCGTATTGTCACCTGAATAGTTGTCAACTATGATAAGCTCAAAATTGGAATAAGTCTGGTTAAGCACCGATCCGATCGCGCCGCCGATAAAGGCGGCGTGGTTGTAGGTCGGCATCACTACTGAGATGAGTTTCGGTTCTGCCATAAGCACAATATCAAGACGGACAAGGCGCGGGGAGCAAGCCGGCGGCAAGAGGCGCGGTTGCCCGGTCCCGGATTACTGACGCTTCCCGGCTTCCGACTTCCTTTCATCCCGCCAAAGAACGGCGGAAAATCCCGCAAAAAGCCCAAGCAGTGCGAACGCTATCATAGCCTGCGCGGGCGAAGGCCCCTCCGGCAGATCTGAAACTGCGGGAGCGGCGACCATCCTTATCCGGAAAGCATACTGGGTCTGGCCGTCCGTAATCACGCTCGCGTATTCCCGCAGCGTATCGGACAGATCCCCGACCCAGGCCGTCAGGTCTCCCGACACGCTCTTCATTTCGGGAGAAAGCGCCGCATTCCTGAGGCGCAGATCTATATCTATTTTCGCCTTCTCAAGGCGTTGCGCCCCCTCTACCGCCAGGGACACTTTTCTGGAGTATGAGGCATCTTCCGCCGGGAATTCTTCATTCAGGACTTCCGGCATAGCGTTGAGCGCCTTTTTTGTCTTTTCAATGTCCCGTGAAGGCGCAAAAACATATACCTTTATCAACTGTGTTTGAAACAGCACCTTCGCCCGCATTTTTGGGAGACTCGCCCGCCCTTTTAAGCCGGACTTCTCCGCGATCTTGGCGTTCAGCACTCCGCTCTCTATGGCCTGCCGGATGGTACTGGCCACAGATACGCTGTAGGGTCCGATCATGCTTGACTTAACTTCCAACAATGTCGAAACCTCATAAACCTCTGGAGTCAGAAGAACGACCGCCGCCCCGGAAATGAGCGCCGCGATGAACACCGCCGTCACAAGCGCGGCTCTGGCACGGATCAAATCTAAAAATCTCAACATTCTCATTCAACTCCTCCTCACGCGCGGCCGGGGACGTTCCGCGCGCACATGGAATAAAGGCAAAGCAATAGATAGAAAGGAACGGCGAACCTGACCGCATCCACCACGAACCAGTCAATACCGAAAGAACCGAGAAAATAAGTGTAGAAAACAACCAGGACGGTGGCTCTGAGCGCGGCCTGCTTAAAAGGCTCCCTGTAGGCCAGCGAACGATACACTTTCTGAAAAAGAAAGGAGATTAGAAATATGCCAACCAGCCCCGCTACCGGGCCGAACAAAGCGTATGCCTCCCCATAAACAGTCATAATATCAGACTGGTAATTAACACTCACGGCCTGAAGGGAACTTTCCGACACACCGTTGTAGATGAATGAAAGCAAATTCGCCGCCTTGGGAGTGTCGAAAACGTTAAACCCGGGGGTAAGGCCGCTATCAATTATGCTTTTAAAATAGTGCTGGAAATTTATAACACCGCTGTACTTAATACTGCTGGAAATAACTTCCGCCCCCATATCCAGCAGCCCCAGCCGGTCAAAAATAATTCTGAACGGCACGGTGGCATACATCTTGCGCACAACAAGACTAGTCAGGACAAATAGGGAGACAGCCAGCGGAACCATGGCAGTCAGGACTATATACGCCCTTTTTTTGAGCGCGATCCGCCCGTTGACGGCGAACCAGGCGCAAAATGAATAAAAGAACAGCGACAATATGGCCGACCGGCTCCCGACATATGTCCTGGACACCACGAAGACAAGTCCCATGCAAAATACGAGAATTTTCTGCCATTTATCCAGCGCCCCGTAATACAGGGCGACAAAAACAAGGCCAAAGAGCAGCACAATATCCGTGTTGAAGACTATCCAGATATATCCCTTGAGAAAGTTTAATGGCCGGAAATTAAGGTTTAGCACGACTCCCAACAAAAAGAACAAGATCGGCGGGAACAACCACACGGAAACGACCCCGAAGTTCTCTCTTTGACGGGGTTCAAAACCGTTCTCGGCGAACGTATCGACGCCTAGAAAAATAAAGCAGTTAGCCAGGATGACATACAGTAGCCCGTTGCTCAAGTCCGCCGCCGCGAAGGCACTGCGCACCAACACAGTAGACCACGGTTCCCACAAAAGAGTAGCGACCCTGAACTCGTAAAAAAATACCGAATACATAACGAGAAGCAGCAGGAACGGATTTGGACGACGTTTTGTTACCAGGAGAAAAAAATAGTTCTGGGCGGCAAAAGCAAGACAAAGATAGACCGTATAAGCATTCACGTATGCGTTCGTGCCGCGATAAATGAACAGTACAAGTATCCCCGCGGCTATAACCGCGTTAACAGCCGCCAGAAATGAGCTAAAATCTAATTTTGACATAAATACCGCGATCCGAACATTTAAAAACTGGCGCTACCCCCCGGCAACATCTTTCCTTCCGGAATCGTGTCCATCAACCCACAGGGCGGCGGTCAAGCCTATAAACAAACCAAGTAAACCGAAAGCTATCAGGACCTGCGGCCGCGAGGGCCCAGCCGGGATGTCTGCGACTGAAGGCTGCAGGATCATGCGCATATTGAAAGCGTTAAGCGTTTGGGCATCACGCCTAAGTTTCTCCGATGATCCCACAAGTTCGCCGATAGACCGCGACATCCTCACAATTTCCGCGGCCGGTTTTGCCTGCTCCGGAGAAAGTTTGGCGCGCTCCAGTTTTAGATCAAGATCGCGCCTTACGGCCTGAAAACGTTCCAATTCTTTTTTTAAAATGTCGATCTGCTGGAAATAGTCATTGTTTTCACTGGGGAACTCCTTATTCAGGACCTTGAGCACGGAATAAAAGACTGTCTTAGTTCGTTCCACTTGTTCACCGGGAACAAAGGTATAGATCTTTAAGAACTGGGTATAAAAACCGATTCCCGCCTTTAATTTCGGCAGGGAAGCGGCCCCATCCAATCCGGCCTCTTTTACGATCTTCTTGTCCAAAGCCCCGGAATCAATGACCTTTTTTACAAGCGCCGGCAAAGTTTCATCATAAGCTCCCGTTATTTTCGCGCGGACCTCCACCAGCATCGAAACTTCATACAGAGGAGGCTGGAAGGAAAAAACAGCCATTCCGAGGATAACCGAGATCAATATCGCTCCCAAGACCAGTCCCGCCCGGGAACGGCATATCGTAAAGAATCCCGACAATATCATAGAAGCTCCCCCGGAATCCGGTCAGGACGACGCTGCGCATATTTAGAAACCACATACAGAAGGATAAAATAAGGAACGATTCCCCTGACAATAAACACCACCAGCCAATCCATACCTAAAGACTCAAGGAAATAGGTGTAAAAGATGACCAGGATCGCGGCCCTGAGAGCGGCCGACCTGAACGGATCACCGCCGTCCAGCCGCCGGTAGACAGCCTGAAAAAGAAAAGAAAGCGCGAATATCCATGCCAGCCCCGCGAGCGGACCGAATAAAATATACGCCTCACCGTAAAGGGTCAGCATATCCGATTGATAGAGGGAGGTCACCGCCTTAAGGGACAATCCCGGCTTTTCTCTGTAGACATAAGAAATGGCATTAGCGGCCTTAGGGGCGTCAAAGATATTAAACCCGGGGGTAAGCCCGTTATCGATAATACTTTTGAAATAATATTCAAAGTTAACGACTTGGCCGTACCTTAGACTATTCGCGATCATATCGGTGCTCATATCGAGAAAACCGATACGGTCAAGTATCGTCTGGTAACGTACAGGTTTCCGCTGCGAATAGGGAACGGAAGAATAACCTGGGCGCATAAGCGTAGCAGGGATAAAGAGCAGCACGGAACACAAAACGGCTATCGCAACTGCCGCATATAATTTCTTTTTAAAGACAACGTGGCCTTTTACGGCGAACCAGGCGCAAAACGAAAAGAATAAAAACAGCAATATGGCCGAGCGGCTGCCCGTAGAAGCACGGCAGGCAATAAAGCCCAAAACAACGCAAAGAATAAGTATTTTCTGCCAGCGGCTCATTGCGCCGTAATATAGTATCAGAAGCACGATAGAAAACAACAGCATGACTTCCGAATTGAGAACAACACCCAAATACCCATTAAGTCCTTCGAGCGCCTTAAACCCGGGTTCAAGGATGATCGCGATAAAGAATAGAAAAACCGGAACAAATACGCGCACGGACGCATTAGCGGACGGCCGCGAAGAAATCGTCTCCTGAGAGTTATCCGGCCGGATGGCCAGTCCCAGGAATACCGCCATGTTCGCCATGATCACAAAGATCAGGCAATCATTCAGGTCCGCCGCCGATAAAGGATTTCGGACCAGGACCATCGACCACGGATCCCATAAAAGTGTCGCGACCCTGAACTCATAGAAACATATCGCGTGGATAACCAGCAGCAGCAAAAAAGGATCCGGACTTTTTCTTGTTACCGAAAGGAAAAAGTGAGTTTGCGCGGCAAAGGCCAGCGACAAGCAAGCCGTATACACATTAACATAGTCATTCTGCCCGCGAAAAAAGAACAAAACAAGGATAGCTGCGGCCACAGCCGCATTCCCCCACATAAGGAATGAGCTGAAATCTATCTCATCCGATTTATCGGCCGGCATCAGATTTGCCTTTAAATTGCTCACAAAGCTCCAAAGTCCTTTCGATTTCACTCTGCATATCGCCTGTAAGGCGATAGCCTGTCTTAAGCAGTTTATCTATTCGATAATCGACAAAATCCGGGGCAGGTGAACCGGATTTATCCGCCACCACAGTAAGCTCGCCAGGTTCCTTACCGTACTTTTGCCGGTAGCCCCGCTCTATTTTCCGCACAACATCCAGGACGGATATTGACCGGCCGCCGCCAAGGTTGTACAGCCCACCCGCCCAATTGTCCGGGATTGAGAAGAGAAAATGCCTTACAGCTTCGGCCGCGTCCCCAAGGGATATGAAATCCCGCAACTGTTTGCCGGATGACCTAAGAACGATCTTCCCGGTACTCATAAGCTGACGGCAAAGGTCGTTAAAAACAAGCGACCATGTGTCCACCTCTTTATGCATCGGATATCCGTAACCGTTAGACATCCTGAAGACCAGAGTCTTCATGCCGTGATAATGCCTGAAGTAGCTCACAAGGTCTTCGGCCGCCCGGTGGGTTATAGCGTAAGGATGAACGGGCCTGGTCGGACTTTCTTCGGTGATGGTCCCGGCCAAAGAGGGACCGTACGCATGTATCGTGGAAAAATAGACAAAGCGTCCGACCCCGTGCTTTTTGGCGCATTCCAGCAGCCGGTATGTTCCGTTGGTGTTTACCTCCAAAGCTGATCCAGGGTCTTTGGCCGACTCGATATCGTTCATGGCCGCAAGGTGAATTACAACGTCTATTTTCTTCCCCTCAAGGCAGGCGTCTATGGACCCGCTGTCGCGCACGTCCAACCGCGCCACGGGAAAGCCCCGGGCCCATGAGGGGAGTTCTTTTTTTTCGTTCCGCGTCGTCAGGAATATGTTGGCCCCGGGCGCGCTCCTACGAAGATGGTCCGCCACGCGCCCCCCCACATAGCCCAGGCCGCCGGTTATCAAAATGTTCTTCATTTATGTTTCAAAGCCCAATCGTACGGGATACGCTTGTTAAAAGGGTCCAACCGATCTATTTCGCCGGAGGAATGCGGCACCGATGCAAGATTGGCCACTACGGCCATTTCAGTCCCCATCCCCTTAAATCCGTTCCAAACCAGCGGCGGGATCTTCACCAGCGAGTAATTCTCGGAACCCAGGAATATTTCCTGCAGTTCCCCTTTTGTCTCGGATTTATCCCTGTCGTCGTATAGCACGAGCTTGATCATTCCATGGACTACCGCATAATTAAGGGTCATTTCCTTATGAATATGCCAGCCCTTGATCGCGCCGGGATAAACAGTGGAAAAATATATTTCGCCGAACTTTTCAAATTCCGGGCTGTCGGCGCGCAACATATGCATTATGGTACCGCGCTCATCGGGTATTTTTTTCAGGGGTTTTATCAAAACTCCGTCGATCATATAATAAGTCCTCCAAGCTATAGCTATAGCAGCTCTTGTCTTTCCGCCAAAGCGCGCCCACAAACTGTCAGGCCGGCAGCCCTTCCATAAGTCTATGGTAGAGAGCCTCGTAATTACCTATCGCTTTTTCATATGAAAATCTGGACTCAAATCTCTCCCGGCCTTTGCGGCCCATTTCAGAGCGAGTCGCCGCATCCCCGAGCAGACGTAAAATAGCCCCGGCCAGAGCCCCGGCGTCCGACGGGGCGACCACAAGTCCGGTCTCACCGTCGAGTATTTGTTCCGGAATGCCGGCGATCCTGGTACCAATAACCGGTTTCCCAAAACTCATAGCCTCAAGGATCACGTTTGGAAAATCTTCATATCCTATCGAAGACAGGATAAACACGTCAAATATGCGCATTATATCGAACACATTCGCTTCTCTTCCAAGGAACCGCACATTTTCCTTTATCCCCAGGCCCGCCGCAAGTTTTTCAAGCCGTTCCCTTTCACTTCCCACGCCTTCTATAACAAGCAACACTTTGGAAAAGTCCGGGGATTTATCCCTTATTATCGCCATTGCCTCCAGAAGGTACTTATGACCTTTTCTGGGCTCAAGGATTGCCACATTCCCCAAAACCGTAATCCCTTCGAATATCCTCAGTCGTTCCCTCACGGCCTCCGCGGATTCTTTCATCGGGCGGACGGAGATGCCGTTGGGAATAGTCAAGAAACTACCCGCTGCAGATTTAAACACCTCACGGATCCTGGTTCCGGAATATTCCGAACCCGTGACAAAAACAGAGACATTCCGGGCAACAAAGCCGTCTATGGGTTTCTCCAATTTTCTACCAAAACTGGAATACGGAACTGGAAGGCTGTTGACCACGAATATCACCCGTTGGACCCCGGCCAATTTTGCCGCGAAAACCGCGGAAATACAGGTATGGGCCGCGGGATACCCCCCGTTATTTATATGAAGAATATCCGGACGAACCTTCTTAAAAAGAAAAAACAATACCGCTACGGCATGAAGAGCGAAAAGATATTTTAATAAAGTAAAAAACCCGGTCAACCGCAGAATTATGGACACTATAGCCAATCCGGGCCGGTCCAACGCGGTTAAAACCCCATCGGTACTAAAAACTCTCACCGGAATAGTTCCGGCTTCAGGAGCAACCCTGGAACTAAGCCCGTCCGCATATTTAGGGCTATACCGGTATGCAAACATGACATCGAACTTACGGCCGATCTCCGGGCTTCCCAATAAAGTGACCGGCATATTTTCACAACCGGCAAAAAACGAACAATCCGAATAAACCAGGATCCTGGGTCGTTTTACGGTCACAGCCCCCAAAGCACCCGGACTATAGGCTGGTTTTGTCAGCATCTTCTATCCATATAGCCTTTAAGGGTCAGTTTCAACCCTTCTTCAAGTCCGGTCACCGGAGTCCAGCCCAGTATCTTCCTTGCCCTTGAAATATCGGCGTAGTATTCCATTATTTCAGCGGTCCGATAGTTTTTCCCGCCCACATCCAGTAAGGGTTCTTTTTTCAAGAGCGCGGCTATTTTACACGCGACGTCTTTTATTTTATACGGGGTCCCGGACCCGATATTGAACACTTCACCGAATCCGCTTTCGGCAATTCCCGCCTTCAAGTAGGCGTCGACAAGATCATCGACATAAATGAAATCCCTTGTCTGCTCCCCATGGGTCATTGAAAATTTCTCTCCCCGCATAAGGGCCGTTATAAGCGCGGGGATGAACATCCCCGGTTCCTGGACAGGGCCATAGGCAAGCGTCGGCCTCAGGACAATAACGGGCAAATGATACACCTTGAAAAACATGCTTGCGAGATATGAAACGCAGATCTTTGAAAACGAATACGGACCCACGGGATCTTCCCGGTACGATTCAAGGAACGGCGGCAGGGCTCTCCCGTATTCTTCGGCGGTACCGGAAACCACAATAGACCGGCAGGAAGGAACCGTCCTGAGGGATCCGAACAAATTTACCGCGCCAAAGAGGTTCACCTCCAGCATCGGCTTGATCAGCGCCGGATCCTGGGCCCGGTCGACACGGGCCGCCAGATGGAAAACGATTTCAGGCGAAATACCGGAAACCGCGGCGTTCAAGGCTTCGGCGTTACGGATATCACACTGTATCTCATTGGGCGTTTGAGCCGCCGCGGGCCTGTTATCCAGGGAATAGACTACGGCCCCAATCTGCAAAAGACGTTTTTTAAGCCGGCCCCCGATAAATCCGGAGCCGCCGGTCAAGAGGACCTTTTTATTCAGATACTTTTTCTCGAAAGAAGAATCGGTCATTTAGGGTTTGGGCCCTTACAGGTTTCAAGATAATATGTCAGCGTGTTTAGCGGAAATAACATTGATAATCTAGCTTCATAAAAAATGGGGTATTTATTGGCAAACCTCTTAAGGAGGTTCCCGGACAAACAATGCGTCATCCCCTCATCGAACACTACCCGCTTGACCCTGAAATGACACCGGGAATACTTATAGTACCGGTTAAAATCTTTGTCCGGATCAAAATAGTCAAAACTCCGCACGGTAAAAAAATGCCTATGCGTGGGATCGATGAACGCGTAGTGACTGCGGAAGAACGGGACAATAACCTTTATAAAGGCTCCGTTCTTTGTGATCCGATGGAGTTCCTCTATTACTTTTATGACATCGTCCAGATGCTCCAGGACATTGTCGGCCTGTACATAATCGAACTGATCATCGGTAAAAGCATAAGGGAACTTGTTCAGATCATGTACCACATCGGCATCCGAATCCGGAGAGATATCTATGCCTATAGAACCTTCCAGCTTTCTCTTGCCGCACCCCAAGTCCAACATTTTCATATGCCAGCCTCATTCAATATCAACAGCGCACTAATTATAAATGATACTTAACTAACCCTTAAAATACGGTACAGTCACAAGATCAGATTGTTTTTCGTCAAAACCCGCTCTTTTTCAACCCTTGCCATTATTTTAGCAAATCATATCATTCCGGACTCTTTATTTGATTTTTTGAAAGGCTGATAACTTAAGTTTTTCAGCGTAGCCGCGGAGCTCATCCCGGTCCATTCCAATAAGCCAAGGCATGCCCCATACGATAGCCGCTGCAGCAACAAGGTATAAACACCCTGAGATAAGAAAAGGCGGCAGCAAATGGAACTTATCGGCCGCAGCCATCCCGACAAAAACCGAAGCCATACACAATTTCGTCAGGTAACCGGTGATCAGCATGGCTCCAAGCCCCACTATTTGATATACGTAGTCAAATTTCCAGCCGTTATCGCGGGCTATGACCCAAAGCATCACATTTACCGCGCAGATATTGAGAACAACCATTTTCGCGGCCATTCCCAACGCCCCGAGATTTAAGCCCGGTACCAACACCCCCTCGGACGGAGCCTGTATAAGATAGGAGATCGGCAGGCTTATGAGCATGAACAGACCGGAAACGGCCAGGTACTGTTTGGTCCGTTCGCCGGCCAGCATCATAGTGCCGGTTATCTGCCCCAGCGACTGGTGCACCGGAAAAAGCAGGACCAAACACAAAACCGGCCCCGCCGGAGCATACACTTTTCCAAGGAACACGCTGATTATCTGTCCGCTCCACGGGATAAGGAATCCCGATAGGACCGCACCGAACATATAAAGGCCCCTGGACACTTTACGAAAGATCCGTGATATCCGTTCCGTATTTTTCAGTTTAGCGGCCTCGGCTATTTCCTTCCAGAAAATATTGAGGATGGAAGCCGTTGCGAGAACGCTTATGGTGGCGAACTGATAGGCTACCTGATAAAAGCCCTGCTGATTGGCGCCCCCAAAATGCTGGAGCATCCATTTATCGGAAAAGTCATAGAGAAAACTGACCACCGACAGAGCCGCCAGAGGAGCGCAGTAAGCCCGGTACTCCGCGAACATCTGTCCGAAGGTGGTCTCTCCGGACGCGGTTTCAGGCGCCGGCGCTAACGGACCAAGAACCCAAACAGCCGCCAGAGAAGCCGCAAGATACTGCAGAACAAGCAAAAGCAGGACGGCGCGCACCGAGATATGTCCGGACCTGACCATCAGGAAAGCCGCAGCCAGATACAGGATGGCCAGGGCGATATTCAAATACTGGACCCTTACTGTTTTTCTGGCGGCTTCGCCTATTTGAGCTATGGTAAGCCATATCTGCTGCTGGAAAAATGAGGCCGCGAACGCCAGCAGTATAATGGAACGTCCGTGCCCCAGCCAGATCTTATCCAGCAAAGAGGCGGGCATAAGGAAAGCGACGACAGTTATCGTAAACAGGAATTGAAAAGCCAGCCAGAAACCGTAATAGGAATAGTACCGGACGGGGCGGCGCACCTGTGAGATAAAGGTGTAGAACGCGTTAGATGTACCCAAGTCCATCAAAGAGCGGATAGCCCCAAAACTGCCCAGCAAAAAAGTCAGCTCTCCGTAACCTGCCGGAGTAAGTCCCCTGGCGATCACCAGGCCGGTAAGGAAACTGAACACCGCCCGGAGACCGTTTGACACGAGAGAGACGAAAAAACGTTTTTTAACGGAGTGGGGCATACAGCGGCTTTTATGTCTGCCTAAAGCCCCGGAAATCGGAGTTACTCTCCAAGTACAGTTTACGGGCTTCTTCCAGCGCCTGTTTTGTCTTATTGCCGAAATAGTTAGAGATTAGGACCTTGTTCGCCTCAAAAAGCATGGTATGCAGTTCTTTATCCGATACCTGAGTAAAGTTAACGGATATCAGATCCGAATTCTTATGTTTATTCTCGTAAAAATCTTCACAATCTTTCAGCAATCCGGTTTCTATGGCATGGTAATAAAGCGGGGATCCGGGATATGGCGTCACCGGCCTTATAGTCCGGAGCTGCGCGCCGTCATCATACTCAAGAAGGAATTTTACAGCTTTGTCCAGAGTCGCTTTAGTGTCTCCGATATTGCCGAACAGGATATTGAACCCGGGGCTGACGCCCGCTTTCAAGGTCGCCTCTATTCCTTTTACGATCTGCTCCACCTTAAGCGCTTTATTCATTTTAGCCAGGACGCCGTTGTCCATAGACTCTATGCCGTAGTTAATAAAAACACAGCCGGCCTGCTTCATCAGCTTAAGCACATCCGGCTTCGCGTAATTCAGTCTGCCGTTGCAATGCCATTTGACGTTAAGTTTTTTGCGTATAAAGGCTTTGCATATCTCCTCTGTCCTTGCCACGGAAGACATAAGCAGTTCATCGAAAAACGCCACATAATTAATGCCGTAGTCGGCCTTCAAAAGTTTGATCTCTTCTATTATCCCCTCCGCGGACCTGGGCCTGAATCCCTTATCCATCCGATAGCAGAAGGTGCATTTAAAAGTACATCCCCGGCCCGATATCATGGGCAGGACGAAATCGGTGTTCGTACAATTAGGTTCCCTTAATAACCGGTAGTATTTTATCGGAAAAATATCATAGGCGGGCATCGGGATGGAATCGATATCCTGTATAAGTTCCCTTCTTTCGTTTATTATGGTCTTCCCCTGCTGTCTGTAAGCTATACCTTTTACGGAGGCCAGCGGCTTTTTCGCCGCCACAGCCTTCAGCAGTTCTATTATGGTCACTTCCCCTTCGCCGATAATCGCGACATCGGCCTGGGTTTTGCGCAGGAAAAAATCAGGCTCAGGAGAGGGACCGTGGCCCGCGATCACATAAAACGGCCTATGCTTTGACCGGTTGATCGCTTCGGAGATACGCAACAGTTTTCTGTATTGGTAATAACCGCCGATAACACCGACGCCTACAACATCAAAACGGTTTTTATCCAGGTAGTCCACGAGATGGCTTTCGGGATAATGATGAATATCCTGACTATATATCTCCACCTCAAAACCTTCTTTTCGAAGGACGGAAGCTATGTAAGCCAATCCGATGGGAAAGGTGTGTATGTACATTCCACTATCATAAGCTATGAGCAATATTTTCATAAGTTTAGACCTTGAGTTATATTCGGAACCGCATCACTGCGCTATTTATCAGCGTTTTCAGGCTTAACACCATACCCCACCAGCATCAGTTCGCGTGACCATTTAAGGAACGGGGTCCGGGCACGGACAGGGATGAATGGCGACAACAGACCACACACATAGCCGAGAACCGGATATTTCCATACCAACGGAAGCTGCCGGAATTTGAACGTCCTTATATCCCTGAAATCAAATATGCGGTAAATATCAGTGAGAGCGTAGAGACTGAACGGCGTTCGGTGCGTGTAATCGTCAAAATAGACTTTATAACAAGACTCCCAGTCCGGAACCAGGGTTATAAGCATGCCGCCCGGTTTAAGCACCCGTCGCGCTTCCTGAAAGTAGGCCCCCGGATCTCGAAGGTGTTCAATAAACGACTTTGAATATACCACATCAAAACAATCGTCCGGATAAGGCATGGGGGATTTTTCGATGTCACACACCCCGATCTCAATTTCAGGATTTTGGAGTTTAGCTTCTTCTGAAATATCCAACCCCACAGTTTGCAGCCCCAGTTTTTTAAAATTTATCAGAAATTCACCGCGGCCGCATCCGACTTCCAGGAATTTCATGCCGGACTTTAAATCAAATCTGGAAAAGAGATGCTTTGCCAGTTTTTCCGGGTAGTCGGTTTTAGGACGGACATTTTCGTCGTACACAACTTTAAGGTAGTCGTTCATAATAGATTATAGCGAGAACGAAGCGATGACTGTGTCGGTAAGGCCAAGGGACGCCAGCTGCTTTTCATACGCGGCGTGAAGTTCCGGGGAATCCAAAAAGCTCCATTTTTGATGGCCGCCCGGCAAACCTTTTGAAAGCCAGTGAAGATGGTTGGAAACGGGATATCTCTGGATACCTTTGATATAATCCACTTTAAGCCCGGCTTTATCCGCAAGAAGTCGCAGGGTGTCGCGGTTGAAAAGGAACAGGTGGCAGCTCCAGTAGGTAAAGTGGGAAAAGGGCTCGGACTCGTATAGCTTCAGCATGGCGTCATCGGAGCTGGGAACTTCCAATATAAGGTGTCCGCCTTTTTTCAAAAAGCAGGCAAGACGCCGCAACTCTTTCGCGGGATCAGGGAGGTGCTCCACTACGTGAAACGCCGTAATCAGGTCGAATTTGCAGTCAACTTCGCTTAAAGCTTTAAAAACCTTCAGTCCCCGCGACTCGTAATGAGGCGTAAGTCTTGTTTCCAGTTCCAGGCCGACAGCCCTGGCAGCCGCAGCTTTTGCCGCGACCAGAAATCCCCCGTTCCCGCATCCGAAATCAAGCAGGTCCCTGTTTTCCATGGCCGAAGCGAGGAATTTAAACCGGCGTTCATCATCCCATCGCGTGGTTTTACACCAGGCCTCAACTTCGGGCATCGTGTCATGCATTTTTGAGTTCTGGTAAAACTTTTCCGTTATATGACTAAACGAGGAGAGAAAGACCAAGCCGCAGGAATGGCACTCATGCACGCTCAATTTTGAATTGTCCCGCACTTTCCCCGGCCTTTTCCCGAATTTTTTACCACCGCATATATAACATCTCATAATTCTTTCCCGGTTGAGTTTTAAGATAGAACCCTTTACAACCCCTGCAGCCCCGCGAATACCGCGCATTTCGTTATCACAGAAGCGGCCTATTTTATTTCCTGCACAAGCTCCAGTATTATGCCGTCCGGATCGTGCGCGTACATCACCTTAACCTTTCCATCCGGCGACACTTGCGGCTTACTGTTACAGGCGAACCCTTCCGCGGTAAGCTTCTCATAAAGCGGGTCAATATCGTTAACCGTAAAAGCCACATGCGAACATCCCAACCTATTGGATCTGGCCGGTGCGGAGGCCGAAGAGGTGTCCGGGTGTGAGATATAATTCAACAGCTCTATAATGTAGCCGTCTTGCGTTCGCAGTTTTATCCACTCAAGTTCAACGCCCTTTATTCCCACGACCGAATCTATATACGGACCTTTTTCCTTCTTCCGTCCGACAACCTCGAGCCCCAATACGCCGCTGTAAAAATCAAGCGAACGGTTTAGGTTTGAAACCACAAGCCCGGTATGACGGGCGGATCTAACTACTTTTTGCATAAGAATCCAGATATGATTTAAGCGGGTGTCCGCCGCGCGCGACCTCGAACTCAAGCAGTTCAAAATCCTCTAAAATATCCACCTCGACGCATCGCGGAGAAATAAAAGCCTTCATCGCGTCTCCATGAAGGTTCCCGGCCCGTTTCAGATGCGAAACGCGGATAACGTCGACATAACCGTCAGGGACGTAAGCCGTGAGGAAGTTCTGGCGCGGTTGGTTCGCATCATCGCAAGTGAGGCCGGACATAAGCGGCAGAAAACACCCCTTTGCGGTCCGCCTGAACCACTTAAAGGGAGATTCCGGAGCCTCATGAGCGGAGCGGAGAGATGTGGATGCGAGGTCATCTTCCATAAGGTCCACGGCTTTATCGATGGCCTCTGGATCACGCAGTGGCGTGGTAGGCCTGAGGTGGACGATAAGGTCCGGGGTTCGTTTCTCGGAGCGTTCGAGCCAGTTTACCACATGATGCATCACTTCATAATCGGTTGAATTATCCGCCGCGAGTTCCGGCGGGCGCATAAACGGCGCCTCGGCGCCATACATCCGGGCTATTTCCGCTATTTCCGGGGAATCGGTAGAGATCAGTATACGGGATATTTTCGCCGCCTGTTTGGCCGCGGCTATTGAATAGGCGATCAACGGGTGACCGCCCACGGGTTTTATGTTCTTTCCGGGGACGCCTTTAGAACCGCCCCTCGCCGGAATAACGGCATATGTGATCATGTTATAAAAACCTGCGGGAAACCCCGGGCCAAGTCCCCCCCCCCGGGAGCAGGGCCAGCTTTTCCGGCACCTTTCTTATTAGCTTTGGAAGATATGACCGCGCAGTTTTTGGCTGATAGGCACTTCTTTGGGATGAACGGAGACCTTCCCGTCGCCCATAGACTTTTCTATTTTTCGCACCGCGCCGACCAAAGCGTTTAGACCGGCCGGCTCCAAGGAAGCCGCTTGGTCCGAGCCATACATGGACCTGTCCAACGTTATATGCCTTTCCAAGGAGGTTATCCCCAGAGCGGCAGCCGCGTACGAAACTGCCAGACCGGTTTCATGTCCGCTATATCCGACATCGCACTTATAGCGTTCTTTGAGCGTTTTAATGCAGTTCAGGTTGGCGTCCTCGTCTTCCATGGGATATGTGGATTTTGTGTGCATCAGTTCAAATGGGCAGCCGGCATTTTTAAATATCTCGACCGCTTTGTCCACCTGCTCCAACGTACTCATACCCGTGGAAATAAAAGCATGCTTTTTTTCGGAAGCTATTTCTTTAAGCAGGCCCAGATCCACGATCATAGCCGAAGCCACTTTATTGTATTTGCAGTTGAACTGCCTCAGAAATTTTTGGCTGTCCACGTCCCACGCGGAAGCGAACCACTCGATTCCAAGCTCCTTGCAATAACGGTCTATCTCTTTGTACTCCGTAAGTCCGAACTCAAGCGCCTCTTTTTGCGCTCTCTGGGTCTTGCCCCATGGAGACTCTCTCGGAGAATCAAGCAGCTCCTTGGTGTAAACCTTGTTTATGGTGCGTTTCTGGAATTTAACAGCGTCGCACCCGGAGAGTTTGGCCAGTTTTATAAGTTCTTTAGCGATATTTATATCGCCGTTGTGATTTATTCCCACTTCAGCAATGATGAATATAGACATTTTTTCTCCTTTTATTTCAACCCCGGGGAACTCCCCAGTAATGGCATTTCCCGCACAACTTAAGAGTATCGCGCCTGCCCTCGATATGGGCGCGGACATATTCCCGCCTTTTGGGGGAATTCCAGATGTCCGCGAGGGCTTCCCGCCCCGCATTCCCTATCACGCCATCCCGCTCAGGATCGAACCGCACGCAAAATGAAACATCGCCTTCCGTATTAATGGCCATATGGTTCATTATCTCGATACAGAACCCCACTTCGGGAATTACGGTCCGCTTCGTATACCCAAAACTGCCATCCGGAGAATGAAGCACGCGCGGGACCATCAGACAACCGGTTTGCCGGTAAAGGGAAAGACGTTCTTCACCTATTTCCCCAAGGCAGCGGATCACTATTCGCGGCGACGCCGCGCCTTTAAGCTTCAGGAACTCTCGCAGAATTTTGAATTGATCTTCCCATTCCTCATCGCGCTCGAAAGTCGAAACTGTAACCGTATCTAACCGGCCTATGATATCGCCCGCCCGCTGAACAAGCAGTTTGCCGTTAGTATCGAAGCATCTAACCTGTTTCTTGAAATAGTCCAGTGCTTTAGGCAGCTCCGCGTAGAGGAGCGGATCGCCATTGTTATGGAACTGCACCACGATGTCCGGCGGAAGCTGGCGGGCTATCTTCTCCACAAGCGAAAGGGCCATATCAAGGTCGAACACCATTTTTCCCGGATTATCGGCCTCGATCTTACGACGCCCGCACATCCAGCACCGCTTATTACAGCGGTTGGTAAGTTCCAGATTGACGGTGGTCAGACCGTTCAAGCGGCTTTTATCAGCGGGCGGAATACTATTCATGAAGATTTGGCAATGCCTTTTCACACACGAACAAAGTCATAAAACCGGTAAATATTATACCTTTTGTTATCGCACAGTTAAAAGCGGCATCAGCGTCAAAAGGCTCAACCGCCGAACAGTTCCTGCTCAACTATTTCACATAAAGCATGCCCTATGAGGATATGCATTTCCTGTACCCTTGGAGTGCAGGAGGAGGGAACGCTTATGCAGCAGTCCGCCTGATCATACAAAGAGCATTTCTTGTTGCCGCCTATAAAAGTTATAGTTTTAAGCCCCATCTTACGGGCGGTCGCTACGGCTTTCATCACATTCTTGGACGTTCCGCTGGTCGATATCCCAAGCAGCACGTCCCCCTTCCGGCCCTTCGCCTCTACCTGTCTGGAGAAAACCTTTTCAAAATCATAATCGTTGCCTATCGCGGTAAGGGAGGAGGTGTTTATAGTGAGCGCTTCGGCATCCAACGCGCGGCGCTCCATAAAGAACCGGCTTACGAATTCGGTCGCCAGATGCTGGGAATCGGCTGCGCTGCCGCCATTGCCGCAGATCAGCAGGCGGGCGTTCCTTTTAAAAGCCGAAACCAGAATTTTAGCCGCTTTATCCATCCGCCCATGCAGGCCGGGATCGGAGGCGACATGTTTCGCCAAATCCAGATGTTCAGATAATATTTTTTCAGTGCGAACGCTCATATTGTATTCCTCCGAGAGCGACTCCGGCTTTGGATATCGAATATTTTAACCGCCTTATTTCTTCAGCACGCGGTTGATCTCCGCGCTCCATTCGTCCGCCCAATCGGCCGACGCTCTGCCAAAATGCGACAAAAACGATCTTACCGCATCCTGGCGTTTTTTATCTCCCCACCAGGCATCGACATTATCATATATCTCCCCGATCTTTTTTGAAGCGAGTATAGGGTCATCGAACAGGATATCGGCTTCTTTAAGTTTGTCCCAATAAGGTTTTGCTTCCTCGTTGAAACGGTTCGCCGCGAATTTCGGATTATAAAAAAGCATAGTGGGCTTATTATTGACAAGCGCCTCAATAAAAGTCGTCGAATAACAGGGATGGTCGCAGACCAATATACGGCACTTCAACATTCGTTTACTGAACGGAACTTCCCAACCCTCTATCCGCGCATCGGGGACCAGATCCGCGAACCTGGATACGGAATCCCAGCCAAAATCTTCGATATGAGGACGGATCACAAGATGCTCCCTGACGGCCTGCGGGATGTTGGACAGGAACAACTTCTGCCCATGGAAATAATCGCTCCAATAATCCATTGTCAACGGGTACTGCAGCAGCCATCTGAGCCACGTTGTGGTGACATAAAGTATGCCGTGTGCCTGTTTATCGCCGCTCTTGCGCATTTTGTAGGAAAATTTAGAAGCCGGCATAGGTTTTACCTCGGAGCGACAGCCGCTTTTGCTCCATCCCCATGAGTAATAATTATCAACGATTCCCAGCTCGTAGTCTTCCTGGAAAAGGTATTTCAAGCTCCCATAATTGCCGCCATGCTGAAGCCCCAGCAAAACGGTTCCGTGTTCCGCGGCTTCAGCCGCATATACCTTGAAGACGTCGTTAAGGTGCCAGGAGATCGCGCTCAGAAGCGCTTTGGGCGCCGGAACAAATTCTTTTTTAACGCGTTCCCGTATATTCCCGAAACTTTCCACGAAACTCCGGGGCAAATCACCCGCGATAAGCGGCATCAGAATGCGTTCGAATTCGGTATTCCCGAATTTTACCCCTCCGATCTTGTCCCTGAGACCATGATCGATGCACGCGGCTTCCGGGGTTTCAAAGCCGCACGACAAAGGCCAGAATCCGCCCCCGGTCTTGAGAAACAGCCTTATAGCCGCTGAAACGGAAAAATAGGCGCCGATAAAAAAAACTTTATCCCCGTTCCGGGAAATCCGCCCCAGCGACGCCAACCGGCCTTCCAGAACCTTCCTTACACGCCGCAACGCGGACGACAAAGCGCTTGAACGCTCCGCTCCTATCCCGACCTCGACCTTTTTTTCAGGGAACTTGTAATTCAAGGCGCGTAAGATCTTGCTGCATATCTGGAGATTATACTGGTCGCCTTTCATATGCCCGATAAATTCAAACGTGTTCTGGGGCGTCACAAAGCAGCTTGCGTCAAGACATATAGTGGTAAATTCAGGATATCGCTCTTTGACGCGCAAGATCCCGTGGTATTTATCGTGCAAGATATGCAGATAGTACATCAGCCACGGACCTATTACGATCCGCCAGGATCTGATGGGCAGATCCGTGCCATGTGCGGCGTTCAGCCGTTCCGCCAATACCGGCAACAATCTCTCATGGACTTGTTTTAAATAGGCGACTATTTCGAAGGTTTTATCATCGTCGGCCCCGAAGCCCGGCGTTTCGCTCTTGAAGCTTTCCCAATAAGCCCGCCTGCTGTACCGTTTACAACCTTCGCTCAGGAAAACTATCGGATATGAAACATCCCAAAAATCTTCCAGCGCCGTGGTCGCAAGAAAAACCCCGGCTCGGCTCACATCCGCCATTTTTGGGGATAAAATGTTCATAAAAACCATGTTCCCGCCATTATCCCGGGCAATAAAGCCCGGCTCAGGTAAAAGGCCGTGTTTTGTATGCGAACGCACCTTTTAGCTTATTGACCTACGCATAAGTAATGGAAATGCTGGCCGGGCGAGTTTGGAGCGAAACAAGGAACAAATCGAGCGACATAGCTGGGCTATGTAAGCGATTTGTGACGCAGTTGCAGCCCAAAAGCGCCCGGCCATTTTCCGAAGGAAAAGGGAGGCTTGCCTTTGAGCGACTGCTTCGTTGCTCCTCGCTCACAGATCAAAGGTATGCTCGTTCGTCGCGCCTTGCATTCATCTCAAATCCAAGCCTCCAGAAATTCCATTACTTATGCGTAGGTCAATAATTCCGAACTAATCGAATACCAAGGAGCCGGAATAAGCCTGCCGTCGATAAAAAGGCCCACTGATTTAGTACATTTTAGCACAAATCCCTTCTTCCACACCAACGGTGGAATTCTCATGTATGCGCCAGACATCGTGATAATGATATAATTCATAAAATGACGAAATATATCGCACTCACTTCAATACAGCCGCCGACGGGCGCGGTAAGAAAGTTCGCGGCGCTCAAGGATTTCAGGCTTATTGTCTCCGGGGACAGAAAAACTCCGGCGACCTGGAAATGCGGGAACGCCGTCTTTCTTTCAATTGCTGACCAGGCGAAGCTGGGATACAGGCTGACGAAAAGTCTGCCATACGATCATTATTGCAGGAAAATGACCGCCTACATATACGCCGCGAAGAACGGCGCCGACATGATAGTCGATACGGATGACGACAACATTCCGTTGTCCGGGTGGACCTTCCCGGAATTCAACGGTCGTTTCCAGGCAACCCAGGATGATCTCGGATTTATAAATATTTACAGGTCCTTCACCAAGCAAAACATCTGGCCGCGCGGACTGCCTTTAAAACTTGTCGCCGCAAAACAGCCGCCGCTCAAGACATCCCGCCTTCCGGTCAGGATTGGGGTCTGGCAAGGGCTTGCCGATGAAGACCCCGATGTTGACGCGATATACAGGCTCACTATAAATAAGCCTTGTTATTTTTCCAGGCGCGCCCCCGTAGTCCTGGGCAAAGGGACGGTCTCCCCGTTCAATTCGCAGAACACCATGTTCCGCAAAGAGCTTTTTCCGCTCATGTACCTGCCGGCCCACGTCACGTTCCGGTTTACCGACATTCTTCGGGGCCTGATCGCCCAGCCGATCATGTGGGCCGCCGGATACCGGCTCGGTTTTACTGGAGCCACCGTGATACAGAAGCGCAACCCTCACGACTACATGAAAGATTTCGAGTCCGAGATCCCCTGTTATCTTAAGTGTGAAAAGGTCGTAAACATCGCGACGGAGGCGGTAAAAAAAGCTCGGCCGGTGGCTGACAACCTTTACTCTGTCTACAGTTCCCTCACTAAAAACGGCATAGTTGAAGGGCGCGAATTGCGGCTCTTGGAACTTTGGCTTAAGGATATTGCCTGATGCCGGCGCCCTTTATCTCCGTAATAGTCCCCTCCTTCAACCAGGGCCGTTTCATAGAAAGAACCCTGCTCAGCGTACTCCGGCAAAAATACTCCGGCCGTTTCGAACTGATCGTGTCGGATGGCGGATCGACGGACGAAACCGTTGACATACTCAAAAAATATTCCGACAGGATCACATGGTGGTCGGAAAAAGACAAAGGTTTCGCCGATGCAGTCAATAAAGGGGTCAAGGCGGCTAAAGGCGAGGTCCTGGGGATACAAAGCAGCGATGATTTTTATCTTGAGAACACTTTTGAGAACATAGTGTCGGGATTCAACGCGCACGGAGACGCCGGTTTTATCTCCGGCCGCGACCTGGGGATAGACCTGGAAGGCAGGGTTTTATGGGCCAGGAGGCAAAACGGGAAACTGACCCCGAAGAGCGTTTTGCTTGGGCCCGAATCAATATGCCAGCACGCCAGCTTCATCAAAAGATCCCTCTACGAACGCATCGGCGGCCTGAAAACCGACATTGACATGTGCGCGGACATGGACCTCTGGTACAGGGCGTCACATTTCCAGCCGGGATACTTCATCAGTTCCCAGGCAGGCGTCTACCAGGTACAGCCGGCTCAAAGGACGCAGACGTCTAAAAAATTTTACGAAAATCTGGTGCGGATGGTGGAATCCTGCGAGGCATCACCGGAATATGCAGCCGTTTCCCGGCTTTCCCCCGAAGAAAAAAGAAGCCTTTTTTTGTTCTGGGAAATAGTTTACACGTTGAATTACGACAAGGCTACGGGGATATCCATAGCCAGGAAGAATATAGGGAACATGGCCGGCCTGGATAAGCGGACCTCCGCCCTCATCGCAAAATACGCGAAAAACCCCGTAGATCACACCCTGCATCTCCTGAGATCGGGCGGATTTATCAGCGCGGTAGCGGATAAATTGTACGCCAAGACCTCAAAAGCGAACCTGGATTGGTGGAAATAAGCACGGATTGCCTATACTTCGCCCGGCGTAACCCAGGGGGTTAACTTCCTTCGGTTACACACTCGTCCAAACTTTCCCTCAATATCCGTATCCCTTCCACTAAAGCGTCATCGGGGATGATCAGCGGCGGCCCTAATTTCAAAGTACCGGAGCAGGTCCGGATCGATAAGAGGCCTTTCTGCATTCCTTTTTCGATGATCCGGTCTACCAAGTCGATATCCAGTTTTTTGGTCTTGGGATCACGGATAAAAATTCCCCACAGAAGCCCCGCGCCAAATATTTCGCATACATATTCAGGGCGGTCCTTTCTCCACTTTTCCAGCTCCGCCTTCACCAGTTCGCCTTTCCTGGCGCTTTCACTTATAAGATTTTCGCGCTGCAAAACCTCTATCGAGGCCAGGGAGGCCGCCATCCCGATGGGGTTTCCGCCGTGCGTGCTGTTTAAAGAAGGGTCCACATCCAGCACTTTCGCGCTTGCGATCACCGCCGAGACGGGAATGCTGGAGGAAAGCGCTTTCGCGCAGCAGATTATATCCGGCGTAACTCCGAAGTGCTCGAAACCGAACATCTTGCCCGTGCGCCCAAAACCGGCCTGCACTTCATCAAAGGCCAGCAAAGCCTGATGTTTGGAACACCACTCACGCATGGCGGCCATATAATCGACCGGAAAGAATACCGCGCACCAGCCCTGGTAAGGCTCCGCGATGAACCCGGCGATCTCTTCCAATTTAACCCCTTTTTCAGAAAGCCTCTGCAAACTGTGACTAAAGAATTGCGCCCCGGTCATCTTCATTTCAGACAACACCCAGGGATAAGGGTAGTCCAGGTGAACTACGCGCGGATGGAAATATTTTATCCACGCTTTTCCTCCTGGCTTCCCGCCCAGGGTCTGAGCGCCCATGGTTTTCCCGTGAAAGGAGCCTTCAAAAGCCACGACAATATCCTTCTCCGGACTGATCTTCCTACCGTGCATCATCGTGATCTTGGCCGCAACTTCGGTAGTCTCGGCGCCTGTTGAAAGGAAAAGAACTTTATTCAGGCCGGGCGGCACCAGACCTAATATTTTTTTCGCCAAGCGGGAACGGATCTCCGTAGGGTAATAATACGCGTTAAGGAGGCTTCTTCCCGCCATATCCGTGATCGCCTTGACGACCTGCGGGTGCGAATGCCCCACATTCGCTACGAAGATAGTAGAGGTAAAATCGATCCAGCAATTTCCCGAAGCGTCGAAGACCTGGTAGGCTTTCGCCCTGTCCCAAACCACCGGCAGTTCGGAATTCATCGAGGCCGGTTCACACCGCATCAGCTCCTCTATAACGGGCAAGGTAGCCGGGTTCGGGATCGCGGTCTTAATTCTCCGGTGCCTAGTTTCAATTTGGGGGACTGCTTTTGGGGTTAGTGAAAAGGCGGCCATTTTTCATCTTCCTTTATCTTATCCGTCTAAGCTTTCATAAAATTCTACAAAATTTATATTTAGATTTCAGTAAGACGTGGCCTTCCTAAACTCAATCCGGCATTTGCCGCATAGTGCTATGTAACTCCCGGGATTAAAATTCCGGCGGCCTTCCTAAATAGGAAAAAAGAAAGAAATATAGCCAGCACCTCTGCAGCCATCCAGTCCAGTCCGAACCCGTTCACCCAGTTTGCAAAAACCGTAAGGAGCAGCACCCTTTGCACACACCCGAAAATGTCGCCGCGCGCCCCCATCAGCGCATAGATATTGCGGAAGACGGCAGCCAGAATATAAAACAGCAGGAGTGAAAAGTACGGCCCGGACAGAACATACAGATCGCCATAGCCGGTAAACATATCTGCTTGGTACATACACCTTACTTCGGCGTGGGTAGGCAGCGGCAGGCCCATGTACAGGAAGCGCAGCGCGTTCGCGGCTTTAGGCGCATGGAAGACCTCGAAACCGGGGGTTAGGGCGTTATCTACCACGCTTTTGAAATAGTAAGCGGGATTTATAACGGCGGAATATTTAGCCGCGTTCGCCATTAGATCCACCGTGCTGTCCAGGAAACCTATCCGGCTGAAAGCCTTAAGCGGGGAGATGTATGGCAGGTAGATCCTGTACTTCACCAGGTTCTCCGACTTGAGCGCTCCGCCGTAAGTATTACCCCACCTGAAATACGTCCCTACCGAAAAAGCGAGAAACCCGAACAAGATCACCCCGCCGGCCGCAAAAAGAGTTTTTTTCCTGAACAAGAACGGTTTATCCCCCGCCAGGAACACGAACAGCACGGTCATCAGTGCGGACAGGAGTACGGACCGACTGCCGGCGACGGTCTGCAGGGCGAGATACGCTGTCACTCCCCAAAGGAAGGCCTTTTTATATACGCCGTAAAAGGTCTCTGAATACACCCAGACCACAGCGGCCGCACTGATAAGAACATTACCATTAAAAAGAATTCCCGCGTATCCTTTAAGGCGGAGCGCGGTCGTGTTGGATGACACATCGCCGAGGGAAATTATTAAAAGGGTATAGAGAGCCCCAAGCCAGACGGCTGAGATAGCCACAAACGGCTCTGAACCGTGAAAACTTATCTTGCGCGGCCCAATCGGAAACGCCTTAATAAAATCCGAACAGAGTCCTCCCACAATAAAAAAATTGGCGGCTATTATATACAAAATCGTTTTTAAAATAGCCGCCGAAGCGGCAGCGTTATACTGAAATATAGGAGAGTAAGGAATTATCAGCAGCGTTGTCACTCTGCCTGCGTAGAAAAAAAGCACCAATAAACTGAAAAGCAGCAGAAACGGATTTTTACACCGGCTTTCCAGCAACAGCATAAGGAACACCTGCACATACAGCACAGACCCTGCCGCCACCGAAGAAAAAGAGGAGTACTGATTCCCGCCCAGGAAGATGAAAATAGCAGCGTTCAGAATTAGCCCGGAAATAGCCGCAACCCTGAGGATAGCGTTAAGCGAATATCCCTGGCTTTCAGTGGAAGGCATGCATCTTAACATAAGACAAGTTGTTCGACATCCTCACGGCATGCTATAGATTTTAGAAGACACAAGATCAGTTACTCCAAAATGTTATCCACCTCTGACTGGCTCACAACTTTTAACCCACAACTTCACCCCTAGGAAGATCTTGCGACTGGTTTAGACACTCCCGCCTGTCACAGAGGTGTTCAACTAATCAGATCAAAAGAGATACCCACAACCTTATCGACATATAATTTGTCCTGGCAGACGTAGCTCGAGTAGTCTAGCTCCTGGTCACGCAGCTTGCGAATAAAGCCACAGAACTGTTTTGAATCACCTGCTACGAACTCAATATTCAGCTCGGCGAACGGGGTATTAAAGCAGGAATTCCCGGAAAGATTAAGCAATGCCACTTTCTTGCCAAGCGCTATTGATTCAAAAGCCAAGGTTGATATCACGCATACGACAAAAGACGCGGAATGCGCGGCAGCGTATACAGATTGTTTGTCCCTGTCTATATAGGTTACTTTCTCTGAAAAGACCCCGTACTTTTTTAGCAGCTCTGGTTCAGTTGTGAAAAGTGGATGGTATGCAATTCGCAGCCCTTCCTTTTCGGCAAGATCTTTGTACATTTGAAGGGTTTTCAGTTCGGCTGAAAGAGAGAAACAAACGGAAGTACTGCCTGGGGTGTCGAAATAACATAGCAAACCTGTTGAAATGCAGAGGATGTCATATTGTTGTCTGACATTTTTAGACTCCATAGAGTGTAGGTAGTTGTACAACCGAAGTGATCCAAGATAAGAGATCTTCTTAAACATGCATCCCATCTGGACCATAAGAGCTGTGGGTTGCTTTTCGCCCAATGCGACATAATGGTCGGCGAATCTGAAGCAGGTGTCTGCATAATGCGGCCTATATGCATTCTGAATCAAAAGCAACGGAACCCCGGCCGCTTTTGCCTTAATAGTAGGGCAGCCGTTATCATGGCCGGAGAGGACTAATTTTGGGGAAACCCCATTTAAACAATTACCGGTCATCAGATCAATAAAAAATCTGTATACAAACCGCCGTAAATCAAGTCCGTGGACTCGCAAGATTCCGGCACACAAGGACAGGGCATGTATGTATTTCCCGGAGTACTTGAGCAGAAGCCCGGGGGGAACCATATCCAACTTGCGCAGGTCGAGACACAGCGTTTTGTGTCTGTTCTCCAGCTTGCTTATGAGTTCCTTTCCGTAAAAACTCTCGGCAGCCCCCGGATACCAGCCGTCTATGATGATTTCAGCTTTGATCCCTTTCTTTAGCCGCCCCTCCCGCTTGAAAGACTTGAATAGCAGGGCAAAAGGCAAAAATAAATGCTTCCAGTCTTTCCGAATGGAGCCGGGATAAAACTGCTGGCAACTCATCAGATACTTTTTAATCTCAAGATTTATGATTGATTTATGCAACCCAGATGCGGCCGCCAAATGGGTCACAAGCCTATCAAAGGAAAGATCGGAGTCTATTGCATCAATCTGACCGTAGTTGTGGAAGTATATTCCGGGGTATTCTTGCGGGGTAGTGTATCGCTTAAGGGTGATAGGCATTATGTCTTGCTGGTTCTTTATCGATGTGGAACTATTGGACGAAGAGCATCTATGCCTACCTGAATCGCCTGAAGGCTCAATTGTTTCCGAAACAAACTTGCGGCCCGCGTAAACCCTCATATCCCTGGCAAAAGAATCGTTTACTCTATATTTGCATATTATATAACATATAAGATTGACGGGTCGGTCGTTCCCATTGCCCATACTTGACGGAAATGCCCACGACAAAACATCGTTTTCTAACAAGCGTACTCTATTATACCGCGGCGCCGTTCCTCAGGAACGCGCTAACTTTCCTGACGTTGCCTGTTTTGACAAGGCATCTGCTTCCGGAAGACTATGGAACGATAAACCTCATAACTGCTGTCAGCATGTTCGGCACGATACTTGTGGCTGGAGTGACGAACTCCTCGGGCAGATTTTACTTCAAGTATAAAGACAAAGACGATCTCCTGGGAAGCATGTTGTTTTCCAATCTTCTGTTCATGATCCTGAGTTCCCTGCTGTACATATTTTTTTTAACCGTACTTTTCGGCCTTATAAACAACCAAGTGTTCCATGGAAACATGAGCCTGTCCTGGCTGATGGTGGCAGCAGCCCAATACCTTCTTATTTATATCAACTCGACCAATCAGACGCTGCTGCAGAATATGCACGAAAGCCGGGGATGGTTCGCCAATGAGGCGGCGGCTACGATCTCATATGTCCTGCTTTCGCTCGGATTAGTGATTTCCACGGATCTCACCTGGCAGGCGCTTTTGATCGCCGGAGTCGCAAGCGAGACGTTAAAGGCATGCGTATCATTTACCAGGGTCCGGCACATTTACAGACGCGTCTTCAGTTGGGGGCTGCTAAAAGAATCCCTGCTCTATTGCTGGCCGCAGATACCCTCATCTATACTGGCTTTTTTTTATCAGTATTTTGATAAATTCGCCATGAATCGTTTTAAAGGCATGCAGCAGGTCGGAATACTCGACATGAGCAACAGGTTCGGGCTCATACTTAAAATGGCCATGGACGGTATCGGCGGGGCCCTTTCGCCCGTCACAATGGACCTCCTGACCGCGAACACCGGTGAAGCCAGGGGCAAACTCGCCGAGCTGCAGCTGAAAGTGATCGCCGTAGTTTTAATGCTGGGGCTGGGACTTATTCTTATATCAAAGGAACTGATAATGCTGCTGACCGTTCCGGCGTATTACGAGGCCATACGCGTAATACCGCTTTATATTTATTACCACGTATTCGGCGCGCTGGGAATGATCTCATATTGGCTCATCTACCATAACCCGGCAAAAACATTTTACCAGATACCCATCAATGCCTTCGGGTTGCTGCTCTCCACAGCCGCCAACATCGTTCTTATTCCGCGTTTTGGGCTTATGGGCGCCGCTTTCGCCATGTTCCTGTCCATGGGCATATTGCAATTCGCCCAGCTTGTCATCGGATTCCGCCTTACGCCTCTCCCTCTCGATAAGCGAAAAACAGCCGTTCTTTTCACACTGATGTTCGCGGAAACAGGTTTTTTGTATTATATATACGGGCTGAACATGTCGCATATAGGCGAAATTATCATTAAAAGCGTAATGTTCTCGCTTTTTCCGGCCGCATGCGTTCTTATGCGGATCATAGAAAAAAAAGACCTAAGCTTTGCCTACAACCTGGCAGCCGACAAATTCAACCGGCAAATTAGCAGTTAGGGTTATAACAACACCATATGCGCGTTCTTAACGTAATAATGACCCTGGATGACGTAAAGGGAGGAGGCACGGTCGAGAGGACGGTGCAGATGACCCGTCATCTTTCGGCCGCCGGCGTCGACTGTGAAATACTCACAACAACGTCTCCCGAAAAGAAGTCCCGGGAACTGACCGGAATCAAAGTCACGGCTTTGAAATGCGTCTGGGAACGTTTTTATTTTCCCCTCCCTGACATGGGAAAAATAAAAGCGGCCGTAAAGCGGGCGGACGTCATCCATATAATGAACCATTGGTGCCTGCTTAATGCATTTGTTTATCTTACGGCCCAGCTCCAGCATAAGCCTTATGTTGTCTGTCCAGCCGGCGCGCTGCCGATATTCGGTCGTTCAAAAACCCTCAAACGCCTATACAACATGATTATAGGCAAGGCGATCATACTCAGGGCGGCCCATTGTATCGCTATCACAAAAAATGAAGTTCCGCATTTTCTGAGCTATGGAGTGAAGCCGGAAAAGATCTCTATCATCCCTAACGGCATTGATATCGAACCGGTGAAGCATTCAAAAATCCCCGCTGTTCCTTCCGGGCCATACATAACTTTTCTGGGCCGACTCAACAACATAAAAGGCCCCGATATGCTATTGGACGCGTTCATAGCCCTTAAAAACGCCCTTCCTTACAGCCTTGTCTTTCTTGGGCCGGATAATGGCATGCTCCAAGTCCTGAGAGCCACGGCGGAAAAACACGGCGTAGCCGACAGGACGCATTTTGCCGGTTTTGTGGACCAGGAAACAAAGTCCGCCTTTCTTTCCGGCTGCGAGTTTCTTGTCATTCCCTCAAGGCAGGAAGCGATGTCCATAGTCGTCTTGGAAGCCGCCATGGCTTCAAAACCGGTGCTTCTTACGGACCAGTGCGGTATTAACGAGGTTGAAGAACAGGGCGGAGGATTTGTCGTTCCCGCTACTGTGGAAGGGTTAAGGAACGGATTACTGAAGATGTATGCCTGCAGAGGCTTTTTTGTGGAAATGGGGGCCGAACTTAACGTTTTTGCGGAGAAGAACTACGCCTGGGAAGTCATCACCAAAAAATTCACCGACCTTTACGCTTCGCTTATCGGTTAACCTTCACCTCAACCGCGCTTACTTTGACCACATTTTTCACTCTTTCTTTAAATGTCGACGGAGACAGCCATTCGGCGCGCAATAGCCGCGCCATTTCCCCGACATCGAGGTTTCCATCCCCTTTTTCAATTATTAATCTGACCTGAGGAGGAACAGGCCGATAATCCCTGGTGTTGAACCTCTCCCTGCCAAAAGCCCGGATCTTGGTTATACTGTCAATATCTCCGGGCAAATAAAAAGCTATACGGGTCTGTTCCCCATAGATCGCCCTGAAAAATCCGGCAAATTCATAGAAGGCCAGTTCATACGGTATCGGGTGCATGTACACTGTACGATCCGCTACCAGGAAAGTACTATGGTTTTTTATTTCCTCCGAAGCTTTGAGATACTCCATCAACGCGGTTTTTTTGTACCAGAAGCGCTGATACGCGATCGCCGTTCTCATATTGCCGGCAATAAAGGCCAGCAAGATGAGAATAACTATCGGGCGCGAGAGACGCCCAAGGAGCAGCTTAAGCCCATAATAGACCATGATGCTGGATCCCAGTGGCAGGAGAAGCTGAAATCTGTCCACGGAGCCCGGCATGGGATTTTTACCTATAACGATATATGGGAAAGCGGCCGCCGCGAACGCCAGTATGCCCACCAGGAACATTTTCAGTTCGTTACCGGTAAACTCGTTTTTCACCCGCCCGTGTAAGACCAGTAACCGCAAAACGGCGGCGATCAAAATGAAAAGAAGGAAAAACGCCCCATGACCGAAAAACGATTCCCTCAAAACACACACAACATTAACCCAGAAACTTTTGACCATGATAAGCGGGGCCATAAGCGCCCTGAGCGGATCTATTGCGTTATAGTTCTCAGCCGCATATTCGCCCAAGGGCGGGAAAAAATACTTGTTCAGAAGAAAGACAACCAACGGCAATATGAAAAAATCGAAGTATTTTATGGGTATCCGTAACAACCGGCCGCCGTCCCTGTAAACTATATAGGCCGCGACCAGTATATAAAACACCAGGAATGATCTAGTAGTACACGCGGCAAAGAACAACACGACAGCAAGCAGTCTGCGCCACAGCTTCCCCCCGTAGAAATATCCGGCTAAAAGGTAAAATGCGGCAAAGAAAAAACCGTAACACAAGGTATAGTGCAGCGTCCCGATTGCTATCCGGAAAGTAAAAAACGGGAAAACCGAGAACAGCAGGACGATAAGGAGCCGGGCCTCCCGCTCCAGCTCCTTTATGGTCGCAAGAACTCCATTGAGGCAAAAAGCGGCGGTCAAAAACGATATAAAAGTCACGGACCTGCAGATCAGGGCCGGAGCCGCAAATTGGCCGACAAATCCGTACAAATACCCCGGCCAGGACATAAAAAAACCCAGATCACGAAAAAAATAAATATTGTCGGCCGCGGTATGATTATAGATCAGCCAGTCCTCCCAATAGATGCCTCTATTCAACAACATAAGGCCATACGATGCCGTATAGGCCAGAAAAATAAGCGAATAATCCCTTTGAAGAACAGCCGGGATCCGGTCAGCCCACGTTTTAAGGTTCACTTTATAGCGCCTCGCGAGAGAAATTCCTGTATTATATCCACGTTAAGGCGGGCCTCGCACTCCGGTGAAGTAAGATACCTATACTTATACGCGAGATATCTGGAGGCATCGACCCGGGGGATTACCGGCGTCACGTCCGACCGTTCGATATCATACGCCTGCGTGCCGAACGCGTCCGCGCACAAAAACGGATAGAGGTTATATTTTATGGACATATACTTTTTAAGTATTTCACTGGTATATATAAAAAACAAAGGCTTATTATAGATCGCGGCAAAACCGGACGAGTTACTGCCTACGGAAAACGCGAAATCACAATATCTGACTAGCCGGCGAGTCAGATATCGGAAAGTTTTGCGCCCGTTAAAAGTATTTTCCGCATATTCCGATTTCGGATGGGCCGCTATTACCACACGCGACCCGGACGCCGCCTCCAGCCTTTCAAAAAAATCATTCAGCTCCTTATAGTATTTCACGGGATCTATAAGGTCAAGGCCCAGCATTTTCAGATCGGGATGCCCGGCCAGATTTTCGTCGAGAAACACGCAATATTTCCCATCGACAAGCCGCTCTTCTTCGCCGGAATGCGCCAGGGAACTATCATAGTCGTAGTGGTTGATCTTAACCACTGCCGCCGCGTTGCCGGCATTAAGGCCGCAGGCGGCCGCCCCCGCCGCAAAAACAACATCATATTTTTTAATATAGCCCAGCCGCTTAAGAACAGCGCAGGCCTTATATGCCAGGAAGGATGACAATTCCGCCCAACTGACAAGATAATGCAATTTCCCCCATATCCGGCTGATGAAGCCCCCTGAAGGCTGAGGTGACAGTCCGACAGCCATATGCCCTATTTCCACATTGTGCCTGGTAAGCATCCTCATCAAGGAAAGCAGGCGCGGTTCAAACGCCACCACTGTGAGTACAAAGACCTCCCCGGCTCTTGGAACAAGATAAGTCTCAAGGTCCTCCAATGAGGTAAATTTTCTGACGCACGGGGCGCTAATTTCTCCCGGCATCTGAAAATCTTCAACATAGATGGCAGTGATATCCCAATATTCGAATTCCAACCCCCGCGCCGACATTAGATCCATGCCGAGATACCGCTTATAATTTTCAGTCAGGGGGATATGACCCAGGAATATCAGTTTTTTCATTATCAGGCCGCGGAATCGTCGATGCCGTCATTGTTCACAGTATGGCGGAGTTTCCAGCCAGACGGGGTCTTTTGCCAAAGATGAGGTGAACGGAACTTGTCGCACAAGTCCATAAAATATTCAGGTTTCATTTCAAGATACCCCATTATCTCGCCGAAATACTTATCGGGGAACTCTCCGTCGAATCGTTTTACCAGTGCCTTCCCCTCATCTCGTGTAATATGCCGGTTCCGTATCTCCTGTGAAGCGTCGTAAGTAGCCCGTCCGATCCCGAATTTAATGAAGGTAGTGTAAAAGTGAAGGTCATCTATTTTGTCATCTATACCATTATATTTGCTGTAAGTACCCTGTGTGCGGAAAGGCCGGGCTTTGAATCCCGTGTTTTCCACTGCGTAATAATAAACTTCCTGGGGGACCCATTTTAAATAATAACCGAGATAATGAACCTCTACGGATCTATCCTTGATCTCTTCGGCGGCGGGAGGCAGGAAAGCCATGAGGTCGTTAAGCTGAAGGCCGTACTTCTCCTTTAGTTCCTTCATACTAACTCCAGCCAGACAAATTTCATCCGTATTTTTCATCGTGTAGTACGATTTATCCCTCAAAGATGTGGTCGTATCGGCAATGGGATTGCCATACTCCGCCTCATTCTCGCCATAGAACACCAGCGGGATATTATATCGGAGTGAAATTTTCGGGGCCAGATTTTTCTGTCCCAGAATGAAAGTCTGGAACGGATGCAGCAGATTTTCTATCGAAAGCTTAGTAAGCAGCTTCATGGCCCGGCCGTTGGGTTTGAAGGTAATATTGTCGAAGCCCCCGATCTCTATCCAATTCTTCCAATTCCGATACCCGTAATCGGTATACATTAGCGGCGGCCAGGTTATTGTAAGCGGGTGCATGCCGTATTTAGATTTCAACACATGGGCCTGAAAAGCGCTGTCCTTGCCGCCGCTCCCGGGCACTATGCAGTCATAGCCGCCGTCACACCTGCGGTGTTTAGCCAGCAATTTAAGCAATTCCTCTTCGCGTTTTTTCCAATTTATGTTCTCTTTCCCCTCCGCCACGCAGCAGGCGTCGCAGACCCCCTCATCGTTTATAACCAGGGTCTTCTTTTTACTGTTTATGGTGTGTTTAAACTCAGTGGCCGACGTCGGTCGCTGGTTTGACATCACACACTTTTTGCAGAAAACCACTTTTTGAGGCAACCCATACTTAGCTTCAAGATGCATATCAGGCTCCACCTACTCTTTTCTTAAAATTCGCATACACTTTCAGACCGGTCCATGCGCTTTTTTCCGGATGGAACTGGCATCCAAAAACATTACCAACGGAAATACTTGAGCAATAATCTATGCCCGCGTAAACAGTGCGGGAACATTTTATCCCGCTGTCCTCCGGTTGGACATAAAAAGAGTGGACAAAATACATGTAATCCGTTTCGCATATCCCCTCAAACATGGTACCCTTCCACTCTCCGCCGGGATACTTAAGCACCGAGTTCCAGCCCATTTGCGGTATTTTGGCGCCTTCGCTGTTTTTTACCGGAAATTTTTTAACGCTCCCCCTGATGATGTTCAACCCGGGGGCAGACCCGAACTCCTCGCTTTCGCTCATAAGGAGCTGGAAGCCCAGGCAGATGCCCATGAAGGGCTTTCCTGACGCGATAACATCCGCCAGAGGTGCGGCAAGATCAAGCTTCTGCAGATTTTCCATCGCGTTGCCGAACGCGCCTACGCCGGGCAATATGACGGAACCCGCGTTTAATATCGCGCTTTTATCGCTGGCAATGACAACGTCGAGGCCTACATGCTCGCATGCCCGTTTGACACTGAACAGATTCCCCATCCCATAATCGATTATTACCGTTTTTTTATCAGGCATTGCACCCGGCCCCGCGCCTGCAAGGAATAGAGCATGAACTCAAATACTCCTTTATACCGCTTATTTCAAGCTCTTTTATGTTCGGAAGAGCTTTTCTGCCGCTCCTCACAAATTCCGTATTGCCCTCTCCGGTTATTGAGTCGGCACGTTTGCGGGCAACCGCATAGTGAAGAACGGAGGCCATTGATACAGCGTCGGCCCGCCCCTCCTTTATCACATTTGATATATCAGCAAGATCGCCGCAGCCGCCGCAGGCGATTACCGGAATCGAGACCGCCGCGGATATTTTCCTGGTCAGTTCAACGTCAAATCCCTCACCCGTCCCTTCTCTGTCTATTGAAGTCAGCAGGATCTCGCCGGCGCCCAGCTCCTCAGCTTTTTTTGCCCAGCCCATGGCCTCAACTCCCGTATATTCGCGGCCATTATCGGTATAAACCAGGTATCGTCCATTTTCGCACAAGGCCTCGATAGAGAGGACGATAGTCGAAGAGCCGAACATCCTGGAAGCCGTTCGTATAAACTCCGGATCTTTGATCGCCGCGGTATTGATCGCCACCTTGTCCGCGCCTGCACGAAGAACTTCCCTTATATCTTCTATCGTACGGATACCGCCAGCTACGGTAAGGGGAATAAATATCTCTTCCGCGGTCCTGGAAACCAGTTCCTTAAGACTGTTACGCTGATAAAGACTCGCCACCACATCAACATATATCAACTCATCCGCCCCGTTCTCATAGTAATGCCTGGCGAATTCCCAGGGCTGGCCAAGCACGCGCAGGCCTTCCAGGTGGATTCCTTTGACCAAATCGGGGCCTTTGATATCAAGCCTGGGGATAACACGTACGTTCTTCATAGCGGGTGCGGAATCAGACGATAGACCATCCTCCGTCTACCATTAAAGTATCGCCGGTAACATAAGCAGCCAGGCCGGAAGCCGCAAAAAGAACGCAGCCGGCCACATCTTCGGAATTCGCCATGCGCTTTAACGGAGTTTTCTCCGCATAATTGCGCACGAATTTCATGTTCTGCCCATCGAACACGCCGCCGGGGCACACAGTATTCACCCTTATACCGTAAGGCCCGAAATAAGCCGCCAGATAACGGGTGAGGTTGATAACGCCGCCTTTTATAGCCGAATAAGCCATAGGAAGGGACAAGCCGGTATTCTTATAAACCCTTGCGTCCGGCCCTTGTACCCCGTAAATGGAGCCGATGTTGATCACGCTACCGCCCCTTTTGCGCATCAGCAGGCAGGCCTTCCTGCTGAGCCACGCATAGGAATTAAGCTGCATATCAATATTCTTCCGCCATGAAGCAAGCTTCAAGGCCTCGGGACGCGCCGCCCAATCTTTGGTGCGGGGATACGCGTTATTGACAAACACATCGACATAGCCATATTTGGACCGCAGGGCGTCCATAGCCGCGTCAAGACGCTCCAGCTTCGCCAGATCGATATTCTCATAATTGACGTCCAATCCGGCCGTTCTGAGGCCTTTTTCAAAGGCCCGGCCGTTGACCCTGGCGATATCAACGGCTATAACTTTCGCGCCGGCCTGCGCCAAGGCCATACATATCTCGCGGCCTATCAGCCCCAATCCGCCGGTAACCACGGCCACCTTTCCGTCAAGTCTCATTTTGGCGATATAATCATTCATAATCAAATCCCCAGACGCCCTCTTTGACAAGATATTCGATGAAACGGAAATCCTCTTCCGTATCTATGTCGTGCCCTGATATGCGGTCCATCACGTATATACCGGTATTCTCCGTAAAATAGGTCACGGGGTCAGTTTCAAAAAACGCCCGTTTACAAACATAAATAGAGGCGTTCATGTCATACACCGCGGGAGCGTCCTGCCTGCGCAGTATCGGCGAGGCCGGCTTTTTGGAAAGACGGGCTATCCCCTCAGCGTCAAGCTCCACCATGTTGAAATAAGGGCTTTTATGAGCGGGCACGACGCTGAACAGCACTTGTTTTTTTTCGGCTACGGCTTTATTAAAGGCCAAGTCTATATCTGTGACTTTGCGCAGCGGCGCGGTAGCGTCCAAATCTATGACATAATCGTATTTTTCGCCGTACAACTCTTCACATTTACGTACAGCATGGGCGATGACAGGGATCTTCCCCGCGGCATCACCGGCAAGCTCCGCGGGCCGCATAAACGGCGCCAGCGCCCCCGCCTTGACCGCCGCGGCGGCTATATCCGGAGAATCGGTCGACACCACCACCCTGGCGGCTTTCCCCCACTTAAGCGCCTGCAATACGGTATGAGCGATAAGAGGCTTCCCGCAAAGGCTGCGGATATTCTTGTTCTTTACCCCTTTTGACCCGCCTCTGGCGGCTATTGTAATGAGAATTTTCATGATCGTTCAGGGTCTTAAGTCGTAAAAAACCTTTTTAAGATCCGCCCCTTTTCTAATACGTGCTTTCAGCACAGCAAATATCCGGGGGGAAGCTTTGCCGTCTCCATATGGATTTTTTGAAACACCGCATTTCTTAAGGAATCCGATAGTCAAACCTCTTTTTATCGCCGCCGCTATGTCCGCGGACCTGGGCGCGCAATCAATAACCGTCGGGCCCTGAACGCGTCCCCTCTGCCTGTCGCCGATGTTGACGGTGGGGATCCGGAAGGAAGGGGCCTCGATTATTCCGCTGGAAGAGTTGCCTATTACGATAGCGGCATGCTTCAGCAATGAAAGGTAACCTAATTGCCCGAGGGAAATAAAAGCCCGGGCCCTTTTGGAATTAGCGCGGACATAGCGTTTAACAAGTTTAACTATTTCACCGCGGCCGGTATCAGCGTTCGGCATGGTAAACACCAGCTTAAGATCCGGGAAAAGGTCCAGCGCGTTCAAGAGAGCCAAAAATTGTTCCCCGGCAGACCCGGACTCGAGAGTAGCGGGATGGAACGTCACCGCGGCGACCGGCCCGTCAAAGACGATCCCCAGCCGGCGCTCCAGATCCGGTTTCTCCAGCAGTTTAAGCGTGCGTACGCTATCAAGACCGACGGCGCCGACCTTGAACACTCTAGACGGCTCTTCACCAAGTTGTATAACCCTTTTGCGGTATTTTTCCGTAGATGTAAAATGAAGCCAGCTCATCTTAGTTATGGAATGCCGGATAGATTCATCTATCACACCGAACGTTGATTCCCCTCCATGCAAATGTATTATCGGGATCCGCATCAGAACGGACGCTATGGCGGCGGAAAGGGCCTCGAATCTATCCCCCAGGATAACAACAGCGTCCGGTCCCAGTCGATCATAGGCGCGAGCAATACTCACAAGCCCGTCCGACATAGCGGCACAGAGGCCTGCCGGAGAATCGTTGCCCACCCTCATACGGGCTTTCATATCGATCTTGAAACCATCTTTAAGTATTTCCCGGTATGTCAGGCCGAACTTCGGTGAAAGGTGCGTTCCGGACGCAATCACCTGCAGCAAGGAGTCTTTATCGGCGCGTATCAGGCGCATCAGGGGCCTCAACAAGCCATATTCGGCCCGTGTGCCGGTAAAAACACATATTTTAAACCGTCTCATGCGGCTTCCTTCATAAAGACAAGCTTCACAATTTAACTTTTTCACCCGGCTTAAAACAACGAGGGGCCGGACGTCCTATGACTTTATCCCATAGCATGGGCGACATCCCCCCGGCGGGCCGCATGGGAGCTATATTTTCCGCGGAAAACGCCTCACCTTTATTTATAGTCTTTATCGCCGTCAAACTTTTACGGACCACTTTGGCGTTACGCAACTCGCAAAGAGACGGCTTTTTAATTCCGGTTCCAAGAACCGCTTCGATATTCCTTACGGCTTTTACCATGTCCCGGAACTCCCGGGGCTCCAGGCTTGCCTTGTGATCCGGACCTTTCATTTTCCGGTCAAGTGTAAGATGTTTCTCTATAACTTTTGCGCCAAGCGCCGCCGCCGCTAGAGAGACCTCTATACCTTCCGTATGATCAGAATACCCCACCCTGACCTTAAATTTCTTCGCTATGGTAAGCATAGCCGACAGATTCACGTCTTTCATCGGGGCCGGATATTCGGTGCTGCAATGCAGCAAGACAATGTTTCGCCTGGTCGTACCGGCGGTTGTAAGAACTTTAAGAGCGGCGCCTATCTCTTTCAGGGTCGCCATGCCGGTAGACAGGATGACCTTTCTGCGGGCGGCGCCGACTTTCCTGAGGTAGGGCAGGTTCGTTATCTCCCCGGAAGGGACCTTAATGATGCTCAGGCCTAGTTTCAGGAGAAAATCGACGCTTTCCGGGTCAAACGGAGAGGAGAGGAACCGTATCCCCAATTTACGGCAGTATGCCGACAGTATCCGGTGCGCAGGGCCGCTCAATTCTAGTTTTTTAAGCATCTGGAATTGGGAATCGGACAAGCCGGTGGTTTTTATCTGGTACGCCGCTTTTGGGGCAAAAGGTGTGACTAAACTGGAGGCCTTGAATGTCTGGAACTTAACGGCGTCAGCGCCGGCCATTTTGGCCGCAGCGGCCAGCTTTTTCGCGACAGCCAGGGAACCGTTATGGTTAACGCCCGCTTCGGCCACGATAAATACGCGTTTCTTCATTTATTTTTAATTTTTTTAGCGGGATTTCCACAACAGATCACGCGGGCGGGAATATCCCTGACAACAATGCTGCCGGCCCCCACTACCGAATCAGCGCCTATTTTCAAATACTGCATGACCGCGCAACCAGTGCCTATATGAGCCCGGTTACCCACTTGCACTCCGCCGCTAAGCGCGGCGCCGGGCGCTATATGCGCGAAATCGCCTATGTTGCAGTCGTGCTCTATAATGGAGCCGGTGTTAAGTATGCAGTGATCCCCTATCAAAGCACCGGGATTAACCACCGCCATCGGGCCGATATAATTACCGCAGCCCAGTGCCGCATATTCTGACACGACGGCGGACGGATGAATAATATTCGGGAATTGAAAACCCGCTTTTTGCGCCAGGGTCCGGAGCTTTATCCGTCCTGAAGGGTCGCCGGTGCTGCCCAGGGTTATGCAGCAAAATCTGACGCCGCGGTCGAAATACGCGGTAAGATCGCTATCGCAGCCGGTTATGGGAACATCCAATACTTTTTGACCGACCCGGGCCTTAACATCCAGTATGCCGGCCGGCGCGTAGACACCGGAGAGGCGTAAAGCGTTTATCACGCATTTCGCATGCCCGCCGCCGCCAAGAAGAAGGATCGGTTTCATCGCTATTTAACGCCAAGCCGCGCAAGGGTTTCCTGCAGTTGTTCCCATTGCCCGGTGTCGACCCAGGATTTGTCCGAGATCGGATAAACCCCCGTCTTAACGCCTTTTGCAAGACATTTATCTAGAAGTTCCGTCATGTGCATAAATGAGTTATCCGGGATTAGCTTCAAAATCCCGGGCTCCACCAGATACATGCCCGTATTCACCAGAAAATCATACTCCGGCTTTTCCCTGACGGCCGCCAAAGCCCCGCCCTTTTTTATATCGCAGACACCGTACGGGATGGTAAAATGCTTCATTGAACCCACAATAGTTATTTTATTCCCGCTCTCCCGATGGAAACTAAGTATATCCGAATAATCCGCGTCGATAATAACGTCGCAGTTGCTGAGAAAAAAAGTAGTTTTTATCTTTTGCCTGAGCAGATAAAGACTCCCGGCCGTTCCCAGCGGTTTAGGTTCTTCGATGAACTTAAGGTCGTAATCGCCCCGGACATCGCTGAAATACGCTTTTATCAGGTTGGCCCTAAAATTTATGGACATGTAAATATCGCGGCAGCCGTACTGGGAGAAACGCTGTATGATACATTGCGTCATCGTACTGTCGCCTATCGGCATCAGAGGTTTTGGGAGTATATTGGTCAAGGGGGCCAGCCGCACGCCCTTCCCTCCGGCCATAATAACAACCGGCAGGTTCAGCTTATGAGTCTTATGCGCCTTATCCTTCAGGAAATCGAACCACCAGACGGCATTCTTCACGTGGCGCTGCCTGTCCACGACCGGAACGCACGCGAAGCGCTGTTCAACCAACATAGCTTTGGCGGCCTCCTGTGAATACCCCTCTTCAAGGCAGTGAGGAGCCGGGTTCATTACGGAAGGGACTTTGGCGGTCAACCGTCCGCCTTTAAGTATCCAGCGCCTTATATCCCCGTCGGAAAGGGACCCCAGCAGGATGTTCTGCGGGCCGATGACAAACACAATCTTCTCCCCGCCTTCATCCATCTTTTTCAGCGCCTGCTTAACCGTGAGCTCCGGGCTGATCAGTATTTTTTTTATCTTCTGCATAATTTTCCCAAAAACCCGCAAACCCGCCTGATATCCCCGCCTGTCAGAGAAACGCTGCAGGGCAGATTCAAAGTCCTCTCCCAAAACCATAAAGCCCGGCTTATTTTATAAGCCTGGTTGCGGGAATACGGCTTTTGCAGGTGGTTCAAACGCCAGACCGGACGGGTCTGTATGCCGACGCGTTCAAGCCCTACCATCAGACTTTCCCTGTCGCGGCCATACGCCGCCTTATCCACAAGCACGGAATAGAACCAGTGATTGGGCGAGGTATGCTCCGGAGCGCCCAGAAATGTTATCCCGTCTATATCGCTTAAATGTTCCGCGTAACTGCGGTAATTCCTTTTTTTGATCTCAATAAAGGCATGAAGCTGCTCCATCTGGGCCACTCCCAAAGCGGCCTGCAAATTTGTAAGCCGGAAATTATAGCCGATCTCGTTGTGGACATAGCGGACAGCATCGTCTTTTGCCTGGGTCGTAAGATACTTGGCCCTGTCGGCCATGGCTTTGCTGCCTGTAACTATCATTCCCCCGCCGCCGGTCGTTATTATTTTATTGCCGTTAAATGAAAACACTCCGAAGTCGCCGATCGTTCCAGTAAACCGGTTTTTGCAGGGCCCGTCCGTATAGTAAGAGCCAAGGCTTTCGGTCGCATCCTCTACGACTTTCAAGCGGTGCTTGCGGGCGAGCCGCATGATCGCGGCAATGTCGCAGGGATTACCGAAGACATGGACAAGCAATATCGCTTTTATCCGCCTGCCGGTTCTCCTGTTTACAACCCCGGATTTTTCCGTCCGGCATTGGGTTTCTAAAAAATCCTCAAGCTTTACCGGGTCAAGATTCATGAAATTGTCGCAGTCCATGAAAACCGGCTCGGCGCCAAGATATTTGACAGCGTTAACAGGAGCTATAAAGGTCAGCGTAGGGACCAATACCTCATCCCCCTGTTTCACTCCGCACAACTTTAAACTTACGTATATTCCGACCGTCCCGTTCGAAACCGCCACCGCATGCTTGCCCTTTGTATATCCGCATATTTTCCGCTCGAAAACCCCGACATATTTTCCGGCGGCGGAAACCCAGCCGGTATCCAGGCAGTCCTTAACATATTTCCATGCGTTCCCCGTTATGCATGGCACGGACAATGGTATTGCCGCGGTTTTAGGCGGTCTAATGGGCATAGCGGGACCCCTTCCCGGGGAATTTACCCACAGGTGGACACCGTAGCGCGGTTTCCCCTACCTCGTTACGGCACAGCCATAGGCTAGACATTATATGCATCCCATTTATAGTTCTTTATGTTTTCGGGATCCTTGAACCAGTCGATCGTTGCGGAAAGTCCTTTTTCCAGCGAGACGGCCGGCTTCCAGCCTGTAAGTTCCTTGATCCGCCCGTTATCGCACAAAAGTCTTTCCACCTCGCTGTTTTCGGGCCGTTTGCGCAGATCGTCCGGAATTATGTCGGCTTTTTTACCCATCGCGGAAATAATAAGTTCCGCTAAAGCTTTTATCGTTATCTCCCGACCGGAACCTATATTTACGGTTTTCCCAATAGCCGGATCGCATTTTGCCAACGCTATGAATCCGGCGCAGATGTCCGACACATAATTAAGGTCCCGCGTGGGATGCAGTGCGCCAAGCTTGATCTCTTTGGAACCTTTGACCAACTGGGTTATAATGGTCGGAATAATGGCTCTGGCCGACTGCCTGGGCCCGTAAGTGTTAAATGGCCTGGCGGTAACAACAGGCAATTTAAACGAGAGATAAAAGGACTCGGCTATTTTATCGGCCCCGATCTTACTGGCGGAATATGGAGACTGTCCCTGCAAGGGGTGTTTTTCGTCTATCGGCGCATATTTAGCCGTGCCATAGACTTCCGAGGTGGATGTTATTATGACCCGTCCGGTATTAAAATCACGGGCCGCCTGGAGCACGTTCAGCGTCCCTTTTACGTTCGTATCTATGTACGAGTCAGGTGAATGATAGGAGAATGGTATACCGATAAGGGCGGCGAGATGAAAAACGGCGTCAACCCCCTTCATCGCCGAACGTACGCCATTCGGGTCCCGGATATCTCCTGAAAAGATCTCCACGCTTTTCAGTTTTTCCTTAGGGAACGTGTCCAGCCAGCCGCATGAACTGAATGAGTTGTAATAAACAAAAGCTTTTACCCTGGCTCCCTCTTCCAAAAGCGCCTCGACCAGGTGGCTGCCTATAAAACCGTCCGCTCCGGTGACAAGAACTTCTCGATTTTTTAAGTCCATAATTTAAGCCCTGAGCCTCACGGCAAACTACACTTGTACCATTCGATAGTTCTTTTAAGCCCTTCTTCGAAACCGGTACCCGCTTTGAACCCGAATTCCTTTTCCGCGCGGGAGGTGTCCAGCATGCGGCGGGGCTGGCCATCAGGCTTGGAGGTGTCCCAGACCAGCCTGCCGTTAAAACCCGTAAGCCCGGCTATCAGCGTGGTCAGGTCCTTTATTGAGATCTCGAAACCGGCGCCGATATTAACCGGTTCCGATAAATTATATTTTTCTGCGGCAAGGATTATAGCCTCGGCGCAATCTTCAACGTACAAAAATTCCCTTGTGGCGCTGCCGCTGCCCCACACCGCGATCTCGGACTCGCCTTTTTTCACCGCCTCAACGCATTTCTTAATAAGCGCGGGAATGACGTGCGAAGATTCCGGGTTAAAATTGTCTCCGGGACCATAAAGGTTGACCGGCAGCAGAAAAACAGAATTAAAGCCATATTGCTGGCGGTAGGCCTGGGACTGCACCAGAAGCATCTTTTTTGCCAACCCGTAGGGAGCATTGGTTCCCTCAGGGTAACCGTCCCAAAGGGTTTCTTCCCGGAAGGGGACCGGGGCAAACTTGGGGTAGGCGCAGATGGTGCCGATGGCGACAAATTTTTCCACCCCCGCGAGACGTGCCTCCTCCATAAGCTGCACGCCCATCATGAGATTGTCGTAGAAGAATTTCCCGGGGTTGGCACGGTTGGCGCCGATTCCACCCACTTTAGCAGCCAGATGGATAACTATATCCGGTGACGAAACCTTGAAGGCCCTTTTTATCTCTGGGCCCTCAACCAGGTTAAATTCTTGTTCTTTGGGTATAAAAACGTGCTTACATCCGCGGGATTTGAGCTTTTTAGCCACAAATGAGCCTAAAAACCCCGCGCCGCCGGTAAGCATGATGCTTTTGTCCGCAAGTGATGACATATATAGTAGCCCGTCTAAGCGCAACCGACTTGACCCCTCGTCATTATATATATAATAGCAAATTTCACTTTTCAACGGATGTCGGCTAGGAGGTTGGACGTCGTTTGCGCATTAACGGAACTAAACCGATACCGCTTTTTGACTGGATATATAAAGCGGTCAATATGTCCTGAAAAGCGGCAAGTTTTCTCCTGCTTTTATCAGATCTTATCCTGATCTGGGTTTCAGAGGTCAAACTCGCTTTTTTTGCCTATAACCATGATCTTCGCCAATGTCACCATCCTGGCCATCAGAAGCACCGCGGATTTGCCGGTAAAATAGCGGCCGCCGTGCGAAAGTATCTGCCCGTTTTTGAGCAGCCTTGCCATTCTTACCGCCAAGATCTCCCTACTATTATATCTTCGCAGTATTTCGGGTTCCGAAAGGCCTTCGAGACGCTCATAAAGCTCTCTAACCAGCCTTATCCGGCGGGCTGTCTCGCCCAGATTTAAAAAATGGAAATAGCAATACCCGAAAGCGCCATAACACAGAATATCGCCCGGAAGCCGGGCGGTGAACCCGGAAAAACATATAACCGGCACAAGGCCGGCGGCAAAGCCCGCGAAAATGGAACGCAGCAGCGAACTAAACGCCCTGGAAAGCGCGACCTGCACAAAAACATTTATAAGCAGGCCGAACACCGGAAGCAGCGCGCCCATAATAGTCATCCGCCCTTCCCCCTGCCCAGCAGTGCCCTGTAAAAAATGAATAGCCTGGCGAATATAACGCCTTTGGAAGTCAGACGATATTTGCCGTTATCCATATAAGCCATCTTATCCAGGACCAGGTCCCTGATCCTCGGCTTCACAAGCTTGTCGTCGTTGACAAATTCGTTGAATTCGCTTTCCGCCATCCCCCCTGGCCCCGCTCCGGCCACCGTCATGGCGATGACCAGCGAAGGACTGTCGGCTTCCAGAGCCGAGTAGGTTATCATGTAGGAAAGGATGAGCGAAATATCAAGCAGCGCCAGGTGCAGGTAATCGCCGGCGGTCACGGGGCAGGGTAAACCATAAAGCCAGGCCAGGGAACTGCCATAGGCCCGGAGCAACAGCAATACCGCGCCAAGCGCGCAGAACATGATCAGCAGGAGGGTTTTTGTCTGTCTTTTCGGGAGTTTTATCCGCCAGACCGCCAGGTGTATGAAAAACGAAACCAGAAAGGCCCCGCCCCCCCATATCAAAGTGGCCATATTTTAGATAAAGTTCTTATGCATAGGCTCTTCCTTGGGACTAGGGGGAAGCCTCCCCCCTTTTTCCTTCACTTCCCAGAGGAATTCGTTGACCTTATGCTGGAGGCAAAGCGTGCCGCACATGGTGCGGGCGTCGAATTTTTCGGAGGCTATCAAGTCCATGACCTCCCAATACCTGTCGCTCTTCCAGATATCCTTAAAACGTTTTTCAGCGATATTCCCAATGTGGTACTTCATATATTTATCATTGAAGAGCATACCGCAGGGCGCGACCAGCCCGGAACCCGAAAGCTGGATTATAAAAGGAGGGCCGAAACATTTGGAATAGCACCGGCCGCCGCCGCTCATGATCTTGGACCATTTGGCCTTGACCAGGTATTTTTCGGTCGAAAGCGCTTCGGCCTCTTTAAGCAGGCCTTCCATGGCGAAATATTTGGAGTAATCCACATTCAGTACGCCGGTCTCGTCGTCGCTGCAGTGCTTTATGACCAGGTAATCCACTCCCAGTTCCTTCCCGAGGCGCGCCAGCGGCAGGACCTGGTCGGCGAACTGCGGCATGAGCACCATCTGCAGCCCTATAGTGACGGGGAGGCGGCGTTTTTTCTTAACGGCCACGCATTTGCGGATAGTTTCCAGGACCTTATCGTAAGCCTCGGGCTTGCAACCCATTATTTCGGCATAACGCGCGCGCTCGCCGGCCGAGATATTGAACCGCAGGTAGGTCAGGTCCGGGAGCAACTCGTCCAGCTTGTCGTCCCTGAGCAGGTATCCGTTGGTGCCCAGCGCCATATCAAGGCCTTTTGCTTTGCCGTACGCTACGGCGTCGTACAGGTGCGGTGAGCAGGTGGATTCTCCGTCGCTTACAAAACTTATGGCTTTCACGCCTATTTCGGCGGCGTCGTCCAGAAAATTAAAAATTACTTCTTTGGTCATTTTCTTCACGTCGTTGGTCTGCAGTTGGCCGTAGCAATAGACGCATTTATAATTGCAGGCCCGTGTCAGAGAACAGTCCATTGTGATAGGCGCTATGCGTTCGCCGCGCAGCCATGCCTCAACCCTTTCGCAATGCCAGGCGAGCTTGTGTCCGTCCAGGATCATATTTTCAGTCATTTGTTTTCTCTCCGCGCCGCGCGGCAGTCTGGGAGTCCGCCGGGAATGCGGCTTCCCGCGCGGAACCGGACGCGCGCATATCTGCTACCAGACGCAGATAACCCCGCACGACCTGTATAAAACTGGGGAAGCTCACGGCTTTGGATACCCCGCTTGAACGGGCGCCGAGCCGGTACGGGACTTCCGCAAAAAGATAGCCTTCTTTTACGGAGCGCACAAGGATATCCGTCTGAAAGAAAAACCCGGTGGAATGGCGCTTTAATCCGCGCAACATGGACCGTCTGTAGATCACCGTGCCGTTGGTATAGTTGAAATTAACCAGGAACGTTGTATTGATGATGAACCGGTAAAAGAAGGACAGCGCATTGCGCGCCAGAGACCGCGCCTGTTTATTAAACACGAAAGGGATCACGATATCCACATGCGTAAGAAGGGGATAATACCTGAATATCTCCCACGGATCATTTTCATTATCGCCGGGCAGCATTACCACGGCGGAGCCGCGGGCGGCCTCCACGCCGTCCCAGAAAGACGCGCCTATGCCGCAGGGAGCCGGATGGTCTATCAGGCGCACCCGGGCGTCGCGGGAAGCCTGCTCCCGCACTATTTCGGAAGTGCGGTCCCGCGACCCGTCGTTTATGACCACAAGTTCGCCTTTTAGGGAACAATCATCCATGGCCAGCAGGGTATTGGCCATCGCGGCGCCGATATTGCGCTCCTCGTTGAGCGCGGGCATGATAACGCTTATCTCCGGGGCGTAGGCGTTTTCGTTCGGGGCGGTATTCATAATCTGCAAATCTCTCTGGCTGCGGCGACAATATCATCTTTGCCGCGGTAATAGGCGTTTTCCAGGACCTGGGAGGCAGGCACAGGCGTATCCGGCATGCACACCAGGCGCACAGGCGCCTTAAGGTCGTGCCAGGCCTTCTCCGCGGCCGCGGCGGCGATATTGCAGGCGAACGAGCCGGTCCGGCTGCCGGTGTCGGCCACAATAAGACGGCCGGTTTTCTTGATCGAAGCGAAGATCATCTCCTCGTCGAGCGGTTTTATGGTCCGGGGATCTATCACCTCAGCGTCGATGCCTTCCGCGGCAAGCTCCCGTGCCGCCTTGATGGCTTCGTAAACCATAAGCGAGAGCGCCACGATGGTGATATCTTTGCCTTCCCTGCGGACTACTCCCTTTCCCAGGGGAATAGCGTACTTTTCCGCCGGCACATAACCGGTAAAATCGTAAAGCCATCTATGCTCAAAACAAAGCACCGGATTCCCGTCGGCCGAAGCGGAAATGAGCAGGCCCTTGGCGTCATACGGCACCGCCGGCATTATCACCTTAAGGCCGGGGATATGGGCGAATAAAGCGTGCAGAGCCTGGGAATGCTGGGCTGCGGAGCCCCACCCCCTTCCGGTTATGCTCCTGATGATCATCGGCACGCCCACCTTCCCGCCGGTCATATAACTCCATTTGGCGGCGTGATTGACTATCAGGTCCATGCACATGGGCAGAAAATCAACGCGCATATGAATAAAAATAGGCCGCATACCGGCTATGGCCGCGCCCATGGCTATGCCAGTAAGGCCGTTCTCCGCGATGGGCATATCGAGAACGCGCCCGGGAAATTTACGATGCAGGTTAAGTGTTGAGCCGAATACCCCGCCGGGATCGTCTATCCCTTCTCCGATAAGGAAAACGGAAGGATCCGACTCCAGCAGCTGTTCCTGGCCTTCGCGCAAAGCGTCGCGATAGGACAGACCTCTCAGCCCCTGTTTCCCCAGGGTATCTTCGAAGTCGGACTTATCGATGAGCACTTTTGTCCAGGGCATCAGAATATTCCTTGGCGGTATACGTCCTTATAAAGGTCTTCCGGCAGCGGCATCTTCTCCGCCAAGGCCGCGCGCCAGGCGGCGGCTATCTCGGCGTCTATTTCTTTAAGCATGGCGTCTAAAACCGGGACCGAAAGGACGCCGCTCTTTAAAAGCGCGTTCTTAAAAAGTTTGACCGGGCAGCGTTCCATCCACTGGTCCAGTTCTTCTTTCGGCCGGCAACCCTTAAGATGGTCGCAGTCCGGCCCCACGTGGCCCTTCCAGCGGTAAGTTTTGCACTCAAGGAAAAACGGGCCGGCGCCGGAGCGGACATGGGCTATAGCCTCCACCGCCGCCTTGTGCACGGCCAGCACGTCGTTACCGTCTACTATTACGCTCGGGATGCAATAGGCTCCGGCATGGCGAGCGATATCGGAGTGGGCCTGCCGGGCGCACAGCCGGGAATTGGTCGCATAGCCGTTGTTCTCGCAGACGAAAAGCGCAGGCAGCTTTTTAAGCGAAGAGAAATTAAGGGTTTCATGGAACAGCCCTTCCTCCGAAGCTCCGTCGCCGAAGAAGGAAACCGAGATCCTGCCGTCCCCGCGCAGAAAGGAAGCAAGCGCCGCGCCCGCGCCCAGCGGAATGGAGCCTCCGACAATGGCGGAGGTGCCCAGACAGGAGACCGACGGATCCACCATATGCATGGACCCGCCTTTGCCTCCGGAACAGCCTCCTGCGCGGCCGTACATCTCTGCCACCATGGACGCCATCGCGGCGCCTTTCACCAGCAAATGACCGTGGTTGCGGTGAGTGCTGAACACGTAATCTTCCCGCTTGAGATTAAGGCACACTCCGGCGGCCACAGCTTCCTGGCCGATGGAAAGATGAACCGGAGTTTTCATCTCCTGCGCGCCGTAAACCTCCACGATCTTCTCCTCGAAGCGGCGGACGCGCAGCATGGCGCGCATAAGCGCGAGTTCGGTTTCGCGCGGGACGGGATCGGCTGGAAGTTTTTTGTTTTTACTTTGCGGCATAAATACGGTACGAGCCAAACAACCTGGCTATATAAAATTCACGTGCTCGGGTGGATGGCGCAAGTCCCAAAGATAACTGTTTACCTCATCCATCCGGCAGTTAACGCGGCACTTTGAAGTATCCAGACGGTTAGCCACCATCCGGAGGGAGCGTTTACGCTTCTCGCTTTCCCAAACCTTTTTAAAAGACGATTCCATGATGTTCCCATAGAGGAACTCTTTCTTGCCCAGGAACATGCTGCATCCCCAGACATTCCCCCCCGCGTCGATGTAGGTCCAGAACGGCAGGGCGCAGCATTTGCCGTAATGTTTGGCGGCGGCATCCCATTTCTGCATGGTTTTCATACGGAATACGACGCTGAATGCAGGGGAAGAGTATTTTTGCAGCCGCTTGGACAACGCTTCATAATCCGCATACCGTATATTACGGTATTTGTCGGTTTTACTCTGCGGATGCTGGGAATACGGTTTAACTATCAGGTAATCCATACCTGCGGCCCTGGCGCGTTCGGCGAGGAGTTCCACTTCGCCCGCGTTTTCGGGAAGAAGCACAAGCTGCATACCGAGGGTCGTCTTATAACCCTTTCTGCGCCGCAGCCCGTCGGCATATTTCATATTGGCGAAAACTTTTTCAAAATCTTCCTGCCTGCACCCGTGGATCTTCGCGTATGTTTTTGCCGTGCCGCCGTTTATGCTTACCTTTATCCATTCCACGCTCTTAAGGCACTCATCCGCTATGGCGGGCTTGAAAAGCGCCGCGTTGGTGGTAAAAGAAACATCGATCCCGGCGGCTTTGGTTGCGTTAGTGATCTCCGCCATCCGAGGGTGGAGGAAAGGCTCCCCCTCGCCGGCATACATTATGCTTTTCAGCCCGAGTTTCCCCATTTCGCCAAGCCGCTTTATAAGAATGCCGGCATCCAGGAACCGGGGCTTATATTCCATAAAATCAAGCGCGCAGTAAACGCACCGGTGGTTACAGGCTCCGGACGGAGAGAGCTCGGCATATATGGGATAAATATTGCGGCCGGCCAACCAATCAGTCACTCTGCCCGGATGGTAAATGAGTTTGTGCGAATCAATACGGTACTTATCCATAGTTTATCCGGAGATCAGCGCGGCTTTATGAGCAGGTCGGAAAGATAGTGGCACAACACCGAGTGGGCAAGCTCGACCATACCGTAAGATCCGCTGTTAATGAAAATATTCACGTCCCCAAGGCGGCTTAACGGATTACCCTGCTTAAAGCCGGACATTGTAACGCACCAGAGACCTTTAGCCTTGGCCTCCTCCACGGCGTGCAGGATATTTTCCGACCGACCCGAACTTGATACGGCCATGAGAATATCCCCTTTGTCGGAGAACATTTCCACGGGCTTGCGAAACACGTTCGGATAACCGTAATCATTGGCGACACAGGTCAGCAGCGAAGCGTCGGAGAATGATACCGCCCTGATATTGGCGTTATTCCAGAGATCGAGGACGAAATGATTAACCACCGCCGCCGAACCGCCGTTGCCGACGGCGATAACTTTAGCCGAAGTTCCGCGCAGCGCGGAGATGCGTGCGACGACCCCGGAAACGGCGTCCGCGAAGGGCCTAGGCGCCCCGCTGTGGTCGGTGGTGACCGCCGCAGAAAGCAAAGTTCGCAGATCGGATGTATAAATGTCCAGAGAGGGAACCATAGCTGACGCCTCACTTTAGTATCGTAATAACCGATTTATAGAGCGGCACCGGGTCTATCGAAGACCGGTTACAGACAATGCTTACCTTAAACGCGCCCACAAGGTTGCCCATAAGGCCGACAACCTCCATGGGAATCCCGGCAGCCACCATGGGGGCGGTTACCGAGAGAAAAGCGTCGCCAGCTCCGACGCGGTCAACAACTTTATCCGAAAAGACCGGGATCTCGAAAAAACCGGCGGAACTGTCGTACACCAGCGCGCCCAGATGTCCACGTGTGACTGCGACTTTTGCGCAACGCATATCCTTGGCGATGCGCTCTATGGCGGCTTGAATATCCCCGTATTTATCGCGCGCGGCATAGCGCATCTCCGGCTCGTCGATGCAGATATAATCCGCCCTCGGATATTTAGTAATCAGGTTATACCCGTTATTCGCCGAATTTGTCTGGGTATTTACGGCCAGGAAACGCGCCTTGCGGCAAAGCACTTCTATGATCTTATCGTCTATAAAGCCATGCCCGAAATCGGAAACAAGGACCATATCGTAACCGGCGACGGTATCCTCCAGGAAGCCCCGCACCTGGGAACTTATTTCCGGCGGCAGCGGATGGTCGTTGAAGAACTGGACCTCAAAAAGTTTATCAAGGAAGGCGGGGTCCACAAAGCGGCGTTTTGTGACGGTACAGGCGTCGGAACGGGTGAAAATTTTCGGCTCCACATTGGGTTTTAGATGGTCAAGAACATACTCCAGCTTGTCTTCCTCCGTGCCAAGGCAGGTTACCATTCTAACCTCTTTCACGAACCCCGCCGCGTGATTGGCGCAGGCAAGCACTCCGCCGGCAAAACGCTCTTCGCTGATAAACTTGGTGCAGATCATGTTGTCTTTGGGGGCTTTTCCCAGACCGCGGCAGTAATGGTATTCATCAATAATGGTATCGCCCACCAGCAGTACCTTCATGGACGAAAGCTTCTGCATGGCGCTTATAATGCCGTCCGCGGTGTGGGCGGCCTTGAATTTTTCCAGAAATTCTTTGGTTTGGGCCGGAAAAACGCTGAAAAATTTATTAAGCAGTTCCGTCGAACTGAAAGTGATCTCATCCGTGAAATGAAGCCGTCCGCCATTGCGTTCCACGGCCTCACGCTCATGCACAATGCCGCCGGTAATGTCCTTTTCCGGAGCAGCGTAGTCGGAACCCTTAATATAAACGCCGGGTTTAAGCAGATTGATGGTTTCCAGCGCCGTCGGCCAGGAATTGACGGCCACATAGTCAACGCATGCCAGAGCCGCGATAGATTCCGCCCTCAAATGCTCGTTGAACACCGGCCGGCCGGGACCCTTGTTCACATACCGGTCCGGAGTGATGGTCACCACCAGAACATCGCCCTGGCCGCGTGCGGCCTCAAGGTGTTTAATATGGCCGGGATGCATCAGATCATATACGCCGTGACAATGCACCACCACTTTCCCGCCGTTTTTAAGCCGCTCTACTATGTGCGCAAGCTCTGCGATAGGGTGTATTTTAGCATGACCGCCGGAAGTGGATTTCATTTTTTAACGTCTCCTAAATATCGGAACCAGTCCTCAGTGGCCGCATCTATTTTTTCCGGCGTCCAGACCGGAGCCTGACGCCAATATTCGATATTATCAACCACATTTTTTACGCCCTGCTCCAACGTGACCCTGGACCGCCAGGAAAGCAGCGCCTTGATTTTTGAAATATCCGCGAACGTGCAGTCCGGCTCTCCGGGCCGCTTGGGAATATGCGTAGTTTCTCCGCCCAGCAAAGCCACAAGTTCATTCACGCTGTAAGTTCCGCCGGAACCGACGTTAAACACCTCGCCCTCCAGACGCGAGCAGGAAGCGGTAAAAAAAGCGTCGGCCACGTCCGTCACATAGGTAAAATCCCTGGTCTGTGTTCCGTCCCCTACCACCGTGAACGGCTTTTTGTTAAGCTTCTGGGCCAGAAAAACCCCGAACACGGCGCCATAAGTGCCTGAAGTTCTGGACCTTGTACCATAAACATTGAACAGGCGCAGCGCTATGACCGGGAGTTTATACACCCGCCCCCAATGAAGCACGGTCTGCTCGCCCAGGTTTTTTGTCAGGGCGTAAGGATACTGCGGACGGATCTCCGCCGTCTCCGGAGTCGGGAATTTGTCGGGGATGCCGTAGCAGGAAGAGGAGGCCGCGTAAACAAATTTCTTGACCCCCGCAAGCCTGGCGGCCTCAAGCACGTACATTGTGCCGAGAACATTTGATTCGTAATAACCGATCGGGTTGACGATGGATGGCACTATATCCGCGAGGGCGGCAAGATGAAAAACCTTATCCACGCCGGCAAAATGCGGCTGGATCCCTTTAAAATCGCGTATATCGGCTTGTATCAGAGTAAGATTTTTATTGGAGCTATGATGGGCGAGATTTTCCGGCCTGCCGGTGGAGTAGTTATCAAGAACGACAACCTCGCAACCCTCTTTCAGCAAACGGTCCACGACATGGCTTCCGATAAAGCCGGCCCCGCCGGTCACGATGCATTTCACGAAGCGCTCCTTAGGTGACGTAATTCCTAAATTATAGCAAAAAGGCCAGCGTACCATTCACTTGGAATTGAATCTTCCGGGCTATTGGCGCTATCGCGAAAACCTGGATAATGCGACTACCGGCGGAGAAGTGCTATTTTGGGGATACGATTTTTTCTATAAAAGAGAGATCGAACGGGTTTTTGATATAGCCGCCGAGAACGGCGGGGGAAACGCAGGACCTGGTATTCAGTATCTTTTCCAGAGCCTCTTCGGTTTGCGCCGCGGGTATGCCCTGTTCCGTGCCGTCAAAAGGAGGCACCAACGGATAATTTACCAGATCCATGTTGCCGGCCGCCGGTTCATAAATCACATAATTGACGCCCGCCAGCAGACTTTCCAGAAACACCGTGGAAGTGGGGCCTATTACCAGCGTGGATCTTGTCAGTGAAGCGCAAAGCCCTTCCCTGTCAGGCACAAAAAACTTCTCATCCACAAACCGCCTGTACCAACGCTCCGACTCGGAAGGATGAAGCCTCAGCCGCGCTTGCCGCACTCCGGCTTTTTCAAGCGCCTTTTGTACCGAGTAAAGGTAAAGGACCAGATTCCCCCTGTCGCTCAATATTTCCTCCGCGCTATGTTGAGTCCCCCCCATCGACTTGCTTATAACCAGGACGTTGTCCAGAGAGAATCGCGGAGCGCCGGCCGGCAAAGTCTTATAACTGGGATGACCGGTAACAATGATCTTCTCGGGAGATATTCCGGCGCGGACATAGAATTCTTTTATTTTGTCCCCCCAGACAAGCAGATGATCGGTCCTGTTATCATCGATATTATTATAGCGTCCCGGAAGACCGTGGAGCGAGATAAATGACGGCAGGCCCAGTTCTTTAAAGATCTTAATAGCAAGCTGCTCAAAAACCGGCAGGTCAAAAGGGACCACCAAAGCGGAAATACCGGCGCGGAGATAATATTCCTTAAGCCCGGCTTTCAAGCCGCGCATTTCAGCCGCGAATTCATCGGTTATAAGTTCCTTGAAATCCGCGTTTTCAAGGAATGACCTGACTGCCCGTATTCTCCGGTAAAGCCCCGCATCTACAAATTCACCGCGTCCCATATTCCATGGGGCGTTGATCACGCTGAACCCCCGCTTCGTCAGGGCGGAATTAAAGCTGAAATAAGCGTTGGAAGATATCCTGATCCCGGAATTCCCACCCGGCGCTCCCATACGAAGCTTATTGAACGACAGGACCTTTTCCTTGAGCGCCGCCCTGACCCTGCCGAACTTCCCCGCGATAGCCGACTTCTCGGCGGGATACGCGAATTGCTCCCCGTAATAATAGAGCCGCTTATCCAGCTCATATTTAAGAGCGTCTATTATATCCGGGTCCAGGCGGCTGTTTTCCTTTAGCCAGCGAATGAGGTAAAAATTCTGCATTTCAATTCCATTTCCGGAACACCGGCTTAACCGGCTCCCCCACCAGAAAAGATTCATAGCCGCCGGCCTTTATCGCCTTTTTATAAACTTTCAGTATTTTGCCGAAAACTTTAAGAGTTTTGGAGATCTCCTTTTCGCCATGAGCCAGGCTGAACGGAAAGGCGCCCCTGAAAAGCAGGCCGTGCTTGACGGCTTCCTGGAACACCAGAGTTTTGTAACCGTCTGAAAACTCTTTTTTTTCATTCCTAAACTGCATCAGGAGCCAGCATGGATGTCCCTTTATCGTTATATATTCGGCCAGGCCTTTAGCGTTGATGGCTTCCTCCAGACCTTTGCGCAGCGTTTCGCCCATCTTCATATTGCGTTCCACCAGATTATTCTCTTTCACGGCCTTGATGGTGGCGATAGTCGCGGCCAAAGCGTGCGTTTCCGCGCCGTGGGTGGTGGAGATCAGAAAAACTCTTTCTTTCTTGTGGTTTATCCCGCCCAATTCCATTATCTCCTTTTTGCCGGCCAGCAGGCAGCAGGAAAAACCGTTAGCGACGCCTTTACCCCAGGTGGTCAGATCGGCCTGGATACCTAGCATCGAATGCGCTCCCGGGTATCCCAGCCGGAAGCCGGTGATCATCTCGTCCAGAATAAAAACAGTCCCGTTCTTGGCGCAAAGGTCTTTGATCTTGTGCAGGAAATTATCCTGCGGATAATCGAATTCCATCGGTTCAAGGATCACGCACGCTATCTGGCCAGGATACTTGGCGAACAATTCCTCAACCGATTTAATGTCGTTGTACCGAAAGGTGAGGGAGAGATCGGCCACCTCCCCCGGAACGCCGGAGTTGTTGGCTTTTTTGCCCATGAACCAGTCGTCGTATGAGAAGAAACCGTGATCGGCGCAAAAGGCCGCATATTTACGGCCGGTATAGGCTCTGGATAATTTGACGGCGGCGGTAGTTACGGTCGAGCCGTTCTTAGCGAACTTCACCATTTCCGCGCCCGGTACCTGGCTCATAAAATACTCGGCCAATTCGACTTCGATAGGCGAGGGACACTGGAAGTTGCTTCCTTTCACCAATTCGCGTTTAACCGCGTCCAGCACCGGTTTATAGCAGTGCCCCAGGTTAACCGCGGTCAGGCCCATGCCCCAGTCCAGATATTTATTCCCATCGACATCCCAGGCGTAGCAGCCCTTGCCCCTGGCGATGAACTTAGGCCCCAGCTTGGGAGACTGGTCCGCGCCTTTGCTGTAAGTGTGCGCGCCGCCGGGAATGATCTCCTGCGCCCGCTCGCAAAGTTTATCCGAATTTTCGAATTTAGTTATCATATTTATTTCCTTGCTATCATGTTGCTTTTAAGCGGCGTTCCCCTTTTCAGGTTCCTGGACGCTTTTTTACCCAGGACTTCGTGAAAATGTTTGGGAGGCATACCGTCGCCGGGCCGTATAGACCGGATATTTTTCCCGGTCAGGGCCTCGCCTTTTTTAATATCTTCCACCACGAAAAGTGACCGGCTGAATTTCCGGTTCTTCAGGGCTTTAGACGACAGGGAGTAAGTTACCCGGCCCAAGGCCTTTTCAGCGGCCCTCACGCCGTCCGCCATCGCCTTGAACTCGGCGGGCTCAAGCGAGAACGCGGCATCCGGACCGCCCAGCTTGCGGTCCAGAATGAAGTGTTTTTCTATTACGGCTGCGCCCAGCGCGGCCGCGGCTATCGGCGCGGCTATGCCGGGGGTGTGATCGGAGAGCCCGGTTACAACTCCGAAGCGGCGGGCCAGATCCGCCATCACGGCCAGATTTGCGTCCTCGTACGGCGCGGGATACGAGGAGGTGCATTTAAGAATTATTAATTTTCTGTTTTTAACCCTGCGGCAGGCTTCGACAGCTTCTTCAATATCCGCAAGCCGGGCGACGCCGGTCGCCAGGAACATCGGTTTGCCTTTAGAAGCGGCGTATTCGATAAGCGGGATATCGGTTATCTCAAAAGAAGCGATCTTATACGCCGGCACTTTCATTTTTTCGAGAAAATCCACCGCGGTATGGTCGAACGGGGTGGAAAAAAATATCAGGCCAAGTTTTTCAGCCAGTTTTTTAAGCTTCGGCTGCCATTCCCATGGAGTATAGGCCTTTTTATACAGGCTATACAAAGTCTGACCGTCCCATAAAGTGCCGTGCTGTATTTTGAAAGCGGGGCGGGCGCAATTTATAGTAATGGTGTCCGGGGTATAGGTCTGGATCTTGACGGCATCGGCTCCGGCGGCCTTCATGGCCTTCAGTGTGCGGACCGCTATCTTGAAATCCATATTGTGATTAGCGGACAGCTCCGCCACGATAAACACAGGTTGTCCGGTCCCGATGGTTTTCCGACCGATTTTAATTTTCATATTTTCCGCGCGAATACCGGTACAGGTAAAGTTTTAAACCATTAACCCACGGCTCTCCGATCTTTTTAAATCCATTCGCTTCAAATAATTTCCGGGAAGCCGTATTATCCCGCTTTATATAAGCCAGGACCTTTGCCGCCCTGGGATATGCTCCCCGCATAACCTCCAGGGCTTTGCGCAGGATGATCCCGCCCGCGCCGCTGCCCCTCATTTTAGCGGCTACGCTGATACTCACCGTGACGGCCGTCTTTTCCGCCGCGAAGCGAACCTGTCCGATAAATTTTCCTTTATACTCGGCTATCAGGAATAAAACCGAGGGGTCACTAAGTTTGTCCGCGAACCAGCGCTTATGCCGGGGCAAGGTTATTTTCCCGCTGTTAATGGAACACTCGCGAACGGCGAGCTCATTTGAAAGGCGGAAAACCGGCAGGACATCCCCGGGAACGGCACGGCGGACGCTTACCTCGTCTTCCAAGATCAAAGCTCGCGCGTATTTAGCCACCCTTGCGGCGCCCAGGCCGTCCACAATTTTTATTCCGGCCCCGGACATCCGCTTTCTGACTCCGATCGGAGCCACCCGTGCCATTATTTTTTCCACGTCGGAGAACCGGATCCTCCCGGCAGACAGCCGGGCCGGATAAAGCACGCCCGTTTTTGCCATGGCCAGAACATTTTTTTTCTGATTGTCCGCGACGCAAAAAGCTATCGCCGGCGTGCCGGTCCGGGCCAGCTCATATAAAGTCACCCCTCCGGCGGTAAAAGCTATGTCGCAGTCCAGCATCTCCCGCCTGACCGTCTTCGTATCCGCGTTAAATATCACTTTGGTTTTTCCATCCTTCAGCCGTTCAAGTGCGGCGGCGCGGGAAGCCCCCCCTCCCGCAATAACGGTCTTTTCCATCTCAGGATAATCAGCCGCGAGGAATTTCAGTGTTTGAGAAGTGAGCCCGGCCGTATCGGCGCCGCCGAAAATAAGCAGCGCTTTACCGATATGTTTTCGTATTTTACGGCCGGCAATCAATACAAATTCTTTTCTTAGAGGAGTATATGCAGTACCCAGCAGATACCGCACCCCGTTCCGACGGGGATATTTCATGGTGGGAGCGTATGCGTTATAATTAATTATCGTGCCGTCCGGATAATCAAGCCTGGCGCAATCGTCCAGATACAGACAATGTTTTAAGTTATCGGCTATTCCCTTATAAATTTCCCTGCCTGCCAGATACGAATCTATAAGAGCGATATCTGCGCCCGCAGCCGACCAGGCGGCGCGGCCTGTCTGCCAATCCTTTGCCGTATAGCGTCCCCTGCCCAATACGCCGGCCGCGCTGTCATCGCCTTTCACTATTAACTCGGTTTTTATGCCCAACTGCTCAAAAGCGCGCTTTATGGCCGAGCATCGTATCACATGCCCGAACCCTATCCCTTTCCCGCCCTCAGTGAAAATAATTGCTTTCATCTTAAATTCTTTATGCGTTTGTCTTCCCGGAGCGATTTCTTATAGCCTTCGTCCCTGCCGATGCTTGCGTTTATTTTTTCAAGCGCGGAACGCTTCGAGAGCAGCTCAAGGATCTCCGCCATGCCGAATATGGCGCGGCCCTTGAAAGCCCGGTATACGACGGAAACAAATTCAAAGTCTTCCGGATTATCCAGGGTCCAGCGTTTACCGGAAAGATCGGTGGTATTCTTCACGGAATGTATCTTAAACATACCGGGATGCTTGCGGATATAGGGAGTGACATGTTCCCTTTCGGACATAAGCGCCGCCTTATTCCAGGCGCGTTCCAAAGCGCGAAAAGTAAAAACCTCCACATCTTCCCCATCGGGGAAAGTGGGCGGCGCGGTATTGGTGGTGTAATCGGCTCCTGAACGGAGATGCGCTTTTACCACCAGGTCTATGACACGGGGATCCATGAGCGGGCAGTCTGCCGTGATACGCACTATGTTTTCAGGTTTAACAAGCTTCGCGAACTGGTAAAACCTGTCAAGAACATCGCCTTCGGAGCCGCAGAATACTCTGATGCCTTTTGCCGAGCAAAATTTCACTATCGGCAAATTCTCCGGGCCTATCCCGGTAGCCACGGCCACCTCCGACAGAGACCGGCTTGCGGCGGCGCGTTCCAGCACCCTTGCCAGCACGGTCCTTCCCCCCAGGTCCATAAGCACTTTGCCCGGCAGACGTGTCGAGCCCATTCGGGCCTGAATTATGCAAAGATTTTCAACGGTCATTTTTTCCATTTGGACGGCAAAATAAGATCTTCATCATCTTCTCTGAGCAGACATAACTCGTCAAATACTTTTTCCGTTTCGGCCCTCAGGTTTAAACCGGTTAGATTATTCTCAAGATCAGCAAGCCCATCCACGCCTATGACCACCCGATCTATACCGTCATTAAGCAATCCGAAACAAAGGCATAACGCGGATACAGGCACCCCGCTTTTTTTTGAGACAGCATGAAGCCTGCCGATCTTGGTTCTTATACCGGCAAGGGCGGCAGGGATTTCGGACGACTTCATAAACACCAGTCCCTGCAGGAATACTGATCGAACATGAACTTCGATGTTATGCTTCCTGAGAGCCGGGAACAGGAACTCAAACCTGCGGTCAAAAACATTATATGGCAGCTGCACTATATCAAACTTTACTCCGCGGTCAAGCAAAGACTGCAGTTCCTGCGGATAATAAACAGAAAAACCCACTTTCTCAAGATGTCCCCCGGTTTTGAGCTCCAATAGTTCTTCATGCCATCCGGGATAATCCCGGAAATCAGAGAACTTATGATACAAAAAAGCATATAACCTGTCGGATTTCAGCCTGATAAGAGACTCGGAAAACAACCGCCGGGGAGTCAAATGGTGTCCGGCGACGAACTTTGACACTATCTTGAACCGTGAGTTTAGTGATTGAAGCGCAGTGCCTAGAACAGCTTCACTTTCGCCGTAAGACTGCGCGGTATCAAGCATATCAATACCGGCCAAACCAGCCCGGCGCAAAATGCCGACGACTTCCTTTTCAGGAACTTGGCCGGTTTTATTATTTATGCCGTAGACAGTGCCGAACTGCACAGTCCCCAGAGCAAGCTTGTCAATCATGTAATTCCACTGCCGACCGTCAAGGAAACATTCCGGGTTTGGAGCTTAGACGCGTAGAGGACTAAATATTCAGTTTTCAAAACCCCCGGCGGGCTACACCTACAAATCCTAGGACACGCTTCACATGCTTTAGAACATGTTCAACCTGCTCGTCGGTCATTTTAGGATACAGAGGAATGCTTAGGGCATGTTCGTAGTATTTCTCGGAATTAGGAAGATCTCCATGCTTATAGCCGTAGTTCGCCCGATAGTAAGGCTGTTCGTGAACCGGGATATAATGCACTTGGGTTCCAATCTTCTGCGCGACAAGCTCTTCGATAACCTGCTTCCTGCTTTTTCCGAGCTTATTAAAATCTATCAAAGACACATAGAGATGGAAGGCGGAGAATACGTCAGGGCGCTCATACGGCGTGGTCATGCAGGGTATTGAGGCGAACTCTTTGTTATACCTGGCGACTATCTGCCGGCGCCGTTCCACGAATTTTCCCAATTTCCCCAGTTGGCTAAGGCCCAGGGCGCAATGAATATCCGTAAGGCGGTAATTATAGCCCAAATATTGCACCTCATAATACCAGGGACCGGGCTTATTCTTCAGGGTCTCTTTAACCATGCCGCTGATGCGCATAGCACGGAGTCTATCGTATAAAGCGGGATCGTTAGTTGTGATAGCGCCGCCTTCGCCGGAAGTTATGGTCTTTACGGGATGGAAGGAAAAAACGGTCATTTCCGAATACTTGCAGCCGCCGACCAGGCTTCCGTCCGCATACCTGGACCCGATGGCATGCGCGGCGTCTTCAACGATCTTTATACCTTTCCCGGCAAGGTCCCTGATGGCCTTCATATCGCAGGGCTGGCCGGCGAAATGGACTGGAATAATGACCCGGGTATTTTTATTTATCCTCTTTGCCAGATCCTCCGGGAAAACGTTGAAAGTCCTCGGATCTATATCCGCCAGAACCGGTTTAAGCCCGCTATAAACAAAAGCGTTGGAAGAGGCCACAAAAGTATTGGTGGAAGTAATGCCTTCAGTCCCTTTTTTCAGATCGAAAGCCATAACGGCAAGATGAAGGGCCGCGGTGGCGTTAGCCAGGCAAACGCAGTATTTGGCGCCCGTCAATTCGCATATTTTCCGTTCAAACTGGTCGGCCACAGGACCCTGCGTGATAAGTTCTCCGCGCAAAACGCCGCAGACAGCCTGAATATCGGCTTCGTCGATCCACTGAGCGCCGTAAGGGATGGGATCCATGGGTATATGCTATTATTTTGCCCCTCAAGAAGTCAATTTGGCGAAACCCCTTCCCGGTATTGAACCGCAGGCGGGAATCGCTGCAACGGTTCCACCTGCGTTCGATCCGCACCGCGCCTAAGATGGCGCGACAAAGATGGCGCCCAAAGAACAGGCAATGCGCCAAATATTGTAAAATAACTCCACACTCATGAATATCAGCGCTGGAAACAACCTTGATATAATGTTCGTCGTTTCTCCGGCTAATGCCCAGTCGGTTTACATGCCGTTTTACTTTCTCTACCTTGCGGGCTACCTTGAAAAGCACGGGTTTACCGTTTCCATTGTAAATCCTCACCACAAAAAAGCCGAAGACAACATCACTGATATACTGCGGGCGATAGATACTGAAAAACCGCGATTTATCGGTCTAGCGGCGTTTGTAACTGATTTCGACGCGGTGGTGGCTTTAGCCGCCGAGATTAAAAACAAGTCGGCGGCGACGATACTTGTCGGCAACGCGCATCCTTCCATCACGCCGGAAGATTTTCTCTATGAAGGCAGCCCCTTCGACATAGTAGTCCGCGGCGAGGGTGAGCAAACGGTGAAAGAGCTCTTAGCGCAACCAGGTAAAGACATAAAGCTGGGTGAAATTCCGGGTATAGCGTACTTTGAAAATGGCGCGGTAAAAATAACCAAAAACAGGGAATTAATGGATTTGGCCGAGTGCGGAATGCCGGCGTACCATAAAATAGATATGCGGTGGTATCAGCGGCCTACCAAACATATTATCCGGCGGCTGGCCACCGTAGGAGCGGTAATCTACACGGGACGGGGCTGTCCGTTCAACTGCTCTTTTTGCGCATCCAATTCCGTCTGGCAGGCCAATGACACAGCGCCGGGGATCCCCCGTGTCCGCAAACGTCCTCTGCCTCAGGTTATTGAGGAATTGAGGATACTGCAGGACGCATATCATTTTGATTTTTTCTATATTCTGGACGACACCTTCGGCATTAAAGAAAACGATATTTCCGACTTTTGCCGGGCATACCGCGACAGCGGCCTGAAAATGCTTTGGGCCGCGGAGACGAGGGTCAGCTGTATAAGGAACGATGAAATCGTGGAATTACTGAAGAACTCCGGCTGTATCCAGCTCGACTTCGGTGTTGAAACCGGCTCTCCAAGGCTGTTAAAACTCATCAACAAAACCACTACCGTTGAACAGACACGTCTGGCTTTTGAGTTATGCCGCAGGCACGGCCTGCGTACATTCGCCAACGTATTACTGAACCTGCCCACCGAAAACGAAGAGGACCTGGCGCTGACGGAGAAACTGCTGGCGGAGATCAGCCCCACCTTTATTTCTATCGGAGTCACCCAGCCGTATCCGGGGACGGATATTTACAAGCGGCTTAACCGACCCATATCCAAACGGGATTATTCTAAACTGAGCAGGCTGTTCCCGGCCGAAGAATATCGGCTCGGAAGCCACAACCTGAACCTGGAAAATCTGCTTTTTTCCTGGCTCCGCAAATACGGGGCGGTCTCCCCGTTCGAGAGTAGTCTTTTCAAGGCGGGCTGGAAATACTGGGGGCGACTTATGGAATCTGAAAACAGGTGGGCATACGCGCGCTTCCTGACAAAAGATATTCTGCTTGCACCGCTGCATTATCTCGCCTATCTGAAGCTGTACCTGCTGAACCGGGTGGAGTGATTCTTCTACGCTATCTAGCCAACAGATACAAAGCCGTATATTTTCCCTCGGCCATTTTTTTCATGCCCTTCACCGGCTGGTGGGTCAACAAAAGGGACGGTGTTGCGGCCGCCTGACGCTTGTCCACTTCAACAAAAACCGGCAGAAAAGGCATATTCATCATGGTCCTTTCGTATTCTCTCCAAGTCTCAAGGTCCTGGCCGCGCCAGGTTCTATCCACTAAAACCGCCGCAGCCGGATATGATTTCCGGAACTCCAGTATTTTCTCCGTTATCCCGTACTGATCGTAGAAACTCTCTATGGATCCGGCGGCTTCCGAGGGCCGCGTCCTGCCGGCCCAGACAAAGAACATATTGGCCGCGCACATCAGGATCAGAAACACGTTAATAAAATTTTTCCGCCAATACAAAAGGCAGCCGAAATACAGGCAATAGTACGCGCCTATCTGCCAACGGACCGGCTCCCGGATAAACTCCGGGGGAAGGCCTATAAGTATGCCAACGGACAATATGCCGGCGGCGGCAAACAGGTCCCGCCTGGTGATAAGGCTGTGATACTTAAGAAGCATGACCATAAAAGCGAAGGCGAAAGGGATGCAATACCTCGGATATTCCCTGAACAAAGGATCCGCGGGCGTGAACACCGGGATGACAAACAAGGTGCCGGCAAAGATCACCGCGGTAAATATAACAAGGGGATCTTTGTAAACAAGCTTCCGGTTCCTGATAAACAACACTATAAGCATAGGAAGCGCGGCGGTTTTTGTTCCTCTGCACAGCCAGGAAAGATTAAGACGCATTCTTTCCAGCCAATAAGATAATTCCATCAGGTTGGGATAGCTTAGATAACTGAGATACCCGCCCGTAACGTCTATTCCCGGAGGCAAAACAGAGAACTGGTATTTTTTATAAAGTTGAACGATAAGAACGGAAATAACTAAAACCAGCAAAGGGCGGGTTATCAATTTCAAGGGCCTGGGACGCTCCGTGAAATAATAAATTATCCCGCTGTACAGAATAAACGCCGGGAAAATTATGTTACCCAGGGCTTTTGTAAGCGGAAGAGCCGCGAATACCGATATAAAAACCGCCAGCCCCGTCTTACCCCTGAGATAAGCCCCGTCAATAAGCAGCCAGGTAAACCAGGCGGCCAGCGGATAATACAGCGGCTCTGAAGCTATATGCACAGCATAGCGAAGAGGCCACACGCTTATCAGCCACAGGATCGCTCCGCACCACGCCTGTATCCGGGTCAGTCGCGCATAGTCCCTGAATAAAAAATATATCGGAAAAAAAGCGGACGAATAGACCAGAATATTCAACGCCATGATCGCGTTGAAAATTGCGGCCTGGCTCTTTAAAAAATACGCTATAGAGATCAGAGCGGGGTATAGAGGCGGATAGACAAGATCAAAAACCACGTCCATTCTGAGCGAATTAGTAAAAAAGATCCGTTTGGCAAGATCAGTATATATCCATGTATCCCCGTATGTTACCTGGAGTGCTTTGCCATTTACCACTACAAACAGCAGGCACAGGAAACAGGTCAGGATATAGCCGCTCATATAAAGCGCAAGATTCTCCGGCGCTTTAATGGATTTTTCTGTAATGGCCATATAACTACGGACTAAACCGTTAATTTCAGGCCGTCTCTGGCGGCGGTGGTGTTTTTAAATATTCCTTTAGCGATCTTTTCCGCTTTTATCCTGTCTTTTACGGCGGGATACCTGTCGGCGGCAAAATGAACCAGGGCCAGCCGCTTCGCCCCGGACTCAACGGCGAAAGCGGCCGCGCTTTCCGGATTAAGATGAGGCCAGCCCGGGTTGGTCTCACCCGGCCCGTGCGCGCACTCGCTAATAAGCAGATCCGCCCCTTTCGCCAGTTTAACCGCGTTAGCGCAATAGCCGGTATCGGTGCAATAAACCAGGGTACGGCCATCCAGCGCAAATCTATACCCCAGAACCGGATCCGAATGCACCAGCGGCAGGCATTCGAACGCGAAAGGGATCCGCCCGGCTTGCGCCGGCAGTTCCACGATCTCGGTTTTATATTTTAACTTTTTCAAGGGAACGGTGAACGGCCTGCGCAATATGGAGTTTAATATTTTGCCGGCGCCTTTTCCCGCGCAGATGGTCATGCCCTTCCTGAAATTAAACTTCAACAGCATATGGAGGCCGGCTATATGATCCAGATGAAAATGGCTCAGAAAAAGATAAACGGGCCTGGAACCGTCCACATATTTATCCAGTTTGTAAATACCGTTGCCCGCATCCAGAACGATATCGTATTTTTTTGTTTTAACAAGCACGCAGATAGCGTTGGCCACATTCGTGTCGTACCAGCCGTTGGTGCCGAGAAAGATTATTTTCATTCTAATTTTCCACGCCTCCGGCATATTCCCTTATCTGCCTAAGGCAGACTTCGCGCATGTCCGCTCCGCGTTTATACGCCAGTGTCCAATCTATTATTTTATCTATGGCCCGGCCGACATGCCAGCGGGGAGTCCAACCAAGCTGCTTTCTGGCTTTTGAAGAGTCAAGCCGGAGATATCTGGCCTCATGAGGGTGGCGGCCTTTATCGATCGAATATCCGGGGCCGGCGGGCCACTCCCGGAACATCCTCCCGACCAGCCACTCAACGTCCTTGGCATCGCCGGCGTCCGGGCCAAAATTCCACGCCCCGGCATAACGGGGGCCGTGCCTGTAAAGCATCTCGGCCAGGGTCAGATAGCCGCTCAATGGTTCCAGGACATGCTGCCATGGCCGTATGGCCTTCGGGTTGCGTATAAGGACCTTCTCGCCTTTCAAAGCCGCGCGAATAATATCAGGGATCAGGCGATCCGCGGCCCAGTCTCCTCCCCCGATAACATTGCCGGCGCGGGCGGAGGCCAGCGCCACATGATGAAAGGCGCCATGCGCAAGCGTAGCGGTGGAGGTTTGGCGGCGGACAGCGGAAGAATAGTTCTTAGGGTTGAAGAAGGAATTACGGTAAGCCGAAGTGGCAAGCTCGGAGCAGGCCTTGCTGCTGGAGTAAGGATCGTACCCTCCCAGCGGCTCACCTTCTTTATAGCCGCGCTGTCTCTCCGTGTTTTCATAACATTTGTCGGTAGTCACATTAACGATAACGCGCACCGACGGGCACTTTCTGGCGGCTTCAAAAAGGTTGACCGGACCCATAACATTGGTTTCATAAGTCTCACGGGGGGTCTCATAGGATTCTCTTAATATAGCCTGGGCGGCCATATGTATGATTATCCCGGGCTTGGCGTTCAGTACGGCTTTTCCCAGGCGTTTAGCATCGCGTATATCGGCAATTACGGACTCCATGTCGCGGTCCAGGCGGCACAAGTCGAAAAGATTCGGTTTTGTGGGAGGTTTTAAGGCGTAGCCGGTGACTTCGGCGCCAAGAGAATTCAACCAGATGGAAAGCCAGGCGCCTTTGAAACCGGTATGCCCCGTCAGGAACACTTTTTTGCCGCGCCAGAAAGAATGGCGGCCGGCGGATCGCGGAGTTGGAGTATTATGGGTCATAATTTGATTTAAGTCCGGACTTTTTTCAAGGACATCGTCCGGATTGGCCGGACTTCACTGCGCATGCCAATACGGGCTATTTCCACTTTTTCCAGGGAGCGGTTTCGTTCCGCCAGTGATTTTCCAGTTCCAGCTTATCACGCAGGGTATCCATGCATTTCCAGAACCCCGCATGTTTATAGGCGACAAGTTGTCCGTTTTGGGCTATCTTTTCAAGCGGCTGATGTTCCCACACCGTCGAGTCCCCTTCAATGTGGCGCAGAACAGACGGCTCCAGGACAAAAAAACCGCCGTTGACCCAGGCGCCGTCGCCGTGCGGCTTCTCATAGAAGGAGGTCACCCGGCCGTCGGCCTCCAGGTCCAGAGCGCCGAATCTGCCGGAAGGCTGGACAGCCGTAACGGTGGCGGCTTTACCGTGCTTTTTATGGAACTCAACAAGGTCCGTGATACTTACGTCGGCCACTCCGTCGCCATAAGTCAGAAGAAACGGTTTATCATCCAGATATTTTTCTATCTTCTTCAGCCTGCCGCCGGTCATAGTGTTCAAACCCGTGTCCACCAGAGTCACCCGCCATGGTTCCGCCTTTCCCTGATGTACGTCCATTTTATTATTCTTCATGTCTATGGTGACATCCGCCTGATGTAGAAAATAATTGGCGAAATATTCCTTTATCATATACCCTTTATAGCCAAGGCAGAGAATAAAATCATTAAAGCCGTACTGCGAGTAGATCTTCATGATATGCCACAGCAGCGGCTTCTCTCCGATCTCCACCATCGGTTTAGGCTTCACGTCCGTTTCTTCGCTCAACCTGGTTCCCATTCCGCCGGCAAGTATTACCACTTTCATATTAGGAGTCCTCTTTATTCCCGGTTTTCACGGCCGTAGGCGTCGTCATACCTTATAATATCGTCCTCTTCCACATATTCCCCGTTCTGTACCTCTATAACCTCCAGGGGGACCTTGCCCGGATTTTCAAGGCGGTGCAAAGTGGATTTGGGCACATAGGTGCTCTCATTCTCGTGCACAAAACTTTCTTTACGGTCGATAGAGACCTTGGCGATGCCTTTTATGACTATCCAGTGTTCCGACCTGTGATGATGCAGCTGATGGCTCAATCTCTGCAACGGTTTCACCACTATCCGCTTTATCTTATACCTGGGCCCCTCTTCCAGAACCTTATAATTTCCCCAGGGACGATAGGCGGTGGTATGTTCCATCACCTCGTTGCGATGATTTGTTTTCAACAGGTTTACTATCTCCTTGACCCGCTGAGCTTCGCCCCGTTTGACAATAAGCAGGGCGTCTTCGGTATCCACCACTATCAGATCTTTAACCCCCGCCACGGCGATAAGCCGGTCGGCGCCGATAACGATGGAGTTTTTAGTGTCCACGTCGAGAATATCGCCGATCTTTATGTTTCCTTTCTCGTCGGCTCCGGTTATATCCGGCATGGAATCCCATGAACCGACATCCGACCAGGTCAGCTTCAAAGGTATGACCGCGGCCCTGGAAGATCTTTCCATTACCGCGTAATCGATCGAGATATTCGGCATGGAATGAAAATCGGCCCGCAGCCCGGCTAAATTCTTCTTCAGGCGTCCGCTTATAACGGGAGCGTGTTTTTTAAACTCGGCAATCATGGTCTCGGCGGTGAACGCGAACATTCCCGAATTCCAGTAATACTTGCCGCTCTTTACGTATTTTTCGGCGGTTTTCAGATCCGGCTTTTCCATGAACTTCTCTACCTTGAAACAGTCAAAGCCTGGGTTCCTGCCGATGGCATGCGTCACACGGCTTCCGGCCTTGATATAACCGTAACCCGTCCCCGGTTCGTCGGGGATGACGCCGAAAGTTACTATAAAACCTTTTTGCGCGACTTCCAGCGCCTGCCTGGCGTAGTTGGCGAATTTATCATCCGGTTTTATAATATGGTCGGAGGGGCAGATAAGAACAGCCTCGTCTCCGCGGCATTTCAGTTTTTCAAGGCAATATTTTACGGTCAGGGCTATTGCCGGAGCGGTATTCCGGCCGGCCGGCTCCAGTATGATATTGTCCTCAAGGTCGGTGGAAACGTTTTTAAGTTCCTCTTTTACATGAAACTCATAGTCCTTGTTGGTGATGACGTAAAGGTCTTTAGGAGGACACACTTTCAGCAGCCTTTCAATGGTCCGGCCCAGGATCGACTTGTCTTCGTCCAGTCTCATGAACTGTTTGGGCAGGCCGTATCTGGAGACCGGCCAAAGTCTGGTTCCGCTGCCACCCGCCAGTATGATAGCTTTCATATTAAAATTTTAAAAATCCCCCGGCTTTGAGATATAGTTCTTTTCGCGCCGCTGTAAGGTCGGAGAATATCATCTCTTTTACAAGTTCCTTGAAACGGACTTTGGGTTTCCAGCCCAGTTTCTTCCTGGCCCTGGAGGAATCGCCCAGCAGGGTATCGACTTCCGCCGGTCTGAAATAGGCCGGAGATACGCGGACTACAACATCGCCTTCTTTGAGTTTGACCATTCCCGGTTCCACCCCGGAATCCGGGTGCGGCCGGGTTATCCCCGAAACCACTCCCCTCTCATGCAAGCCCTTGCCCTCCCACTTTATGCCAATCCCCATAAATCCCGCCGCCTCTTCGATAAACTGCCGCACCGAATACTGCTTGCCGGTGGCTATGACAAAATCGCCGGCTTCCTTCTGCTGGAGTATAAGCCACATGGCTTCCACGTAGTCCCGGGCATGCCCCCAATCCCGCTTGGAATTCAGATTGCCCATATAAAGGCATTTCTCCAGGCCAAGGAGGATCCTTGCCAGCGCCATGGTCGCCTTCCTGGTGGCGAAAGTTTCACCGCGCAAAGCCGACTCGTGATTGAATAGGATGCCGTTCGAGGCGAAAGCGCCGTAAGATTCACGGTAATTCACCGTTATCCAATAGCCGTAAAGCTTGGCGACGCCGTAAGGGGACCTGGGATGGAAAGGAGTATTCTCGCTCTGCGGGATCTCGCGCACCTTGCCGTACAACTCGGAGGTGGAGGCCTGGTAGATCTTCGTTTTTTTGAGAAGCCCCAGCGTCCTGACGGCTTCAAGTATCCGCAAAGTACCGACAGCGTCGCAATTGACGGTATACTCCGGCTGTTCAAAACTCAGAGCCACATGGCTCTGGGCGGCCAGGTTATATATCTCTCCGGGCTTTATCGTTCCGATAAGCCGGGCCAGGCCGGAGGAATCGGTCATATCTCCATTCACAAGCTTAAGCTGCGGATTTTTAAACCCGGCGCCCAGATACTCCCGCAGGCGGGAAGCGTTGTCTATCGACACCCTCCGCCGCATACCATAGACTTCGTACCCTTTGTTCAGTAAAAGTTCGGCGAGATACGCCCCATCCTGCCCGGTAATACCTGTTATCAACGCTTTTTTAGCCATATCGATCATCTCCAGAACAGTAGATTTCCGGTTACTTCGCTATTTTTTTATGCCAATTCCAGGCGGTGCCGATAATATCTTCCAGACGAAAATATTTTCTTTTCCATTTCAGGATCTTTTCGGCTTTGCGGGAACTTGCCACCGACACGGGCGCGTCCCCGTTCCGGCGGCCGGCCTTTACAACCTTAATTTTACGGCCGGTAATTTCTTCGACCATCCTGATAACCTCCAGCACCGAATAGCCCCGGCCGTTGCCGAGGTTAAAAGCCGCGCTCCCGCCCCCCGCAAGCAGGGATTCAAGAGCCAGCACATGGGCGCCGGCCAGGTCGGCTACATGGACATAGTCCCGCACACAGGTGCCGTCCGGAGTATCGTAATCCGTACCGAATACCTGCACCGCCCGTTTCCTGCCGACCGCCGCATCCAGGACCAGCGGGATCAGATGTGAGAAAGAGTCATACCATTGGCCCAGCTCGCAGTCCGGATCCGCGCCCGCGGCGTTGAAATACCTGAAACTGGCGTATTTCATGCCATAAGCCGCTTCATAATCCGGTAAAAACGTTTCCACCATTTTTTTTGTTTCCCCGTAGGGATTTATCGGACAAAGAACATGGCCCTCGGGAATAGGTGTTTTTTGCGGGATACCGTACACAGCCGCTGAGGATGAAAAGATGAAATTCTTAACCCCGAAATTTTTCAGCGCCTCAAGCAGATTAAGGGTATTCACCACGTTATTGGCGTAATACTTGGCCGGTTCGGACACCGACTCCGCTACGGAGGTGAAAGCGGCAAAATGCATTACCGCTTTCACATTATACTTTGAAAGACACCGCGATATATCGGATTTTTTCCCCAGATCGCCTTTAAAGAACTCGCCCCACTTTACAAAACCGCGGTGCCCCGTGCTCAAATTATCAAAAACGACCGTTTTATAACCCTTTTGGGTTAACAGCTTATTTACATGCGAGCCGATAAAGCCAGCGCCTCCGGTTATCAGAACTTTTGCCTTTGTCACGATAAGCCCCTTTATTCCCAAGTACATTATTAACTTTGATGTATATTTTACCAAAATAATCAGCGACCAAGCGTCTGATTCCTGGCCGGCATAATCGCCTTAATCTGGAAATCAGTTCACACGGAGCAGCCATCCGGGCTTCCTACTTCCGAAGCAGATAATTTTTTTTCAGCCAGCCGGAATAGGAAGTTTCTTTAATGGCCGCGAGCCAGGCGGAGTTTTCAAGATACCAGTCGATGGTCGACTTCAGGCCGTTTTCAAAATTATGGGCCGGTTTCCAGCCCAGTTCGCGCCTTATTTTAGAGGCGTCTACGGCATAGCGGCGGTCGTGCCCGGGCCGGTCTTTGACAAAAGTTATCAGGTCGGAATATTTTCGGCCTTTCAGGGCGGAATTGCCGGCTGAAGGCCGTACCGACTCAAGCCCGCCGCAGACAGCTCTCACCACATCTATGTTTTTTTTCTCGCAGTTGCCGCCGACATTATAACTCTCCCCCGGACGGCCTTTGCCCAATATTTCCCATATGGCGCCGCAATGGTCTTCCACATAGAGCCAATCGCGGACATTCAGTCCGTCGCCGTATACCGGCAGGGGCTTGCCCGCAAGAGCGTTAAGAATAAGCAGCGGAATGAGTTTTTCGGGGTAATGGTAGGGCCCATAGTTATTGGAACAATTAGAAAGGGTTACCGGCAGGCCGTAAGTGTGATAATACGACCTGGCGATATGATCGGACGAGGCCTTGGATGCCGAGTATGGACTGCGCGGGTCATAAGGCGTGGTCTCCGAAAAGGCGCCTGTCCGGCCCAGGGAACCATAAACCTCGTCGGTGCTTATATGATGAAACCGGACATCCTTCCGGCCGTTCCAATAATTACGCGCGGCCTCAAGCATGGAAAAGGAGCCGTGCACGTTGGTCTCTATAAAATCCTTGGGACCGAATATGGACCGGTCCACGTGGCTTTCGGCCGCGAAATGGACTATCGCGTCCACCGCATATTTCTTAAGCGCGCGCAGAACTTTCCCGCAATCGCAGATGTCCCCCTTTATAAAAGAATATCTGTCCGTACCGTATTTTCCGGCCACATCTTTGAGGCTTGCCGTATTGCCGGCGTATGTGAGCTTGTCGTAATTTATTATTCTGCCTTTGAAAGCGGAGCGCCCGAACAGATACCGTATAAAATTAGACCCGATAAACCCCGCTCCGCCCGTTACCAGGATATTGGCGTAGGCGCAGTTAAATGATTCGTTTTTCTTCATACCGGAATCCCCCTATCGCGCATTTAAAAATTGTCCTACCGCTTCCCGCCAATCCGGGATATGGATCTTGAGTTCGGCTGATATCTTATGGTTGGACATCGCCGAGAAACCGGGCCTTTTGGCCGGGAGATCAAAATCGCGCTGATGAGCCCTTTCCAGTTTATTCTTTAAACCAAGTTCTTTCAGCACCGCTTCCGCCCACTCGTATCTGGAGCAGGCGCCGGAATTAGTCAGGTGATAAACCCCTGAAAGCCCGCCTTGCACAGCCTTCAGAGTTACGTTTACCGCGTCTTCAGTGTAAGTGGGAACCGAGATCTCGTCGTCTGTCATCTTAAGAGCCCTGCCGTCCTCCGCCCACTCCCTTAGTTTATGGATAAAATTCTGGCGGCCGGGGCCGAATACCCAGCTGAGGCGCAGGATCAACGTCCTGGCGCCGGTTTCCATGGCCAGTTTTTCCCCCGCAAACTTGCTTTTACCGTATTGATTTAAAGGATTGGGGAGATCGGACTCCACATACGGCGACTTTTTCGATCCGTCGAAGATGTAATCGCTGCCGTAATGAACCAGCGCCGAGTTATACTTCTGCGCGGCATAGGAGAGCAGCGCGGGCCCGAAAGCGTTTATTTTGAACGCCTGGGCGCGCTCGGTTTCCGCCTTGTCCACAAAATTATAAGCGGCGCAGTTGAGTATAACATCGGGACGGTATGCGCCCACCGCTTCCATGACCCCGTCAAAGTCCGTAATATCCAGGCGGGGATACTTAAAATCCATGCCGGTTTTCTCCAGCCTGCGCGAAAAAGCCGCCGCCAGTTGTCCGTCTATGCCGGTTACCAGATATTTCACAGTGCCGCGTCCTTCAAAAGCGGATTCACCTTATCCTTTTCCGACAGGAGGGGGTTCTTAACGGGCCAGGAGATATTAAGCTGTGGGTCATTCCACATTATCCCCGCCTCTGCGCCCGGGGCATATTCACGCGTGCATTTATATATGATCTCGGCTGAAGCGCTTAAAACCAGGAAACCGTGGGCGAAGCCGGGAGGGATGTAAAGCATGCGGGCGTTGGTCCCGTTCAGTTCCAACGCGGCCCACTTTCCGAAGGAAGGGGAGTCTTTCCTTATGTCCGCCGCGACATCGAGGATGCGACCGCTTGTACAGCGGATCAATTTCCCCTGGGCGTCTTCTTTTTTCTGAAAATGCAGACCGCGCAAAACATCCTTATCGGATCTTGAGTGGTTATCCTGCACAAAATCCCCGAAAATGCCGGCCTTCTCGAAATCACTGCGCTTATACGACTCCAGAAAGAAACCCCGTCCGTCCTTAAAGACTTTGGGGCTCACCAGGATCAAACCTTCCGGTTCCAGCCGTTCAAAATCAAAAGGCATTTTCTTTAATCCTCAATAACGCGTTTAAGATATTGTCCGTAGCTGTTCTTGCTCAGCTTTTCCGCAATGGCCCGCACCTGTTCCTTTGTGATATAGCCCATGGAATAGGCTATCTCCTCTATGCAGGCTATCTTAAGACCCTGGCGGCGCTCCATGGTGGCGATAAATTCCCCCGCCTCCAGAAGACTTTCAACGGTGCCGGTATCCAGCCAGGCATAGCCGCGGCCCAGAAGTTCCACTTTCAGGGCGCCTCGTTTAAGATACTCCTTGTTCACATCGGTTATTTCAAGTTCGCCGCGCGCCGAAGGCTTCATGCCGGATGCGACCTTAACCACGTCGTTAGGATAGAAATAGAGACCGGTCACCGCGTATTTGGATTTGGGAACCTTAGGTTTCTCCTCTATAGAGACAGCTTTGCCGTGCGCGTCGAATTCCACCACTCCGTATCTTTCGGGATCGTTCACATAATAACCGAAAACCACCGCCTCCCTGTTCTCCGCAACGGAAGAAACCGCTTTTTTAAGAGATTCGGTGAACCCGTGCCCGTAAAAGATATTATCCCCTAAAACAAGGCAGATATCGTCGGCACCGGCAAAATCTTTCCCTATCAGGAACGCTTCGGCGATGCCGCCCGGTTTTGCCTGTTCCTTGTAGGAAAAAGTGAGCCCCCAGGCGGCGCCGTCGCAGAGGATCTCTTTAAACCTGGGAAGGTCCTTTGGCGTGGAGATGATGAGTATCTCCCGTATCCCGGCCAGCATCAGCACTGACAAGGGATAATAGATCATGGGCTTATCATAGACCGGCAGCAACTGCTTGCACACCGCGTTGGTGACCGGATAAAGCCGCGTACCGCTGCCGCCCGCCAATATTATTCCTTTCATTTTATTCTCCAAAAAATCCGCGGAAACGCTGAAACTACGGCCGGTTAACTACGGTAAGGGTCAAATTCTCACTTTAAACAAAACCCATTTATCGGAAAAAGCCGCGACGTCCAGCTTTACCCGGGACATCTTTGCCGAACCGGCAAGCTCTTTAAAATCCGGTGCGGTTGCTATCGTATACCTCTCGGAACGGTCCGCCGCGTATTCCGCTAAAAGTGCGGCCGCGTTCATAACCTGCTTATCAAGCGTCCGACCCGAATAAAAAACCAATCCGTGGATGAACCGGTACCCTTTATCCTTATATAGCAAAAGCTTCGCGTCTTTCGGCGCCACCTGGTTGACTGTCCGGTAAAAGGAAATATAGTCCGTGCCCTGTCTGTCCAGCTTGACCGGGAAACACGCCGCAAACATGACAAGGCCGGAGAATAGAGCGGTCGAAACGACCCTGACATATCCCATGTCTGAATCCTTGACCATACGCGCAAAGGCTAAAGCGGCGCAAATGCCCAGAGGCACAACCAGCGGGATCAGATATCTCAGGTAAAAGACGCTGCATAAGGATAATGCCAGCAGGATCACGGCAAACCAGGAAAGGATCAGCGCATAGCGGCGCGCGTCCGCGGTATCGCGCAGCCCCTTAACCGAGAGCCACAGGCCGAAGAGACCAAACGGGATCCAGGGCCAGTAAAGCCCCAGCAGGACCACGAACGGTTCGTAAAAGTGATTATTAGCGCTCCCGCCGCCCATGCTTACCAGTGGGCCTATCCCCGACTGGGATCGGATAAATTCCGGGCCGTATTTCAGGGCTTGCGGCACGGCCCATAAAGCTATAAGACCGAGGGCAAGAGCGGCCGCACCCAGGAAATATCCGGAGAAAATTTTCCTGATCTGCCCGGAAAGCAGGAAATACGCCGGAACTATGCCGAGCAGATACATCCCCTGAAGCCCTTTCAGATAATAACCGAAGGCGGCGCTCGCACCTAAAAGCAGATAAAAACTTTTTTTATTATCGTACTCGGCGCGGACCAGAGCGTATACGCCGAGAGTGGTCGCGAACGCCACGGGAACATCCAGCATGGCCCTGCGCGAGTATTTTATGAAAAAATAGCTGGTGGAAAATACGGCCAAAGCCAAAAAAGCCGTTTTATCGTCCCATAACCGCTTGACTATTTTATATGCCAGGACAACGGTCAGAAACCCCATAATAGCGGACGGGAACCGGGCCCAGTATTCCGACACTCCGAATAACTTAAAAAAAGCCGCCTCTATCCAGAAATACAACGGCGGTTTTATCCAGGTAAGAAGAACGCCTTCATGCATAGTGAACCAGTCGCCCGTATTCAGGATAGAAACGCCCATGGCCGCGTGGGTCATGTCGTCGAATTCCAGAAGTATAAGGTTTTCAAGGCGCACCAGAAAAGCGGCCAGCAGCAGACAGAAATAAAATCCCACGATTATGCGGCTTTTCTCCGGGCCGTCCAGCACCACGTCCTTGTCGGAGAAACTTCGGATGCCGGAGTTGAATCTTTCCCAAAACCGTTTTATCATTTAGTCTCGCGCCTTTTAAGTAGATCGTAACCGAACAGACCCCAACGGTGCAGGACCTGCCTGAAGATCACATACAGCGTGGCCAGCCCGTATGTCATGCTTCTGGAGAAATTGATGGACGACGCCTCCTCGAAATACTTGGCGGGGACCGGGATATCCCCGATCCTGAAGCCGGCGGAGACGCATTCCACCAGAAATTGCGTATCAAACACAAAATCGTCGGAATTATTTTCCCAGTTTATCGTCTCAAGAACTTTCCGCGAATAGGCGCGCATACCGCTGTGCCACTCGCCCAGGTTCTCGCCCATGACCAGGTTGCTTAACAGGGTCAGGAACCGGTTGGCCAGATACTTATAGAACGGCATCCCCCCAGCCAAAGCCTCTTTCCTGGTACGTATCCTGCAGCCTAGCACTACATCGCAGATGTCGTTTTCTATTAAACCGCATAAATAAGGCACGACCCGCGGGTCGTACTGGTAATCCGGATGCAGCATTACCACGATATCGGCGCCCATCTCCAGCGCTTTGGCGTAACACGTCTTTTGATTGCCGCCGTACCCGGTATTTTTTTCATGCCGCACCGCGGGGATACCGAGCCTGAGCGCCAATTCATAAGTGTTGTCCGTAGAACGGTCGTCCACCAGTAAAAAGCTCTGATCAGGACTTCTTGGGATAGTTCCAAAAGTTTTCTCCAGGGTTTTTTCGGCGTTATATGCGGGGAACACGATGACTGTTTTCATAATTATTTATTCATCAGCGCTATATCGATGCGCTGCTGCGCAAAGCTCTCCTCGAAACCTTCCGAGGCTATCACAGTTTCACCCGTCATAAGCGCTTTCTTAAGGAAATTTCTTATTTGTTCGGCCTGAAGTTCCCCCAGGTCCCTGGTCTGGGCATAAACTTCGACTTTGACCGGCACATTATAATAGCGGCGCTTTATCAGGTCGGCCGTAGCGGAAAGCATAACCTCCCCCTGGGTTTTTTCTACGGTCTTCATAGACTTGGTGGGTCCGAAAACGGCTACCGAATCCAGGCTGATGTTCAGTTTGCTGCCTTTCTGAAAAACAATGGCGGTAAATTTAATAATGTCCCCGATAACGGTCTTGGGAACCCCCAGCTCGTCCACGAAAACATAGACCTGGGCATAATTATGCCCCGCCTTCAGCCATTCCCGCTGATCATTCTCTCCGGTCCAGTTGATGATTTCCGGCGGCAGGCCGGAACCGGAATACTTATGAAAGATCTTCCCCTCCTCATCGGTGACCGAAAGCGTCCATTGGATATCTTTAGCGGTCTTCTCAGTGAAATTCTTATTAAATGTCTCCTCCAATTTCCGCCTCGGATAAAAAACAATGACGGTTTTATCGCTGAAACCCACCCTCCACGGTTGTATGATCTGCGAGGAAAGCAGCTTTTCCGGATAGTTGCGGGAAAGACTGAGAAAATCCCCGGATTCGAAAAGGAATAGATCCCTGTCCGGGTCCAGAGATTTACGAATAGTCTCGAAATCATCCGTTTTGATCTTCAACGGTGGCCTGGCTGTTCGGAGCTTATCCTCGGCTTCGGATTTGATAACTATTTCCTCCGGGATCTCGCTATAGGAGGCTGTGGACTCCACAACTTGCGCGCCGAGACCTCCGCTGAGTCCCATTAAACAAACAGTTGCGACAACCATTTTGAACATAAGTTCCTCTGCGTACACATGACGCCCACTATTAGATTTAAATAGTTTCCTAAATTTACGCTTTACTTTTACCAAGGCAGACAGTCCACTAATCCGTTACAAACCTGAAAGTTATTATTCCCCACTGCCTGGACACCGCGCCTGAGACCGGTTCGAACTGCCATTTACTTATCGCATCCAGGGCCAGCCGGTCCAGCGCGCCATAGCCTGAAGTCTTTTCCACCGAAGCGTCGGCCAGAACCCGCCCGGAGTTATCCACGTAGAATTTGACGGCCACCGCGGCCTCCAACAGTCCCCGGTCCCGCGCCCACGGCGGGAAAGCCGGCACATAATATTTAAGCACTTTCCGCCTTGAAATAGGCCCCTCTATCTCTACTTTTTTCGGTTCTTCGGCCTGTTTCATGGAAGCGCTTTTAAGTCCGCCCAGCGCCGCAGCCGAGATGACCGGCCTTTCTCTGAGTCCCCGGGCCGCGCTTTCCACCGGGGCGCTGCGGGCTTCCGCCAGACGTTCCGGCATGGCGGGAGCGATCCTGACGCTTTCGCGAATAGCCTCCGCTCCCCCCTGCCTCTCCGAAAGGCCCTGCGGCATAGCGGAGACTTTCTTGGCCCTGTCCACCGCTATATTCAGCTCCCGCATGGTCTGGGGAGTGAAGGAACGCGCGTTCTCGTCGAATTTTAGGTTGTCCGGCAGGGCGGGTGCTTTTCTCATCCCCACTTCCTCCAGCTCAATTTTAGGAGCCAGCGCAACGGCCGAACGTTCCGCTTTGATATCCAGGTCCGCGTTCATAGCCGAAACCGCCCTCTTCGCCGCATCCATTTCAAGCCGTTCCTGCGCCGGCGCGCGGCCGGAGCGTTCGCGCAGATTTTGCGGCAGGTCAAAGCTCTTACGGCGCGTTTCAGGCGTCTTTATCTCTATCGCGGGGATAACGGGCGCCCGGACCGTTTCTATTTTAGGGATCTTGGGCAAAGCCAGCTTCAAAAAATCAAGGGTTTTATTTACCGGGGCCTTGGGAACCCGGGCCTCCTTTTCCTGAAGCAGAAGATCCACATTGCTGATCACTATATTCCGGGTCTCCGGACGTAAAAGCACGAAATTGAGGTACGCGAAAAACACGAAGCCGTGAAACAATATCGCCCCGAAAGCGGCGTAAGTAAGGACCTTATTGGAAGAGTCTGGATACATTACTATCTATTTCTCTTTCTTCTGCTCCGTCGCTATAGTTATGCTGGAGGCGCCGGCTTCTTTTGAGCGCTGCATTACGTCCGTCAACAGACCGTATCCCGCGTCCTGGTCGGCCTTGATAACCACGAGTTTAAATCCGCTGTTTCGGATCGCGCGTTCCAGCTCCTTGTAGAATTCGTCCTTGCCCGTGAATTCCTGTTGATTGACCGCGTATTTGGCCTCTTTAGCTAGAGAGACCACTACCTTTTCCTTTTCCTCTCCCTCCTGAGTCCGGGCCGCTGGCAAATTAACCTTAAAAACCGGATCCGACAACAGCGGGGCGGTTACCATAAAAATGATGACAAGTACCAGACAGACGTCCACCAGCGGAGTAACGTTTATGCCGGTTACTAAATCTTCGTTGTCGCCTGTTTTAAAAGACATACATCCTTCGCTAGTCTGCTAGACAGCTGGACGGCTAGACGGCCGGAAAACTATGCGATCTTGCGGTTAGCTGCCTGGCCGTCCCGCCGTTTTCAATTTTTCATCAGCGCCATTTTCATGGCTCCAGCCTGTTTGGCCGTATCCATAAGGCCGACCACTTCACCGACCTTATTGCCGTCGTCGGCTTTAATGATCACAAATTTATCCTTGCTGGCCAGCAAGGCCGCCGCGATGCGCACCGGCAGATCCGCGGCCTGAATTTCGGCGCCGTTGATAGTTATCCGGCCTTCAACGTTGAGTTTAAGCTGCAGGCTTTCCGCGGCGGAAACCTTCCCCACCTGGGCGCTGGCTTTGGATTGCAGGACTTTGATGCCGGATTGGACCGCGAACGGTGCCACCGCCATAAAGATGATAACCAGCACCAAAGACACGTCCACCAGCGGCGTGACATTAATATCGGTTATAGCCTCATCGGATCTGTCGGGCTGAAAAGCCATAAAATAATTATTACTTGCTTCCCATTGTTATGAGCAGGCGGGAAGAGAAAATCTCCAACTCGCTCATGACGACCTTTACGCGGCGCGTAAAATAGTTATAAATGATGACCGCGGGAATGGCCACCGCCAAACCGGCCGCGGTGGCGACAAGGGCCTCGGCTATGCCCCTGGCGACAACCGTCGGCCCGCCCACTCCGGACAACGCCAGGTCACGGAAAGCTTTTATAATGCCTATCACGGTGCCAAAAAGGCCGATAAAGGGGGCTATATTGCCCATGGTACCGAGCACTCCCAGGAACCGCTCCAGATTCAGCTTCTCTTCCTGGCGTTTTGTGGCCAGAAGTTCTTCCAGATCATGTTTGGCCATCTCGGCATGGCTCAGGGCATAATTGAATAATCTTGAGACCGGGGAGTCTATCTTAGCCGTATATTCCAGGGCTTTATCCATTTTACCGTCTTTGAGCATGCCGCTTATATGAGCCAGGAAATCATCAACTTTCCGGTGACGAGCCTTTCTGAAGAACCACCAGCGTTCAAAAGCCACCGTAAAGGACAACACCGAGCAGAACACCAGAATGATCAGCGTAAAGCTGTCCTTCAACACGCTCAAATAATTAATATTTTCCATAAGAATCTCCTGATTTTAGTCCGGGAAGCGAAGCGAGAACCGAATTCCACGGCTTTTTTCCCGACCCGACAAACGACTATTTTGACCGCGGTTTTCGGGTTATTTACTTTCCTGCAGGCCGGGCAGTTCCCGCACCTTTGCCGGAGGATTTGTCTTTTCGGTGCTCTTTAAATTCTTTTTAGGCGCGTCCGCCGCAGGTTTCACCAAAGCGGGGAGGGCTTCATTCTGTTCCCGAGTTTCGGCCGGGACCGGCTGTGTCCCGCCCGCGGGGGCGGGCGCGGCTTTTTCAGGATATGCCGGACTGAGGAGGACTTTGGCGCGCTCGGCCGCGGCTTTGGCCACTTCCGGGGTGGCGGCGTTCTTTGAAATATCTTCGTAGGTGCGCGCTGCTTCAGGATAATTCCTCTCGCCTTCATAGATCTCGCCCAGTTTCACAAGACCTTGCAGACGCCAGGGACTATTGGAGGGTTTCTGGAGAGCCAGCCGTTCCCAGTAATCCCGCGCGTCATCAAGCTGGTTGTTCTCAAAACTTATCTCCCCCATCTGGTATAAAGCCTCAAGAGCGTCTTCCTTGCCTTCGGACTCCCCATAGATGCCGTTAAGGGTCTTCAGGGATCCGGCCAGGTCGCCCCTGGTCTTCTGGATATTAAATATTTCCCAGAGCGCCCCCAGAGCCTCTTCCGATTTTGCCGACAGCTCATAATACTTATGATAGGTTTCCTCGGCCAGATCTATCGCGCCGGTGTTCTTATAGCAGAGAGCGAGATTGAAGAGGGCCGGTTTTATATATTCATTATCCGGATACAGCTCGGCCAGTTTAGCGTACGCTCCAGCCGCCTGTTCATGCTTTTTTTCATTATAATACGCGTTGCCAAGGCGGAAAAGCGCCAGCGGATGCTCCTTAACGTCGGGATAATTGGCCGCGAACCGCTCGAAAACAGCGGCGGCGTTCGCCATATCCCCCGTCTGAAAATAGGCTTCTCCCAGGTAAAACTGCGCGTCTTTAACGGATGCATGGGAGATATACTCCACGCAGAATTTTTTCAGGTTCTCCACGGCTCCCGGATAATCTTTTTTCTCGAACAACCTGCGGCCGAGACGGAACAAGGCTTCTCCGGAAGATTTGGTTTTAGGCTCCGCGGAGGAAAAAGCCAAAAAGTAAGCCTTAAAATCCATGGCCGGGTCCCGGTCAAAAACGACCTCCACGAGGTCCAAGGCGTCATAAGCTTCGGCGCTGTCCGGGAAATTACCGACGACTATTTTAGTCTGTTCCACAGCCTGGGCATCCTGCTTGAGATTATAATAGACCTGGGCCACACGCAGGTATGCCAGGGGAAGCTGGCTGCTTTTGGGATACTTGGCGATAATGGCGTTATAAGCGGCTATGCTTTCCGCGAATTTCTGGGCCCTGAAATAGGTATCCGCGGTCTGGAAATCCGCCAATTCGGTCTCCGGCGCGGATGGATAATTTTTTGACAGCTTGGTCCATTGCTCAACTGCCTGGGTGTAATAACTCAGGCGGTATAAGGCCAGCCCCGCCCGATAAAGAGCCCCGGGGGCATAAGAACTGGCGGCATTATCCACCGCAAACCTGTCGTAGATCTGATAGGCCTTCTCGAAATTCTTCTTATTAAAATAGCTGTCGGCTACGGCTAAAGCGTTCACTCCCTCATCTTTAACAACTTGCGGGAAAGCGGCCTGGGCGGTCTTAAGCTTACCGGCCGCTTTCACGGCGCCCTCGCTGTCGCCGGCAAAAGCCTGGCACCACACCAGCCCCTCCTGGGCGTAAAGCGATGAGACGTCATTCGGATAAATTCGCGTAATGGTATTATAAATATTTCGCGCGTCGTCCACTAAATTCAGGGCCATGTAGGCTTCGGCGACATACAACAGGCTCAGGGCGCGCCATTTGGAACCCACAGGAGGGAGATGCTTGAATATGAATTGATAAGAGGTGAGGATATTATTATGGTTTCCCCGCTCATATTCGGTGCGCAGGATCATGAACAGGGCCTGTTCGGCGATCTCGCTGGACGGGGACAGATCCACCGCGTTCTGAAAGGCTTTGAGGGCTTCCGACGGTTTCTTTAGCGCCAACAACACGTTGCCGTCCAGAAACCAGGCGTTCTTCGCCAGAGTGTGGGCGGGATAGAGGCTGAGAAAGTTTCCCAGCGCGTGCTGCGCCTGCGAATAGTCGTTAAGCAGATACTGGCACCAGGCAAGCTTATAATGGCTGACCGGGGCGACCGAGGAGCCGGCGTAATTCATAGTGATCTTGGTGTAGGCGAAAAGGGCGTCGCGGGTCTGTTTATTCTCAAGATACGACTCGGCGATAAAATACTGGGAGTACGGCGCAAAAAAATCCTGGGGAGTGCGATCTATTATGATCTGAAAATTGGAGCGCGCGCTAGCGTAATCCTTGTTATTGAACTGGGAAGCGCCAATGCGGAAGATGGCCGCGTTCTTCAGCTTGGAAACCGGATATTTTTTAAGAAAGCCCTGGTATTTTATTACGGCCCCGTCGAAATCTTTGGCGTAAAAAAAAGCGTCGGCCGCGAGAAATTCCGCCTCCTCCTTGTAATTGGACTCGGGGTAATCCTTTATAAGATTCTCAAACACGCCGGCGGCCATATAGGTCTTGCCTTCGTATAGATAGGACTTGCCAAGGAAGAATCTGGCCTGCGCCGTGTCCAGCTGGGCGAACAATTTTTGAGCCGCGGGATAGTTCTTGCGGTTCATTTCAATAACGGCCTTGGCGAAAACCACGGACGGATCCTTAATGTAAGGGAGATAACTCTCTTCAATATGGAATAAAATGGACTGCGCGGACTGGAATCTGCCGGCGGCGATATTAGAGTAAACCACGCCAAGCAGGCTTTCCGGCACAATATAACTGGAGGGATACTTGCTTTCCACCCGCTCAAATTCTTTTATCGCGCGCTCCCAGTCGCCCATATTGTAGTACGCCTCGCCGATACGATGCTGGGCGGACGCCTCCAGACCGGACTTGCCGTAAGACTTTATGACCTTGAGGTAGGCGGCGGCGGCGTTGTTCAGCTCGGCGATAGCCGACGGGTTGGCTCCCGCCAGCACCCTGGCGTCGGAAGACATTTTGGAGATCTTTTCCTGGCGCAGAAGTTCCAGGCCCTTCGCCATATAGGCTTCACCCTGCATGAATTGCGCGTCCGCCGCGCGCATGCTCTTGGGATACTTTTTGATGAATTTTTCAAAGGCATCTATCACCGCGGAGCGGTCGGACACGGCGCGATAGAGATCGGAGAGGTTCTGAAAAGCCGCTTCGTCTTCGCTCAGCTGGGAGGAATTAGGCGCGGCCGGCGCCGGCAGAGGTGTGATCAGGAGAAAAGCCAGCAGAAGTTTTTTCATGTCAATACGAACCGGTAAGCCGCCGCTCCCCCGCCTCCTTCGTGAGGTTGGTTATAACCTCGTTCGGATCAAGGCCGTTGAGATTTCTATTCCCCCTCAGACGCAAAGAGACTTTGCCTTCGGCCTGCTCGTTCTTGCCTACGATCAGGACGTAAGGAACTTTCCCCCCCACGGCGTCGCGGACCTTGGAAGAAATCGTGTCGGACCGGAGGTCCAGTTCCACCCGCAGGCCGGCGGCTTTCATCCTGTCCGCTATCCCGGAGGCGTAGCCTTCTTCCAAAGAAGTTATATTCAAAACTTTAACCTGCAACGGGGAGAGCCATAGCGGGAAATTGCCCGCGAAATGTTCTATCAAAAAACCTATAAAACGTTCATGGGTGCCCAACGGCGCGCGATGGATACAAAGCGGGGTCTTCTCCAGGCCGTCCGAATCCTTGTACACAAGATTAAAGCGGCCGGGAACCACAAAGTCCACCTGGTTGGTGGCAAGGGTAAATTCCTTGCCGATAGCGCTCCAGATCTGCACATCTATCTTCGGTCCATAAAAAGCCGCCTCGTTGGGAATTTCTTTATACGCGAGCCCGCCCTCTTTCAGGCATTTAAGGACCATGGCCTCAGTGCTCTTCCACAGTTCCGGTTCGTTGACATATTTCTTGCCGAGACCTTCAGGCGCATGGGTGCTGTAACGCATCAGATATTTTTCTATGCCGAAAATCTTGAAGTATCCGGTATACATGCGCGCAACGGCTAAAAATTCTTCCTGAAACTGCGCCGGCGCGCAGTAGATGTGCGCATCGTTCATCTGCATGGAGCGCACCCGCATCAGGCCGAACAACTCGCCCGACTGCTCATAGCGGTAGCAGGTTCCGTATTCAGCCAGCCGTATGGGGAGGTCCCTATAGCTGCGGGACTTGGAACCGAAAATCTTATGGTGGTGAGGACAGTTCATCGGCTTCAGGCAATATTTTACGCCGTCTATGTCCATCGAGGGGAACATGCTGTCCGCATAGTAGGGGAGGTGGCCGCTGCGGAGATAGATGGCTTCTTTAGCCAGGTGTGGAGTTTTCACCCGCAAATACCCCGCGCGAATCTCGGTCTCTTTCGCCAATTTCTCTATCTCTTCTATAATGACGGCGCCGTTGGGAAGCCACAGAGGCAGGCCGGGGCCCACTTCTTCGTCGAAAGTGAATAGTTCAAGCTGTTTTCCAAGTTTACGGTGGTCGCGCAAAGCGGCTTCGGCCTGGTTTTTAAGATATGTGTCCAGTTCTTCCCTGGTCTCGAACGCCACGGCGTAGATGCGCTGGAGCATGGGACGCTTCTCATCGCCGCGCCAGTAAGCGCCGGCGATAGAGACCAGCTTGTATGCCTTGAGCTGGCCGGTATGCTCCACATGGGGGCCGCGGCAAAGATCTTCAAAAGGCCCGTTGCGGTAAACGCTTATCGGCTCGGATGCGGGCAGATCGGTGATAAGTTCCACCTTGTACTTTTCGCCCTTCCCGCCGAAATGGTTCAGGGCTTCATCCCGTGAAAGTTCGCTGCGCTCGAACTTCTGCGCCTGGGCGATAATGTACTTCATCTTTTTTTCTATTTTCGGCAGATCCTCGGGAACGAAATGATGCTCCGAATCAAAATCGTAATAAAAGCCGTTATCAATGGCGGGGCCTATCGCCAGCTTGGTACCGGGGAACAGGTCAACCACCGCCTGCGCCATCACATGCGCAAGGGAATGCCGCATCATTTCCACAAAACCGTCGATTTTTTCTTCCATAAAAACAGCCGACAGTAGACAGGGGAATCGGTATTCCTTACACCCTACCTACTGTCTAGAACTATACCCGAAAATGGTGCCCAGTATAGGGATCGAACCTATGACCTTTCCCATGTCAAGGGAACGCGCTACCGCTGCGCCAACTGGGCAAGACTATTTCACGAAACCAACCGGACACCACCAACACTGGCGGCACAGGGTTATGCCATACTTTCCCGCGGTGCTACCGCTGCGCCAACTGGGCAAAACTATTTTACGACACCAACCGCACACCGCCAAACATACCGCGCCGAATGCGCGGACATATAACGCTCCGCACCATGCCTCGCGCGCATATATAATAATATAAAAAAGAAGGTGGAAAAGCAAAAAACTATTTTATTTTCTTGTGCGGATATTCGGCGATTATAACGGAACTTATACCGCCGCGAGGCGTAAATTCGCCCTTCACCGCGCATTTTTTCGGTTTTATGGCCCGAACCACATCGTCAAGTATCCTATTAACGGAGTTCTCCATAAAAATACCCAGATTTCTGTACTGCAGAAAATAATACTTTATAGATTTAAGTTCCAGACAAAACTTATCTGGAATATACTCCACGGTGATCACCCCAAAATCAGGCAAACCGGTCTTTGGACAGACGGAGGTGAATTCCGGATGAACGATACGAATGGTGTAATTCCGCTTATATTGGTTCTCCCATGCTTCTATTTCGGGAAGATTTATTTTCCCCGAAGATTCGGCATGAGCGGAAGAATAACCAAAAGACGTTGTTGTTTTTTTCATGGTACAGCCTCCTTGTATTGACTGCCGGGCAGCTGGACCGCCGGATAGCGTTAACTGCAAGATCGTCGGACTTTCCGGCCGACTAGCCGTCCAGCCGCCTCGCCGCCTAGCTGTCAAATCTTCATCCTTTTCAACCTCAGCGAATTCATCACCACCGATACCGAACTAAGCGCCATAGCGCCGCCGGCGAAATAAGGCGGAAGAACCACTCCAAAACCGGGATAAAAAACTCCGGCCGCCAGCGGAATAAGAATGAGATTATAGGCGAAGGCCCAGAGCAGATTCTCCATTATTACTCTACGGATAACCTTTGATAGTTTAATGGCCTGCGCTACGCCCGCGATTCCGCTGTGCATAAGGGTAATATCGCTGGCTTTTACCGCGATATCCGTGCCGGACCGCAGCGCTATGCCGATGTCGGCCTCCGCAAGCGCCGCCGCGTCGTTAAAGCCGTCCCCTACCACCGCAACTTTCATACCCAGCGCCTTATGCCGCAGAACGATCTGCTTTTTTTCTTCCGGAAAAACCTCGGCGTAAAACTCACTGATATCCAGGGCCTTGGCGACGGCTTCCACGGCGGCGCGCCTATCCCCGGAGGCGATTACCGGCGCTATCCCCATGGCGACCAGTTCTTTTACCAGCGCCGGGGCTTCGGGACGCATCGAGTCGGAAAGCGCAGCGTACCCGATGAACCGCCCGGAGTCCGCTAACAGGAGCAGGGAACCGTCAACTTCCCGCAGTTCCCCCTGGATACCGTCCGGGAGAGCTATGCCTTCCTCGGCGAACCATTTCGGACTTCCCGCGGTTATGACGCGGTCCTTCGCGAGCCGCGCGAATATCCCCTTCCCCGGCACCACCTCTATGGCGGAGGGAGCCTCGCAAGCTATATTCCAGCCTGCCGCGTACAACCGGACCGCTTCCGCGAAAGGGTGTTCGGATTTGGATTCCGCGCTTAAAAGGAGAGTAAGGAATTCCTTCTCCGTAAGTTTCCACGGCCGCAGTTTTGACACTTTAAGCCGGCCCTCGGTTATCGTGCCGGTCTTGTCGAAAATAACCACGTCCACTTTGGAGATGCGTTCCAGCACGTCGCCGTTGTTGATGAGCATCCCGAGGCCGGCGGCCCGGCCGAAACCGATGGCCACGGCCATGGGTACGGCAAGCCCCATAGCGCATGGACAGGCCACCGCCAGCACGGCGGCGAATACGTTGACCGCACGGGAAACATCGGTATAATAAAGCCAGAACCCCAGGGCCGTGACAGCCGTCAGGAGAACAAAAGGCACAAACCAGGCCGAAATGCGGTCCACAAGATGCTGGACGGAACTTTTAGCCGCCTGACTTTCCTCAACGGCCTTAATAATTTTCATCAGCACCATATCCTCGCCGACGCTCGTGGCACTGAATTCAAGAGCTCCGGTTTTATTAATAGTACCGGCATAAACCTTCGAACCGGGACTCTTCTCCTGCGGCTGCGCCTCTCCCGTGAGAAGAGCCTCATCTATGGCGGAAACCCCGTTCAGAACCGCCCCGTCTACCGGAACCTGTTCGCCCGGCCGCAGGGCTATGACGTCGCCGGGCAGGATCTCATCAATCGGAAAGAGCTCTTCTTTTCCATCCTTTACGCGGCGGGCGAATTTGGGCGCGATCTTAAAAAGATTGGTAACGGCATCCGCCGCCTTGCTTTTTGAGCGGGCCTCAAGCCAGCGGCCGAGATTTATAAAGGTGACCAGCATAGCCACCTCATGCCACTGGGCGTGGTAGGACATGGACATGACGCCCGGGAAAAGGGTGATAAAAACCCCATAAAAAAAAGTGGCGCCGGTGCTTAAAGAGACCAGGGTATTCATGTCGGCGGCACGCGCTTTAAGCGAACGCAGCATCCCGGCATGAAAATGGAAACCGCACCAACCCCATACGAAAGCGGCCGCCATCATCATGGTGTAAGGGGAAAAATCATAGACTCCCCCCAGCAACAGGAAACATGTTATCACCAGGGAAACCAGAAACTTTTTAAAGAACATGTTTTTTTCCCGCTCAAGCTCCGCGCCGGCGATGTTCTCGGCTTTTGCGGGAGATTCCGAAACGGCAAGGGCCTTATACCCCATCTCGGCGATCTTGCGCGTTATCGCGTCGGTAGTCGCGAGCCCGGGATCATAGGAGAGGAAAGCCGTTCTGGAAGGCAGATGAACGGAAACACGCATGACGCCGGGCATCCCGGCCAGACCGCTCTCCACACGCGCCACGCAACTGGCGCAATGCACTCCCTCCAGAGGAATTACAACTTTTTTTATTTTTATCGCAGGTAAAGCATTATCCATAAGATTGGCTGAGCGGCTGGACCAACGGGTGAATTAAACCGCGTGGGCGTCAAAATCATGAGAAAACCTGGTAATGGCCTGCATAGCTGTCTAGCTGTCTAGCTGCCTAGCTGTCTAGCTGTCTAGCTGCCTAGCTGTCTAGCTGTCTAGCTGTCTAGCTGTCTAGCTGTCTAGCTGTCTAGCTGTCTAGCTGTCTAGCTGTCTAGCTGTCTAGCTGTCTAGCTGTCTAGCTGTCTAGCTGTCTAGCTGTCTAGCTGTCTAGCGGCTTATCTCAAGCAGCCAGGCTTTTTCAATATCACGAAGGTTTTTCCATAGGCCGGGAAAAGCCGTGCCGATAGCGGCGTTGACGGTATCTCCAGCCTTAAGCCTGATAATTAATATTGAGAATCCGAGAGTTCCGCCTTCCTTTATCATGAAAGCGACAACCGACCCCACTTGGGCATACCACTTTTCAACTACAGCATTTTGCTCCCCCTGCGGGGCCAGATTGATCATCTGGGAAAAGGGAATGGGATTTGTCGCCACCGTAGAAGAAAAGCGCCGGGAATAAGCGGCCTTGGACACGGCTGACGCCCTATTTTCCTCATAGACAGCCAAGCCCTCATTGACCCATTTAAAATCCGCGTTATTAGCCAGACCCATAAACTCATTAAAGATCAGATGAGTCATTTCATGCGCGAGAACAGCTGCGGCCCCTTCGGAATCGTAGATCAGAATGGCATTACCGTAAGCCATACCTCCCGACCAGCGCGGCTGACCGGTCTGTTTTATATATTCTTGCGAGTCGCGATAAACCACCACATTGTAAGGCTTGACCGGGGCAAAAGAATAAAGACCCAAATCGTTCATTATCCGGCTATAGTCCTGTTCGCAGATCACGGACTGGGCTACCGCGATTTCGGTAGTGTAGGCTTTTATCAGGAAATGCGCGGTCTCATAAGTTTTGTAGCCAGGCTCAAGGCCTTTATAAGGCGGTTCGTTCGCCTGAGCGGCCGGCGGCAGATCCTGAAGCGCCTCTTCAGGCATTGGAACGCAGCCGCAGATAAAAAAGAACACCAGGCAGCAAACGCCAGCCTGTAAGCGGCGCACAGCGAAGAATGCACGGGATTCTTTCACATAAGAGAAGTTTTTCATTTTTATTCCGCCTTTTTTATCCCCTCCGCTGTCCTATGAAATCTCCAACATCTGATTTTCAAGTTTTATCCGATCGAACAGGATCTCGCAAGGCAGACCGGACAGATCGTATTTAAAATTAAAAACGGTCCGCATGAATCCGGGGAGCCTGTAGTTGTCGTAGGCAAAATCAATCAGACTTAACTCCAGAACCTTCGGTCCGGCCGAAAGGGAGAACTCCCCATAAACCTGCCTTCCATTACTGGCACCGTAGATCCGCGCTGTCCCGGCCAATCTCACTTCAGGAGCTTTCAACCCGGCATATCTGGCGGACAGGTATCGTTCAAACGCGTAATTGGTCACCTTAGCCGATAATATCCTTACGGTCCCGGCCCGCGTCAGCCTGATATCCGAAATAGCGCCTGTTTCCGAAATGCCGGAAAAATCGGAGATCTCAAGATTCAGCCCGTAAATATCAAAATCCGCAAATGTGGCATAAGGCGAAAAAAGCTTAGCTTTCGCATAAAGACCTTTTGCGGGATCAAAACCGGACAGCGTAAGAGACCCCTCGTCCATTAAAAGCCCGCCCAGGTTCATCTTTTTAAATTGGTGCCGCCCGTCGTGGAACGGCGGGGCGGATACCGGGTTCCTCGCGTATATAACGAGCCGTGAAGTATCCGGAAGGTCGAATGAGGCGGCCTGGGAGAAAGCTCCGGCAAACCAGGGCCGGTAGATCTCGCGAGCAAGCGCGGCGGAAACGTCGTTGCGAGGCGTGTTGAATGCGCCGGTTTTATAGACCACTAAATCCGCCAGGCCCAGCGTCTCAGGCTGATAGACGCTGAATTTCAGCGCGGCGGCACCGGTTTTAGACGCGAGATAATTGAAACTCACATGGTTGAAATTTTCATCCTCGCCCACCAGAGCCACCGCGTAGATCTTTTCCACGGAAATTCCGGACTTAAGGTCCGCCATCAACTCGGCAACCCTGTATTCCGCCTTTGAAGGCCTGGGACCGCCGGCAACACGCGCTCTCCCCAATGATATAGGAGCCGCTAGTCCGGACTGATTGACCAGCAGAAAAAAAACGGCAAGGCCGGTTAAATATCCCCGCACCTTGCCGGGAGTCATCACGGCCACGGCCATGGCGAGCGGCAATAGAGCCGGATACAGATATTCCGGCCGGGCGCCGAAAACAAAATAAACCAGCACGAAAGGGACCCAGAACCAGGCGGCGACTATTTTTCTGGAGGAATAGGGCATAAAAACTGAGAAATACATCCACAAAAGCGCCGAGGCTCCAAGCAGAAAAAGCGGCAGACCGGCGGCACTGGAAATATTTACCAGGTAGAGCCAGAGCCCCGGCCTGAATACTTTCTGAGCGGCGTTCCCTGAAGAATATTGAAGCGCCCAGGAAGCGGCTGCGAAAATATACCATGGCAGCGCCAGAACCGCCCCCGGCACAAGCCCCTTTAATATAGAGGCGCCGGCCAGCTGATTAAAAAGGCCGCTTATCAGGAACGGAACTAGCGGCAGCATATAGATCCAGAACATTGTGTCGGCGAAAAAGCCAAGACCGAAGAAAACGCCGAACCATAAATTCCAGGACGGGTATTCGAAGTCCTCCGAATTTATGTACGCCGCATACGCCGCCGCGGCCAGCGCCATAGTCGCCAATCTATGGTCGGGATGTCTGGCGGTTTCAACGATAAACGGCATGGCCATGGCGAAACCGGAGGCGAGCCAGGCGGACTTATTATTGCGATTTTTCCTGACCGCGATGAAGAGCGCCAGTGACAGACCGCTCAGGTAAAACGTATTCACAAGAATCATAGCCCAGTTAAGATCGGCGGTGATAAATTTAAGCACAGGCACATAAGTCAGGTAATATAGCGGTGGGATACTAGGAGCGCCGAAACCGCTTGAAAGAGGTTTGAAGAGATTCCAGATGCCGCCTGAACGAAAATGGTCAAGACAGTTAAACGCCATCCGGAAGCCGGCGGCGTCTCCGGCGCTGAAGAAATAACCCTGCCGCAGGATCCACTGCGCCAGCAGCAACGCCGCAAACAGAGCTATGGCGAAGGCTCCAGCCAAACCGGCGTATAAACTTTCCTTCTTCTGGACTACCAGTTCTTTTTCGAATAAAATACTTTCGAAGGTCATCCTGTTAGCCAGGAACCTTTTACGCCAGCCGGATATCTGCTTTTCTTCGGGCATTCGGTATCCCCATTTAACTTCTGTCTTTTACTCCGTTATCTGTGCGATTTTTTACCGGAACGGCCGCTGGTCTGGAAAGAACGGCTATCCGAGCCTTATAAAGACGGGCATTATCCGGGTCTATTTCCAAAGCCTTGGAATAGCTTTCCCTGGCGTAGTCCGGGGTTTTCATCCGCGCGTAGATGTCACCCTTAAGGAGCCATGCCTGGACGTAAACCGGCGCCATCTTAAGCGCAAGCTCAAGGTCCGGCAACGCCTCCTCGCAGCGGCCGGCCGCGGTCAACGCCATGGCGCGCCAATAAAGATAGGCCGCCGCTCCGGGATTAAGTTCAACGGCTTTTTTAAAATCTTCAACGGCTCCGGAATAGTCTTTTTTATTATATTTCAGCCGGCCGCGTTCAAACCATCCCGCGGCGACACCGGGATTGGCGCTTATAAAAAGATCAAGATCACTGAGCGCCGCGGACTGATAGCCCAGCCTGTCGGAGCAAAGCGCGCGCCGGTAATAAGCCAGCTCAAGTTTAGGATCCGATTCTATCGCTTTGGAAAGATCTGACATGGCGCCGTTATAATCCGAAAGCATATACCGGGCCATGCCGCGGTTGAGCAGGGCGTAGGCGTACGCGGGATTGAACTCCAGAACTGTTGAAAGGCGTTTTACCGCTTCCTTATAATCGCCGACATCCATGTAAAGCGCGGCCAGATTGTTATAGGCCGGAGCGTACGCGGGAGCTACCGATATGGCCCGCTCGTAATCATACTTGGCTTTTTGCCTGTCTCCGAGCTTTTCATAGACCATGCCGCGGGAAGTCAGCGCTTCCGGATATCTTTCATTCAGTAGGATGGATTTATTGTACATTTCAATAGAATCCCCGGCCCTGCCGGACAAAGCAAGACGGTTGCCGCGCTCTAAATAATATTCCGGAGATCTATTACAGGCGGACATAAAAAAGCAAAAAGGAAATAAGGAGCAGAAAACGTATAATACGGGCTGAGCTTCAAGCCAAGCCCTCATTTTCGCAAAATTCTTTATCCCGGCCATAGCTCTGGTCATCCCCGCCTCCCGTCTCCATCCCCTATGCCATGCCCGCTGTTCAGTCCCATGGCCAGCAGGACGGCGCCCGCGGTTATCGCGCTGTCGGCTACGTTAAATACCGCGGGGAAAAAAGAAAGGTCAAAAAAATCCACCACAAAGCCATAAGCCAGCCTGTCATAAAGATTACCCAAGGCCCCACCCAGCACCAGGGCCAGGCCGAATCTGGTAAAGCAGACGGCCGCGGCGCGGGAATTCAAATGCCGCCAATATTTTTTTTTAGCCGCGATGAAACCCGAAACAGCGGCGGGGCCATATCCACTATCGGCGCGGGACTGCGGCAAAGCCGTCTCCGCTTGCGGCTCGATCCCCCGGAAGAAATGACCGCCGGAAGCCGCAAAGTCCGGCACTTTTCTTCTGAAGAGCAGCAGCGCGACAATAAGAATGGCGGAAAACACTATAAAAAAATTATTACTATCCCGGAACATACCGAATGCTACTCCGGTATTCTGCACGTAGGTCAGTTTAAGAAAAGGCAAAACCTCCACCGACTTAAGATATAGGCGCTTAAGAATAAAAAACTTGGCAAGGCGATCCAGGGAAAAAACCGCCAGCACCAGCAGAGGTTCAAGCAATTTATATTTCATTAAATAGCGGTTACCGTATAGACGCCGGGAATCCGGAAAGATGCTTTACGCTATTCCCTGATCCTTTGTTTTATCCAGCGCTTCGGCACAGCGGCCGCAAACCGCGGAGTCTTTGATATCGGACGGCGAAATCCACCGCCAGCAGCGCGGGCACTTGGTTCCATCCGCATGTTCCACCCTCACGTCGAAGTCCCCGGCGGCGGGGTCATATTCCAGCGCGCAAGCGGAGACAATAAGCATCTGCGGCCAGAAAGGCAGGGTCTCAGAGAGGAATTTTTTCATATCCCCGCTGGAAGTACGAAAAGTCACTTTAGCCTCCAGAGAAGAGCCCACGACTCCTTCCCGGCGGCGTTCTTCTATCGCCTTCGTAACGGTCTCGCGCAAACCAAGCATGCGGCTCCATCTTCCGCCGATATCCGCATTCAACCGGCCGGACTGGACCTCGGGATAATCGCTCAGGAAAACGCTCTCTTCAAGGCCGGGGGAGATCTCCGCCTTAAGCGTCTGCCAGCCTTCTTCCGCCGTGAATGAGAGCACGGGACTGAGCATCTTCAACACGCTGAGCAGAACGTCATAGAGCGCGGTCTGGGCCGAGCGTCTCTCCACGGAATCTGCGCCGCAGGTATAAAGCCTGTCTTTCAGAGCGTCCAGGTAGAAAGCCGAAAGGTCCAGAATGCAAAAATCGGAGATGGCGCGTATGGCCTGCCGGTATTCAAAAGCATCGTAGTGCCCGCGCACTTTAGCCGTGACTTCAGCCAGGCGCATAAGCATATACCGGTCTATTTCCAGGAGTTCAGCGTCCTCAAGCCGGTTTTCGGGTTTATAGTCGTTCAAGTTACCCAGCAGATAGCGCAGAGTATTGCGGATCTTGCGGTAGGTATCCACGGGGCCGCTCAGGAGCTTCTCGGAGATACGGATATCCTCGGAATAATCGCTCAGGGCCACCCATAGGCGCAGCACTTCGGCGCCGTATTTGGAGATAACCTCCTGCGGAGCCACTACATTGCCGGTGGACTTGTGCATAGCCCGGCCCTGATCGTCCAGCACAAAACCGTGAGTGAGCACGGTCTTATAAGGCGGATGGCCGTTCAGGGCTGTGGACGGTATTAACGAGGTCTGGAACCAGCCCCTATGCTGGTCGGAGCCTTCCAGGTACATATCAGCGGGATAAAAGTCCTTGCCCAGTTGTCCGCTTTTCAGCACCGCATACCAGGAAACGCCCGAATCCAGCCAGACATCCATGATGTCTTTTTCCTTTCGAAACGCGGTTCCTCCGCAGGCGCATTTATAGCCCTCCGGCAGCAGGTTTTTTATCTCTTCAGAAAACCAGAAATCGCTGCCTTCCCTGAAAACCCTGTCCTCAAAACTCTTGAGCAGCCGGCTGTCCGTCTGGGGTTTGCCGCAGGCCTCGCAGTACAGGAACATGATCGGGGTGCCCCAATAGCGTTGCCGGGAGAGACACCAGTCGGGACGCTGCTCAAGCATGGAGCGCATACGCTCATGGCCGGCCTTGGGGATCCATTCCACCTTATCGGCCTCCCTGAGCAGGGTTTTACGCAGATCTTTCAGATCAACCTTAAGGAACCATTGTTCCGTGGCGCGGAAAATGACCGGCTGCTTGCAGCGCCAGCAGTGGGGATAGCTATGTGTTATCACCTTGGAGCCGAGCAAGAGCCCGTCTCCTTTAAGGGTCTCCAGAACTTTTGCATTGGCCTCGAAAACTTTTAAGCCTTCGAATATTCCGGCATCACCGGTAAAGCGCCCGGCTTCGTCCACGGGGCAGAACACTTCCAACCCCCATTTTTTACCGGCGTGAAAATCCTCTTCGCCGTGGCCGGGAGCTATGTGCACAATCCCGGTGCCGGTGGACATATCCACGAAATCGGTGGAGATCACGGCCCTGGGGAACCGTCTGCCCTCCGGCATATGAGGCGCCAGACAATGGGTATATTTCAGCCCCACCAGTTTTTCTCCCTGGATCTGCGCGCCTTTGGACGCGCTAAGACCGGTCTCCGCGAGAAAAGCGTCGGACAGTTTATCGGCCACTACCAGACATTCCCCGTCCACATCCAAAAGGCGGTAGTTCTCTTCTTTTGAAACCGCCGCCGCCATATTGGAAGGCAGGGTCCAGGGAGTGGTGGTCCAGATTACAATTGAGATCTTGCGCCCTTCCGTAACGGAACTGAAAAGCGACGCGGGCGGGTTCTGGAGACTGAATTTTACAAATATCGAAGGAGAGGTCTTATCCTTGTACTCAATTTCGGCATCGGCCAGCGCCGTCTCGCAGGAGACGCACCAGTAAATGGTCTTTTTGTCCCGATGGATATACCCCTTCTCCAGCAGTTCCCGGAAAGCCTTTATTACGGTGCCCTCATAGTCGTTGGACATGGTGATATAGGGACGGCTCCAGTCGCCCAACACGCCCAGCCGCTTAAACTCCTCGCGCTGGATATCCAGGAACTTGCCGGCGAACTCTCGGGCTTTTTTTCTGAAAGCGGCCACGTCTTCGACATGTCTTTTCCCCATCTTCAGCTCTTTCAGGAGCGCCTGCTCGATCGGGAGCCCATGACAATCCCAGCCCGGTACATAGGGCGTGTAGTGCCCTGTCAAGCAGCGGGATTTTACCACTATATCCTTCAAAATCTTATTGAGCGCGTGGCCGATATGGATATGGCCATTGGCATATGGCGGACCGTCGTGCAGAATATAAGGTTTAGCGGCCTTGCGTTTTTCCAGCATCTTACCGTACAAGTCTATCTTGCTCCAGAATTCCAGCAGGCCCGGCTCTTTTTTGGCCAGGTCGGCCTTCATGGAAAAAGCCGTCTTCGGCAGGAAGACCGTCTTGGAGTAATCCATATTTTCAGTGGTCATCTATAGATATCCTTACCGCCGCTCTTTCCTTGTCCAAAGACGGGGTTTACGCGTAAAAAACAAAACTAACCCGAAAAATTCAGTTGAATTTTTCCCTTCGCGGAGCTCAGGTGCGCTTCGCGCGGCATACACCCTCGAAAACCTGGCGCGCGCATTGCGCTTGGTTTTCGCCCCGCTGCTGCGGGGAATCCTGGCCGTCTGATGGCCATAGGCCCTGATACGGCACCTACGCAGGTATTGCTTTTTGGTCCACCTGATTTTCCAATGGAAACCAAGTTGAACTGCAGGATTCAGGCTAATTATATATAATTTTGCACCTTATAAATATGGAAACCCTAGGAGCCTGTCCGGCATAAGGCTTTCATGACGAAATTGCCGATTTTGAAGCCGAGCTGAAGCGACGCGAAACGAGCAGGCTCCAATGAACCTGTAAGTTGAGCGGCGCGATGGCGCAGGCAAAAAGCGGCAATTGCAGACGAAATTGCTTATGTCGGACAGGCTCCTAAAAGAAAAAAACCGGCCCTGTAGTCAGGTGTTATATCAACACCCGTACGGAACCGGCATAGCTGAAATCTTCCGCTTATTCGCTCTTTATCAGGGAAATTTCTATCCGGCGGTTTTTGGCGCGCCCCGCCACCGTGGTATTTTCAGCCACGGGACGATTGTCTCCATAGCCGCTGCCCGCCAGTTTTTTGGAACTTACTCCATTCTCTTCTATAAATTTTACTACACTGTAGGCTCTGGCCATAGATAGTTCCCAGTTGGTCGCGTAGCGCCCATGTTTTATGGGAACATTGTCGGTATGCCCCTCAACCAGCACGTCATTGGGCAGTTTCTTAAGCTCCTCGGCTATCGGCTTAAGGACCTCCTTGGCCCTGATTTTCAGTTCCGCCTTGCCGGAATCAAAAAGCACCGCCTCGGTAAGCACAAGTTTAACCCGATGTTCGTTTGAATCTATTTGCACCAGGCTGGACATCTGGTTATTCGCCATGCTTTCTTTGATCTTGTCCGCGACCTTATCTTCCTGCTCCTGAGTTTTGGCTCGTTCGAGCCGCTTATCGTCAACTTTTCCGCCGAAAGCTTTCTGGATATTGTTCAGAGATTCTTCGTATTTACGGTTCTTTGTCTTATCCGTCTTTGCTATGGAAAAAGAAAAGAGGACCAGGAAAAAGATCATAAGGTAACTCATCAGGTCGCCGTATGTGACCGCCCACAACGCGCCCTTATTGAGCTGGTTCTCAAGTTCATCCCGCCTGTTCTTATAAACGGCCATATCTGTTTAAACGGGTTTTATTTTGTCGTCAAAACCGCTTTTAAAACCCGCCTCAAGCTGTTTTTTCACGCTCTCAAAAGTTTCCAGCTGACTCCTTATTTCAGCCGCGGTATCTTCCATGGTGTCCAGATTCCTGCGGAGCACCATGCCTGAAACGCCCAGCGCCGAAGAGAACCTCTCCTTATCCACCTGCTTCACAAATGCGGAGAGTTCTTTCTCAAGAAAGGAAAGCTTTTTTTGAAGGAAATCGGTTGAATTGTAAACCTTCGCCGCCGCGGACCGCGACGTAAGCGCATCGGAGTATTTTGCGTTGGAACTTTCTACCCGGCCGCGTTCGCCGCGCTCCACCCCGTCGGTGAATTCACAGGCAAGCGCTTTACCCCTGGAATCAATTTTCCCCGCCGGAATGTTAATAGCCGGAGCGGACGTTCCCGGCTGGTTTCCAGATGCCGCCTCCGCTCCACCGGCTTTCTCTTTATTGGCCCCGGCTAAACGGCTGAATTCCTCCAGCTTCCCATAAAACACTTCCGCCTGGACCGAGAAATTTCTTCGGAGATCTTCCATGCCGGCTTCAAAATTTTTCCGGATCTTTTCCATATCTTCCGACACGCGCTCCCTGGTCTTTTCATTGAAAGCGTCCAGACTGTGCGCGAACGTCTTTCCGTTCTCTTCAGCCGAAAAGATGAGGTCCTTCCTTAATTCATGCATCTGCGCTTTAACCATCTCTCTAATATCCATAGCGGCCAGATGAGACATACTGGCGCCGAGAGCGAGCAGTTTTTCCTCAAGCATCCTAAAATTAGAGGCGGACTGCCCGGCAAGACCATCTACCCTGGCGGTAAGAGCCGCGACCCCGGACGCATGTTCGCCGGAAGCCTGCGCGCCCTGAGCCTGAACGGCAAGTATAGCGCTGTAGAAGTCCATAAGCTTCTTCTCCAGCTCTCCCACCCTGCCCCACGATTTCTCCAATTGTTCGTGCATCTGCCGGTCCATCTCGGAATATTTCTGTTGTTCGCGGACGGCCTTTAGCAGATCTTCTATTTCGCGCCGGGCGCTTATTTTGGATTCCTCTATATTCTTCATTTGGACGGCCGAAAACTGACTGGAATCAGCCAGCTTCTTTTCCAACTCCTCTATTTTTTTAAGCAAAAGCCCCATCTCAGGGGGCGCGGGCCTGTTCGGGGGCGGAGGAGGAGGCGACATGGGCTTCAACTGCTCGGCCAGTTTTTGCTCCAGTATGGAAACGATATTGCGCTCCATGCTCTCCATTTTCTGCTTCAGCGCGGAAACGGACTCACTGCTGTCCGCCTGCTTGGGAACTCCCTGCATGGCATGGGCCGGAGGCGTGGAAGGACTAAGGCTGGCGAAAATAGACTCCTTTTTTTCGCCGCCGGACTGCCCCCCCGATCCGCGAGAGTCGAAATCCATTTTAAGCGACCCCCTTTGCTTCGGGCTTCAACAACCCGGCCTTTGCTTCCGGCCCCGGTACGGCGGAATGGTCCTCTATCCTGGGCGAGGGGTTGGAGAGCGCATTGGATATCTTGCCCTCCCTTATAAGCTTGAGCGCCAAACCGACAAGACTTTCCACGGCTTCTTCAATTTTATTCCCGGACGGCATTCCGTACTTCATCGTCTGCTCCACCATCTGCCAGCTCTTCTCCGTCATCTGGGCTTTTATTTTGTCTTTAACTACAGCCGGGAGGTCGCAGACGGCCACTGAAAGCTCTTCCATTTTTATGGAGGACACCAGCACCGAAATATCCCTGTCTGAAAGCCGGGCAAGGTCATCGGTCAGGAACACTTTCGCCCTGACCTTGGCGGCTATATCGGGATGTTTTTTCGCCAGTTTATCAAGCATTGACTTTTTAGCCTTAAGACTGACTTTATCCAGCGCCTCCAGAACTTTCCCCACTCCTCCCACCGCGCCGCCAAGCTTCTTTTCAAGCTCCTCTTTTATCGTATCTATGACTTCCGCCTCCACAAAGCGCACGCTGGCCATATGAGAGATCACTTCGGAAGACATGTCGGGAGGCAGTTTATTGAGAAAATCGCTGCGTATGGCGCTTTCCAAATGGCTGGTGACCAGCGCGACATTTGAGGGATCTTCCCCGGCCATAAGGGTGACCAAAAAGTCCACCTGGTCCGGCCGCACATTGAACACCACTTCCTGCTGGATGTCTCCCCCACCCCCTCCGTCCATTTCTTTTTTTTCTCCGCTGATCAGTTCCATGGTCTCCTTGCCGGATATTCCCAGCGACATTTGTCCGCCCGGAAGCCCGGCCGCGCCGCCCATAGCCCCCTTGCCCAGGTCCATGGTAATCTGGTGGCTCTGCTGAGCCTTGGCCATGGTATTCATGGCGGCGGCCAGCTTCAAAAAACCTATGGAGACTACGATCATAGCAACTATACCCATAATGGTGAGAATGCCGTATTTAAACACGAGGTTCAAAGCCTCAGGCGAGTACCAGATAGTTTTCCATATAGGCGCGAAAGGAGTCTTTATCATGGAAAGAGTATCCCCTCTCGTCTGATTTAATTCCAGGATCTCCGACACCACTGTCCTTACATTCTGTATCTCTGGTTCGGTCATGGTCTTATTAACGATGACAGTCACGTTCAATTTCTTCACGAAAGAGGTGGGAAAAAGCATCTGCCTCTGGTAGGACCTGGCATCGGAGGAAGAACCGGAATCCGGCGACGGGAAGCCGGGCAGAAGATAATTGTTAAAAGGCTGGACCTCTCCCGAGTTGCCCCCCCATTTAAAGGCCTTGTTCCTCTCCGCGTCGCTCTCGGAACTCGACGTTACGTCAAATTTTTCGGTCCTGGTGAAATCCATGGACGCCTGGACTACAACCTTTGCCTGATTGGGGCCCAGCAGCTTCAGCAGGATCTCTTCCACTTTCTCTTCCAGGGACTTCTCATACCTGGCCTTATCGTCCAGGGGCAGGGACTGCGAGTTGGCTCCGACGCCGCCGAAAACCAGGAAAAAAACGCAAAGTCCCAAAACCGGAAGAGCCGGTTTTAGAAATTTGACTATCTTTTGTAAAATGTCGCCGCAAGTCATATCTTATGATCAGCCCAGGTAAGACTGCATCCTCCGTTCTACGACTATCGGGATACTGCCCTTCATGATCTCCAGAACACCCTCCAGGATCATGGCCTTCATTTTAACATCCATCCATATCCTAGAACGCATTTTACCCGCTATGGGCACGCAGACCATGTTGGCCAGAAAAATACCGTAAAAAGCGGAAGTTATGGCAACGCCCATGGCGGGGCCGACGCTTTCGGGATTGGAAAGGTCGCGCAGCACTCCGATTATGCCAATCAAAGTGCCCAGCAGGCCGAACATGGGCATAAGAACGCTCATGGTGCGATAAACGTTCGCCACTTCATTCGTCTCCTCCGCAGCCTGGTTTATCTCCTGCTCCATTACCTGTTTGACGAAATTGTAGTCATTGTACTCCAACGCGGCCAGCGAAGCGCGGCTCAAAAAACCTTTCGCTATGGAGGGGTCCGCGTCTTTCAGGGCGGAAAGACCTTTCATCCGGCACTGTTCCGCAAGATTGGTTATAATCGGAACGATCTTGTACATGGAAACGGTACTATCGTCAAGCAGAAGGGACTTCAACTCCGTCAGGGCCTTGATCAGGTATTTAAGCGGCGTATTTAGCAGCATTGCCACGGCACAGCCGCCCAGCACCACAACAACGCCATGCATATTAACCAGCGAGGCTGAAAGCTGTTTGGTTTCAATACCCACGAATATCAAAAGGGCAAAAGCCGCCAGGCCCAGAATAGTACTAAAATCCATACCGCCTCCTTGCTTGATCTTACCCAACGTAATTATACAAATGGATTGTTTCTAAAAAGTTGTGGTAATATTACATGATTTGAGCAGTTTGCCGGGGCAGCCGGGCTCCGCCATCCTGATCTAGGAGCCTGTCCAACATAAGCAATTTCGCCTGCAATTGCCGCTTTTTGCCTGCGCCTTCGCACCACTCAACTTACAGGTTCATTGGAGCCTGCTCGTTTCGCGTTGCTTCGGCTCGGCTTCAAAACCGACAATTTCGGCATGAAAGCCTTATGTCGGACAGGCTCCTAGTAAACCATAAAATCTTGAACTTTAAGCCTGCCAATTATATGTACTATATGTTACCTTATATCCCAGGAGATTTTCGATTTTCCGCGCCGCTATCATTTTCAGACCGCAGTGCTTCGTTGATAGTGTCCATTCTGGCGGAGATAACGTCAAACGCCGAGTATTTAACTTCCAGGGCGCGCATTTTGCGTTCCATTACTATGCTATATTCATCCGTAAGCCAGGTTAATTTCTCGCGCAAGCTCTTCAACTGCCCGTTAACCGCCTGCATATCCGGCTCCAGTCCTTTCCGCAGTCTGTCTTCCGACTCTACAAAAATCTTCCCGTAAAGAACTTCGTCGCTCATGAGCCGGCTGGAAAGGTCGGCCAGCCCGGTATGCATGGCTTTTTCAACATCAGCCACTTTTCCGCTTAACCGCGAAACAGAATCCTTCAGATAATCGTCAAATCTTTCAGCCACCAGTTTCTGGGACACATTTTCAAGATACCCCTTCACTTCCCCCAGGGTTTTGCGGCATTCGCGCTCAATACCGGAAAATTCCGCGGTATACTCGGAAACCGTACGTTTCCTCATGGCCTCAAAAGCGGCCAACTTGTCCGACACCATTACTTTTACGGCATCCACTTCCGCATTTACCGTATGTTTCATCATCGTTTCAAAAGCCGTGAGACTTTCCGCGGACATCCCCCTTAGAGCCGCCAATTCCTCATTTTTGGAAGTAATAATTTCCAGATGTTTTTTCATCTGGGATCGATACTCCGAAAACATAGTTTTGAATTCTAAAACACCGTTTTCCGATGCCTCGTTCTTAGAGGCAATAATCTCCAGATGCTTTTTTATCTGGGATTGGTATTCCAAAAACATATTTTTCAATCCCAGAACGCCGTTTTCCGACACCTCGTTTTTGGAAGCTATTACTTCCAGATGTTTTTCCATCTGGGATTGATATTCAAAAAACATGTTTTTTAATTCCAAAACGCCGCTTTCCGACCTTTCAAGCCGCGAAATCAGATCTTTGTCGTGTTTTGCCGGCAGAGAAAGCGGAGGAGGCGGGGGAGGCGGCTGAGGCCTGGAGGCGGCCTGCTTAAGCGCGGCTATTTCGGACTGCAGGGCCTTGACCGCGGCCTCCAGCCCCGCGACCCTTGCGTCGTTCTCCGCCCGGGCCGGAGCCGGGCCCGGTTCCCGCGCACTCTGGAACGGGGCCGGAGCCGGGGCCGGATTTAACTTTGCAAAAATAGAATCTTTGTTTTCCATAAGAACATGCCGCGATAATTATACAAAACCGATGTTTCGGAAAAGTTATAGCAATATTACATCATTCCTGAACTTTCCAATTCCCCCGCAAATATTTCGGGCTACGAGTCTGTAGCGGGCGCATATGGCGGATTTGAGGCGGCTCCTCCAATTTAAGGCGCTGCGATACCGGCATACTGTTCGCATATTAGCCTGAAAAATTCATTTGAATTTTTCCCTTCGCGGAGCTCAGGTGCGCTTCGCGCGGCATACACCCTCGAAAACCTGGCGCGCATTGCGCTTGGTTTTCGACCCGCTGCTGCGGGGAATCCTGGCCGTCTGATGCGCATAGCGCTGGGCCGCGTTGATGAGCATAGCTCTTGATGCGGCACGCCCATAGGTCAGTTACGGCATGACCATAGGTCGAATACGGCACCTACGCAGGTATTGCTTTTTTTGTTCACAGGATCTTCCCATGGAAACCAAGTTGAACTGCAGGATTCGGGTTAATGAGGCACAGCGAAACGGCCGATCAAAGATCGGCCGCTCCAGATGAACCGAGCTCCCGACAAAACATCTATACAATTCCGTTACGGACCCTAAACTCCGGCCGGCACTCTGAACCAGAAAGTCGAACCTTTTCCAAGACCGGGGCTGGTAGCTCCTATCTCGCCTCTGTGAGACCGGATTATCTCCTGCGCGATAGAAAGGCCCAACCCCCATCCTTGTTTACGGAGTTTTTCGTCTTTCTGATACTTAGCCTGATAAAATTTCTCAAAGATGCGCTTGGTTTCGCTTGGATGGATCCCGATACCGGAGTCCTTTACGTAGGCCGCAGCATACCGTCCTTCCGAACGTATCGTAAGTTCCACCTGCCTTCCGACCGGTGTAAACTTTATAGCGTTATTAAGAAGGTTCATCAGCACCTGCGACAGCCGGAAACGATCGCCGTTGACTATAAGGCCGGACGGCAGCGTGCCGCCCACCACCAGATCCACTCCCTTTTTCTGCGCGTTCACGGAAATGCCAGGTATGATGTCCCGCGCTATATCCACGAAATCTATAACCGCATTTTCCATCTTCAGTTTGCCCGCCTCTATCATGGCCAAGTCCGTCAGGTCGGCTATCAGGTGCCCCAGCTGATCGGTGGAGGAAACGATATTTTTGAGATATTGGGCCTCTTTATCGCCCATGTTTTTTTTCAGCAGCAATTCGCTGAAACCCCTGATAGAGGCCAGCGGGGTCCTGACGTCATGAACGACCATGGAAAGAAATTTAGACTTCATGGCGTTAAGGCGGCCCAATTCCTGGTTGGAGAGGACCAGCTTGGACGAGAGAACCTCAAGCTCAGTGCTGCGCTGCGCGATCTGGCTCTGCGCCATGGCGATCTGTATCATGTTCTGCTGGATAAGCTGATTGGAAAAATGCTGACGGCGGTTAAGCGACCCGGACTGAATAAAACCCGAGACCTGGGCCACTACCAGAAAGCTGGCGCCGGCCATTAAAAGAATGAAGGGCACGATGATGATGAATACCATTTCCATGGCTTATTTCCACCCCTGGGATTCCATAAACTGCCGGGTCACCATGTCCGCCGGGTCCAGCTCAAGCGCCTGGGAATACGCTTTTTTGGCTTTTTCTTTGTTACCCATCATGTAGTACGCCGAGCCAAGTCTGGTCCACCCCATGCGGTTCTTCTCATCAAGAGTGACCACTTCCTCGCATTCTTTAGCGGCCATGTCGAAGCGCTGGACATAGAAACCCTGGGCCGCTTTCTTGAGTTTTTCCTTTATAAGCACGTCCTTGGGCAGAATCTCGTCCCTTCTGACGGCGTTATGGGTCAGTTCGGCCAGCACATAAACCATTTCCTCGAACACGGCGTCACCCCGCTGGTTTGCGCCAAGGGCGGCGTGAGCCAACAGGAACGCTTTCAGATCATGGCCTTCCACATAAGCGATAAAGGATTCATGCGCGACATCGGCCTGTTCGTTGCTCTTTTGCAGGGTTATTTCCCTTTCCGGCGTATCCTTAAGTCTGAGGCCCTTGTTAACTACGGAGAGGCGTTTGAACTTATCCCCCCACTCGCCGTCTTTCAGGCCGGGCTCGAGGTTGAACGCTTTAGAAACGTTCTCCTGCGCCAGCGTATAGCGCCGCTCCTGCAAATTTTTGGCCGCCAGAACAAGGAAATCCTTGGCAAAACTTTCCAGCTTCTCTATTTTCTCCTTCGGCGCCATAAGTTTGGCCTTGCCCACCCTGGGAGTGGCGCCCGCCAGCGGCTGCATCGCGCGCGGAGTGCCGAAGCGCATAGTCAGGCCGAACTTATGCATGCTTCCCAGATCCCCGAAAGGGGACATGGAATAATCCAGATCCACGAACGAAAGCTTGAAGCCGAATCCGAACCTGATCCCGGAACCCATAGTCTGGCCGGTTTTGTACCCCGCCCTGAAAGCGAGCAGTTGGAACGCCACATATTCCGCCCCCAGGCTCATAGAATATTTATCATCGTTAGCTATGGTCTGATCCAGGCTGACCATGAGGGAATTTTTCCCCGCCGGATGCAAAAGCCAGGCAAGCCCAAGCGTCGCCGACACGGGCAGGGGAAAAGTATCTTGGTCGAATTTCAGCCCCCCCCCCAGATTTTTAACGGCAAAAGCCGCGCGGAACTCCTGCGCCGGGATATTCTTCATCCAGTAATTGGCCGGCCTTATGTAGTACATGGCCCCCAGGTCCAGAGCGAAAGTATTGGCGGACAGCCCGTCCAGCTTTTCGCTCACGACTTTAATGTTCGTTCCGATATTGAAGACCGGCCTTTCTATTTCATCCTTGAGAAGAGTCCGGGCATAAGCGGCGCCCACCGCCATGTCGGAGGCTTCCACTTTCCGGGTCTCCCAGCCGAGCGCGTCATACCCCTGGAACGGAGCCACGCTCAGCCTGGTCAGATTCAGCCCCAGAGTCGAACCGAATTTCAGCGGATACGCCAGGGAAACATACTGATGAGTGACATCCTCGAAAGAAGCGTTATAGGTTGCCGCAAGTTCAGGCAATTCCATGCTGGCCAGACCGGCCGGATTCCAATAGGCGGCATAAGCGTCCTCGGTGACGGAAGTATAAGATTCCCCCATGGCCGTGGCCCTGGGGCTGGGCGTAAATTTCAGGAAAGTGGCCGAAGCGGAACCCGGTGTGCCGGCAAGGGCGGGCGCGGGAATAAAATACGCCGCGGACACAAGGCCCGCAACGAACAACTTTAAAACGTTTTTAAAGTTCCCGCGTATCATATATATCTATAGTTTACGTGGGAAAGGGCGGTGAATCCCGAAGAAATGACGAAATTACTGATAAATGATTGTTACGCTGAAACCAGACGCAAACCGGCTTAAAACAGAGGACCTGGCATCGGAATTCGGCAGGGACTCTAGTGTAGTGTCTCGCAAATCCCTTTACTTTTGACTGGCCGGGTTTGGAGCGAAACAAGGAGCGAAGAGCGTGGCATAGCAACGCTATGTAAGCGATTCGCGACGCAGTTGCAGCCCAAAAGCG